>JGI12048J13642_10306630_pt1 | contig 35834 bp, 26 predicted proteins | sample ElkSlonscriptome_16_FD_13642 | JGI IMG/M metagenome (IMG submission 13642)
ATTGCGGGTATGCTACTGTTCTCGCTCGCTATTTCTGTGCCGCTTGCCTTTACCGCTAAACGACTGACTCGTTTGTTCTATGGTTTGCAAGCGTCTATTGGGGTGCTGACATCGGGGATTGGATTGCTGTTAGTGTTGGAACGGATTTAAGCTGGAATGAATGACAGTGGTTAGTGCTCATCCAGAAACGCCAGTTTTTGATGGGCACTAAAGCAGTACAAGGAAGTACTGCCAAAATCGATCGCCTAAGCGATTGATTTTGAAAGCGAAGTAAAATCGACATTTTACTTCGCGACTCCGCGAAACGGCATGGAAGCCGTTTCAGGATGAAAACTAGTTAACAGATTTAAGGCTTTGACGGGTGTGGTGGTGGCCTTTGAGCTATCAATGGGTTGTTAAATCGCTGTATCTATTGGTGGTCGTCGCCAGTCAGACGCGGACCCATTAGATGGGTCCACTAAGGGTCATAGTCCGTTATTCACAACCAAAACCGGGCACTGTTAGTCCACCGAGCATACCGCCGGCTTTATCTAGCAAACCCTCACTAAAGCGAAGTTTCACTTCGGTGCCTTTTTGAATCTTAGTTTCCGCACCCTCTGTTTTCAGTTCAGCCCAGGCAACCTGGGTTTTCTGTGGGGTGCAGGCAATGGTCCCTTCACCGAGAACCATAACTTCTTCAAAACCATCCCGGTTAACTCTTTTGATGAATTCCACGTCAACACCTGGTTTTGCACCGGCTGATGGGGTGATTGAGAGACGGTAGAATAAATCGCCGTCGGGACTGATTCTAGCCGACAGAACAGAGCCTCTGGAGGCCATCAGGTTTTTCACTTTGTTAGCCTGGGTATCAATTGCAGAGACGGTGGCTTCTTGAAACAGTTGACGGGCTTTAGCGTCTGCTAGCGTAGGGCAAGCGGAGCCTCTGGCCCGAGGTGTGTATTTGGTAGACTCGTCCATGTCGAAAGATTCCAACTCCTTGACGGGATTCACCTTAAAAACTCTCATAGTACCTTTGATATTGGCGATGTATTCGCAAGTTGGGCCCTGGTTTTCATTGCGTCCATTAGCAGGATTCAGTATGTAATAATCCTTGCTGTATTTGGCCGTTATGATCGCCGAGCTGATTGAACCTTTGAGGGCAATGTCGGCTTCTTTCGGGGATGAGTATTCGGAAATACCACCGCTTCTCTCGATTATTTCGAATTCTTCTCTCAGCTTAGAACGCAAGCCGCGTCCGATGCTGACATTTTGAGCACCGCTGTCGCGGATGATGGGCTCGAGTCTGCCTGTTGCGATACTGCCAAGGTCACCGGCTGCTTTATTGTTATGTTCGTCATCTATGCCGACAACAATGACTCTTAACCTCATTGCGGTTGGAGTAGAGGCATTTCCACCCATATTGTAGGTTTCGTAATTCTGAATTTCTTCCTTGTTCACGCATCCTGTGAATACGAAGAGGGCCAGAAGCAATCCTGCCAATTGAAACAAGCTTTTCATTTGATTTTCCTTTTTTTGTCGATTTAATTTACAAACCCAGTGCTGTCAGTAATCCATCTTGCTGAAATTTTTTAGCCATCTTGTTGGTGGCCTGATTCAGGGCGGATTGCTTATTGAGTGGCGATGCGCCCGATACCGTATGATCGGAAGTGGCGAGGACTCTGCCTTTGTTATCGAGTGCTTTAATATTCACCGCCAGCTTAGCGGTATGATCATAGGGTGATTTGTAGTAGTTGATATCCCCTTGAATCACCAGTTTGGTATTGCCCTTACGAGAACCGCTGACTACTTTGATTTTCTGATCGTTCAGCATGCTCTCGACTTTTTTTGCCAGTTGTTTAGTGCTGCTGTCGTGCTCAACTTTTACCTGCAGCTTGTCTCTGGATTGGGCTAACAGAGATCGTTTGGCGCGGATATCACTAAGGATGCTTTCAGGGTCGTAGTTTCCGTTCAGTTTGCGGTTGGTGGTGGCGTAGCTTTCTAGTTCCGACAATTGATTGCTGAGTTTTGCCGACATCATCACTTGGCTCAGTGCGGGTTGTTTTTTGTAATTGTTAAAATCTGCTTCGAGCTGCTTTTCTAACTGGCTAATGCTGGCTTTCAAGTCCTTGGACATCGCTTGTTTATCAACGCTGACTAATACCCAATATTTGCGCGATTTCTTGTCATGGGCTGATTTTTCTAACTGGTAACGGCTGAATTTGATAGCGTCTACATTTGCACGGATGTTTTCTTCCTGCTGGAAGCTGCCTTCACCATTTCTGATTGTAGTGGTCGATTCCGTATCCACTTTCATTGACACACCTAAGGTTGCTGCGATTTCGGCCAAGGCGTTTCTGGTGGCATGATCTAAGGAGCTTCCTTCTGCATTGCCAAGTAGATGGGTATCTGTGTGTGCTTGGGTGCCATACCAGTCCGGAATTTTAGTTTCCTTCTTGCCAAAACCGAAAAAAGAGGCGTTGGCTGTAGAGAAGAGAAGACTCCAGATTAGAGTTAGTCCGATTAAACCCTTTATTAGCCTGGTCACTTTGATTTCCTCCGTTATTGTTCTGCGTATGGGTTGTGCATAATTAATCTGCTAGCGAGCCTTTATGAGTGTCATGGACGGTACGAGTTGACAAGTTAACATTTTGGCAAGGACAAAATTACTTTTTTGTCCTTGCTAGCTCTCTTTCTGACGCTGTCTGGTAGAGACTGTGATCTGGTAACAGTACCAGGTTGCTGGCGCCAGTGGCGCCGATATTGCCTTTATTGCTTTTGTCTCCCCCCAGCAGCCAATGATGACTCAGTTGCCGGGTCAACCGTTCTACTGTGACCAGCGTTTGTTCCAACGAATCTATGGTTGCAGGTAGTTGTTGCAAGCTGGGGCGCAATTCCTGCAATAGGTCGCTGGATGTTTCCAGAGTAGTATTGGCGGTTGCCAGTAGTTCTTTGGTCGGCGCGCTGATACTGGCTAATTCTCCTCCAACACCGGCTACTTCTTTCCCAACTCCCGCTATCATGGTCTGGGCGGACTGAAGTGTTGTATTCAACTGCTCCATCAAAAGTGGAAGCTGTTGGTTCAGGGTGGCGCTGATGCCATTAGCATTCGACAGAAGTGCCATGGTCTCCGCATTGCTGTCAGCAATGCCACCCATGATGGTTTCCAGACTGGAGACGATTTGTTTTGCCTGATCAGCCATGCCTTCCAATTCCAGGCTTTCGATGATTTCGTCGAAGCTTTGGGGGGCAACAATGTCGATAGGGTCGCCGGACTTTAACAATACCTCGTCATCTCCGGGAACCAACTCCATTCTAACCCCGGATATCACAGTATCTAAACCAATCGCGCTGCTGATGTTGAGTTGACTGCCGAGCCGCAATAAATTCTGGTAACGGTTATCAATGGTAAGGCCAATCTCCACTCGTGCATCGTCCCGCAAGGTCACCGTTTCTACGTTGCCAATGGTGACACCGGATAGTTCAATCAAGGTGCCGGGTGCCAGCCCGAATGAGTTGCTGAGTTCTGAGTGCAGGTCGATCCAGTTGTCTTTTTGTGAACCTAGATAGCTCTGATGTAGCAGAAGATAGACCACCAGCCCTGCAGCTACCGTTATAAAAATACCGATAATGGTATCCTGCCGGTGGATGTCATCTTTTAATGAGCGCGAAAAACTCAATAGCGTAACTCCAGATTCTTATTGGCTATAACCAGATGATGGTCGGCAAATTCATCATGATCCCCGGATGTGGTTACCATCACCACAGTATGTCCTCTATCCGCGCAGCGTTTCAGTACCTCGACCACGCCTGCAAACATCTTTTCAGACATACCGGTTTGTAACTCATCAATCAAAATTACCTGAGCATCCAATACCAGGGCCCGCATCAGATTGACCAGACGCACCTGTACATCGTTCAGTTGGTGTGGCTCATATTCTAGCAAGTCCCCTATCTCCAGTTCTTCTGCGGTTTGAGTGATTCTTGCAAAGGCTTCATTGTCGGTACAGATATCGTGGTATATAAGAGGGGTGGCAATGTTGTTATAGACAGTGAATAAGCTAATCAAACCACCACTTTCATAACAATAGTTAAGCTTGGTATAGCGCTCTTTTTCTGAGAGGGTCTGGATATCTGCATCGTTAAACTTGACCACGCCCTTATCTGGTTTTACTAAGCCCGCACAGCACATCAGTAGGGTTGAGCTGCCATCTAGTACGCCGGTTTTGCGAACGGCGGTAATTGAAGCGGGTGCAAACTGCCAATTCACATGCTGGAACAAGAGGGTGCCGCCCCGACTGATCTGCACATCACACAGTGCAACCATCAGAACACCGCCAATGACAGGCCGACGCAAAGGCCAAAGTATGCTAGTAACAGCGCCGTTGTGCTTTGTGAAATCATGCGTGACACATCGGTAAAACGGTTACCTACCTGATAGCCAGAATACAGGCTGACCAGCGCTATCAATGCACCTCCAATTATTGCCTTGCTCATCAGCACAGCAATATCAACCCAGCCAAGTCCGCTGGCAATCAAGTACAGGATCTGCACTAACGACCAGTCCACGTTAGTGTACAAAGTGATATAAAACCAGGATGCAGCGATGGCGACGGTGCTGAAGTAGACAATCATAATTAATATTGAGAGGGGAATAGCAAAAAACACGGGCAGAATAAACAGGAATATGGGGTTAATCCCTTGTGCTTTAACAATAGCGAATTCCCTGTTTAACTGAAGATGGCCGATTTCTGCAGTAATCGCCGTTGCTGATCTGGCAATAAGAAATACCCCTGAAAACAAGGGGGAGAATTCCCGGATAACCACCAACACAAACACATCAGCAAAGTTTTCCTGCTTTTGCAGATAGGCGGTGCCTCGTTCGGCCAAGCCTATACCCAGCAAAGTAGCGATGACACAGTTGACGACCACTGCTTTGTAGCCTGTATTAAAAAGTTGTCGTTTAAACAGTCCCCAAAATACCCGGCGCCGCGAGCGTATCAACAAATGTCGGCACTGGTTTAAGGTAACGGCCAGTAATCCTAGAATGTCGGCAAAATAGTAAAATATGGTTCGAGTCGTTGCACCCACGACGGTCATCGGTAGCAATAGGTAACTGACAATTTTCATAGGCGATCCCTGGGGTCCTTCCCTGCTCAGCTTGGATGATCAGCAATCCATTGACTAATGCTCGCCTTACGGCGCTGGTTGTCGATGTGCGCAGCAGCTCTAAGGGCGCGTTGGGCATAGTCAATAGCCTGCTGTGGCCGCTCTGGATAGGTCAGTTGTGCCGCTAAAAACAAGCTATCGATAACGCCGTAGACGTTATCCGCTCGCTGATAGTGTTCTCTGGCAACCATTAACTGATCCGGGTCCTTGTTATGTTTGCCCACGTGGTAGTAAATAAAGCCCAGATCGTTGGCAGAACCGGTAACCTTCTGTGCCATCAATAAGCTGTTGGCCGCACTAAAATCCTGCAGCAGAATTTGAGCGATGAGCGTTTGCGCAGGCCCGCTTGCATGATTCAAAGCCGCAGCATAGTGTCCGGGGTTGGCGTTCAGTTGCCCATTTTGAATAGCGGAAGCATAGATATAATCGGCTCTTTGCAAGCGTGTGGCAAGGCTCATTGCTGCCTTGGCCGAGGACTGAGCTTCGGTCGGTCGTTGCTGACCCATATACCAATTTGCCAGGGTGTAATTAGCCTGCCATTGTCCTTCCAGATCGTCTACTTTTTCGAAATAGGCTAATGCAGCGTGCAGACGTCCATGTGAACTGGCGTTGTAACGAGAACTGTTCTCCTTAATGGTGGCATACATGTCGTCGGCCAGATCTGACCGGGCAGGCTCATCTGTAGTGACACAGGCGGCCAGCAAACACACGATGGTGGCAATGACGAGGTGACAAGCACCCCGCAAACTATTGATGTTCTCCCTCATAAACAAATTGCTTGGCTTGTTTCGTTCCGGAACCGGATACTTTGTTGTAGGTCAGGCGGGTAGGGCTGAGTTGCAAGTCGTCAAAAAAGCCGCCTGGATCGGAGTAGTCTTCATAGAGCGTCTGCAGATCGAATGATTGATTGTTTGCCTCCAGTTTAAAAACGCCGATTCCACTGATGCCACTGGTTTGATAACTGACCGCTAACAACGGCATGGCAAGCTGGGCATTAATAATTCGATCGGCAGCAATGGGTGCTTCGATGGCGCTGACGGTGCCGCCTTCACTTGAAATCATCCAGTGCTGCAGGCCCATGGTCTGGCTGTAACACAGCTGTGTTCCCGATTGGCCTTGTATGGCAAGGCAATCGAACCAATCGGCTAATGCATTGGCGGCCTTATGGGCGTCGGAGTCGGCATCATATTGCTCAATTTGCGCCTTGACAGGCAGATCATCTCCTTCTGTCACCCCGAGGGTGGGCGAATCGGTGTGATCGGGTGTGATGGCCGAAAACAGGGTTGCCGTCGCGACGGCACTGAGAATGGCGGCAAAAGCCATCTGCGGTTTAAATAAATCTGCGAACCACTCAGATAGAGTGGGCTTGTTTGAGGGGCTCCTGGCTGGTTTTGATGGTATCGCCTGTGTGCCTTGCTGCTTTCGCAAAGCGGCTGTTGCTGCCGATTCCTCTGCGATTTCTGCTGGTTCGGCGTGATAGAGTTCGTTCAGCTCAAGCCAACTGGTATAGAGATCATCGTCTCGTGACAATTGACAGATGATTTGGCTGTGGCGTTTTGAGCCCAGTGTTGTTTCGGCGTGACCTTCCACAAAAACCGCCAGCTCTTCGGCTGTGACGGGCTCCCCTGGTTCCTTGGGCTCCATGCTGGCAGCCTCCAGCAGTATTTGAGCTAAGGCAAAATCTAATTCGGATGAAGGTGGGCGTTGGTATGACATAGCTTCTCACAAACTATCTGGCTATCGGACAAATAGCGCTTTATTAATTCAGGCTCATATTCCATGTGCCTTGTTAGTTAGGACATTGATCACGGAAATAATGTTCTGATCCGCGCCAGTACCGCTTCTAATTGACGGACAACCTGATTTCTGGACAAATGGAGCGCATTAGCAGTAGCCGCTACGGACTTTCCCTCAGAAAACCGGAGTTTCAGTATCAGTTTTTCTTCGTCGGTAATGGCTAAGCCTTGCACAATCTTTGCGAGCTTGGAGTAATCTACTGCTGGGTTTGCTGTATCAGTTTCACCCAGTATCAGAGAAACAACCATCTCTAACAGGTACCTTATTTCCTCTTTGTTGGCACTGTCGGGGTCATTGCTGATGTCATCAGTAGTTGCGCCCATGTTTTCAATGTTGTTGCCGGTTTCGTCAATTGAAATCGGTGCATCCGATACACCACACCAAGGTAGCTTTGCTTTGATTTCAGTTAGTATTAAACCAATGGTTTGTTCTTCCCTGTCTGCTTTATACCGGTTCATTAGCAGGGGTATGGGATCCCGGTTTAAACAGTGGTCGTGCCATAGGTCTACCCACAGAGAGCCTTTCTTTTTCAGCCAAACCGGTGGCCGGCGACGTCCATATTTTTTGCGGTGAAAGTCTACAATGGTGGTGCTGATGAGGGCCTGAATAAATGTCTCAGGTGAACTATTGCCTTTAAATGAATGGCATTTTTTCCAATTATCTTTTGAAAAAGCCTCGAGTAAATAGGTAATGGCTTCTTCAGCGGTGGTCTCGTCCGTATGAAACTTTTCTTTGACTAAACGTTCTACCCGGTTTTGAATTTTTTCGCTGAAGTACACCTCAGCCCAATCGATTTTCATCCCATCACCGCTCGTTTGAAAGCTCTGTCCGCTAGCTGCAATACTGTTGAAATATAGTGTTAATTCGTTTCTATCCTCGCGAAAATTAACTGTCCCATTAATTCAGAGTTAAGCCAACGATAGTTATTCTGAGATCAGTTGCGTTAGGAAAAGTAGAAACAACTGATGGTGTTTTAATGGTTTGCAAAGCTTAGTCAAACCCTGTTGTTACTGTTAGTTTGCTGGTTCGATGTAATAAGGTTGGCGTCTGACGCTGGGTATGTTGGAGCAGGGTCTTCACTATATAAACCTCTGGCCCTTTGTTGGGTCGGTAGAAGCACCTACTATAAATTTTACCAAGGTGATGTCAAATCTTATCTATAGCAACGGATGGTTTTTTTGGAAGCCTTGATTTTATGGGGTTATCAACACTCTATCGCTTTATCCAAAGTCCTACTTATGTAAGAATGCGGAGCGTCTGTTATTAGGGAATAAGCTAGTGCTTCTGAATAGATCACTATCTGGGACGGAATGGCTGGAACAGGTAAGGATAACAGCTTCATGTTGATTAAATTACCCATATTAATAGGTGCTTCCTTCTGGTTCATGGCTTCGTTATCGATCGTTAGCGCAGAACCACAAAATTTTCAGGATTGGAAGCAACAGCAGTCAGAACAATTCAGTCAGTATCGTACTGAAGCAGACAAAGCATTTATTCGTTATCTCGAGGCAGAGTGGGAAGCTTTCGGTGTCTATCGGGGTGATATTCAGGACTCCACTCCTAAACCAGCCACTGTTCCAAAAGTCACTGAAAAAGGATTGTCCGGCAAGCCAACAGAGCAGCAGGTCTTCGTTAAATCCGCTGGTACTCCAGATCAACGCCCCACGGGGTTTTTCGGCCATGCCCTGGAACCTCTGGTGTTGCCAGTGCGACAAATGAAAGACTTGGGTGCCCCCAATAATATTCGTTTAGCTAAAGTGTGGTCCGATCTCAGCGGCGTTAACCACGAGCAAGTGATTGCTCAACTCAGACAGCAGCAGAGTCAATTGAAATTGGGTGATTGGGGTGTGATGTTGCTGACGCAATATCATTTGGAAAAACAATTCGACGATATTAATCAACGTATTGCTTATACTTGGTTCCTATTAAACCGTTTAGGCTATGATGTCCGCATTAGCTATTCAGATTCCTCGGTTTTCCTGCTCGTCCCCACAACTAACAAAATATATGGCCGCTCCTTCTCTGAGGTTGACCGTAAGAAGTACTATATGTACCCGGAGGCCGAAAAGGTTCGCTTGTTTTCATATGATAAGCAGTCAAGGCAAGCATTGGCTGCGCTGGACTTTTCTTTAAGTCGGCTCATTAAGTCATCTAACGCTAAAGATCGTCTGAGTGTTGAATTTTTCCTGTCTGCAATCGAAAGCCATGAATTTCATTTAGAGTATGATCTCGGGTTGAGTGAGTTTCTCGCCACCTACCCCCAAATTGATTTGCAATGGTATTTTACTGTGCCGCCAGGGGATCCTGCGGCCGATAGCTTGTTGCAGCAGTTGCGGCCTTTGATTGCCGACCTCGATGAACGTGCCGCTATTAACCTGTTGCTACGATTTACGCAGAAACTATTTCAATACCAAACCGATGACCAGCAGTTCGGTAAGGAGAAGTACTTGCTGGTTGATGAGAGTCTTCGCTATGGCATTAATGATTGCGAAGATCGTTCCATATTTCTCGCTTGGTTAGTGAGCTCTTTACTCGGACTTGATGTGATTGCGTTGGATTATCCCGGACATGTGGCTCTTGCCATTCGCACACCGACTAAATCCGCTGACGCTGTGGTGACCTATAATGGGCAAAAGTATGTGGTTGCTGATCCGACTTTTATTAACGCCGACTTGGGTATGGCCATGCCAGCAGTGGCAAGAAAAGAGGCGATTGTAATACCGGTAAACTATGGTAGTAGAAGCAATTAATGCAGGCCAGAGCGAAAGGTAAAGTAAAACAGGCGTGATTAAAGTGCCTGAACCTTTCTGTACCAGGTTATGTTTGCACGTAGCAGTCTTAATCAGCAAACCAGAGAACGCTAAACAAGAAACACAGACCGTTCAACTACAGAGTTATTAGAAAATCAGAAGAGCGAGCAGGAATTCAGAATAATAATAAAAACAAGGATTCAACACTGAAAAACAAGTTATAACCAATCAACCCAAAGGTTGTCCGTCAACTAGATCAACTTCATAAACTCAATAACCAATCCAAAAGGATAAAACTATGGAATTTCAAAAACCACTGAAAGCAATTTTTCTAACATCTTCCCTGAGCTTGCTTGCTGCCTGTGCCAGTAATGCGCCGATGCAAGATGCCAGCACCGCATCTATTCCAGACTGGGTTACTAATCCCGTAGTTGAAAATGGTATTGCAGATACCCAGTGCGTTGCTGCAAAAATGGATTATCAGTTTCTGAAGAGCCGCGCCACTTCGCTGGCCAGGGCAGAATTGACTAAGCAAATAGATATCAGAGTGCAAGCAATGGATAAAACCTACCAGCGCATCACCGAAAGCAAAGACGGTGTTGCCGGAGGCGCTACTTTTGAATCGGTATCCAAGCAAGTGGCTCAAAATAATCTGGCTGGCAGCCGGGCTATCCAATCCGGTTATGTGACTATGCCCGATAACAGTCAGAACTTTTGTGTGATGGTGGCGATGATGCCCGAGCAGACCAGAGCGATGTTTAAAGAACTCATTCAGGAATCCGGTAATCAGGGCATCGATCCTCAAACTGAATCCATTCTTTATGAAGAATTTCGTGCCCATAAAAGCCAGCAAGAACTGGAGCGCGAAACTCAATAGTAAGGCAGATACTCAACTGACCAGGGGGATGCCCCTCACATTTGGTGTTAACTCATTATGGGCGAAGCGTTAACGGCGCTTCGTCCAACGATAGATTGAAGGCGTGCTATGAAACGACGGAATTTCTTTAACGTACTGTTAGGAGCCACACTGGCTGCATCAAGTTGTTACATAACAGCTCAAGACCCATTTGCTGAACTGGAGTCGGCCACTGGCGGCAGTCAGCAGGCCGCGGCATCTTCGCGCTCGGAATTCGAGGATTTTGTCAAAGGTCATCAGGGTGAGTTTCGTGATTATAAACAGAAACTCATGGAAGAGTTTAATGAGTATAAAAGAATTTCCGCCGAAGAAACTGAAAGATACCGAACCCGGCTGGAAACCAAATGGGATGAACCTGAATTATCCAGTAAAAAAGTATGGGTTGAATACTCCAAAGATTTAAGCGTCAAAAACCGTGTGGATTTTGAAAATCAAAGTATTGAGATTGCGACCAACGCGGGTAAGAACGGCAAAGTGTCTGAACAGGAGACACGGGCCAAGCTAAAGCGCTTGCTGTTAAAAAACCAAGCCGAGGCATTTAAAGATGATCCGGTAGCGCAAGCGGTGGAGAAAAAAAGTAAAGAAAAAATTACCTTGTTGAAAACCGCTAAGGTTAAGCCAAAGCCTATCTTAATGCCCTTGGTGACTGAAGCTAAAAATCCCTCTGAAAAACAGGTGGATAAGCTGGTCGATGATTTACTGAAAAAGAAGAAGACCACCGTAGTTAAAAACAAAAAGGGTGAAAATGTTGTTAAGGTTAAAATTGATATTAAACCTCCTCCGCCTTCAACAGAACAAGCCGAAGCAATTCAACCCAAAACTGAACAAGCCAAAGAGAATAAACCGGAAGTGGCCGCTGATAGTAAAGTGGCTCCGAAGCCCTTAACTGCAAAGGAAGCGGTAGCAAAGAGTGCGCAACCAAAACCCAGGGAAATGGCTGAATTAAGGCTGAAGAAGCTGCCAAAAAGAGCGAGAGAAGTCTCATCCTACGTAGAGACCAATTCGAAACGATTCAAACTCAAAGAGTCGCTGGTATTCGCCATTATTGAAACTGAGTCTGCTTTTAACCCCATGGCGAAATCACCCATACCCGCCTATGGCCTTATGCAAATTGTGCCAGAGTCGGCAGGTATCGATGCAACGGAGCAATTGTTTGGTAAAGGCAAAATTCTTTCTCCCTCTTATCTGTATACACAGGATAAGAATATAGAGATTGGCACTACCTACCTGAACATTCTGTTTTTTCGCTACCTGAAAGGTGTGAAAGATCCTACCAGCCGCCTCTATTGCGTGATCGCTGCCTACAATACCGGAGCGGGTAATGTGGCCAAAGCATTTACCGGTAAGCGCCGTATTGGTCCGGCGTTGAGAGAAATTAATCGCTTGAGTCCACAACAGGTCTATGATCACCTCATTAAGAATTTGCCTTACGAAGAAACTCAGAAGTATTTAAAGAAAGTGGTGAAGCGTATCCCAAAGTATTCGGTTTAGTGATCTTTAGCCAGAGATTTTATAATCTTACGTGATTTTTATATCCTTAATAGCCGTAGCAGATATTGCTGCGGCTAAGTGCGGCTAGGGAAGTTAAATGGAAAAAGAAATAAAAACAAAATTAAAAGCTGAGCTGCTAGAAGAGTTGTCTGAGCAGATTAACGACAAAGTAGAAGCGGAAGTAGAGGAGGAGGTGTCTGAGGAATTAGCAGAGCGTTCCCGCTATGCTGAATCTCTTGATCGGTTTAAAGTCTATTTCATTGGTATTGCTGCGACCATCATGGCCTTGGGGCAGTTTTCTGAAGCGGTGACACTGATCGAAGATGGAGTAGATTCGTTGCGCTCCCGTTTTACTAATACGGTGGAATATGGGGTCTTATCAAATATCCATGTAGGTAATACCGAAGCCTACATCGAAGACCTGATTGGAAACGCCCAGGTTTCACGTGCAATTGATGATGAGATCGTGGCAGACTATCATTATAACAATAAGTTTTTGTTGACCATCTTTAATAAGGATAAGCGGGTCATTGCTTACACCGTCATACCGTTGGTCGATGATTTTCACTGGGAAGTAAGTAATACCGACGAAATTGAATGGACCCTGCAAGTGTCTACCTACAGTGAATTTCCTGCTAATCCCAAACTCTATGCGGTCGATCATTCCAAAACAGCCAGCTATTACATTGAAAGCCTGGACACGGGTCGAACCGGCTTGTTTGTCAACAGTTACCTCGGCAATGTATCGATTGGTGACAGAAGCCAAAGCATGTCAGTGATTGCGCTTTACAATAAGGAGGTAACGGGAACTGATGAAGAAATTTTTACTGCACAAACTAAACTTAGGGAATCCACTTCACCCAATTTATTTGGCGCGGGGAAACTTGACCTTGAACTTATCCAGAAAAGTATATTAACCGGTGCAGAATTTTCCAGTTATTTTGGGCGTTAAAATGTCCTCTCTCTTATCCAGACTTTTGAAGTTTTCTGAACCATCCTGTTTTTTCGGGTATAGCCGGGTGTTCTACCGAGCTGTTTTGTGTGGGCTGGTGGTCATACTTACGGGTTGTGCAGTCGCTTCTGAAACCGGTTTCGGAGAGAATTACCCGTGTTGGATGAATACCTTAGCCAGCGGCCAGTATATAGGCCAGATTGGGGTGGCGCGGAATATCGGTTTCGGCAGTTTTAAGCCTGCTGAGTTGGCGAAAGCCCGTGCTGTTGGTGGATTGTGTGACTATCTCGGTAAATCCTGCGACGACAGCGTCATCAAAACTGCCCTTGAAAACGAAACCCTGGATGAGCGCTCATTGTATTTTGCTGAGCATGTCTATAAGGGTTATGTCTATGGTTATGCCTCCTTTTCGAAAATAAACAATAAAACCTGTTCACCAAGCCGGTGCAGTATCGCTAAGTGTGATCCTTCCTGGTTGTGTTCTCCCACTGAGAACAATCAAAATGGTTTGCTCGGCGTCAGTTACCGGGCCACTTCCTTATCCGCACAGATGGGAAAAGCGATCGAAAATGCCCTGTTTCAGGCGGAGTTTTTATACGGTGTCACTGTTGCTGCGCAAAATAATCTGACTCAGTCGTCATTCGGAACACAGAATTATTTCGTTAACTATCAGCAAAGTGATATTGACCTCGGAACTCAAGAGCAACTGTCTTACTATGTTAAACATCAGTGTCGCTTTCGTAGCACTCTATACCGACACGTGGTGTTAGCCGATAACCTACCGACCCGTCATAGCCTCAATGCGGGTGACACTAGCTGGATTCAACAGCCGAAATATCTTGGCATCGACGGAGCTGTAGGTGTGGTTGAAAGACCTGCAGCTTCCGGCTTGGTTTCTGATCAAATTAAAATAGCCATCAAACAAGCCGCTACTGAACTGGCCTTTGAAAAATTCAGTCATATCTCGGCGGAATCGATCATTGTTACCTTTGGCCAAGGAGGTGTCATTGAAGTAAGCTCCACTGAGCAAAGCACGCTCAGTGAACTGAAGGCTCAGCTTGTGGCTATTCACTTTGAGCAAGGGTCTGGTTCGTTTCTGAAGGTTTATACGTGGATTGCCATGATCGAGTAAGCCCGTGGCATTAGCGGATGGCTCCTTTCAAAATAGCTACCCAGCGCCACAGTTGCAGCAGATTAATCAAAGCTCCAGCGAAATAGGTTAAAGCCGCCGCGGTCAGTATTTTTTTGATCGCGGGACGATACGGCTCAGGAACATATTGATCCTCAAATAAGATGGGCATGGCTTTGTTAAAGCTGGCATCCCATTCCATGGGTAGCACAATTAGCTGCATAAGAGCTGACGCCAGCATCGCTGCGATACCACAGAGCACGGTTAACAGGGCGGCCTGGGGTACATGAAATACGGCAAGCACGGCAGGTGCTATCATAATGACGACAGTGCCAAAGCGTTGAATACCCGCAGCCAGTGGAGTGTAGGTCTGGCGTAGTAGGGTGATTTTCTCTTTGCGGGCATACTGAATGGCATGACCCACCTCATGAGCCGCAACGGCTACAGCGGTGAGAGACTTGCCTTTGAAGATGTCAGGGCTGAGGCGAACACACCTATCTGCCGGTGAATAGTGGTCAGTGCCCGGTTCCGTCAATTCAACCTTGACTCCTTGCAGTTGGAACCTGTCGATCAGGTGCCGTGCTAAGTCACCCCCGGTTCCGGGCATGCCATCCATTTCATTGCTGTATTTTTTTAATACATGCCTCACCCATAAGTTGGGTCCTGCAATCAGGATAAGCAGTGATAGGGCAATTAACAGATAAAGCACTGGATACCTCTTTTGGTGATGGGTACTGGTTTGGCGACGGGTTCTGGTGAAATAGTGGTTGCTGACGGCTCGATTTACCGACTCCAATCCTTATTATTACGCAATGCGTTCAGCGAAGGCAGGTCTGTTAATCTTAACTCTGCTTAATCCCCTGTATCAAAATCACCCAATTACATGGCAAATCTAATTGCTTTGGGCCCTTTCTCCGTCCCACAGATTATCCTGTCCTCAGTTGACCACTACGCGCGTCAGATAAGAGTTTGAAATTAATAATATTCTCAGTTGGCTTGTTAGGTCACCTCTTAGGTGAACATCGTTACACCGCGATTGGCACGCTTGTGGCGGCGCATTGCCGCGTTATGAGTCATTGCAATAGAACAACTATTACTCGTCGTTATGCCTTGCCCTGCACCACCGCAAACGCTGCCTTCACGGCGTCCAACTGAGGATTCCAGGGTTATATTTGTCGTTAGCTGGGGCGGGTGGTTTAAACAAGCCACACCTAAGCTCGCTTCTGGCAGGGTGGTATGCAGCTGGCTACGCCAGAGGATTTTTTGTATGACCACTCAAGATGAATTTGGGTGCGGCTTGCAGGTGCCATGGTGTGGGTACTGCCGGATGCCGTTGCCATCAATAAAAAAGCCAGTTTGTGATCATGGAATCAACGCATTGCTGGTTTCTTTGCCCCTGTCAAAGCAGACTCGGTAAGCTTATTTTGACTGCTTCTTTTTTTGTATTATTATTCAATCGTTTAACAAGATTATGCTGGCTCATTAGCAGGGTTTGGGAAAGACTCTGGGTTGAGTCTTGTGACGCTGCCAGATACTACCCATGAACTGATCGATAAACCTGGAAAAGCACTGTATGATGAATGGATAAAGGGAACAAGCAGCCCGGCATTAGCTCTACAGGACCTACCCTTTGGTGCTGTTTCTGTTTGCCTGAAAATTTGCTATAAAAATTTCCATATAATTTGATGTGTATGCGTGTTGTCCATTCGATTTGTTGTTAGTTTAGCGCGCTGGTTTGGCTCGTTTGTAAAAAGCGGCTGTAGCGCAAGGTTTGTTCGGCGATTCCACACAAATTGGCATAAAAATATAAAATATAAGGGTTTCTCATGAAAACAGTTGTCAGCATTAGTCTAGGTTCAGAAAGCCTTGATTACGATTTTAAAACTAAATTTCTTGGTCGGAATTTCAGGGTGGTCCGACGAGGGGCGAACAAGGATTTAGAAAAAGCTGAAGCATTGATCGAAGAGTGGCAGACCAAAGCCGATGTTATTGGTCTCGGCATGGTGCGTGAACACTCCGAAGTGGGGGCTTACAAGTTTACCCAGGCCAGTACCAAGGCGCTGGAAGACAAAATAACCGAAGTGCCAGTGACGACGGGAGCACGACTGAGAGAAATTCTGCAGGAATGGGCCATTCGTCATACCCAAATGGAAGTTAAAAACTTCTTTGCTAACAGCAAAATCCTGTTTTTCAGTGGTAAATCAAACTACCGTGCCGCCAAGGTGATGTCAGAATTTACTGATAATCTCACCTTTGCTGACCCTATTCTGCAACTCAGTATCCCAAAGTTCCTGACCTCTCTTAACTCGTTGGAATTGTATGCGGCGGGTACTCACCAATTGTTAAAGTGGAAAGCACCTCATGTGCTGTCGCCATCGCTGGCCCCAGTGGGGGAATGGAATAAGTTCATTGTTCGCAAAGCGATGGCTAAAGCCGACATGATTGTAGCCACTTACGCTGAGCTGAACGAATTTGGCATTGAGGAACTCGGTGGTAAAACTGTATTCACTTCGTCTGTTTCGGACGATCGCTTAGCTGAGCTAGGTGATAAAGGTGTGGATATGGTGGTCGATTTCAGCCCGAAAATCTTCAAGCAGATGGTCAGCAATAATGTAATCGAGGCGATGATTCTTGCTGCCACTGAAAAGAGTATTGATGACCTGACCGAAGATGACTTCCTTGAAATTATTTCTTACCACGATATCAAGCCACGCTTACTGTATCCCACCGGCTATCGTCGTAAGAGCCGGTTTGCCTTCGTTATCCATCCGCTGTCTCAGGAGTATCTCGGCAAGGCTAAGCCCTTGGATCTGGTACAGAAGTATGCACCGAAAACCATTATGAACGGGGTTGAGCGTGCCATGGCTTATTCGCCTCCCTTCCTCTACTCCAAGGTAACTGGTGTGAAATCTCCTACAGGAGCGGAGGCTGAGGGCTGGCTGATTTCGGTGGGGGGAACACCGAAAGAAATCATGGCCCATAGCGCGGAATTTACCTACCGGCGCTTGCTGGCGGCAGCCAAAATGGCTAAACGCCTGGGCGCTCAGATTATGGGCTTAGGTGCCTTCACCAAGGTGGTCGGTGATGCCGGTATTACGGTGGCTAAGCGTGCGCCTTTGCCGATTACCACCGGTAATAGCTACAGTGCCTCTGGTGCGCTCTGGGCGGCCCATGATGCCAGTAAGAAACTGGGTATCGTAAAAATCGGCGCTAATAACAAAGTGCAGGGTAAAGCAATGGTCGTGGGAGCCACCGGCGCCATTGGGTCAGTTTGTGCCCGCCTGCTGGCTAAAGCTGTTGATGAGCTCTACATGGTGGCACCAGAGACCGCCAAGCTATTGATGTTGAAAGAAGATATTGAACGTGAAACGCCAGATGCCAAACTTCATCTGATGGCCTATGCAGAAAAGAATCTGGACGAAATGGATATTATCGTTACCGCCACCTCTGGTGCAGGCAAGAAAATTCTGGATATCATGGAGGTTAAGCCGGGCTGTGTGATCACTGATGTGGCCAGGCCATTGGATATTTCAGCTGAAGACGTGGCCAGACGTCCCGATGTGCTGGTTATCGAATCCGGCGAAATCATGCTGCCGGGAGATGTGGAGATGAAGAATATTGGTCTGCCAGACAAAGTAGCCTATGCCTGTCTGGCTGAAACCATAGTGCTCGCACTCGAAGGTCGGTTTGAGAACTTCACGCTGGGACGTCACATCGAATGGGAGAAGGTCAGGGAAATATATAAGCTGGGCTTGAAACATGGTATGACATTGGCTGCCATTTCTGGCATCAATGGGGTCTACTCGGATGAAGACATCGCCCAGGTGCGTAAACTGGCACTGGAGAAATTGAAAGAGACCAGCACAGCCTAAAAGCAGAAAGCTAAGCCTGCAAACCAATAATTAATAGCTGATAAATAATAACTAAATCTACACTAAAAACGGCCAATCAGTGGTTACGCTGAGTGGCCGTTTGTTTAATGACGGGTGCTTCGGTCAGTCCATATTTAATCAAGCAAACCATCTGCAACTTCTCGATCTTACAGAGTCGGTCCTGAAAAAAGCCATCCTTGGCTCGTTTTCGGAGTCGACTACTTTCCAGCTGGTTCCAGTCCACTATTTTTCTATCCAGCAAATCCAGTCCGGCTTAACCAGCTAATATCTTTTGTAGTTCAGGAATACAAGAACCGCAATTAGTGCCTGCATTCAGGTGATCACCGATGGCCTCCACCGTGCTGAGTTGCTCGTTGCTGATAGCTTTTCTGATGGTGCTCTCACCCACAGCAAAACAAGCGCAGATTGTTTTACCTCCGCCGGCGTTAGCGTTCATTGGCACGCCAGCTAATAAGCTCATTCGGTCCTGTTGGGTGAGCGAGTCCGTATTAAATAACTGACTTAACCACGATCGGTCAGGCAACTGGCAGTCTGGGCCAATAAACAAACAACTGATGAGTTGGTCGCCGAGATAGCAAGCTGCGCGATATTTGCCCGCGCCCTGGTCGTAATATTCCAGCCATTGTTCTTCGGGACTTGCTATGGACTGGTCGGCGCGGATCAGTTGTTTGCACCAGTCGCTGTAGTCGCGGATGGGGGCTGTATTGGCCAGCTCATAACGGTAGAAGTGTTTGCCCTTGATCTTAACCCAGTAATCAATGCCCTCAACCTGTAATTCACGTCGGGAATAAGCAAATCCATGCCACTGGGCAGGAAACGGACCAACGCTGACCGGGGTGTGTTTGCTTTCAGGTTGACCGGAAACAGGATCGGTTATGGCATTGACCAGCGGACCCACACGCCCGCTGCCTGATAGCTGAGCGGTCCAATGCATGGGGATAAACAGATTGCCTGGTTGCAGTTCACTACTGATTTGAACCCTGGCGATCATTTCCCCTTGGCTTGATGTGATGCTGGCTAAGTCTTGATCTTGGAGGCCAAATAACGCTGCGTCTTTAGGGTGGACTTCACAGTAAGGCTCTGCAATATGCTGATTCAGTTGAGGTGCTAAGCCGGTTCTGGTCATAGTGTGCCATTGATCGCGAATGCGACCAGTATTCAATACCAGAGGAAAGGCCTCACTTAACTTAGTTTGAAGGTTTTGTGGCTCGACCGGAACCAAGCGTGCTTTGCCTGATGGCGTGTAGAATATGCCATCGCTAAACAAGCGGGTCATTCCCTTGGGTTTACTGCTGGAGATTGGCCAGCTCACAGGTTCAAAAGTATCGAAGTCGCTGCTGGAAATGTTGGCTAGAGCGGATATATCGAAGTCTCTTAGCCTGGCGTCCCTACTGTTCTCAAAACCAGAAAGGGCGGCGTGTTCTTTGAAAATAGCGTGGCTACTGCTGAAATCAAAAGCCCCGGCAAAGCCCATCCTTATTGCCACATCCCGGATGATTTGCCAGTCATGCCGCGCTTCCCCGGCGCTGGGTAGCAGTCGACGCTGACGGGAGATGCAGCGTTCAGAATTGGTCACGGTACCCTCTTTTTCACCCCAGCCGGTGGCGGGCAACAGGATATTGGCATAATCAGTAGTATCGGTGTGTTGAATACAATCGGAAACGATCACCGTGTCGCAGCGGGATAAGGCCTCGTGTATTTTTCTGGCATCAGGCATGCTTACCGCCGGATTAGTGCCCATAATCCAAATCGCCCTAATTTTGCCGCTGGCCACTGAATCAAACAAATCAACAGCCTTCAGGCCGGGCTTATCAACGATATTGGGTGCCTGCCAAAAACGTTGTACTCGATCAATATCCTCCGCGCTGAAATCCATGTGAGCCGCCAATTGATTGGCTAAACCGCCCACTTCCCGGCCTCCCATTGCATTGGGTTGGCCCGTCAATGAAAAAGGCCCCATACCCGGCTGACCTATGCGGCCGGTCGCCAGATGGCAATTAATAATGGCATTGACTTTGTCTGTTCCCGAACTGGATTGATTAATACCCTGCGAATAAACCGTAACTGTTTTGCTGGTTTTGCGGTAGAGATCGTAGAAGTTTGCCACATCATTTTCTTTCAGTCCGCATTCTCTGGCGGCATCCATGATAGTGGGTGTAGTTGCTTTGGCCTTTTTCAGGGTGGCACCAAAACCCTCGGTGGACGCCTCTAAATACTCGTAGTCAATACTATCCATGCGGGCAAGATAGGCGAGCAAGCCACTGAACAGCCAGTCATCGCTACCCGACTTCAATGGCAAATGGATGTCGGCAATTTCACAGGTGGCGGTTTGGCGCGGATCGATCACTACCACTTTGAGTGTGGGTCGTTGTTTTTTCGCCGCTTTTATTCTCTGGAAAACAATAGGGTGGCACCAGGCCGTATTGGAGCCAGTGAGAATGATCAGGTCCGCCAGCTCAAGATCTTCATAGCAACCCGGCACCGTATCGCTGCCAAAGGCCCGCTTGTGCCCGGCAACGGAGGAGGACATACAAAGGCGGGAATTGGTGTCCACATTAGCTGAGCCAATGAATCCCTTCATCAGTTTGTTGGCGATGTAGTAGTCTTCCGTCAGCAACTGGCCAGAAAGGTACATAGCAACGGATTCAGGTCCGTGGTCCGCGATGATTTGTTGCAGTCTAGTGGCGACTTCATCCAGCGCTTGTTCCCAGCTAACGCGCTGGCCGTTAATTTCCGGGTGCAGCAGCCGGCCTTCAAGCCCCAGGGTATCGCCCAGCGAAATACCTTTGGAACACAAACGACCAAAATTGGCGGGATGATCGGATTGACCGCTTATTTTAACCTTTCTTGCTTTAGCATCGATAATTTCTGCCTGTATGCCGCAGCCAACACCACAGTAAGCACAAGTGGTTGTAACAGAGTCAGTCATGGGAGACACCGGTGGTTAGCTAGTTTTCATCCTGAAACGGCTTCCATGCCGTTTCGCGGAGTCGCAAAGTAAAATGTCGATTTTACTTTGCTCGCAAAATCAATCGCTTAGGCGATCGATTTTGGCAGTGCTTCCTTATACTGCGTTAGTGCCCATCAAAAACTGGCGTTTCTGGATGAGCACTAGCTAAGTAGCAGCGGTTTGGCTTGCCTCAGCGGTCTCGCTAAGTGCCAGATAAATCAGTGAGCCGTCTGTCTTTACTTGATAAGTAGTGGTGCAGCCCTCGTCAAAACCCTGGGCTTCACCATCGAGTAGGCTGATGACCCAATTATGTAGCGGACACGTCACTTTATGGCCATGGATGATGCCTTGTGACAGAGCGCCGCCTTTATGTGGGCATTTGTCTCTCAGAGCAAATAGTTGATTGTCTTTGGTTTTGAAAATTGCAATATCACCAAACGGTGAACTCACCACTCTTGAGCCTAAGCGGGGTACATCATCTACATGGCCAACTTCTATCCACTGATTCATAATTTTCTCAATTTCGGGTTCCACTAACTCACTTGGGTGAGAGGAATAAACTGATGCTTTTCAACGCCTTCGCTAGCCCGCTGCTTCCAAGGATCGACCTGGGCATATTTTTGGGATTCCAGGAAGCGTTCGTAATAGGCCTTGCGTTGATCCTCATTATCGACAATCTCGGATTTCACATAACTTAAGCCCACACGTTCAACCCAAGGCGCGGTGCGTTCGTTGTGATTACCTTGTTCACGATACATCTGCATAAAGGCACCGGAATATTCCTTCACTTCTTCACTGGTACTTACTTTGCAGAGGAAGTCAGAGACCCGCACTTTAATGCCGCCATTGCCACCTACATAAAGCTCCCAACCCGAGTCTACTGCCACTACACCAAAATCCTTGATGGTGGCTTCAGCACAATTTCGAGGACAGCCGGAAACCGCAAATTTCACTTTTGCCGGGGTCCATGAGCCCCAGGTCATGTGCTCCAGTTCGATACCCATTTTGGTGGAGTCCTGAGTACCAAAGCGGCAAAATTCCGAGCCAACACAGGTTTTTACCGTACGCAGGGCTTTGCCATAGGCGTGACCAGATACCATGCCGGCATCGTTGAGATCCTTCCAGATTGCAGGTAGATCTTGTTTCTTCACACCGAGCAAATCAATGCGCTGGCCACCGGTAATCTTGACGCAGGGGACATCAAATTTGTCGGCGGCATTGGCGATAGCGCGCAGCTCATCCGGCGTGGTCACTCCACCCCAAATGCGGGGCACTACGCTGTAGGTGTTGTCTTTTTGTATATTCGCGTGCATGCGCTCATTGACAAAGCGGGAGCGGGAGTCGTCGACTTTCTCGTTGGGCCAGGCACAGAGTAAGTAATAATTGATGGCGGGACGACACACATGACAGCCATCGGGATTTTTAAATTCAAGAAAGTCCGATACCTGGTGAAAGCTCTTTAATTCTTTGTCTTTAATTGCGTTACGTACAGCTTCGTGGCCATAATCGGTGCATTTGCAAACCGCTTTTTCGCTGGCCACTTCGTTGTAATCCCCACCGACTGTGGCTTGCAAAAGCTGTTCTACTAAACCGGTGCAGGAACCGCAGGAAGCAGACGCTTTGGTGACTGCGCGAACATCGTCCAGGGTGAATAGTTGGCTCTTACTGATGGCACTGACGATATCGCCTTTGCAGACACCGTTGCAGCCACAAATCTCGGCGTCGTCGGGCAGATTGGCGGTAGCGTTGAGACCCTGCATACCAGAGTCGCCCACCATGTGTTGACCGAACAATAATTTGTCACGCATGTCGGCCACACTGGTATTGTCACGCATGAGTTGAAAATACCAGGAGCCATCGACGGTATCTCCATACAGCACCGAGCCGATGATCTTGTTGTCTTTTAAGACGACTTTCTTATAGACCCCTCGGCCAGGGTCCTGGAACACAATTTTTTCGGAGTCGTTGTCGCCCAGAAAATCACCGGCTGAAAACAGGTCAACGCCGGTTACTTTAAGCTTGGTGGATACGGCTTTGCTCTTGTACATGCCAATGCCATAGCCCGCCAGGTGATTGGCACACACTTTGGCCTGGTCCCAAATCGGTGCCACCAAACCAAAGACTTCGCCCCGGTGCTGAATGCACTCGCCAATGGCATAGATTCTTGGGTCATAAGTCTGCAAAGTGTCATTCACCACAATACCGCGCTCGCAATACAGGCCGATAGTTTCTGCTAACTGGGTATTGGGACGAATGCCAGCCGCCATCACCACGATATCGGCGGTTAGGGTTTCGCCGGTATCAAATTTTATGGCGGTAACTTCGCCATACTCATTGCCCTCAAGGCAACTGGTGTTGGCATCCATGCGAAAGTGGATACCTTTATGCTCAAGTTCATTTTTCAGATAGTCGGCGGCTTGGGTGTCTAACTGACGATTCATCAGGATATTCACGTCATGCACGACGGTAACCTCCATACCCCGTTTTTGCAGGCCATTGGCTGCTTCTAAGCCCAACAATCCGCCACCTATAACGATGGCATTGCGTTTATTCTTAGCCGCTTTCAGCATGATCTCCACGTCAGCAATATCGCGGAAAGAGATAACACCCTTGAGGTCTTTGCCGGGTACGGGGATTATGAAAGGCTTAGAGCCGGTGGCCAGTAACAGGCGGTCGTAGTGGCATTTGGTACCGTCTTCACTGAACACAAAACGCTGGCGGCGATCAATCCTGGCGACGTGCTTTTCAGCGCCCGCGTGCAAGGTAATGTTGTTGGTTGTATACCATTCGAGATCATTGATCATGATCTCCTCGAGGGTTTTTTCACCGGAAAGAAGTGGAGACAGCATGATGCGGTTGTAGTTACCGTGGGGTTCTTCCCCAAACACGGTGATGTCGTATTTATCTGGGGCAATTTTCAGCAGTTCCTCTACCGTGCGCATACCGGCCATGCCGTTACCGACGACGATGAGTTTTTCTTTCATGGTTTAATTCTCCGCTTAAATCTGCCGAATACTGGTTGCCAGTGCTTGCTGTCATTGGGCCATTTAACAGGAAACCTTTTATTTTATTGGCTGTAACACGGTGGTCCCATGCCAGCAACTTAGCTTTGATTGGCAATCACAGCATATTTAATGCCATTAAAGAGTGATGGTTCTAATATATTGAATACAATAGTTTATTTTGTTACTGAAGGCAGAAGGATGGTTTTGCCAGAGAAAAATAACCCATGACGTGGGCAAATAAAGTGCGTAGATGGATTGGGTATTGAGTTGGCTGGTCAGTTGTGGTGCTCAGGGCGTTGGTTGTCGCGCATCAAAACAGAGCAATTGGTGGTGACGCAGATCGAGTTGGATTATTGGGGAGGGGAGATAGGGCCCGGCGATAAAGCTGGCGGGTTCGTTGTCGCTGGGATCGTAACGGGCGAAATCGGAAAAACCACTGGGTCCACATCTGGCTGAGTATCTGTTTTTCGGTAAGCCTCGCCCAAATCAGAGTGAGTCTGACCACCATTGATTAAGTTGGTGGCGAGATCATTCTCTTTGATCGTGGTGTAAACGATATTGTCTTGGGTATTGATGAGGAAAACGTCGGCAAAAGCAAGGGGGGCTCGCAAGTTAGCTGTGATAGGACTCGTGTACTCTGCTTTAGTCGGAGCCATCATCATTAGCTCCGTTGGATAAGCCCGGCTGGCTGGAAAACAGGAGTCGACATTATTTGTCAATGGCTTGAATGGTCGCTTGCTCAGGTGTCCCCTGGCACATGAATAGTACCCTCCAGATAAAGCTGGGCATTACCCACCAGCATTACGTGGGAGCCACGAAAATGGCAAATCAGTTCGCCTCCTCGCGGAGAAATTTGGCGGGCCAGCATTTCTACTTTGCCCAGTCGCTCCGACCAGTAGGGAGTAAGCGCGCAATGGGCCGAACCGCTGACAGAATCCTCTGGTATGCCAATACGGGGAGCAAAATAACGGGAGACGAAATCGCCGTTATTATCTGCGGGTGCGGTCACAATAATGCCCACTTTATCAATTCGCTCAAGACTTTGAAAATCGGGTTTGATTTGGGCCACATCACGTTCAGTGGGTAATACTACGAGGTAGTCACGGGATTCGTAGACTTCATTGCTACTGATTCCGCCCAGTCCATTGATCAAATCAGCAGGAACCTCTTTCGCTACCTCTCCTTTCTGGGCGGGAAACAGCATGGCGTAACCCTGCTGCTGGCGAGTCACTTCCAGCATGCCGCTACGAGTATGAAACTGAATTCTGGGGCCATTGAAACCCTTCAGTTTGTATAACACGAAAGCGGTGGCCAGGGTGGCATGGCCACACAGGTCAACTTCCGTTTCCTGGTTAAACCAACGTAGATCAAAACCGTTGGTTCTGGGCACATAGAAAGCAGTTTCGGACAGACAATTTTCGGCAGAAATATTGACCAAAGTTGCGTCCGGCAGCCAGTCGTCGAGTTGGCAGACGCCGGCAGGATTACCGGCAAATACTTCAGAAGTGAAGGCGTCGATTTGATAAAAATGATGCTTGCTCATGAGCGATGCCGAAATAGTAGAGTGGCTTGATGCCGGCAACCTCAACCTGTTTGCACATGAATTGTTGACGCAATTGGCTTGGTTGCCCGGCAGTGTCATTGGTTTTGCTTTAATAGCAAGGTGTTAGCAGCAGTACGCCAGTTGCCATTCTGCATGGTGTCATTCTGACTGTATTGGTAACTGGCTGAACTGGAAAGGAATAGTAGCAGAAATCAGCGAGAGAGGGGATGTTGCCTTGGCTTTGATTTGTGAGAAATTTTCGTTCACTAGTTCTAATACTTGTCCTTGCTGTTCAGTCGTGCTGTTGCTGGCTGATTTACAGTTCGTATTCAAACCAATGTTGGGTTTTGTAGTGTTTGAAATTGAGATTCTGATAGAAACGGTGGGCTTGTTGCCGACGGATTTGGGAGCCCACCCGAAGGGTAGGTGAGCCATGTTCCTTGGCCCATGCGGCGGACGCTAATACTAATTGGCGTCCAATGCCTTTGCCTTGATGGGCTTGTTTAACAACCAGGTTGCCGATCACGGCCACATGACCAAGGACCAGTGATTTTGCCAGGTAGACCATGATCACGCCAACCGGCTTGTCGGCTAATCGGGCAACCAGAATAAGACAGTCGGAGTCCTCACCAATTTCGTCGATAGCCTGCTGTAGTTTATCCGCTGGTGGGTGGTAGCCCAGTTCAGCCAGCAGTGTTTGTATCGCTAAATAGTCATGCCGTGTCGCTCTGCTCAGGGTCAATCCCATTAATGTTGGAGTATTTGGCTGAGGAATAGTTGAGTCCTTTCGTTTTGCGGGTTATTGAAAAAGTCATTGGGGTTATTTTCCTCGACGACCTGGCCTTCATCCATAAAAATCACCCGGTTAGCCACCGTTTTGGCGAAGCCCATTTCATGGGTGACGCAAATCATGGTCATGCCGGATTCGGCCAATTGAATCATGGTATCCAGCACTTCTTTAATCATTTCCGGATCCAATGCCGAGGTAGGTTCATCAAACAGCATGACTTCCGGATTCATGCACAAACTGCGGGCTATAGCGACCCGCTGTTGTTGTCCTCCTGATAGTTGACCTGGAAACTTGTCGGCCTGGTCCGGAATTTTTACCTTCTCAAGATACTCCATGGCAATGGCATGGGCTTCTTTTTGCGGCGTCTTGCGCACCCAGATCGGGGCTAAGGTGCAGTTTTGCAAGACGGTTAGGTGTGGAAACAGATTGAAATGCTGAAATACCATGCCTACTTCACGGCGCACACTATCGATGTTTTTCAGGTCATTGGTCAGTGGAATACCATTGACGATAATATCGCCGGTTTGATGCTCTTCCAGCCGGTTAATGCAGCGGATGGTGGTGGATTTTCCTGAGCCTGATGGCCCGCAGATCACAATCCTTTCCCCCTTTTCCACTTGCAGATTGATATCCTTGAGTACATGGAAGGAACCATACCATTTATTGACATTGCGTAGTGTAATCATTGCTCCGGAAGCGTCCGCTGGTGGATCGATCGTATTCATAAGCTTGTTTCCCGTTTAGTGGTGGCCAGTGCTCAATTTACGTTCAAGGGATTGGCTGTAGCGTGACATGCCGAAGCAGAATACCCAGAACATTAGGGCAACAAAGAGGTAGCCTTCGACCGATACCTGGGGCCACTCTGGGTCCACGATGGCGGATTGGACGATAGCCAGTAAGTCGAATAATCCGATGATGAGTACCAGACTGGTGTCTTTAAACAAGGAGATAAAGGTATTCACGATGCCTGGAATCATTAGTTTCAGAGCCTGGGGTAAAATGATAAACGTCATGGTTTTCCAGTAGCTTAGCCCCAAGGCTTGAGCGGCTTCATACTGGCCCTTGGGGATGGCTTGCAAGCCTCCGCGCACCACTTCCGCCATATAGGCACTTTGGAACATAATAATACCGATAAGTGCTCTCACTAATTTATCGGTTTCAACACCGGCGCTCATGAACAGGGGGAGCATGACGGATGCCATGAATAACACGGTGATCAATGGCACACCGCGCCAGAATTCAATGTAGACAATGCAGATACTGCGAATGATTGGCATCTCAGAGCGTCGCCCTAGTGCAAGCAGAATACCAATGGGTAACGATGCTACGATGCCAGTGACGGCCAACACTAAGGTCAAGGTGAAACCACCCCACTTATGAGTATCCACTTTGGTCAGGCCAAACGCGTCGCCGTTTAGTAAGTAGAAAGCTATAAATGGAAAGACCAGCAAAGTGAAGCCGGCAATCCAGTTTTTCCAAGGTGTTTTTTCGAACACTAAAGCACCGATACAGAGCGCAAAAATGATGAAAACGATATTAATGCGCCAGATTTGATCTGGTGGGTAGAAGCCGTAAATAAATTGTTCGAGTCGGGTATAAACGAACACCCAGCAAGCCCCTGATTTTTCCCCGTTAGCATCCACAGGGCAATCCGCCCGGGTTTCCCCGATCAGATTGGCATTGATAACGCCCCAGTCGATAAACCACCATAGTCCCTGCACTACAATATAAGCAGCGACAATGGTGACGATGGAATTCAAGGGGCTGTTGAACAGGTTGCTTCTAAGCCAGCCGCGAATGCCTACTGTATTGGGTGGAGCGGGCAAATCAGGTAAGGGAGTAAACTTGGGCATAGCAGGCTACCTCTCGACCAGTGCATAGCGCTTGTTAAACCAGTTCATCACCGCCGAAGTGGCGATACTCAGGGTGAGATACACGGCCATGGTCATAAATATAATTTCCACCGCTTGCCCGGTTTGGTTAAGAGTGGTCCCGGCAAATACAGACACCAGATCCGGGTAGCCGATGGCGGTAGCCAGGGATGAGTTTTTGGTCAGATTCAGATATTGATTGGTCAGTGGGGGAATGATCACCCGCATGGCTTGAGGCACAATAATCAGACGCAAACGTTGGCCATTGGAAAGGCCCAGAGCATTGGCTGCTTCGGTTTGACCTTTGGGAATGGCTTCTATGCCAGAGCGCACCACTTCAGCAATAAAAGAGGCGGTATAGAAGGTCAGCGCGACTAATAGGGCCATCAATTCAGGAATGACCGTCAGGCCACCTTGAAAATTAAAGCCTCTGAGTTCGGGGAGGTCCCAGTTCAAAGGAGAACCGGCCAGCACGAAAACCAATAGCGGGAGCAATAGGAGCAAAGCGATCGAGGGTAATAATAACGGGAAAGTTTTGCCGGTGTCTCGCTGCAAACGACGTTGATAAATTGATAAGGCCAAGATGATCCCGACTGCCACCAGCAACGCCAACCATACTGCTCCGAACCCAGCCTCAATTTGCGGTGAGGGTAAATACAAACCGCGTACGTTGAGGAAGAATGCATCAGCAAAGTTGAGACTGTCTCTGGGGCCAGGTAAGGCTCTGAGAACGGCGAAATACCAAAAGAAAATCTGTAATAACAGCGGGATATTGCGAAATAATTCCACAAAAGCTGAAGCTAAACGGGCTACTAGCCAATTCTTAGACAGCCTGGCAATGCCCACAATAAAGCCCAGTAAGGTGGCGAGGAAGATGCCGAGAACTGCAACCAATACCGTGTTAAACAGGCCAACAAAAAAAGTGCGGCCATAGGTGTAAGTTTCATCATATTCAATCAGTGATTGAATAATACCAAATCCGGCCTGATTGTTGAGAAAAGCAAATCCCGTGGTAATGCCCCTGTTTTCCATGTTGGTTAGGGCGTTGTTAAGGATGAAATAGAAAAAAGCAAATACGGCAGCGATCGCTACACCTTGGAAGAAAATTGATCTCGCTTTGGGGTCATTCCAGATTTTAGTCTTCACTGGCGATTGTGGGGTCGTCTGTTGCGGCACTCAGTTTCTCCTTATTATTCTTAGCGGTGCTGCTGGTTTACTCCATCGGCTGGCAGGCATGCCCTGGTATTTCGATTAAGGTCCATGGCTCACGGGCTAAGTGGTGGTGATTTGAGTTAGTTATAAGCACAAGTCAGGCCATTAATCTGATTGTTTATTGTTTTGACCTGATTTTGGCGTCAACCCCATATCGTAAATGACAACGCTGGGTAGGTGGTGCTGACTATATCTGCCGTCGGGTCTGTTGTTCAGCAACCAACGGAGCTATCTTCAACAAATAAAAAAGGCGCATCGAAGTGCGCCTTGAGCTGGTAGTTAACTAGCGAATCGGAGGTGCGTACTGAATGCCACCATCGGTCCATAGCTTGTTGATGCCGCGATCGATGTTGAGTGCAGAATCTTTACCCACATTGCGGTCAAACATTTCACCGTAGTTACCCACCTGTTTAACAATGTTGTACGCCCACTCATTGCTTAAGCCAAGATTCTCGCCCTGATTACCGTCAATACCCAGCAGGCGTTTAACACTAGGATTGGTGCTGGATTTCATTTCGTCTACATTGGCTGAAGTGATACCCAGCTCTTCGGCATTAATGGCAGCGAACAAAGTCCATTTGACGATGTTAAACCACTCATCGTCGCCCTGAGCTACAACTGGCCCCAATGGCTCTTTGGAGATGATTTCAGGTAATACAATGGCGTCATCCGGCTTAGCTAGCTTAATCCGTAGTGCATATAGTTGGGAGGCATCCGAGGTGAGGATATCGCAGCGGCCGGCCTCGAATCCATTAACCGTTTGGTCTGAAGTGTCGAAAACAACGGCTTGATATTTCATGCCCTGTTGGCGGAAATAGTCGGCCAGATTCAATTCAGTGGTGGTTCCTGCCTGGATGCAGACCGCTGCTCCATCCAGCTCTTTAGCACTGGAAACCCCCAGTTTTTTGTTGACCATAAAGCCTTGGCCATCGTAGTAGGTTACACCAGTAAAATTGAGACCCAGGGAACCGTCTCTGGTCAACGTCCAAGTGGTGTTACGGGACAGCACGTCCACTTCGCCCGACTGCACAGCAGTTAAGCGTTCCTTAGCGTTCAGGGGGACAAACTTAACTTTTTTGGCATCACCAAGGGTGGCGGCAGCGATGGCATGGCATACATCAACATCGATGCCTGTCCAGTTACCTCTGGCGTCAGGATTAGAAAAGCCCGGTAAGCCAGTACTCACACCGCATTGCACGAATCCTTTTTTCTTAACCTCGTCCAAAGTGGCAGCAGTGGTTACTGCGCTTGCAGATGCCAGGGTGATGGCGGCGCAAACAGAAAGCAGTCGCTTGTTCATAGTTAACCCTCGAGTAATTTCTATATTTAGTAGTTATGCACAATAAGTAGTTGTCAGGCAAAATTACCGTACCATAGCGTTCGCAATAAAACGAGAAGTGATGACACGATTTAATTCGGCGACCTCGGTAATTACTTATGTACCTGTAATTGCTTTGAGTTGAGCATCAAAAAATACGCACAAGTCGTTGTATTTAAAGGGTAAAATATGGTTTGGTCGTGGTTGCAACTTGCCAATGGCTGTACCAATAGAGTGCATTCTCTATAAGCCCGGCTCAAAACAGGGCGCTCTCTTGCTGTAGGTCATCCGACGATAGCTGGAGTTCCGGTTCAACCTACTTTTCCATACCCCAGTCAGACGAAGCTGCTTTTGCCCGGTTCTATTAAAGATGAGCAGAAATGCTCGCTCCCATACTTGCGCTTAATCTATTTCTATTGTTTTGAAAAGCCTGTTGTGAAAAGTCTGTTGTGAAAGGTCTGTTGTGAAAGGTCTGTTGTGAAAGGTCTGCAGAGAAGAGTTTGTTGCTAACAACGGGCAACATTACAGTGATTTTCAGTTCAGCCCGGCTGCACCCGGGCTGAACGGAGACTTCTGCAGAATAGGGAGGTTCTGCCTTTTGGTAATTTACTGTTATAGTTTACTTTCCCTTGCGGAGTGTGCATCAGTTACCGGCGATGTCACCAAGGTTGATTAGCTGAGTTTCGCCGCTATTGTCGTCCACCCCATCATTGTCATTGACGATGTAGACATCACCGTTAGCCATCACGGCACTGCCTTCAATTTTCTCCGCTATCAGGCCTCCGGCAGCAGCCAGATCGCCCATCAAATCCCGCACCAGAGTTTTGCTAACAGTGCTTCCATCGGCCAGTCCCGCCGTTTCAATTCGATATAGACGCTTAATGGACGCATCCGGACCACCTTGGTTGTCTCGTTCCAGAACCAGGAAGGCCCCATTGCCGAGCGCAGTGATATCGGAAAGACCAACCCAGCCTCCATTAGCTGAGGTGGGGGTATCCAGTGGATAGAACAAGAAACTCCAGCTCCCGCTGGCCACATCGTAGATGCCTATTCGAGCGTTGCTATCGCCGCTCCAGACTCGCTGAAAGGCGACATAGGCTGCACCGTTGTATTCGGCGATGCCTTCAAAGCCAAAGCGAAGCTGGTTGCCATTAACCTCGTCGGGAAGGGTAATCACACTTTCGATTGTGCCGTCACTGCTGGTCTTAAAAATAAAATTCAGGCTATTGATTGGACGACTACTATCGCCAATGGTGCCAGAGCCTTCCGACGCAATCCAGAAGCCACCGTCACTGGCTTTAGCCACTCCTTCCGGGTCGATATTGATGGTTTTGTCGGCATTGATCATGGCGGCAAGATCAGCTTCGTCAAAGATTTCTGACCGGCTGGGGTGATCATCATCCACACTGGAATCGGCTAAGGGTGCCGCATTGATGGTGGCGAAAACATCGTTGCTGTCACGCAGAATGGTTTCTGCTGAAATTTGCGCTGGTGAGGTCCGGGTGTCAATGGTAAAAATCCGGTTCTGCTGGTAGAAGCTGTCATTAACTGCATACAGTAATCCATTGTCTTCCGTGTCCGCTGACAGTCCAGAGAGCGCACTCCAGGGAATGGGGGTGCCATCATCACGATCATTGGATTGCAGACTTGGATAACGGGCGGCGGTGGCATCATAGCGATATATATTGAGTGCTGAACGCAGTTTACTAGCGCGATCGTCCACTTCACTGGCGACCACCAGTAAGTTTCGGGAGGGGATAGCCAGCGCACCTTCCGGGCCAGCGGCTGTGGGCAGGGTCTGCTTTAACTGGGGAAGGGTCGGATCGGCCACATCGTAGACAAAAACCAGGCTGGAGCGTTCGGAATTAACAAAAAGATAGCGTTCACTGCCGAAAATACCGACCTCAATGTTTTCTGGCTCATTCCCTTTATTGCCCGAGCGGTCATCAGGATAATGCCCGAAGCGGACGGCGAGATGATCGAGGCTATTACCCGCTTCCCAAACCACGGTGCCTTCGGTGTTGAATATAGTGAAGCCGCGACTGCCTCCATCCAAGTCTCCTTCATCAGCAGTGGCAAAATAATTGGAATTGATCCAGCTAACGCCATCCGGTTCTCTGAGCACGTTCTGCAGGCTGGCAGTCAAGGAGATTAGCGCTGGATCTTCTTCTTCGATGTCGATTTGGTTGAGATTCACACTACCAGCAGAGAAATGATTAGTCACCGTCGCGCTGGCTAAATCAACTAATACGATATGATTGTTCTCTTGCAGGCTGACCACAGCGATATTGTCTGTATTGATATCCACATATTCCGGCTCAGGATCATCCGGGTACAGAGTGGCTAAGCCAGTGAGCATGACATTGGTGGTGCTCCAGGAGGCTGGCTCACCCTGCAGATTAACCACTACCAGACTACCGGCTGGAGCCTGGGGTGGTGCACCATCACCCAAATCCTCATCGCGCTCATTTTCTATCACCACGGCGGCATAGGCTCCATCCGGGCTAACAGCCACGGAATCTGGTTGACCTCCTAAGGGTAGGGTGGCCACTATGGTGCGCGTTGCTATGTCGACAATGGCTAGTTCTCCATTCACCTCAATAAAATTGGTGGAAGTGTTAATACCCACCAAGGCGTAGGCGCCGGCGACCGCCACAGAAGTGGGTTCTCCGGGCAAAGCTAAAGTACCTGCTACGGCCGGGTTACCGGCATCGCTGATATCCACAAAACCCAGCGTGTTCAGCGGACTGTCGGTATAGATTACAGTCAGCCCATCGCTACTGACTGCGGCAATTTCAGCGGCAGTTTCGGTATCTGAGTTACAGTTCGCATCAAGCTGCTGGCAGACCGGAAACGATGCGATACGAACGAAATTAAGGCTCTCATTGAGTTGGGTAGGATCACATTGATAGGTGGTTTGGTCGACTTCCGAGGGTTCCAGAATGTTGTTGCGATTATCGTCGAGGCCGCTTTCTGTTTTGGTTCCGCCAGCGAAGCAGTTAGCATTGCCCGCTGGGACGAAGCTTTCGGCTAACAGGGAATTAAGGCCGTCTGCACCGTCATCACCGTCGTCACTATCGCAGGCGGTCAGTATAAGCGGACTGGCAATAGCGAGCGCTATTGCGGATTTTTTTAGGATCATGAAGAGCTCCATTAACATGGTTAGCAGCAGAGTGAAGGAGTACCGCATCCGGAAGCGGATGGATAAAAAGCAGCAGTTTGTTTGTTTTGTATGACTTTTGTGTGACATTAGTATTTCGCTAATATTTCATCGCTGCCTGCTGGCTGGAACTCCATGCTTCGCCGAATGATTCTTTTATCGGGGGTCGATTCGAAATTTACCGAATAGTCACTTAATGTGGGGAACCATGGTTTCGGAATGGCTGTTTTTACTTGGAGCTGGCTTCGCTGGTGGCCATCGGCATTTTTACCGTGCAAGGTGCCATTGCCTGGCAGCAGAATACATTGGTGCTGGTGGGCTCACTAGTAGGTGGCTATTTTGCCGCCAGATACTCTCGCTTGCTGCCACCACAAGCCGTGAGGCTGTTTGTTATTATTGCCAGTAGCGGGACTACCCTTTATTTTTTCTGGCACACTTAGTTTTGCGAAATAGAGTTACTAGTCAGTTCTCATCCAGAAACGTAGGTTTTTGGATGAGAACTGACGTAGTGCATGGAAGCACTGCCAATATCAAAAACCTAAGTTTTTGATATTGTGAGCAAAGAGGAAATCACATTTTCACTTTGCGTAGACGCGAAACGCCAAGGATGGCGTTTCAGGATGAAAACCAGTTTAATGACAGCAAAGTAATGGAACGAAAACCTTCTGCGCAACAACCATCGAGCGTTCTGCTCACCCTGGTTTGTTTTTTTCTGGCGGCTTTACTGTCCAGTTTTAAATTGGCGGCCGACGTCGTTGATATACAAGTAGTTGCCCCGCCTCTTGTTGATGTTGATGACCTGCCCCCCGCTGACATGCCAACAGCTGCAATACCGGCAGGCGTGTCGCGGACAGATGAAAAGCCAGAAGCTGAAACCCGGCCAGAAACTGAATCCAGCAGCGTCAATCCCTTAGCCGAGGCCTGGGCTCGATCCCGCTCGCACACCAGGTTGCAGAGGCTGGTTGATGGGGCCGCGAATGGCTCGGTGCTGAAACTGCCCCCCGGTGTCTATCGGCGCGGCCTTAAAATATCCCGCTCAATAACGGTCGATATGGAAGGCGTAGAGTTGCTTAGTGTCTATGGCGGCAAAGCACTGCTGGTCATCGAGAGCGATCACGGGCCGGTTACAGTAAAAAACTTTCGCGTGAATGGTAAACGCACTAATGCTGTTACTCATAATCTGGCCGCCATCCGCGTGTCAGGGAGAGATTTTGATGTGACGCTGGATCATTTGAATATCAGCGGTACCGCTCTTGGTATAATGACAGACAATCGCGGCGGAAAACTCACGGTGAGCAATAGCTTGATTGCTAACACGGGTGGCGAGGACCAACGGACCTTGAGTCATATTATCTACGCAGGTTCAATTGATGAACTAACCATCAAAAATACGGTCTTGCAACGTTCCCTGCAGTTCGGACATTTGCTGAAATCAAGAGCTGTGGCCACCCGGGTACAGTCAAGTCAATTGCTGGGTCTGGATGGTCATCACAGCCGTGTGGTTGACTTCCCTTGTGGTGGCCTGTTGTCGATAACAGATTCAGTGCTCCAGAGTAGTACTTATAGTGATAATGGCGACTTGATTTCCATTGGTGTTGAAGGCTCAAAGGCCTGCCGGGCACCTATATTACCCGGTGACGTCACTTTAAGCGGCAATACTATTGTATTTGACCGCGGCTTAAATCCTGACGATTTTTTCTTTCGTAAGCGGTGGAACCGGTTATTTACCTGGCACTCTGGGGTCAAAGGCTTATCCATTCACAATAATATTATTGTCAGTCCTGGTGGTGATTACCTGCTGAGACAATCTGTGGGTGGTATTAAGCTGTTGAATGCAGGCAGCGGTAATCGGGTTTATGAGTCGAGACAGCAGGCGCGCTTGAATCCTTTGATTAACACACATCCTTTGCCC
>JGI12048J13642_10548332_pt1 | contig 35827 bp, 34 predicted proteins | sample ElkSlonscriptome_16_FD_13642 | JGI IMG/M metagenome (IMG submission 13642)
CTTCATCAGTCAGTCTGCCGAGCACATGCCCCTGTGGGCCGTGGCTTCTCTTCAACACAAGCATCTGTACACATCGGCCAAGCATCGCCTCTCCCGAAAGGCCCTCGCCGAATGCAGCAGGATTCTTTAATCACCCCGCGCTTTGGCACGGCAGCTGCGATCATGCCTTCCTAGAATACCCATGGATAGGGGCCTGCGCGAACAGTNCCAGGGCGGGCAGTCGCTATTGAACGATGAATTCGGCATGCAATGCCCCGCTGGCTTTGATGGTCTTGAGAATATCGATCATGTCTTGTGGCGCCACACCGAGGGCATTCAAACCGGCAACCACCTCACTCAAAGAGACGCCGGAAGGTATCTCGACCAGACCTGTACCCTGATCTTCGTCGAGATCGACCGCCGTTCTGGGAACCACGATAGTTTCGCCCGGGGCGAATGGGTTGGGCTGCGCCACAAGCGGGGCTTCTTGGATGCGCAAGGTCAGATTACCCTGACTGACCGCCACGCGCCCGATGCGCACGTCTTCCCCAAGCACGATCGTTCCCGAGCGTTGGTCAACAACGACGCGCGCGCGCCGCTCGGGCTGGACAAGGATGTTTTCAACCTCGACCAGTGCGTGGGCAGGGGATCGCAAGCCGGTCGCCGTGATATTGACTTCAACAGTGCCGGCATCCTGCATAGTGGCGACGTGCCGCCCGAACCGCGCGTTGACAGCGCCCTCGATGCGACCGGCAGTTGTGAAGTCCGGCGTGCGAAGGGCCAGCCGAACGGTGTGCAAGGAACCGAAATCGAATGCGACCTCTCGTTCGACTTTGGCGCCGGAAGGTACGATACCCGCCGTCGGGACGCCTTGCACGACCCGTGCCGCATCACCTTCCGCAGCGACACCACCAGCGATGATGGAGCCTTGGGCCACTGCATAGATCTCGCCATCTGCTGCATTGAGAGGGGTCATGATCAATGTGCCGCCCAACAGGCTGCTTGCATCCCCGATTGCCGAAACTGTGACATCGATCGTGCTGCCGGCGCGGGCGAAAGGGGGCAATGATCCTGTGACGATCACGGCGGCGACATTCCGAGGGCGAAACTGTTCACCCGTCACATTCACCCCCAATCGCTCCAGAACATTGCCGAGTATATCTTCGGTGAAAGGTGCATTGCGCATCCCGTCGCCAGTGCCATCAAGCCCGACGACCAAACCGTAGCCGACAAGGTCGTTCGAACGCACGCCATCGAACTCGACCAGATCTTTGATACGAACCGGGTTCGCGGGTGATTGGGCGGCGAATGCCACGACGAAAAGAAATGAAAGGATGAAGCGCATCATCACAAGAACCTCAGCAGACTGAGCTGAGACAATCGCGCCATAGCGGAAAAATGCGTTTCCAACTGCAGTTGGACCGCTTGCAACTCGGTGGCGGTCTCAAACGGATCAGACTGTTCAAGCGCATTGCGGGCTGTGCCCAGCGTTGTGCGGCGCGCGCCCAATTCCGCCAGAACGTTGGCGACTGTTTCTTCGGATGCGCCGATCTCGGCACGAAGGTCGGTCAATCCATCTGCGGCGATATGCAGGTATTCGCCCGCTTGATTGAGCAGTTCGCGCCTCTCGGTTCCGCTGATGCTGCCGATCTGGTCAGAAATAGCGGCAATTGCCGCCGCCGAAAGCGCCGCAGTGAACCGTTCATCCGCCGCCGTCGGGGTTTGTGCGATCTGTCGGTTTTCCGAAATGCGTTGCGCAGGTCCGGGTGCCGTCTGGCCCAGAAAACCTGTTGTGGCGAAGCCCCCGACAGGATCGGAAAAATAGTCGGTCACCGCCTGGACGATATCCGGTACGGTCGCACCGGGCAGCAGCGTCGCGGAAATTGCATTCAGCATCTCTGCGGCCGGGACTGTTGCACGAGACGCCACACTCGTGCCGGCAAACAGGCTGCGATCTGCGATCCGTGAATTCAGAACCGAAACCATGTCTTCGAACGCCTGGCTACTGCTGTTGGCGGCCTGCTGCACCTGGTCGCCGTTGCTGAGGTCTGTGACCTTGAGCAAGACCGACGCGATCTCGGACCGGATTTCATCGAAGCGCTTGGCTGCGGACTGTTTGCCGGAGAGAGAGAGCGCAACCTCTTCTGCAGTTTTTTGAAACGCATCGATCCGCGAAAGATCGTATGCAATATGCGTGTACCTTGCCGTATCGCCTCCAAGCGATCGGGCAAGGTCCTGAACCTTGCCAGTCGACAGGCTATTGGCCAGCGCCGCAAGGTCCGTTTTGATTGCCGTCGTATTTCGGGCAAACTTGAACTGCTGCACCATATCGCCCAAGCCGGTTACGGTCATCTATATCTCCATCAGCCGCCGCATCATGAAATCCACCGTTTCGATGACTTTCGCATTTGCCGCGTAGAACTGTTCGACCTGTATCAGCGTCTGAAGCTCGTTGTCCGTGTCGACGCCGTCGGCCAGTTCCGCCTCTTTCAGAACAGACCACCTTGAAGCAGCGAACCCTGCCTCTTCTTCCGCCTGCATCCGGGTTGTCGCAACAAGCGAGACAAGAGCACCGGCCCGTCCTGCGGCAGACTGTGGTGGACTGCCCGGAATATCCGCCCGCGCAACCCCAATTGCGTCGATCCAGCGGTTGATCTGTTCGGTATTCGAATTGGGGCTTGCGGGTGCCGCACCCAGTCCATCACGCAGCAACGCCGGATCTCCGCCCTGCACCGTTACGATCGCCGGGTTGACCCCGACCCGGCCGGCGAGCCCGGGAATATCCGCCGGATCCAGGGTTCCACCCTCATCTGTCAGAAGTCCCGGCGATCCGGTCGTGATTGTCGGATCGTTTGCTGTATCCTGAAACCGGGCAATCAGATCGGCGGCGAAGCGGTCGAGTTCCGCTTGCGCCTCTGGCAGGGTGCGATCACGAAGAGCGAAGGCCGCACCGATGGCACCGCCATCGAGCCGCCCCACACCGTCGCCAGGGTCAAGGGGCTGACCATCAAGGGTGATGCCTGACAGCGCCCCCGACGCAAGCGTCATATCACCGGTGATGGTCGGTGTCTTCTGGAACTCGAAAGAAACAGCCCGCCCGTCAACCAATGTCAGCCCGCTGGTGGTCATCAGCCGTACGGTCCCATCATCGCGCACTGAGGCACGAACGGGAACAAGCTCGCCGATGTTATCGACCAGACGCTGTCTTGCATCCAGCATGGCCGAGACATCATCACCAGAGCCGGCCAGCCGCAGGATGTCGCCATTGAGCACTTCGATCCGCGCGAGGTTGGTATTGAGACTGGCAACATCGGTTGCGATGGCGGCATCGGCCTCTTGGCGCAGTTCCTGCAGCCCGGTGTTGGCGTTCCTGATTGTCGAAACCAGGTCCTCCAACCGGTTGACCACCGCGCCAAGGCGCTGATCTGACGCCGGGTCTGCGGTCGTGCGGATGAGGGCCGCCTCCAGCTGTGAAAGCCGGGCGGGAATGTTGGCTGGATCATCGGCAGCACCGATGGACTGCTCCAGCCGGACCAGAAAATCGGCCGTTCTTTCGTGCCCGGCAAGTGCCGCGTCGGCCAGGCGGCGGTCCGCCAGCAGGCCCGTATCGACGAAGCGCGTAATGCCGTCGATGCGCACACCGCCACCTGATCCTCCGACCTGTGCCGACGACAATGAGACATCGCGACGTGCATAACCCTCGGTAAGCGCGTTCGACAGATTGGTCGAAACGACCTCGGCCATGCGCGCGCTTGCCGCCAGCCCCGTCAATGCATTGTTGAGTGCGCCCGAGATGCCCATCACTTGATCCAGTTACCGCTTGATGTTGGTGGTTTCTTGCAGCATCTCGTCGACGGTCTGGATCACCTTCGCGTTCGATGAATAGGCACGCTGCGTCTGGATCAATTCGGTCAATTCACCGGCGACATCGGTCGCCGACTCTTCGCGGGCGAAACCGACGATATCGCCTGTGGGCCCGTCACCGGCGTCCCACAAGAAGAAAGACCCGCTGTCGGGCGTCACCCGATAGCTTTGCTGATCCAGTGTCTCCAACCCGTTTACATTAGGCACATCGACAAGCGGGATCTGATACAGGACCCGATTGATCCCGATATCGAAGGACGCACGCACAAAGCCGTTCTGATCGACCTCGATCGATGTCAGGCTGCCTACAGGTGTGCCGTTCTTCGAAATCGAGACCGGCGCGAAAGCGTCCGACAGTTGCGTCAGACCGATGGAGCTTCCCAGTTCACCGATGTTGATTTCCATCGGACCGCCATCGACATTGATCGTGAAGGCACCGGTCGCCGGATCGTAGGCTCCACCTACGGGGAGGGCAGGATCGGTGAAATCGACACTGGCGAGGGTCCCGCCACCGCCGCGTGTCGCATCGAAGACCAGCCGGTACTCACCAACGATATCGGGGATGCCGTTCGCATCCACATCGGTTTCACTGTCACGTATCTCGACCGTCCATTCATTCGATGCGCCATTCGCCGGAACAACGGGCGTGAAAACGAAATTGAGATTGGACGACGCACCGAGATTGTCGAAATACTCGACCGAGAGCGTCTCGGTGTCTCCGGGAGATCCTTCTCTGGTCGAGGTCGCCGGAAGATTGACGGAAAGATCGACGCGGGTCGTTGCCTCGCCCGCGAACTGGTTGGCGTTGATCTGGATCGGCTCCAGCCCATCGATCGAATCTCGCGGGTAATTCGGGATCGTGCCGTCCGCCGCGGCCGGCACGCCCAACAGGACCAGCCCGCCCGGGGTGCGCAGATACCCCTGATCGTCGGGTCGAAAAGAACCTGTCGTGGTCAGGAACAGCGGGTTGTCGCCATTGCCGACCGCGACCGAGGTTTCCGATGTCACCGGCAACATGCCACGCCCCCGCACCGCAAGATCCGTCGGGTTCGACGTCGAGACAAGCGCGCCGCGTTCGTCGATCAGACGTGATGTGGTGGTGCGCACACCACCGGCGGAATAGGTGCCCTGCCCGCTTTCGATCACCATCGACTGAAAGTCGGTCACGGCCCGCTTGTAGCCGTAGGTCGAGGAATTCGAGATATTGTCCGAGATTGTCGCCAGGCGCGAGGCATTGGCGGCCAATCCGGCGACACTCGCATTCAAAGAGGAAGAGATCGTCATTCAGTGCGCCTTTCTGCGTCAAAAGGGAATCCGGTCCGCCCCTGCATAGACACCCACCCTTAACGGCGGCCTAATATCTCAAATGCAAGACGTCATGGATCAGCCCGCAGCAGAACCACCTCGACCCGGTTGTTGCGAACGGCGGTCACGTCACGGATCGCCGGCACACGGTCCCCGCTGCCGGTGATCCGGCCCATCCTTTGCGGGTTCAGGCCGCCGCCCTCAAGCAGCAGGCGCATACTGTCGGCGCGGCCCACCGAAAGATCCCAGACAGGGTAATTCAGATGCAGGACCGAACGGGTGCGCACATGCGCATTGACCGCGACCTGGCTGTCGACGATGCCGAAAATCTGCGCCATCACCCGGGCGATTTCACCCATGACCGGCGTCGGTTCGCTACTGTCGGCGATAAAAAGCGGCGCACCTGGCAGATCGAAAAGCTCGATGATCAGCCCCTCGTCGGTCAGACGCGTCACGATATGCCGCAGCGCCTGATCCGATACCATGCTTTCGCCGCCCTGTCCCATGAGGATCGCCTCGATGTCGCGCAAGGCAGCGACCTGCGCGGCAGCGGCGGCATCAGCCTCGGCGCTATCCTCGACCCTGACGGGTTCGTTGCCCAAAGACGGCTGGCTGACGCCGGTGCCGCTTTGGGCAAGCATTTCATCGGTGAACATGTTGTCACCGCCGAATGCCCCATCCCCACCGCCCGAGACACGGTTGATCGGTATCGTCGGGGAAAAGTAATCCGCGATCCCCTTGCGTTGCTGTTCGGTCGTCGCATTCAGCAGCCACATCAGCATGAAGAACGCCATCATCGCGGTGACGAAATCGGCATAAGCGACCTTCCATGCGCCACCGTGATGCCCGCCCGCCACGATGACCTTCTTGCGCTTGATGATCACAGGCGCGTTTCCGCCGTCGGCCATGTCTCGCCCTTTCAGCCCGAACCTGACCGCAGATAGGCCAGAAGGTCTGAAGACCGGCTTAAGATCGATACCCTGACACCCGACAGCTTTCCGCATCCGCGTGATTCCCTGCAAAGCGCGAGGGATCGGGGGGGCAAATTCCTGCAAGGTCACGTGCCGATTTCCGCACCGAAGGGCAGGATTTCGGGCCATGTCCGCGCATCTGCACGAGGTCATCACGGGCCCGAGACATAATAGCACAGTGTCACACCGAGTTTACACTTGCCGGATCGCATATGTAAACTTAAACTGACATCATGACTGTCACATCGGACTTACAGATCAAGGCAACACCCCGCCGCTGGCCCGAGCCGCGCGCGACGCTCACGTTGCTCAAGCCGCATACATGGTTTCCACCGATGTGGGCCTACCTCTGCGGTGTCGTTTCGGTCGGCGCATCGCCTGCCGATCACTGGTTTCTCGTCGGTCTCGGCATCCTGCTGGCCGGCCCTGTCGTCTGCGGGATGTCGCAGGCCGCCAACGACTGGTGCGACCGCCACGTCGATGCCATCAACGAACCCGACCGACCGATCCCGTCCGGCCGCATTCCCGGGCGCTGGGGGCTTTACATCGCACTGGCGATGACGGTGCTCGGGCTGGTCATCGGCTACCAGTTGGGGCCATGGGGTTTCGGCGCCACGATCCTTGCGGTGATGGCCGCCTGGGCCTATTCGGCCGAGCCGCTGCGCGCCAAGAAATCCGGTCTTTGGGGTCCGGGGCTTTGTGGTCTGGCCTACGAAACGCTGCCCTGGATCACCGGCGCCGCCGTTTTGTCCGCAGGTGCGCCGCGCCCCGAGATCATCGCCGTCGCAATCCTCTACGGGTTGGGCGCGCACGGAATCATGACACTCAACGATTTCAAAGCGATCGAGGGCGACCGCAAGATGGGTCTTCGCTCGCTTCCCGTCGTCCTCGGCCCCGAAAAGGCCGCCAAGGTCGCCTGCTGGGTCATGGCAATCCCGCAAGTCGCTGTCGTGGGGCTGCTGGTCTTTTGGGACAAGCCCGTTCACGCGCTGGGCGTCGCGGCGATGCTGGCTGTGCAACTGGGCGCGATGCGCGTGCTGCTGCGTGACCCGGAAGGCAAGACGCCCTGGTATCAGGGCATGGGTATCCTGTTCTACATCACCGGCATGATGATCGCGGCCCATGCGCTGCGCAGCGTTGGGGTCTGACATGACGCTTTCATGGTTCCAGATCGTCCGGCTTGGATTTGTGCAGATGGCGCTCGGCGCGATCGTGGTGCTGACCACCTCGACGCTGAACCGGATCATGGTCGTCGAACTGTCTCTGCCCGCGATCCTGCCGGGGCTTCTGGTGGGGCTTCACTACGGTATCCAGCTGACGCGGCCGCACTGGGGCTTCTACTCGGACGCCGGCGGACATCGCACGCGGTGGATCATCGGCGGTATGGCGGCACTCGCGGCGGGGGCGTTCATCGCCGCGCTTGCGCTGCCGGTCTTCCCGCAGTCCTTCGCCGCCGGACTGGCGCTGTCGGTTCTTGCCTATACGCTGATCGGTTTGGGTGTGGGCGCATCGGGCACCTCGATGCTGGCCCTGCTGGCAACCACGACGCGCCCCGACAGGCGCGCGGCGGCCGCAACGATCACATGGCTGATGATGATCTTCGGGATCGCCGCGACGGCGGGCATCGTCGGACAGTTGATCGATCCCTATACGCCCGCCAAGCTGATCCGCATCGTCGGCAGCGTCTGCACCATCGCCACGGCCGTCACCGCACTGGCCGTATGGAGGATCGAAAGAAACCTGGCGGCCACACGTGAACCCGACCACACCCCCTTCATGGAAGGGCTGCGGGCGGTCTGGGGGGAACGCAAGGCCCGCAACTTCACGATCTTCGTCTTCCTGTCCATGACCGCCTATTTCATGCAAGAGCTGATCCTCGAACCCTATGCGGGCCTCGTCTTCGGCTTTACGCCGGGCCAGTCGACATCGCTTTCGGGCGCACAGAACGGCGGTGTCTTTCTGGGGATGCTCTGCGTCGGAATCCTTGCCACGGGGCTGCGGATCGGCTCGCTGCGCGCATGGGTGATGACCGGATGCACGGGCTCGGCCGGGGCGCTGGCGATCATCGCCATGCTGGGTCCGATGGGGCCGGGCGCACCGCTGATCCCCGCCGTCGTCGGCTTGGGCTTTTTCAACGGCATGTTCGCCGTTGCCGCCATCGGATCGATGATGGCGCTTGCCGCCGAGGGCCAGGAACGGCGCGAGGGCACAAGAATGGGCCTTTGGGGTGCGGCACAGGCGATCGCGGCGGGCTTCGGCGGTCTGCTTGGCGCGGCCTGCGTCGATGCACTGCGCATCGCGCTGACCGACGCACAGGCCTTCGGGACCGTCTTTCTGGCCGAAGCCACACTCTTCATCGCGGCCACGGCATTCGCCGCCAAAATCATGGACCGTCGGGTCCCCACAGCCACCCTCGTTCCGGGAGAATGAAACATGCAATATGATGTCGTTGTCGTAGGCGCAGGCCCCTCCGGGTCGACTGCCGCCGAAGACCTTGCCCGGTCCGGGCACAAGGTCGCCTTCATTGATCGCGAGGGCCGTATCAAGCCCTGCGGCGGCGCGATCCCGCCCCGCCTCATCGAGGATTTCTTCATCCCCGACGAACAGATCGTCGCCAAGGTCAATACCGCGCGGATGATCTCGCCCACCGGCAGACAGGTCGACATCCCGATCGAGAACGGCTTTGTGGGCATGGTCGACCGCGAGCATTTCGACGAATTCCTGCGCCAGCGCGCCAAGCAGGCCGGCGCGCACCGCTACACCGGCACCTTTACGCGGATCGAACGGGACGCGGACGGCACCCATGTCGTCTATCGCGACAAGATCAGCGGTAACGACATGCGCCTGTCGACCAAGCTGGTCATCGGCGCGGACGGCGCCCGCTCGAACGTGGCGCGGGCCGAAATCAAGGATGGCGACAAAATCCCCTACGTGATCGCCTACCACGAGATCATCGAGGCCCCCGCGGCGACGCTCGCATACGATCCCAAACGCTGTGACGTGGTCTATGACGGCCGCATCTCGCCCGACTTTTACGGCTGGGTCTTTCCGCACGGCGCACAGGCCAGCGTGGGCATGGGGTCGATGATCAAATCGGTGGACGTCAAACAGGCGACCGCCGATCTGCGCGCCGCTTCGGGGCTGGCCGATTGCAAGACCATCCGCAAGGAGGGCGCGCCGATCCCTCTCAGACCGCTGGATTGCTGGGACAACGGCGCGGATGTCGTGCTGGCAGGCGATGCCGCGGGTGTCGTTGCGCCGTCGTCCGGCGAAGGTATCTATTACGCGATGGTGGGCGGTCGCGTCGCCGCCACTGCCGCCGCCGCCACGCTTGCCTCGGGAAGGGTCAAGGACCTCAAGCTGGCACGCAAGCTCTTCATGCGCGAACACAAACAGGTCTTCCGCGTGCTCGGTGCGATGCAGAACGCCTACTATCGCAGCGACGAGCGGCGCGAGCGCTTCGTCTCGCTGTGTCACGATGTCGACGTGCAAAAGCTGACGTTCGAGGCCTATATGAACAAGAAGCTCGTCAAGGCACGGCCTCTGGCGCATATGAAGATCGGCATCAAGAACCTTGCCCACCTGACACGGATCGTATCACCGCTACGCACATGACAATCATGATCCCGGCCTGGGACAACGGCATTCTCCAACCGGTGGAAAAGCTCGAGGCGCACAAGCGCGGCCTCAAGCACAAGGCCGTCAGCGTTTTCGTCATGAACCGCGGGCGCGTCCTGATCCAGCAGCGCGCGATGGACAAGTACCACACCCCCGGGCTGTGGGCGAACACCTGCTGCACGCATCCCGAATGGGACGAGGACGCCTCGGACTGCGCCGTGCGACGGTTGCAAGAGGAACTGGGAATCACCGGGCTTTGTCCCACCCACCGCGAGCAGATCGAATACCGTGCCGATGTCGGCAACGGGTTGATCGAGCACGAAGTGGTCGAGGTCTTCGTGGCCGATGCGCCGGGCGACCTCAGGATCACACCCGACCCCGCCGAGGTCATGGCGACCCGCTGGATGGACTTCGACGACCTGCGCACCGATATCGCGCACCATCCCGGCGATTATACCCCGTGGCTGCGCATCTACCTGCGCGATCACTCCGCCGCGATTTTCGGCGATCTGCTGCGCGCCGGCTGACCCATTCCGTTCCGTGCCGCGCAATGCTATGCGCTGCAAAAAGGAACGGATGAACCATCATGGCATTCTGGGTCTTCGGCTACGGCTCGCTTCTCTGGGATCCCGGTTTCACACCGGTCCGTCAGGTCAAGGCGCGTCTGCGTGACTATCACCGCAGCTTTTGCATGCTCTCGGTCCACCACCGCGGGACCGAAGACGACCCCGGGCTGGTCCTCGCGCTGGACAAACAGGACGGCGGCCAATGCACGGGCGTGGCCTTCGAAGTGCACACGGATGAGGAAGACACGGTCCTGACCATGCTGCGCGCGCGCGAGCTTGTCTCCTCTGCCTACTACGAAGACACCGTCACGCTCGAAACAGACACCGGCGAAACCATCACCGCACTCGCCTATATCATCGACCGCGATCACGTTCAGTACTGCCAGTTCGATCTGGAGCGGCAGGCGCAGATGATCGCGGGCGCGGTCGGCGGGCGCGGCCCCAATACCGATTATCTCTACAACACCGCGCGCCACCTCGACGAAATGGGCATTCGCGACGATGACATGGCCTGGCTCGTCACGCGGGTCCGTGCCTTGCAAGCAACATAAATCTGCCCCGATTTTGTTAGTGTTTGTGGCTAATCCTCCATATGCTGATATGCAAGGCAGCCAGGAAATCGAGATAAGGACGCAACAAGGTGTCTGAAAAACGCCAGGCCAAGGCGCAGCCGCATTTTTCCCAACCCATCCGGCAATTGTTCTTCATGCTGGTCGTTATTGGGCTTGTCGCCGCGGGGTTCTACCTCGGACAGGAACAGATCATCGCGATCGTAAGCGCCAATCTCTACCTCAACGGGGTGATTTTCGCGGTCTTCGTTCTCGGGGTCCTGTCCTGTTTCAATCAGGTATTCCTGCTGATGAATTCGGTCCGCTGGATCGAACGGTTCGCGCGGGACGCGGGCGGCCACGCCTACAGCGCCGCACCGTCTCTGCTGGCACCTCTTGCGACGTTGCTGCGGCAGCGGGGCGCGCGCACGCAGGTGTCTTCAAGCTCGTCGCGTTCGATCCTCGATTCCGTGGCCCAGCGGATCGACGAAGACCGCGAGATCACGCGCTACATCGGCAATGTGCTGATCTTTCTCGGTCTGCTGGGCACGTTCTACGGTCTCGCCACGACCGTGCCCGCCCTGGTCGAGACGATCCGCTCGCTGGCCCCGGGCGAAGGTGAATCCGGTGCCGACATCTTTTCCCGCCTGCAAGCCGGCCTCGAGGCGCAATTGGGCGGCATGGGCACCGCTTTCTCCAGCTCGCTTCTGGGTCTGGCAGGGTCTCTGATCGTGGGCCTGCTCGAGCTTTTCGCAGGCCACGGCCAGAACCGCTTTTACCGCGAGCTCGAGGAATGGCTCTCGACCATCACCCGTATCGGCATCGACGGCGATGAAGGCGGACCGATCGACACCAGCGCAATGGGCGCATTCGTCGATCAGCTGGGCGAATTGATGGACACCATCCAGATGATGATGGGACAGGCCGACGCCGACCGCGACCGCAACGACGAACGTTTCAATGCGCTGGCCACCGCCATGCAGCAAATGGCGCAGAACGAGACCGCAAGCGCAAATACCTCCCTGCTGGAACGCGTCGCACTCGGGCAGGAGGCGCTGATCCGCAAACTCGACGAAAGCGGAATGGAGGGGATCGACGCCGAAAGCCGGATGCGGCTGAGGTCGATCGACGTGCAACTCTTGCGTATCCTCGAAGAGATGACGGCAGGACGACAGGAAAGCGTCGCCGACCTGCGCGGCGACCTTGTCAATCTTGCCAGCGCGATAAAGAGCCGGGATTGATCCATGGCGCTCAGCCGCAGGAAATCCAACAGGGTCCAGAACGCCATCTGGCCGGGATTCGTGGATGCGATGACCGGCCTGCTTCTGGTGCTGATGTTCGTGCTGACGATCTTCATGGTCATTCAGTTCGTCCTGCGCGAGCAGATCACCGGCCAGGAAACCGAACTCGACGCACTGGGCAACGAGGTCGCGGCGCTCGTCGCCACTCTGGGCCTCGAACGCGACCGCAGCGCGGCGCTTTCCTCTGATCTGGAAGCCGCCAACGCCCAGGCCGAGCGTCAGGCAGGCCGCATCGCCTCGCTGATCGCGGAACGCGATGCACAGGATCAGGCACTCGCAGAGGCGCAAAGCCAGATCACCCAATTCGAGGCACAGGTCGCGGGCCTTCTGTCGGACCGGGCCGAGGCGCGCGAACAGATCGCCGATCTCGAAGCGACCCAAACCGAACTCATGTCCGAGCAGGAGGCGCTCAACCTCGCTCTCGCCGACGCCCGCAGCGAAATCGACGCCGGTGTCGAAGCCGCCCGTCTTGCCGCCGCCCGGCGTGAGGCGCTCGAGGCGCTTGTCGCCGATCTCGAAGCCGAAACCACAGAGCAGCAGGAAGCCATCACCGACCTCGAGGCCGCCCAACTCGCCGATGCGGCCGCGGCCGAGGCGCTGCGCGAACGTCTGGCCGATGCCGACACCGAACTGACGGCGATGACCCTGAACCTCGAACGTCAGCGCCAGGAGGCCGAGGACACACTGACCATGCTCGCCGCCGCGCAAGCCGCACAAGAGGAACTCGACCGGCTGCGCGCGTCACTGGCCGGCGAGAACGACAGCCTCGAAGCGCAACTGGCCGAAGCACGCGCACGCATCGCCACGCTTGAATCCGCGCTTGAAACCACCGAGCAATCCCAAAGCGCCGAAGCTGCGCGTCAGGCGCAGCTTCTCGCCCGCGCCAACGCCGCCCTCGCCGAGGAAGAGGCGCTCAGCGCCGAAAGCCAGCGACAGGTCGCCCTCCTGAACGAGCAGGTCACCGAACTGCGCCAACAGGTGGGCAACCTGCAATCGCTTCTGAACCTCGCAGAAGAGGCGGACCGCGAAGCACAGGTGCAGATCGAAACCCTGGGCGCGCAACTCAACACCGCCCTCGCGCGGGCCGTCTCCGAAGAACGGCGCCGGATCGCACTGGAAGAAGCCGAACGGCTCCGCCTCGAGGAAGAAGCCGCCCGCCTTGCAGAAGAAGCCGAGCGGCTCGCAGCCGAAGCCCAGGACCTCGAACGCTTCCGCTCGAACTTCTTCGGGGAATTGCGGCAGATCCTCGAAGGACAAGAGCGGGTGCGGATCGAGGGTGACCGCTTCATCTTCAATTCCGAAGTTCTCTTCGCGCCCGGCAGCGCGACGCTTTCCCCCGCAGGCGAGGCGGAAATCGCCAATATCTCGGACCTGCTTTTCGATATCTCCACGCGGATCCCCGACGGGATCGATTGGCTGATCCGTGTCGACGGCCATACCGACAACGTGCCCGTGGGCAGCAACAGCCGCTTTGCCGACAACTGGGAGCTCAGCCAGGCGCGGGCCCTGTCGGTCGTGCGTTACATGTCGGAAGAGCTCGGTTTCGATCCCCGCCGCCTTGCCGCGAACGGGTTTGGCGAACACCAGCCGATCAACCCGCTGGACACACCCCAAGCCCGGGCCCAGAACCGCCGGATCGAACTGAAACTGACCGAACGCTAGCCTTCGATCGCCTTGATCATATCCACGCGGGTCGCATGACGTCCCCCCTCGAAGGTCGCGCCGAGGAAGGCATCGACGATCTCGCGCGCCAGCATGTCACCAACGACCCGCGCGCCGAGCGCCAGCATGTTCGCATCGTTATGCTCACGGATCATGCGCGCCGAAAACGGATCAGCGCATACGCCGCAGCGGATGCCTTTGACCTTGTTGGCCGCCATCATGATGCCCTGCCCCGTTCCGCACAACACGATCCCCAGCGCACAATCGCCCGACGCGACGGCTTTCGCCGCGGCCTCTCCATGCGCGGGATAATCGGTGCTTTGCGGGGTCGTCGGGCCGATATCGACCACCTCGTAGCCTTGGTCGGCGATATGGGCGGCGATGGCCTTCCGCAGGTCGATGGCGGCGTGGTCACTGGACAGTACGATACGGGAAAGAGAAGCCATTGCATGGTCCTTGACGTGAAAGTCGGCTGAACCGCCTTGGACCAGTTTCAAGCTGTCAGGTCAATCGCCCTGCATCATGCAAAGCTGGTGCGCTGGAACGATACGCCCGCGTAATAGACCACCTGCGTCGGAATGTTGCCTGCGCCGCCCGCATGCTGGTTGGTGCCGGTCATGTAGATGCCATAGCGGATCTCGACACCGCCACCGGGTGTCATCGTACGGCCTGTCAGCTGACCGGCCGGCGTGCCGTTCCGCGTGGCCCGGATGAAGCCGCGCGAGGGGTCAGACGACAGTCGCGTGTAAACAGTGAAGTTGATCCATCTGTCCATCGGCATCGCCGCCGAGGCGAAACCGCCCTGCGTTGCTTGGCGGGATCGCTTTGTGTCCGTCGCCCCTTCGCTATCCTCGGCCTCTACCATCGCCGTATAGAAACGTCGCCTGTCCGTGGATCGATCCGTATCAAGTGACCAGATGGGGCGGCTTTCCTCGTCACTTCTGCGGACCGGCCGGAACAGAACCTGGCCATAGGTCGCGCCGACACCTGTCGCCCATTGATATCGGTCAGACGGAAAGTAAACCGAATAGCTGTAGACAAAGTCATCGCCTTCGCCGACGTCGAGACCGTACATCTGTTCAACGCGACCGCGCGTGACCATGCGGCCATTCAGTTCGCGTGCGATGCAATCACCGCGATGGCAATCGCCGCCACGCAACTCGAACCGTTCGACCGAAGCCGTCGGTGCAGTCCCCGTCGGATCGGCGATACGCCGATAGCCATAGGAACGGTCCGGCCCGACCTCGCGCTGGTCGAGCACGCGCACGTTGTTGGTCGAAACCGGACGGCCACCAGCCCCGGCTGCCCCTTCCATACATGCGGTCGTCAGGGCACAGCCACCTGCCGCCATGAAATACCTTCTATCCATCGCCAGAGCCTCCGCTTGCCCATCCCGTGGCAGGCTTGCACGAATGACTGCATGCTGGAAAGAAAAAGTGCGGCCGGATTGGCCGCACTTTGCGTTGTTTTCTGGTATTTCGGCCGCGTCAGACCTCAGGCATTGCAGCCTTGGGCGCTGACATCACTCGGCCGTCAGCAGGGGTGGCTTGTTGCCACCGCCCGAAATGCGGCCCGGTCCCGGCTCTTCGAACCGCAACTCCAACTCGCCTTTCTTGACGCCGACCTTGACGATCCCACCTTTGACCAGCTTGCCGAACAACAGTTCCTCGGCAAGCGGCTTCTTGATGTTTTCCTGGATGACGCGGCCCAGCGGACGGGCACCCATTTTTTCGTCATAGCCTCTCTCCGCGAGCCATTCGGCGGCGGCGGGGGTCAGTTCGATGTGCACATTCCGGTCGATCAACTGTGCTTCAAGCTGAAGCACGAACTTTTCGACCACCTGCAGGATCACCTCTTTCGGCAGCGCACGGAAGCTGATGACCGCATCCAGACGGTTCCGGAATTCCGGCGTGAAGGTCCGCTCGATCGCGGCGGTATCCTCACCCTCGCGGCTGTCGCGGCCGAAGCCCAGCGCGTTCTTCTGCAACTCCGTCGCACCTGCGTTCGAGGTCATGATCAGGATCACGTTGCGGAAATCCGTCGTCCGGCCGTTATGGTCGGTCAGCTTGCCGTGATCCATCACCTGCAACAGGATGTTGTAGACATCCGGGTGCGCCTTCTCGATCTCGTCGAGAAGCAGCACGCAGTGCGGATTCTGGTCCACGCCATCCGTCAGCATCCCGCCCTGATCGAAGCCGACATACCCCGGAGGCGCACCGATCAGACGGCTGACCGCGTGCTTTTCCATGTACTCGGACATGTCGAACCGCATCAGTTCCACGCCCAGCGAGTCTGCAAGCTGGTTGGCAACCTCGGTCTTGCCGACACCGGTCGGTCCGGCGAACAGGTAATTGCCGATCGGCTTTTCAGGTTCGCGCAGTCCCGCACGGGCCAGTTTGATCGCCGACGACAGTGCCTCGATCGCGGTATCCTGACCGAAGACGACCCGCTTGAGCGTCTGCTCGAGATCCTTGAGGACCTCGGCATCGTCCTTGCTGACGTTCTTTGGCGGGATACGGGCGATTTTCGCGACCACGTTCTCGATTTCCTTGGCGCCGATCGTCTTGCGCCGCTTGGATTCAGCCACCAGATGCTGCGCCGCACCGGCCTCGTCGATCACGTCGATCGCCTTGTCGGGCAGCTTACGGTCGTTGATATAGCGTGCCGACAGCTCTACCGCTGTCTTGATCGCGTCGGCCGTGTACTTGATGCTGTGATGCTCTTCGAAATAGGGCTTGAGGCCTTGCAGGATCTTGATCGCATCCGTCACCGAAGGTTCGGTCACATCGATCTTCTGGAACCGGCGGCTGAGCGCGCGGTCCTTTTCGAAATGCTGGCGGAACTCCTTGTAGGTGGTCGACCCCATGCAACGCAGCTTGCCACCCTGCAGCGCGGGCTTGAGCAGGTTCGAGGCATCCATGGCCCCGCCCGATGTCGCGCCAGCGCCGATGACGGTATGGATCTCGTCGATGAAAAGCACCGCATCGGGGTGGTTCTCCATCTCGGACATGACGGCCTTCAGCCGTTCCTCGAAGTCACCGCGATAGCGGGTGCCGGCCAGCAGCGCCCCCATGTCCAGCGAATAGATCGTCGCCTTCGACAGCACCGCGGGCGTTTCGCCGTTCACGATCTTGAAGGCCAGACCTTCGGCGATGGCGGTCTTGCCCACACCGGGGTCGCCTACCAGAAGCGGGTTGTTCTTGCGGCGGCGGCAAAGCACCTGGATGCAGCGTTCGACCTCATGGCTGCGACCGATCAGCGGATCGACGTCGCCCTTCTTGGACTTGGCGTTGAGATCGACGCAATACTTGGCAAGCGCGCTTTCCTTCTCGTCGCCCTCGCTGGCGTTGATCGTCTCGCTCTCCTCGGTCGACCCCGTCACGGGGCGGCTTTCGCCATAGGCGGGATCCTTGGCCACGCCATGCGCGATGAAGTTCACCGCATCATAGCGGGTCATGTCCTGTTCCTGCAGAAAGTAGGCTGCGTTGCTCTCGCGCTCGGCGAAGATGGCCACCAGCACGTTCGCACCCGTCACTTCGCTGCGGCCCGAAGACTGCACATGGATCGCGGCCCGCTGGATGACGCGCTGGAACGCGGCCGTCGGCACGGCCTCGGATCCTTCCACATCGGTGACCAGCGTCGACAGGTCATCGTCGATGAAATCTTCCAGATCCTTGCGCAGATCATCGAGATTCACCGAACAGGCGCGCATGACACGCGCCGCATCCGGTTCGTCGATCAGGGCGAGCAACAGATGTTCCAGCGTCGCAAGCTCATGCTGGCGGGCGTTCGCGAGGGCCAACGCGCCGTGAATGGATTGCTCGAGTGTGGTCGAAAATGATGGCACCTGGTGTGCTCCTTCATATCGGGGGCAAGCATGTCGCACACGCCTACCGTGGCCTTGTATCCTTAAGGTTTGGTTTTCTGGCCCAACCTTCAAGGACTTTTTTCGTATCCGGCGTCACAATTCGCGTGATGCCTCGGATTTCAGCCCATTTATGGCAACCGTGGGCTTTCAGCGGTTCAAAAGCGGTCTTTGCGGGCACGCACTTCTGCGAAGACATCGACAGCAAGGGCGTCATCCATGCCCAGGGCCGCTTTGAGTTGGGGAAGATCGGCACGCAGAAAGGGGTTTGTGCGCTTTTCTTCGGCAAGTGTTGAGGGGACCGTGGGTTGCCCGGCTGCACGCGCGGCCTCGATCTCCTTTACCCTTAAGATAAGATCGGGGTTCTCCGGGTCAATAGACAGCGCGAACCTTGCATTGGCAGATGTGTATTCGTGACCCGAACAGACCAGCGTGTGGTCCGGCAGGGCACGCAATTTCTGCAGGCTGTCCCACATCATCCATGCGGTGCCCTCGAACAGCCGTCCGCATCCCAGCGCCATCAGGCTGTCGGCGGTAAAGACGTAGCCCGCCTGCGGCATGTGAAAGGCGATATGGCCTTCGGTATGCCCCGGCACGTCGAGCACATGGACCGCCTGACCCGCGACGGTGATCGCATCGCCTTCGTCGACCGCAAGATCCAGCGGGGGCAGGCGTTCCAGATCAGCGGCGGCCCCGATCACCCGTGCGTCACCGCGCAGCGCGGCCACGCCGTCGACATGATCGCCGTGATGATGGGTGATCAGGATATCCGTCAGACGCCAGCCGCGGGCATCGAGCTCCGCCTGGATCGGCGCGGCTTCGGGGGCATCGACAAGCGCGGTATCACCAGTGTCTGGATCATGGACGAGAAACGCGTAATTGTCTTGCAGACACGGTATGGTCACCAGTTCCGGGCGCGCGGTCTTTGTCATGGCAAAGCGGTCTTTCCTTGTTATGCTGATAACGTAGCTTTGCCGAAGGGCCAGTAAACCGCAATGCATCTCGATGTGCTGGATTTGCGCGATTTCTACTATCGCAGCGCGCTGGGACGGGCCGCCCAGAAGGTGATCCGCGACGAACTGACCGCCATGTGGCCCAACTGCAAGGGGCACGTGGTCGCGGGCTACGGCTTTGCCGTGCCGCTTCTGCGCCCCTTCCTGAAAGACGCGCGGCGCGTCGTCGGCCTGATGCCCGGCCCGCAGGGGGTCATGCCCTGGCCGCCCGACGGCAAGAACGTCAGCGTGCTTTGCGAAGACACGATGTGGCCTCTCGAGACGGGCCACGTCGACCGGCTGGTGATGCTGCACGGGCTGGAAACGACCGAACAGCCCTCGCTCCTGCTGGACGAGGCGTGGCGCGTGCTCGGCCCCGGCGGACGGGCAGTCATCGTCGTGCCGAACCGCGCCGGGCTCTGGTCGCGCTCCGACAAGACACCCTTCGGCTACGGGCGGCCCTATTCGCTCAGCCAACTCGAGGCCCAGCTCCGTCGCCACCAGTTCGTGCCCGAACGCACGATGTCGACGCTCTTCCAGTTGCCGTCATCGCGCAAGCTATGGCGCAAGTCGGCAGGCTTTCTCGAACGCGTCGGCCACTACATACCGGTGATCGCCGCCGGCGGGGTGCTGATCATCGAGGTCAGCAAACATGCCAACCCCACCCGCCCGGGACTGACCGAGGCGGTGCGCAAACCCCTCAAGGTGCTCGAGGGCATGGCCAAGCCGGCGCCCAAACCCGAAAGCGCCCGCGTTGCCCCGGGGGACGATCCGCTGTAAGCGGCTGCGATGACAGAAACCGTCGATATTTTCCTCGTCGCCACGCCGGGTCTCGAGCGTCCGCTGCTGGACGAGGCTCTGGCCGCCGGTTTCACCGGTGCGCGGGCCGAGACGGGGGGCGTCAGCTTTTCGGGCACATGGGCGGACGTCTGGCGCGCCAACCTGACCTTGCGCGGGGCCACGCGGGTTCTGGTGCGCATCGGCAGCTTCATGGCCTTCCACCTAGCCCAGCTCGACAAACGGGCGCGCAAGTTCGCATGGGGCGACGTCCTGCGGACGGACGTGCCCGTCCGGGTCGAGGTCGCCACGTCGCGGAAATCGAAAATCTATCATGCCGGCGCCGCAACCCAGAGGATCGAGAAAGCCCTGACCGAAGATCACGGCATGACGGTCAGCCCCGATGCACCGGTCGCCATCAAGGTGCGTATCGACGACAACCGCGTGACCATCAGTGTCGACAGCTCCGGTGAAAGCCTGCACAAGCGCGGCCACAAGGAGGCGGTGGGCAAGGCCCCCATGCGCGAAACACTCGCGGCGCTGATGCTGCGCGGATGTGGCTATGACGGGCGCGAACCCGTTGTCGATCCGATGTGCGGCTCGGGCACCTTCGTCATCGAAGCCGCCGAGATCGCGATGGGTCTGCTGCCCGGCCGGTCCCGCGACTTTGCCTTCATGCATCTGGCGACTTTCGACGCCGCAGGGTGGAACAGGCTTCGCGCGACGGTGGACACGGGGCTGCCGCAGCAGCGCTTTTTCGGCAACGACCGCGACGAAGGTGCGATCCGCATGGCCACCGCCAATGCCGAACGCGCAGGTGTGGCGGATGCGATCGCATTCACCGCGGGCAACGCCGCCGACCTGCGCCCCCCCCAAGGTCCGGCGGGGCTCGTCATCTGCAATCCGCCTTACGGCGCACGGATCGGCAACCAGAAGATGCTGCTCGGGGTCTATGCAGGTCTGGGCCGGATGCTGGCCGACAGGTTCCCGGGCTGGCGGGTCGGACTTGTGACAAGCGACCCTGCCCTCGCGAAGGCCACCGGTCTGCCTTTCAAGCCCAAGGGGCCGCCGATCCCTCATGGCGGGCTGAAGGTCTGGCTGTTCCGCACGGATGCGTTGCCCTGACCGGCGCGCGGTGTCTTTACGCCGCGAACGCCGCCCGTTTGCCATACACAATGCCGACGTTTTGCCGACGCCATGCCGACAGACGTTCAGCCTGTAAAACAGGGGATTAACCGGTGATTCGCGTCTTGTCGCGGATCAGGCCGTTGCCGCGGCCCCGCTCGGCTTGAATGCGATCCCTGCCGCCTGCATCGCCGTGGCGGCGATATCGACCGCCGTCAGCCCGGCATCGGCATACATCGCATCGGGTGCCGCCTGATCGATATAGCGGTCCGGAAGGGTCATCGTGCGCACGGCGCAGCGCCCGTCCAGCAAGCCGTCGTTGGCCAGGTAATGCAGCACCATCGCCCCGAAACCGCCCTGTGCGCCCTGTTCGACGGTGATCAACGCCTTGTGGTTGCGCACAAGCTGGCGGATCAGCGCATGGTCCAGCGGCTTGGCAAAGCGCGCATCGGCGATGGTGGTCGTAACCCCTTGCAATGCCAGCTTTTCCGCCGCCTTGCGGCATTCGGCCAGATGGGCGCCGAACGACAGGATGGCGATGTCGCCACCCTCCAGCACAATGCGTCCCTTGCCGATTTCAAGCACCTCGCCGCGCTCCGGAAGCTCCAGCCCGACACCCTCGCCCCGCGGATAGCGGAAGGCGATGGGACCGTCGTCGAAGGCCGCGGCGGTGCGGACCATATGCATCAGTTCCAGCTCGTCCGCAGCTGCCATGACGGTCATGTTCGGCAGGGCAGACATGTAGCCGATATCGAAGGCCCCTGCATGTGTCGGCCCGTCCGCACCCACCAGACCGGCACGGTCGATGGCAAAACGCACAGGCAGGTTCTGCAGGGCCACATCATGCACCACCTGATCGTAGCCGCGCTGCAAGAACGTTGAATATATTGCACAAAACGGCTTCAGCCCGCTCGCCGCCATGCCCGCACTGAAGGTCACGCCATGTTGCTCGGCGATGCCCACATCGAACACACGATCCTTGAACCGGGCGCCCATGATATCGACGCCCGTCCCTGACGGCATCGCTGCTGTCACCGCGACGATACTGGGGTCCAGCTGGGCCTCATGCGTCAGCGCAGATCCGAATACCTTGGTGTAACTCGGCGCATTGGGCCGCGCCTTGGCCTGCGCACCGCTGGCGACGTCGAACTTGGATACGCCATGCCCACGATCGGCGCTGCCCTCGGCAGGTGCGTATCCCTTGCCCTTGGTGGTGCAGACATGGATCAGCACCGGCCCTGTCGCCCGCGTCCGCGCGGCGCGCAGGACCGGCAGAAGCTGGGTCATGTCATGGCCGTCGATGGGCCCGACATACGAGAAGCCCAGCTCCTCGAAAAGCGTCCCCGCGCCACCGGTCTGCATGCCGGTCACAAGACTGCGCGCGCGCCGGGCATGCTCGCGCAGGGGGCCGGGCAAGGCGGCCTCGAACCCTTCTGCCATCTTGTGCAACTCGCCCATCGGCGAGGCATAGAGCCCCGAAAGATATTTCGACATGGCCCCGACCGGCGGGGCGATCGACATCTCGTTGTCGTTGAGGATCACAAAGAGCCGCCGGCCTTCGGCGCCTGCATTGTTCAGCGCCTCATACGCCATGCCCGCACTGATCGACCCGTCACCGATGACGGCGACGGCATCACCCGTCGGCATGCCCATGTCGCGCCCCACGGTAAACCCGAGGGCGGCCGAAATCGATGTCGAGGAATGGGCCGCGCCGAAGGGATCATACGTGCTCTCGCTGCGCTTGGTAAAGCCGGACAGTCCGCCTTCCTGACGCAGGGTACGCATACGGTCGCGCCGGCCGGTCAGCACCTTGTGGGGATAGCACTGGTGGCCCACGTCGAAAATCAGCTTGTCACGCGGTGTGTCGAAAACCGCGTGGATGGCGACCGTCAACTCGACCACACCAAGCGACGATCCCAGATGGCCGCCCGTCTGCGACACCGCGGATATCACTTCGGCACGGACCTCGTTGGCCAGCGCCCCAAGCCGCGTATCATCCAGACGCCGTAAATCGGCAGGGCCGGCAATCGTATCGAGAAGCGGGGTATGCGGAAGATCGGTCATGACGGTGGCCTTTTCTTTGAATGAAAAAGCGCCGCAAACGGGAAACCCCGATTGCGACGCTAGTCTCCTGTAGCCAACAGGAAGGGAACTGGGACTTTCGCCCCATACCGGGCCAGCCAGGGAAGGTAGCCCGATGGCAGAGACGCAGACGGCGCGTCGCGCCCGCCTGCGCCAATCTTCTAGACCGTGACGGTCTCGTCCTGCACCTGCATCATCAACGACGATCTGTTGATCGGATCAGGTGTGTCACGGCTTTCTTCAGGCAACAGCCGTCCGATGAACGCCATGGCTGCGATGATGAACCAAAGCGCCAGAACGAAAGCGGCGGCATAGCCTGCACCCTTGAGCATCAGGTAGGTGATGTCGGCAAAGAGCCTTGTCTTGCCGTCCGTCCCGAGGATGTTCTCTTGGTCACTCATTGTCATTCTCCTCAGTTAAGCGGTGCGTAGCCGCGCTCTTGCGCCCAGACGAACCAGTTGTCGACAACCGTGCCTGTCAGCAGGATTCCGATGCCGCCGGTCAGCGTTGTCAGAACCGCGAACCACCAGGCCCAGCGGTGGATACCTTCCATCGTGGCGTTGAAGCCCATGGTCCAGCGCCAGAACAGGGCTGCACGCTCTGTCGCGGTGCCGCGATCGACGATCTGTTCGATCTCGCGCTCGCCACCGAAGCGGCTCACGGCGAGGATCGTCGCACCGTGCATGGCGAAGAGAAGTGCGGACCCGTAAAGGAACACGATGCTCAGCGCATGGAACGGATTGTAGAACAGGTTGCCGTAGCGGATCGAGAACAGGTTGGTCCAGTCGAGGTGGCTAAAGACGCCGTAAGGCACCATCTCGGACCAGTCACCGATCAGGATCGGACGGAAGAGGCCCAGCACGAGGAACAGCCAGATGGCCGAGGCGAACGCCCATGCCACATGCTTGCCCATGCCCAGTGCCTCGGCACGCAGGTAGGTCCGCACCCACCATGTCAGAACCGAGATCAGCAGGAAGAACGAAGCGATCATGAAGTAACCGCCGTCATCCATCGGAGGCATTCCCAGCCCATAACCCGGTGATGGTGGATCAAGCGAAAGCCAGAACAGATCCCGCATGAAGATCGCGGGGTTGTAGTCGGCCTGCGCCCAGAAGGACAATCCCACCATGACGAACCATATCAGGCCCGTCGCCAGTGAGATCATCCCGAAAGACCCAAGGTAGATCGGCCCCAGCTGGGCGTTCCCGAACCATCCAAGAAGCTTCGAGAACCCTGCCTTGTCGCCGCGGGCGATGGCAGCCCCGTCAGGTGCGCCCAGTCCCATTTCTGGGGGGCCTTGCACCTGAACCTGGGTGAAGATGTTTTGATATTCAGCCATTGTTCATACCCTCCTTAAAGGTCAACCCACCAGGGCAGCTCGTAATACCAGTCCCACCAGACGATCCATTCCTCGAACCAGACCGTGCCGGAGATGACGATGCAGACCGCGCTCCAGAAACCGGCGTTCAGCGCCAGAAACAGTCCCAGCCGGTGAATACCCAGTGGCCCGATCGAATAGCCGATCAGATCGCGGAAATAGGTGTCTTCATGGTCGGGTGACTTGATTTCCTGTCCCTTCGGCGGGTTCACGGCGGAGAGAACCAGAGAGCCATGCAGGGCAAGGGCAAGACACGTCGTGAAGAAGAACGTGATCGCGATCATATGGGCGGGGTTGTAGTGGAAGTTGCCGTAGGCGTAGCCCACGTTGTTCACCCAATCGAGGTGGCTGAAGATGCCATAGGGAAAACCGTGTCCCCATGCCCCCAGCAGAACCGGGCGAATGATAACCAGTGTGACATAAGCGAGGATCGCGACGCCGAAGGCGAACGGCACATGATAGCCGATGCCGAGCTTGCGGCAGATTTCGACCTCTCGCATCATCCAGCTGACGAAGGCCCCGACCGCGCAGATCGTGATGATCTGCCACAGGCCGCCTTCCATCAGCGGTGCAGCACCGAGCCCGTATTCAAGCGGCGGCGGATCGATCGAAATCAACCATGGATTCCATGTCGGGCCCTGGCTGGCCCCGTAAAAGATCAGAATTGTCCCGAGGACGGCGAAAAAGAACGTCGTGACTCCGAAGAAGCCAACGTAAAATGGCCCCACCCAGAAGTCGAACAGATCACCGCCAACCAAGGTCCCGCCACGGACCCGGTATTTTCTTTCGAAGCTGAGCTGTGCCATCTTCCTACTCCAATTGTGAACAGGCCCCGCACCCCTGTCGGATGCGCCCTGTCGTCTTGTAGATTTCGGTGTTTGCTACGGGCAGACCTGAGACCGCCCGCAGCTTTATCTTTGCGCCAAAAGCCGGTTACATTCCGCCAAAGGCGAGTGTGAACCAGTTTGTGGTTTCATTGCTCAGCAGGACGAGATGAATCATCGCTGCGAGCAGGAACAGGAAAACGCCCTGCGCCACGAAAACGCGGCGAGGATCGAAGACCAGCCAGATTTTATAGAACTGTGCCATTCGTGATTTCCTCTCCTACCAGCTGAACCAGGGCAGCTTGATGTACGTCAGCACGTGAGCGATCACGGCTACGATCGTGAAGATCGTGAACCCGCTCATGTAGACTGCGTGCAGCTCCTGGGCCTGCTCGTCAGTGAGACCTGTGAAAGACAGATCAGATTTGTCAGCCATGTTTTGTCTCCAAAATTAAGTACTGACGCCGCGCACCCCCCGCGGCCGGGTTACGACAGAAGCTCTTCCTCTGCCCCAATCCATCATCCCGGGGGGGAATGATGAACATCGGATGTCCCCGAGGGGACAAAACTGGTGTCGCAGGCTTCATGCGCTGAAGATCTGCGGTGTGATGATACGCGCCTGTGTCCAGGCTTTCGCGATCGGACCCTTCTCCGGAAGTTCCATCCGGCGGGCCGCCGAAAGCGCCCAGGTCAGGAAGCAAAGCGGAAGCGTGGCCAGAAAGATCAGCGCGAAATATGCGTAATACTCGCGTTTCGGAGGCGTGGACCGGACCCGTGTGACGGGTGCGTCGGTTGTGAAATCAGTCATTGTCTTCCTCCGTTGGTGGTTTGAAGTGCCGCGACGGTTTCAAGAACGACCCGGTCGCTGCCGGCATCGAGGGCGGCACGCTCGGCGGCGTCCCGCAGTGTCTTGGCGGCGGAAATCCGTGTCAGGATGGGGTGGGTGGCGACGATCTCGTCCAGCTTCGCCTGCGCATCGGCATCCCAGGGGAAATCGCGGCGCAGCGGTGTCAGCGTGGCGTCGCCCGCGTCCATTTCGCTGCCGAGGGGCAGGATGTGGAAAAGGGCATCGAAAAGGCCGTTGCAGACTTCCTGCAAAAGGTAGGTCGCACCGGCGTACCCCATGAAAGGCGTCCCGGTCGCGCGCCTGATGGCTGCACCGGGGAAACTTGCGGGGATGAACACCGGCGACGGGCCATGACCGGCCTTCATCTCGGCCATGTACATTTTCTCGTTGATCGACCCCATCACGACGAGTGGCCGCTTGGTATGGATCAGGTTGCGGACTTCCTCGTTGTTGGTCTTCTTGCCACGGCACCGCGCGACGGCGAAGGCGCAGGGGAAGCCAAGATCGTTCTCGAGGAAGTTGCGCACGCCACGGGCATAGGTCTCGTTCGCGACGATCCCGAATTCGGCCGTGGCGAAGAAATCCTGCGTGACGGACCGCCAGAGATCCCACACCGGCTTGATCGTCGAATGCTTTTCGCGCTCGATGAACGGCTCGGGATCCAGACCGAGCAATTCACCCAGTTTGCGCAGGAACTTCGTCGTGCTGTCGATCCCGAACGGCGCCTGCAGATACGGTTTGCCGAGGACTTCGCAAAGCCCGCGACCGAACTCGCGATACATTGTGATGTTGACGTCCGCGTTCACCAGATCGCGCATCTCGGCGACATGGGCGCCCAGCGGCATGACCATGTTCACCTCTGCGCCGATACCCTCGACCAGACGGCGGATCTCGGCCAGATCCGAGGGCGTATTGAACGCGCCATACATCGGTCCAAGGATATTGACCCGCGGTGGCGCGCCCTCTTCGCGTTTCTTCTCGGGCGGCATCCGGCCCTTCGTCATACCGAATTCGGTGAAGATCCAGGTCATCGCGCGGTCCGCGCATTCCCATTGATCCTCGTCGATCGTGCGCGGCAGAAAGCGTTGAATGTTGGTGCCTTGCGGGGTCACGCCTCCGCCGATCATCTCGGCAATGGAACCGGTGACGACAACAGCCGGCAGCGCGGGATCGAGCGTTTCCCAGGCACGCTTCATCGCGTCCTCGGTGCCTTCGCCCATTTCTGTCTCGGACAGGCCGGTCACGACAATCGGCAATTCATGGGGTGGCAGGCCGTCGGTGTAATGCAACACGGACGTCACCGGCAGGTTTTCGCAACCGACGGGGCCGTCGATTACGACCTGCAACCCTTTGACTGCACAGAATGCATACACGGCACCCCAATAGCCGCCCGCGCGATCATGATCGGTGACAAGCATCAGATCATCTCCTGCGCTTTGGCGGCGCGCGCCAGTTTGTCGAGCTTCTTCTGATGCTGGGCACGGAAATCGGGGCGCAGGTTCGGCGTACCTTCCCAGACACCGGCGGTGTCATCCTTGCCGACACCTTCGAAGAAGGCCCGCATGGTATCCATTTTCTCTTTGCCGGCGATCGCGGCATTCACGACCTGCGCAAGCGAGCCCGCACCAGCCGGACCCATCAGCGGGCGGGCCGAAATCAGGTTGGTGAAATAGAGCGCCGGGATACCCTTTTCCTTGGCATGCTGCACAACGGGTGTCGTCCCGATCGCCAGATCGGGCTTGATCGCATCGACGGCCGAGCAATCCTCTTCCAGCGAGGCCCGGTAGACGACCTTCACACCGCGCGCCTGAAGCCACGCCGCGTCATCGGCGGACCATTTCGTCTTCGGACAGGCCGTGCCGACATANGGCACGTCGGCACCGCTCTCGACCAGCAGCCGCGCGACCAACAACTCCGAACCTTCATAGCCCGAAAGCGTGATCGTACCCTTGATCCGAGCACCTTTGAGCGCTTCCGAGATCGCGGGCAAGAATGCGTTCTGCGCCGCGGCCACCTGCGCCTTGGGCACGTTGAAGGCTTCGCCGATATCGTTCAGCCAGGACGCGGTGCCATTGTATCCAACGGGTGCGGATCCGACGATGGCACGGCCCGCGGCCTCGAATTCGCGGATGGCAGAGGTATAGAAAGGATGGATCGCCGCCGCGACACCACAATCGAGCGCCGCGTAAAGCTCGCGCCATTCCCGCGTCGGCACGGTGGGTCCGGCGGCGAGGCCCATCGGGGCCAGCATCGCGCCGATCATCATGGGATCCGCGGGGAACATCTCGCCGAGCAGCGCGACCGTGGGGCGATCGGCCTTGCCGCCCTCGGGTGCCTGTACGGGGCCAGCGGCCACTTCCTTCCGGGCGTAATTCAGCATTGCGCCGGCCAAGACATCCTTGGCCTCGGCATGGGTCGGCACGCCGAAACCCGGCACGTCGATCCCGACGATGCGCACGCCGTTGATCTCGGGCGGCAGCAACCGCAAGGGGACACCCGATGCCGTGGGCACACACAGGTTGGTGACGACGATCGCATCATAGCGGTCGGGGTCGGCCATTTCATGCACGCTCTCGCGGATGTCCTCGAAAAGCTTGCCCGTCACCAGTGTCTCGGAATTGAACGGCACATAGCCGACCGACCGGCGCGCCCCGTAGAAATGCGAGACGAAGGTCAGACCATAGACACAGCAGGCCGAGCCCGAGAGAACCGTGGCCACGCGCTTCATCCGCAAGCCGACACGCAACGACCCGAAGGCGGGGCACATGCTCTGCGGTTGGTCGTGGGGGCCTTGTGGATAGTCTTTCGCGTATTGGTCGAGTATTTCGGTCTTGCCCGCAGCGCGCGCAGCAGCCTCCATCGAGCCCGCGCTGGCGGTGCATCCGCCGGCAAGGGCGGTCTGCTGATCGGTAGCGCTCAGGGCGTTATCCTCGGGGGCACGTGCCTCGCCCTCGATGATCTCGACCTCGCCGGCCGCATCATAGCCGACTTCATAGCCTTTGGTGTGGGGATCATGCGTCATAGCGCTTGACCTCCTCCTTGTCGGCTTCGGCATCCCAGCAAAGGATGTCCCAGACCAGACGCTCGAGCTGTTCCGGTGTGGCATTGGCGAGCATTGCGCGCGCCTCTGCTTCGGCAGGAATGTGTTCGCGGCGATCAGACATCATCGTAGACGACCTCCAGGCTTTCCTTGGGCGCGGCGTTCTTTCCGCGCATGTCGGTATCCGTCGCGGGGACCAGCACGTAGTCACCGCCGGTGTCCTTGCTGTCGAAAAGTCCCAGCAGACCGTCCTGGTCCAGCGGGGTCGGGCGCACGGGCGGCGCACCGTCCACGGCTTCGGCCAGTCCTGCGAAAAGGTCACCCCAAGGTCCGGCATTCGTTCCGACAATCTGGTAGTTCGCGGATTTCTTTCTCAGGTCGTCGTCTTGCGGGATGGCGGCAAGAACCGGGATATCAACGGCCTTGGCGAAGGCCTGGGCCTCGCCCGAGCCGTCATCCTTGTTGATGACCAGTCCGGCGACCCCGACGTTACCACCGAGCTTGCGGAAATATTCCACTGCCGAGCAGACGTTGTTGGCCACGTAAAGCGACTGGAGATCATTGGAGCCGACAAGAATGACCTTTTGCGCCATGTCACGCGCGATCGGCAGACCGAAGCCGCCACAGACCACGTCGCCCAGGAAATCGAGAAGGACATAGTCGAAGTCCCAGTCGTGAAAGCCCAGTTTTTCCAGCAGTTCGAAACCATGGATGATCCCGCGACCACCGCAGCCACGTCCGACCTCGGGTCCGCCAAGTTCCATGGCGAAGACACCGCCACGCTTGAAGCACACGTCACCGATGGCGACTTCCTCTCCGGCGAGCTTCTTCTTCGCTGATGTCTCGATGATGGTCGGACAGGCCTTGCCACCGAAGAGCAGGCTGGTCGTGTCCGATTTCGGGTCGCATCCGATCAACAGGACGCGCTTGCCCATCTCGGCCATCATGTGGCTCAGATTGGCCAGCGTAAAGGATTTGCCGATCCCGCCCTTGCCGTAGATCGCGATGATCTGCGTCTTCGAAGTGGGTTCTCCCTGAGGCACCTCGAGGTTCGGCTCGGCGGCCGCCTCGTCGCGCAGGCGTTTGTCAAAGTCTTTCAGATTCGGCACTTCGTCTTTCATGAGGCTCCCCAATTCAGGATCATCTTCAGGCAGGTCGGATCGGAAAAGGCGGTCCGGTAGGCCTCGCCCGCCGTGTTCGCCGGTTGCGTGTGGGTGATAAGGTCGGCCAGCTCCAGCGTTCCGGCCTCGACCAGCGCGCGCGTGGCGACCATGTCGTCGGCGCTCCATTCGGCGCTGATGCGGAACCGCGCCTCTTTCATGAAGGCCGGCGGGAAGGCGAATTGCAGCGGGGCGGTATAGAAACCCGCCAGCACGATCTCGCCGCCCTTGCCGATCCGTCCGATCCATTCGTTCAAAAGATCGCCGCGGCCCGATGCGTCGTAGACAGAGCGATAGTCGCGGCGTTCGTCGCTCTCGGGTGTGATGACGGCATAGCCGGAAGCCCCGTCCATCCGCGCGGCATCGACTTCCCAGACTGTCGGCGCAGGGGCGCCCGAGGCGATGGTCAAACGCGCCAGCAAACGCCCGAGGACGCCATGACCGATAATGAGATCCGGAACAGCCTTGTTTGGTCCGGCCATTGCATGGCGCGCCGTCGCGGCAAGCGCCAGCAGCGCGCCGGCGGCGCCCAGACCGCGGTCGATTCTCGTGACACGGGACGCCTTGGTCACGATTGTTCGTGCCGCGGCACCGAAGAGGCCATGTGCCCCTTCATAGCAACTGGCGCCCGGCACGAAGACATGCTCGCCCACGCGAAACCCGCTGTCGGCTCCGGCCTCGACAACTTCGCCGGCGGCCTCGTAACCGGGGATCAGCGGATAGCCCATTCCGGGGAAGGGTGGCATGTCACCGGTCCAGAACAGTTTCTCGGTACCGGTGGAAATACCCGAATGATGGATCTCGACGACGACATCCTCGGCGCATGGCGCAGTGATTCCGACTGTATCAAGCGATAGCTCGCCTGGCGCCGATAGTATAACTGCTTGTGTTTCCACCTTAATCTCCCAAATGCCGCACGAATTTCAGAAGCGATGCGCGGCACTTTGTATTGCAACCAGTGTAGCCAGACAGCGGCATGTGTCAATTTATTTTGACACTTTATTTGTCAATCTAGCTTTACACCTGAAATTACCGAGGTGATGTAGGGTCGGCGGGCGCGCGGGATCCGCACATCGGCAAATCCGGCCTCGCGAAGAAGCTGTGAAATCTCGGCAGGGGACCGCGCCCGTCCCGTCCGCATGGCCATGCAATACAGGGCGAAATAGGCGTCACCGGCCCGCTCCGGCCTGTCACCGCCGGTCATGGGCTCGGATACGATGATACGTCCGCCTGCCGGCAGCGCCGTAAAGACCGCCCGCAAAAGCGCCCTGACGGTGTCATCCTCGTGATCGTAAAGGATCCGCACCAATGTGATGGTGTCAGCCTCATTGGGCAGCGGATCATCGCGAAACGACCCGCCGACGATCTCGACCGTTTTGGCCAGGCTCTCGGACACGAAACGCGCCTCGGCTGCCGCGGCGACCTGTGGCAGGTCGAACAGGGTCAGTTCGAGGTCGGGATGGGCCTTGCCAAGGACAGCCAGAAAAGATCCCGTCCCGCCCCCGACATCCATTACATGCCGCGCTTTGCTGAAATTCACCACTGCCAGCGTATCCTCGGCAACGAGGATCTGGCTCTCGGCCATCAGTTGCGAATAACGCTCGACCGTTTCCGCCTTGGCAGAGCCATCGGCTCCGAAGACATAAGGCCAGAAATCAGCGAGCTCGGTCTCGACCTCGCCGCGGAAAAACGCCACCGGATCGGCCAGGTCGAGGTAGAGGATATCGTGATGATCGATCATTCCGGTCAACCCCGGCACACCGGCCAACGCAGCGCCCCGCCGTGTCAGCGCGTAATAGCCCGACCGCCGCAATCGCAGCAGCCCAAGGGCGATCGCGCCCGAAAGCAGCACGCGCATCCGCTCGGGCGGCACCCGGCCCGCTTCGGCCAGCGCCTCCAGCTTCATTTCGTTTGCCAACAGAAGCTGCGGCAAGTCGAGCCGGACAAAGGCCTGCAATATCTGGCTATGGCAAAAGCCCGCCACGAGGTCGAACATCGCCTCGCCCTCGGATACCACCAGACGCCGGGTCAGCGGAAAACGGGCAGCCCAGCTCTGGAACTTGCGCGACGCCATGAGCCGCGTCAGCCGTCGCGAACGGCGCGCCGTCTTGCGCGAGGGGGGCGCGGCAGCCTTTGTCGTCATGGGGTCCTGCACTACTCGCCGGGAATGGTCGATCTGCTGCGCGCGCCGGCAGGCACCAGCCTGTCGGCATAGGCACGTACCATCTGCGCCAGCGCGGCCTCGCCCGGACAGGCGGGGATCGAGGCGATGGCGCCGCCGAGGATGTCGTCGAAGCGGCGGATCGCCCCCTGAACGCCAAGCGAAGCAACGGCATTCGGGCGCCCATGCAGGTCATCCTGACCCGATGGCTTTCCCAGCGTGGCCTCGTCACAAAGCGCATCCCGCAAATCGTCGGCGACCTGAAAAGCCTCGCCGATTCGGGCGCCCAACTCTTCCCAGGGCTCGGCCTCTTGCCCCGCGGCGACGGCACCCATCTGCGTTGCGGCGATGAAGAGCGCGCCTGTCTTGGCCTGATGATAGGCCGACAGGTCGATCTCGTCTTCGCTTTCCCAGCCCTGGCCTGCGCAGATGCCCAACGGCATACCCGTACGGGTTCCCAGAATATCGATCAGCGTCAGCGCACGGTCCGGCGCGGCACCGGTGATGCGGGCGATGACCTGAAACGCCATGATAATCAGGCTGTCGCCCGCCAGAACCGCCAGCGGCTCGGAATAGGCGCGATGCAATGCAGGCTTGCCGCGCCGCATATCCGCATCGTCGAAACAGGGCAGATCGTCATGGACGAGGCTTGCGCAATGGATCACCTCGAGCGCGACCGCGGCCGCATCCGTCAGTTCCGGCTGGTCATCGCCGCAGGCCATCGCCACAGACGTCAGGATTGTCGGCCTGATCCGCGCGCCACCCGGCGTGACCGCATATTCAAGCGCGGCGGCTAGCTTCGCCGGTGCCACGCTGCCCTGCCCGCGTGTGATCGCGCGCTGCATGGCGGCATCTATTCGATCCGAAATTCGCATCTGCATCTCCTTTGCAATCCAGTGTGTCAATTTTGGTTTACATATGTCAATGTAAATCAAACGAAACAGTGAATCAGGACGAAGATGGACGGCGCATTGCCCAAATCCGGACCCAGAACAGTGATCGTGGGGGCCGGAATCGGTGGCTTGGCCGCAGCTTTGCGGCTGGCGAATGAAGGCTGCGATGTCACGGTCCTCGACATGCACGCGGCTCCCGGCGGCAAGATGCGCACCATGCCGTCCGAAGCGGGCCCCGTGGATGCCGGCCCGACCGTGCTGACCATGCTGCCGGTGTTCGAGGCCCTGTTCCGCGACGCAGGTGAAGACCTTGCCGATCACGTCACGCTCGCCCCGCTCCACACGCTGGCCCGGCATTACTGGGATGATGGCACCGTTCTCGATCTGGTGACGGACGAAGGCCAGAACATCGCCAATATCCGTGCCGCATTCGGCGAGAGGGCCGCGCAGGAATTCACGCGTTTCACGCAACGGGCGAAACGGCTGTTCGATGCCTTCGATGCACCAATGATGCACGCGGCCGCGCCGCACCAGATGGCCTTGGCCCGCACCGTCATGCGCAAGCCAGGCCTGATCAGCGACATGTCTCCGCACCGCACGCTGGCGGGTCTCTTGCGGCAGAGCTTTACCGACACGCGCCTCGCCCAGCTTTTCGGCCGCTACGCGACATATGTGGGCGGCTCGCCCTACGCATCGCCCGCGATCCTGTCCCTGATCTGGCAGGCCGAGGCCCGGGGTGTCTGGTCGGTCAAGGGCGGGATGCACAGCCTCGCGCTGGCGATCGCGCGACTGGCTCAGGCACGTGGCGCGGTGTTTCGCTATCAGATGCAGGCGACACGGATTACCCTTCAGGACGGACGGGTGTCCGGCGTGCAGACCGATGCCGGGCATTACCCGGCCGAGGTTGTTTTGTTCAACGGCGATCCCAATGCGCTGTCCACCGGCCTGCTGGGCGAGGGTCCGCGCGGCGCCGTCGCTGACACGCAGGTCAACCCGCGCAGCCTGTCGGCCTATGTCCATGCATTCGCGGCGGTGCCTGCGGGCGTCGATCTTGCGCATCATACGGTGTTTTTCGGCCATGACCCACAGGCGGAATTCGCGGCCATCGCACGCGGCGAAATGCCGACGGACGCAACCCTTTATCTCTGCGCGCAGGACCACGGGCGGGTGTCTGCCAACGCCATGCAGCGGTTCGAGATCATCATGAACGCCCCGCCGATCCCCCGCGATCCGACCAAGGAGAAGCCCCCATGTCAGACACAGATCTTCAGCCGATTCCGGGACTTCGGCCTGCACTTCACACCCACGCCGGGGCCCGAGACGCTGACGACACCGGCGGAGTTCGACGCATTGTTTCCGGCGAGCCGCGGTTCCCTCTACGGGCGGAGCCCGCACGGACTGATGGCGGCGTTCAAACGTCCGACGGCCCGCACGGCGGTGCCGGGGCTCTACCTGTGCGGGGGCGGGGCGCATCCGGGGGCGGGGGTACCGATGGCAACCATCTCCGCCCGGCACGCGGCCGCGGCGATCATGAGCGACCATGCTTCCACCTCGACGTCCCCGAAAACGGTTATGCATGGTGGTATATCGACGGGATCAGCGATGACGGGACGCAAGCCGTCTCGGTCATAGGATTTATCGGGTCGGTCTTTTCGCCTTGGTATGCATGGTCGGGCCGCAAGGATCCCGCGAACCACTGTTGCATCAACGTCGCCACCTACGGACCCGGCGGGCGGTTCACGATGACCGATCGCGGGCGGGCGGCACTACAGACCACGCCGGACACGTTGCAGGTCGGCCCCTCGTCCATGCACTGGAGCGGTAAGGAGCTGATCATCGACATCGACGAGATCAGCGGCCCACCCGTCATCAGCCGCGTGCGCGGTCGCATCACGGTGACACCTCACGCTCTGACATCGGTCGAACTGCCCCTGACCCCCGACGGCACCCACATCTGGCGGCCCTTCGCGCCATCATCCGACATCAAGGTCGAACTGGAGGCCAAGGGCTGGCAATGGTCCGGGCACGGGTATTTCGATGCCAACTTCGGCACGCGGGCGCTGGAACAGGATTTCAGCTTCTGGACATGGGGGCGCTATCCGACAAAGGACGGCGCGATCTGCATCTATGACGCGGTGCGGCGGGACGGGTCCAGCCTCGACACGGCAATCGCCTTCGATGCCGACGGGAATGCCAGGATCACCGAAGCTCCGCCCCGCACCCGTTTCAAACGCTCGCTCTGGCAGGTAAAGCGGGAAACACGTGCCGATGCGGGGGTGACGCCGAAACAGGTGCTCAACATGCTGGACGCGCCATTCTATTCACGATCCGCCGTGCAGACGCAGATCAACGGGGAAACCGTTACCGGCGTGCACGAGGCTCTCGACCTCGACCGCTTTGCATCGCCACTGATCAAACCCATGCTCGCCGTGCGCGTGCCCAGACGGCGCGGCTGGACCCACGGCAGCGCGCCGCCAGCGCAATAGCAGGGGCCTTCAGCATCGGCTGCGCACGCCGATGGGCAACGCACGGGCGATCCCGGCGATCAGCCGCGCCCCAACTGCATGACCTGTCCACCTGCCGCTGCCGCATCGTCGGCGTCATGGGTCACCATCAACACCGGCAGTCCGCGCGCTCGCGCCCTTGCGAAGACCATGTCGCGCACCTGTGCGCGCAATGTGGCATCGAGCCGTGAAAAGGGTTCGTCCAAGAGCAGGGCAGAAGGTTCCGACAGCAACATCCGCATCAGCGAGACCCGCGCCTTCTGCCCGCCCGAAAGCGTGGCGGGATCACGGCCCGCGAACCCCCCCAGACCGACCTCGTCAAGGGCTGCGGCGACCCTTGAGTCCCGATCCGCGCGGCTGCCTCC
>JGI12048J13642_10397320_pt1 | contig 35771 bp, 29 predicted proteins | sample ElkSlonscriptome_16_FD_13642 | JGI IMG/M metagenome (IMG submission 13642)
GGTCCAGGTGGGGGAGCAGGGCGAGGCGTCGCCGCCGGAGGCATCCCCGCCGGCCTCCTCCATGGCCATCGCCCCCATGTCGTGGCCGTCGTGACCCGCGTGGCCGGCCTCCTCGTCCACGGACTCGCCCGTCACCAGGTCCAGGCGGCGGGTCACCTCCAATGAGGAGGTGGACATCTCCACGAGCTGCTCGTCCATCATGCACGCCGAGTAGTTGAAGCGGCCGTCCGGCGACATCCGCGAGCCGTGGGGCATGGTGCAGGTCTCGGTCTTCTGGATCTCCAGCATGGTCTCGGTATCCACCACGGACACGGTGCTGGGCGCCATGTCGCCGTAGAAATCCGAGTTCACCACGAAGGCCAGCGCTCCCTCGGGAGTGAGGGACATGGTGGCGGGAAACATCCCCAGCTCCGTCCACCCCACGACGGTGTCCGCCTCCGCGTCGAACCGGAGGAGCGTACCGTTGGGGTAGCCGTGGCCCAGCGAGAGGTACCAGGAGCGGCCCAGCGGATCGACGGTGACGCCGTGGGGCCCCTCGATCTCCGCCGGCCACCGCCCCACCGGGATCACCTTCTCCACGACGAGGTCCCCGCCCGGATGGTAGGCGAGCACGCTCACCACGTCCTCCGACTCCGAGGCGACGTAGACCCGGTACGGCCCGCCGTCCTGTGCCGTCACCGGCGGCGGGAATGCGAAGGCCAGGAGGGCGACCAGCGCCGGAAGCCTCACGGGATCAGCGGCTGCCGCGGCTGGAGCTGCACCGACCACAGTCCGGAGAAGTGCTCGGCGAAGAAGAGATTCCCCTTGTGCGGCTGCGGACCCCAGGTAAAGGGCGCGTTGGCCACGTACCCGTCGGGATCGTACGCCATGTACCGGGCGATCTCCCGCCCCTGCTCGAAGAGGTTGCCCTTCATCTCGCCGGAGATGTCCACCACCCGCAGGCCCCCGTTGTAGAAGGCGACGTAGAGCTTGTCGTCTTCGATCCACATGTTGTGCGACCCGGCCTCGGGCACCTCGTACCGCGCCACCTCCTCGGGGTTGTCCGGGTCGGTGAAGTCGACGATGTGGACGTAGCCCGCCATGAACTCCGGGGTGCGCTCGGCGTCCTGGCCGTCGAAGCCGGGGCGGCCCATCTCGTCGCCCATGAAGATGTAGGTTCGGCCGGTGGGGCTCTGGTACGGGAAGGCGGCGTGCGTCGCCCCGCCCACGTCGGCCCACAGGTTCATGAGGACGGGGTTGGAGGGGCTTCCGCCGCGGTCGCCGCCCCCGACGTCGATGATGGCGACGCCGTCGTCCCAGTTCGAGGTGTAGGCGATGCCGTCCACGATCCAGATGTCGTGGATGGAGTGGCCCGGGGTGTCCAGCTCGAATCGCCCCACCCGGTACGGATTCCTGGGGTCCTCGATGTTGATGACGTCGAAGCGCCGCCCGTTGTTCACGGCGTACACGTGGCCGTCGGCGATGAAGACGTTGTGGACGCCCCCCGTGAGCTCGTCGTCGAAGGTGGAGAGGATCTCGACGTTCCGGGGATCCCGGCAGTCCAGCACCACCAGGCCGTTGCGGCGATTCGAGGCGCCCTCCCGAGAGATGACGCACACCGCGCCGTCCTCGGACACCTTCACGTCGTTGGTGGTGCGGGCGTCCACCACCACCGAGTCCGTGAGCACCGGGCTGGCAGGGTCGGTGACGTCGTGGAAGTACACCGCCCCGAAGGCGCCCCAGGTGCCGGTGATGGCGTAGTCCCGCCCGTCGACACCCTCCCAGATCCAGAGGTCCGAGGTGCGCACGTTCCGCACGGCACTCTGCCCCGTGAAGGTCACCTCCTGCACCACGTGGCGCGGAGCGATCTCAAGCGTCTTCGTCGCGGTGTGGCCCGGCACGGAGGCCGTCACCGTGTACACGCCCGGGTGGTAGGCCACGAACCGGCCCTGTGGGTCGATCTCCGCGGGCGCGATGTCGGCGGTGGCCTCCTCGGCGGGGTAGGCCGTCAGCGAATACGTGACGGGGATGTCGTCCACGGGCTCCGCCCCGGCCCTCGGCGACGCCTGGAAGCGGATCACGTCGCCGGTCCGACCGTCCTCCTGGCTGGCGGACAGTTCGAGCGCCGTCACCGGGTTGGGCCCGACGTCGTAGTGCACGGTGCCGGCCACGCCCTCCGCGCGGGCCACGATCTGCACCGACCCCTGGCCGTGCGCCGTCAGTACGCCGAACCGGTCCACCGAGGCCACCGAGGCGTCGCTGGTGCTCCACGTCAGCGGGACGTTGGCTCGGACGTCACCGGCGCCGTCGATGATGTCGGCGGTGTGGCGTACCGAGGCGCCTGTGTAGAACCGACCCCCGTCACCTGGAGATATGTCCACCCGCTCGATGGCGGGATACTCCACGGTCACTGCCACCGATGTACGGAGGCGGCGGTCCGCCGAGGAGAGGACGATCACCTCCCACTCCCCGCCGCTCAGGGCGCGGATCTCCCCGGTGTTCCGCCCCACCTCCAGGCGTCCGTCGGTGCCCTCGGCCGACCGGGCGAAGAACATGAGCTCCGTGCCGGCCTCGGCGCCCGTCTCGTCCAGGAGTCGGGCCTGGATGACGGCGGTCTCCCCCACGCGCAGCGCAAGACGGTCCTGCTCGAGGTCGATGCGGCCGGAAGGCGGGGCGTCCTGGGCGTGGAGCCCGGGTGCGGCCAGGCTGAGGAGGGCAGCGAGCGCGCCCCAGCGGTGGAGTGTCGTCATGAGCAGGTCGTCCGTCTGGGGTGGAATCGGGGTGGGTGGAGCCAGGGGCAACTTGCCGCTCCGGGCTTCCGCCGCGCAATGAGGAGGATGTGATGGGTGGCGCACCGCCAGCGCACCGCCATCGTTGCCCGGGTCCATGGCCCCTCCTACCTTGGCCTGTCCACGCGACAGGGCCCGTGACTCCCCCACCACCTCCGCACACCCATGGGCGCCATCGAACTCATCGTCGCCGCACTGGCGTCCGGAGCCGCCGCGGGCTTGAAGCCCACCGGCGCGCAGGCGGTGAAGGACGCCTACGCAGCGGCGAAGGAGTTCCTCACGCGGAAGTACGCGGACGTCGACCTGGCTCCGCTGGAGCGGAAGCCCGACTCCACCGCGAAGCGGGCCTCCGTTTCAGAGGACCTGGAGGCCGCGGGGGCGGGCCAGGACGCCGATCTCCTCGCCCGGGTGAACACACTGCTCGAAGCCGTCGCCGCCCATGAGCCCCAGGCCGCCGCCGCGGTGGGCGTCGACCTGGAGAAGGTGAAGGCCGCGTCCCTGCGCATTCGCGACGTCGCGTCGGAGGGAAGCGGCGTCCGGGTGCGGGACGGGGACTTCGCGGGCGACATCGAGATCGACGGGGTACGGGCCGGGAAACCCCCCGACGACCCAAAAAAAGCCTGATGGCCGCGGACCCCCCGCCGGACCCGCCCGCGGCTGTCGCGTTCGACCGGGTCCGGGGCCGCGACATGAATGTCCACGTGGGGGACCGCATCTACCACGTCGGGGCGGGGGAGGCCCAGCCGGGTACGCCCGATCTCGACATCACGTCGCTGGAGAACCCGGGTCGGCTCCGGCCCCTGGCAGGCCACCCCGTCCTCGCCCGACCGGCCGACGGGCGACCGGTCTACAGCGGTGGCGTCCACCTGTCCTTCACGCTGTCCCACAACGGCGCGGGCCGCGCCTCCGTGCTCGTCCGGGGCCTGTCCCTCGAGATCGTGCGGTTCGTCCCCGGAGCGGACCCGGACTACGCCCATCGACCCGAGGGAGCGGCGATCATCGGAGCCGGGATCGTCAAGCCGCACGTCTTCACCGTCAGCCTCTTCGGAGACGAGGCCGCGCCGGCCCGCTGGGTGGTGGACGCGGCGGCGGGCCAGGTCCGCACCGCCCGCAGCGCCAACTTCTTCGATACCGAGGACGCCCAGCTCCTCTCCGTCTCGCCCGAAGGCGACGTGGAGGAGGTCCGAGGGACGATCCTGGCCCAGGAGGAGGGCCTCTACGAGGTGCGGCTCGCCTGGGACTACAGCGTGAAGGGTGAGGATCGACGGCGGGTCAGCGAACCGATCCTCCTCTATTCGGACGACTGATGAGGGTGTAGGAGCCGGACGACCCGTGAGCTCCGAACAGCATCGATCCGGCCGCCGCCCCGCAGATCCCAGGATCCGGGACATGATCCAGGCGATGAACACCTTCGAGGTGCTGCTGCAGGCCCGAGGCGGCTTCGGGTACGCCGGCGACGATCCCGACCCCCGACCATTGCCTCCCACCACCCTCGGCGACCTTAAGGAGAGCTTCGAAGGCGGCCTGCAGTCCGCGCACCGGCGACGGGCGCAGTCCATCCATGAGGCCCTGTACTTCGCCTTCTACTCGGACCGGTTCCAGGGCGAGCCGGACCGATGCATCACCGTGCCGCGCGACCATCTGTGGTGGCTGGTCTCGGCCGGCGACACCATCCTCCTGTCGGACCGGATCACCCACCACTACTCCTTCGTCTTCGACGTCGATCGGGACACCGGCCGCGTGTCCTTCCTCGACCAGTGGCCGGACCGATTTTTTCTCAAGGAGGGGCTGAATGCTGCGGGGGTGGCGGCGATCCCCGTGGACGGAAAACCGCCCAGCATCACCCGGAAGGAGTTCCGGCGCGTGGCGGTGGGTCTCATCACGATGGACACCCCGGCCTTGTTGGAGGACTACTTCGACGAGTACCCGGATCAGAGGTCGGACGCCGCCCAGTGCCTGTCCTGTGGTCTGTCGCTGCTGGGGGCGCAGAAGGATCGATTCGCCCGACCGGCCGCCCTCCACCTGCGCCGGTCCATGCGAGCCGCGGAGGCCCGAGGCGACCCGGAGACGGCGGCCGTGGCGGCCGGCAAGTTGTACGTCGCCCTCACGGTCGCCGGCCTCTCCATCCGGAGGTGGAACGAGCCTCTGGCGAGCCGCCCCTTCGACGACGAGAGGAGCAGCCTGTGTGCGGAGCGCGGTCGGGAGGAGCTCCTCTCGGGGCTTGCCCCCGACGACCTCTGTCGGATGGGCAACGCCGCCGGCCGAGCCGGAGAGGTGGCGATGGCGAGGGAGCTCTTCGACCGTGCCGTCGCCCTCGACGCCACCCACGAACAGGCTCGGTGGCTGCGGGCCATCGCCCGGGACCAGGCGGGCGAACCGGAGGGCGTGGTCCACGACGCCGCCGAGGCCGTCCGTCTGAACCGTGCCGGGGTCGCCGCCCTGGAGGCTGAACGCGACGGCCTCGATCCCCGGGATCGCCATGGCCGGGGGGCCATCGACGCCCGGATCGCCTCCATGAAGGAGCGACGCGGGGAGGAGTACGTCCTCCTCTTTCGCGGCCGCGCGGCCCTGGAACGCTGGGACGAAGCCCGGTCCGCCGCCGAGGATCTCATCGCCCTCGATCCCGACCGTTCGGAGGGCTTCAAGCGCCTCGCCTTCCTGGAGCAGCAGCTCGGCCGCCTGACGGAGGCCCGAGCCTGCCTGCAGGAGGCCCTCCAGCGGGAGACGCACCCTGCGGTACGCCAGGCGCTGGAGCACGCCCTCGCCGAGATCTCGCCATGAAACCCCGCGACCGCGCCGCCTCGTCCGGGGAGGCAGCCCTCGGCGAGATCCGGGCCGCCCGTTCCCTGCATCAGGCCAGCTCCAGCGCCGCCGATCATCGCCAGGCTGCGGAGCGGCTTCGTGGTGCCATACAGACGCTGGACACGGCGACCCAGCCCGGCCCGGCCTTCGAGGCCTTCCTCCTGCTGGCCCGGGTCCTCGAGGAGCTGGCTTCCGGCGGGGAGACGGCGGACCGGGAGCCGCAACTGAACCAGGCCCTCGCCTGCGTGCACGCCGCCGACCACCTGGCGGGACGGCTCGAGGATCCGGGATGCCGCATGCGGCAGAAGCGTCAGCACGCCCTGATCCTCGCCGCCCGCTTTCGGCCGGACCGCGACGAGAACCTCCTGGACGCCATCGCCCTGGCCGGAGCAGCGATCCGTCGCTATGAGCTCGACCCCGAGTCCGACGCCGAGGACCATGGTTCGCTCCTCGTGGCGACGGGAAACGCCTGGCTGAAGGTGAGGCGGGGCCGCACGGAAGCCCTTGAACGGGCGTGCGCGTGCTTCCGAGCGGGCCGTGCCGCCGTAGACGCCGACGCCCTTCCCCGCCTCGCCCAGGTCCTCGAGGGGAACCTCGCCATGACGGAACAGCTCCTCGCCGCCGAAGACCACGCGCTGCCGGACAAGGAGATGGTTGGGCGGTTCGATGCCCGCATCCAGGGGTGCGTCGAACGAGGCGACCTCCACGAGGCCATCCAGAACGGCTGGAGCTTTCTGCAGTGGGCCTGGTCCTTCCCCACCACACCCAACATCCACGTCGGCGCCGCGCACAAGATCCTGGGAGGGCTGCACGTCCGGAACGGAGACATGGCGGAAGCCGAAATGCACCTCTATTCGAGTCTGGCCGTCTTCTCGGCGGTACTCCGTCCGGGAGAGCCTGAGTTCCCCCTTCTGGAGCAGACCCGGAGGGATCTGGAGCAGTTCTTCGAAGCCAGCGATCAGTCGGAGAAGACGGAGGCCGCGACGGCTCAGGCCAGTCGAGCCGTGGTCAGGGCCGGAGAGCTGACCCGTCGTGCAGCCGCGCGGCTGGAGACCGAGCCCGAGGCGGCGCGAGCCGACCTCGACGACGCGTTGCGCCTGTTGCCCACCTCCCCCGACGCCCTCTTCTACCGGGGTGTGAGCGGGATGATGGCGGGCGACGACGCTCCGGCGCAGGCGGATTTCAGCGCCGCCCTCATGTTCCGACCCCGGCACCTCCCATCGCTGGGCAACCGCTTCACCGTCCGGCTGCGCCTGGGAGATCTGGACGGGGCGCTCGCCGACTGCGATGCGATCCTCGAGCTCGATCCGGAGCACGACGCTGCCCTGTACCACCGCGCCCGCCTCCGCAGCGGCCGCCAGGACTGGGAGGGCGCCGTCGCGGACCTCGACCGCTTCCTGGAGATCCATCCGGAGAGCGTCGAGTCCCTGGTGCTCCGCGCCGCCGCGAAGGAACAGACCGGGGACGTCGCCGGGGCGCTGGACGACCTCGTCCGGGCCAAGCCGGCCTACACGGAGGAGAAAGGGAGGAGGAAGCTCGAGGCCAAGTTGGCGGAGCTGAGGGCACGCACAGGTGAAGGCCCGGCGAGCGACCCCGACCCAGATGCCCCGGAATCCGATCCGTGACCGAGGAGCCCGGGGCGCTCCTCCGGCCCATCACCCTCGGTCGCCTGACCCTTCCCGGCCGGCTGTTCAGGGCCGCCACCTCCGAGACCCGCGCGACGCCGGAGGGCCTCATCGGACCCGAGTACCTCGCGCACTACGAGCCCATCGCCCGAGGGGGAACGCCCCTCATCATCACCGGCAACATGTACACGAGCCGGAAGGGTCGCTCCACGCCGAGGCAGGCTGGTGCGGACCATGACGGCACGCTTCCAGGGCTGCGGGCGCTGGCGCGTACGGTGCACCAGCACGGCTCCCGGGTTGTGGTCCAGCTCAGTCATGCGGGCCGCCAGCTGCTGCCTCCGGCCGTGGACGTGAGCGAGGCGGTGTCGGCGTCGGCCGTGAAGGACCTGTTCACGGGCACCCGTCCGCGGCCGCTCGACGTGGACGAGATCGAGCAGATCGTCCGGGACTTCGCCGACGCTGCGGCTCGATGCCAGGAGGCTGGGGCGGACGGCGTCCAGATCCACGCCGGACACGGGTATCTGATCAGTCAGTTCCTCACTCCGTACACGAATCGCCGAGACGACCGGTACGGCGGCTCGCCCGAGCGTCGCGCCACCCTCCTCGTGGAGGTCCTCGACGCCGTGCGTGCGCGGGTGGGCCCCGAGTACCTCGTCATGGTCAAGCTCAACGGGTCCGATGCGCTTCCCCTTCGGCGGGGGCTGGGTCCGGACGAACTGGTGGGCATGGCCGCCCTGGCCGAGCGTCACGGCGCCGACGCCGTCGAAGTCTCCGTCGGGCACTACGAGTCGGGCTTTCCCGTGGTCCGGGGCACCTTCGGCCGGTCGCTGCGAAACTTCGCGCACGGGGCGGGCCGACATCTCCCGCTGCTGCGCCGGCTCGGCCTGCGGCTCGGGTGGCCGGTGGCTGCGCTGGTGTGCAACCTCGCCTGGAAGCCCCGGGAGGGATTCAACCTGGCCTATGCGCGCAGGTTCAAGCGAGCCGTGGGGATCCCGGTCCTGTGCGTCGGGGGCTTCCGCACGCGCCGGGCCATGGAGCGAGCCATCGACGAGGGATCCTGCGACGCGGTGACGGTGAGTCGCGGCTTCCTCGCGGACCCCTACCTGTGGCGCCACCTCCGCGACGGCACGGGCGGCCCTCGCTGCGTGGACTGCAACGCCTGCGTCGGGCACATCGGGACGCTCCCCGTGGACTGCTACCACCCCGACGTCCGGCGGGAGCGCGACGCCATGCTCCAACGGGAGTCATGACGGGGGAGGGCGGCTGCTCGCCCCCGGACGGCGGGGCGGCAACGCGCACCCGGCGCCTGGGCATTGCGCGATTCTCCCGGACGCGGTTCCGTCACGCTACTTGCTCGCTCGGCACCCCCGCCGCGACCTCCTCCCCTCACCGCCCTCCGGGGCACTCAGGAGCCTCCGTGTCCACCTACCTCCGATCCTCGCTCCGGCGAATCGGCCTCGTCGGCGCGCTGCTGGTGACGGCATCCTGCGCTCCCCTCCAGGGTCAGGATGAGCTCGCTCTCCGGGCCGAGAACTTCTACGGGATGCCGGAGCTGTTCGCCGGCTTCTCCTTCTCGGTCGGTGAGGTCAGTACGATCTCGCCCCCGACCCCGGCTGCCTACCGGGATCTGGTCGTGCCCACCCTGGACGGGCGTCTCCGCCTGGGCGTCCAGAGCACCTTCCTGCCTCAGAACCGACTGCGGCAGAGCGAAGCGGAACAGGCGCAGCGGAAGGTCGACGAGCGTCTGATCGCGGCGACGGACACCTACCTGGGCCTCCTCGCGCTCCATCGGATGCGTGCGGTCGCCACCGACGAGAACATCCGCTTCACGGAGACCGTCGGAAACCGGATCGACTACTTCGACGCCGCCGGCTTCGTGCCTCGAGGATTCGTCGCCGTGCTCGCCCAGAATCTCCTTCGCGACGGACCCTACCATCGATACTTCTGCAACGAGGAGCCGAGCTGCACCGAGGCGTCCCGCCTGCACCGCCGGGTGGGAGTCAGGGACATCGGTGCCGGCGCGGGGCGGTGGGGCCGGGGCGCGGACGAGTTCGCGGCCCAGACGGCGGTGGAGGAGTTCCTGAACTCGGACATGGCAGCGCTGCGCGCGTGGTCGGAGTCGCTGTCGCCCGAGGTGTCTCTGGTCGGATCGGCGGAGATCCCGGAGTACGATTTCGCGCGACGGGGCTTCCCCCTTCTGATCAGGCCGCCGCAGAACACCTCCCCGCGCGCCAACGACATGCGGTACTTCAACTACACGTCGCCCGACGATCCGCTGGGCCTCCAGATGCCCGACGGAATCCACTACAGCGCCTTCCTGCCCATGGAGCCGGCGGACGCCGAGGGATTCATCGAGACGATGGCGGAGCGGCGGCCCAATTCCTCGTCCGGGGTGATCTACTTCGTCGCGGAGGCCACCCTGCGGGACCTCGCCGTGAACATGGAGGGGGTGCGAGGCGGGTTCGCGTGGACCTATTCACTGACCAGCGCCGACCTCGCCCTGTTCGGCGACGCACGACTCACGGAGCCCCTCGGCACCATTACCGTCGAGAGGGCTCCGTGAGGGGCTGCCTGATCGCGTTCGGCTCCCGAGCGGCGGCCCTGCTCCTCCTCTTCCTCGGGTACGTCGGCCCAGCCCCTGCCCAGGTGACGGATCGGATCCTCAGCGGGAACAGCACGGGGGAGGTGGAGCCGACGCTCCCGGGCGAATACCTCACGCTGACCCCACCTGCCGGCACCTCTCTGCAGGCCTTCCGGGTCCCCGCGCACGACGGGCGCATCCGGATGGGGATGCTGTCTGCTCCGGTGCAGCGCGGACAGCTGGGAAGTGCGGAGATCAATGCCAGGATGCGGGGGCTGTTCATCGAGCGAGCGAGCCATCAGCTCTTCCTCGACCTCCTCGCCCTCGGGGAGAATCGGGAGGTCCTCACGCGCGAGAACCTGTTGGGGCTCTATACGAGTGGGCGCAACACCGGGACGGTGGTCGCGGGGGCGAACCCATGGCCGGGGCTGCTGATCTGGTCGGCCCGTGGTGTCCTGGCCGACGACGCCTACCGGGAGGTCTTCTGTGTCGACGACGTCCCCTGCCCGTTGGACGTGTACCAGGGCCCCCGGCCCTTCGATATCGGGACCCGGAACCGAGCTGGCGGGGTCGTGTGGGGGAACGCCACCAACGAGTTCCGCTTCCGGGCCGCCTACGAAACGTTCGTGACCAACTACGTCGACGACATGATCGAGTGGGGTGCGAGCCTGCCGCGGGACGCCGCCTATGTGGCCCCGGTGCAGATGCCCAGCTACGACTTCAACCTCGGAGCGTATCTTCTGCGGCTGTCGGCAGGTGGGCCGGGGATGCTCCCGGAGGGTCGCCCCTTGGAGGTCCGTCGGGACGCCTACGAGATCGAGATCCGACTCCACCCCGGTACCCGAGAGATGTCGTCCATCCTGTTGACCTGGAAGCTGGATCGGGCCGGCGCCGAAGCGCTGCGCAACTCCCTGCAGGAGCGCGGTACGAACCAGCTCTTCCTCAGAGTCGAGGGTCTCGTCGAGTTCATGCCCATCGACCGCGCGGCCATGCAGAGCCCCCGTGCGCTCGAGCAGACACCTGTCTTCGAGTTCACGGGCGACTCCTTCGACCTGTTCTACGACGTCGAGCTCACGGAGCCCGCGGCTTCGTTCCGCCTCGGAGGGTAGACAGGGCACGCTCGGTCCACGGATCGCCTCCTTCACCCACCCCATCCAGGAACCCCACCCATGGCGCCCGACCGATCCGGCGAACCACTCCTCGGATACACGGACTGGCTGAGGGCGCAGTGGCGGGGAGACCTCGAAGACGACCCGAGGCTCCTCCAGGTGACGGTGGGCGAGCACGCGGACGGTCGGTTCGGGACGGTCGGGGAGGTGGTTCGCCACATCTTCGGCGCCGAGCTTCGATACGCGGATCGCATCGCGGGACGCCTGGTCACCGACGTCTCCGGGGTCGATGCGACGTCGGTGGAGGCGTTGTTCGAGCTCGGAGATCGATCCCGCGAAGCCACCCGACAGCTTCTGGACGCGACCTCCGAGGTCGGGTGGGACGAACACCGGACCTTCGAGATCGGGGACTTCGAGTTCGCGGGAACCGCCTGGAAGATCTTTGTTCATGTCCTGGTGCACGAGATCCGGCATTGGGCCCAGCTCGGCAGCCTCCTCCGACTCGCGGGGAAGCCCCGGCCCCTCCACGATTTCCTCGTCAGCCCGGTCCTGGGCGGGACCTTCGGACGGCGGGCGAAATGAGCCTCCGGCGGGGGTGACGCACGTGGCCCTCGCGGCGACGCCGGGTCCGGAGCTATCCTGGGGTTCCGGACAAGGAGGTCACAGATGGACGAACGTCTGCAGGGGGAGATCGCGGGGGCCGAAGCCTACGAGGCGCTTCACGTGCCGGCCCTCTTCGGGGAGTGGGCGCCCCGCGTGCTGGATGCGGCGAAGGTCGGGACGGGGCACGCGGTCCTCGATGTGGCGTGCGGGACCGGGATCCTGGCACGAACGGCGGCGAGGCGCGTCGGCTCCTCCGGACGGGTCGTGGGTGTCGATCCCAACCCCGGCATGCTGGTGGTGGCGGAGCGGTTGGACGATACCATCGACTGGCGGCAGGGCACCGCCGAAGAGCTGCCCGTGGAGGATCGTTCCTTCGACCGGGTCGTTTCGCAGTTCGGGATCATGTTCTTCCCGGACCCGGAGCGAGCCGTACAGGAGATGGTACGCGCCCTGGCACCGGGAGGGCGGTTCGCCATCGCCGTGTGGGACTCCCTGGAGAACACGCCGGCCTACGCCCGGGAGGTCGACCTGCTGCACCGGATGGCCGGCCCCGGCGCCGCGGATGCCCTCCGGGCGCCCTTCGTCCTCGGGGACCGCGGGGCCGTTCAGCAGATGATCGAAGGAGCGGCGAGCTCTCCGGTGGACGCATCGACCGTGGAGGGGCGGGGACGCTTCCCGGGCGTGCGTTCGATGGTGGAAGCCGACCTGCGCGGGTGGCTCCCGGTCATGGGCGTGGAGCTCGATGAGGAGCTCATCGTCGCCATACTTGCCGCCGCCGAAGAGGAGCTCGCGGAGTTCGTAGCGCCCGATGGTCGAACCGACTTCTTGTCGCCGGCCCACATCTTCTCTGGACGGCGGGGGGACGCCTAGCGAGAGGAGGAAGACCACCACGGGCGGACCCAACGAGGCTCCGGAAGAGGTAGGCGGCATGGCGCTTGCGTTTCCTACCCTCTTGAGTGACCGGTCGCCCGGTCGCCCCCCCAGTTCACGACAACCCTGAGGCTATCATGCTACAGCTTGCCGTCGTTCTTCTCGTCATCGCCCTCATCGCAGGTGTCCTCGGCTTCGGTGGCATTGCCGGCGCCTCTGCCACCCTCGCCAAGTGGGCCTTCGTCATCTTCTTGGTCCTCGCCGTCCTCGCCTTCCTCTTCTGATGCCATCGGACGACGCCGACGCGGCGTCTTCGACCACGCCCGACGAAGGGCGCATCCAGGCGCGTCTGGAGGAGCGTCTGGGTGTGCCCTTCACGCGTGGGAACCGGGTCCAGGCCCTCCGCAACGGTGTCGAGATCTTCCCGGCCATGCTCCAGGCCATCGAGGAGGCATCGCACTCGGTGGAGCTGGAGACCTTCATCTACTGGTCGGGGGCGGTAGCCGAGCGCATGGCAGAGGCGTTGGCCGACGCCTCTCGTCGAGGGGTGGAGGTGCGGGTGCTGCTGGATGCCGCCGGATGCCTCCCGATGGACGACGAGCTGCGGACCGTCATGAGGGAGGCGGGCGTGGAGGTGCGAGACTTCGGACCTCTTCGGCCGTGGCGCTTCTGGGAGCTGGACCACCGCACCCATCGGAAGATCCTGGTCTGCGACGGGCGGCTGGGCTTCACCGGTGGAGTCGGCATCGCCGAGGAGTGGGAAGGAGATGTTCGGTCACCCGAGGAGTGGCGCGAGACCCACTTCGCCCTTCAGGGCCCTGCCGTGCAGGGGCTGCGAGGCACCTTCCTCGAGCACTGGCTCGCGGCGGGAGAGGAGTCCGACGACGCCACTGCACGGCTCCCCGACTGGGGTGGAGACGAGTCTTCGGCGAAGGCCCGGGACCAGACGTCCCGGGAAGGACCCGAAGGGGGGGAGGCTCGTGTTCAGGTCATCGCCAGCACGGCGGCTGGGCGATGGTCCACGGCCCAGACGCTCTTCCGGGCGCTGGTCGATGAAGCACGCCACTCGGTGCAGATCACCACGGCCTACTTCGTCCCCGAACCGGATGTGGTGGACCTCCTGTGCGGAGCCGCCGAGCGAGGGGTGGAGGTGGACATCCTCCACCCTGGACCGCACATCGACCACCGGGTGTCGCAGCTCGCCGGCGAGGCCGTGTACCCCGAACTCCTGGATGCGGGCGTACGGATCTGGAGGTACCAGAAGTCCATGATCCACGCCAAGGTGCTCATCGTGGACGGCGTCCTGAGCTGCATCGGGTCCGTCAACTTGAACCATCGCTCGGCGCAGAAGGACGACGAGGTGGCCCTCAACGTGCTGGATCGGGGGCTGGCCGCCCGACTCTCCGGGCACTTCCACGAAGACCTGACGGTCAGCGAGGCGGTCGCGCGGGAGAGCCTCGAGGAGGATCTCCCGTGGTGGCGGCGCGTCGCGGCCAAGGCCGCGTCCATGGTCCGCGCGGAAGTCTGAGCGAAGAGGAGGGCCACCGGCCCACCCGTGCTGCCCTCAGTCGGCGGCGCTCCGGACGCCCGACAGGAGCATCGACCGGTCGAAGTCGATGTCGTCGTCGTCCATGGTGTGCAGCACCGAGATGTCGCCGGTGGATTCGAACACCACCGCGCGGATCTGATCGCGGTTCAGGACGTTGGCCTCGCGGAGCTTCGCAAGGAGGTCCGCTTCCGAGACCCCGGCCGAGCGCATGTTCGCCTCCAGCATCCGCCCCCCGTCCATGAGGAGAAGGGGTTCGTTGTCCACCGCCGATCGGATGCCCCGGCTACGCACGCGGAGGCGAGCCACCAGGAGCTGCAGCACGAACAGGCTCGAGATGGCCACCACACCCTGGGCCAGAGACGGGGTCGGCGACCCCACGGTGGCCGCGACCAGGGACCCCATGGCCACCGTGATGGCGAAGTCGAAGCCGGACATCTTGGAGAAGCTCCGGAGGCCCATGATCCGGGTCCAGAGGATGAGGGCCGCGTAGATCCCGACGGCGGTCAACGGGACCATGGGGAGGCTGACGGCGTCGCTCACCAGCCAGTCGATCGTAAACCAGTCCATCGAGGGCTCCGGGAAAAGGAAAGGGTTGGGTCCCTACCCGCTCATGGGACGCCCGTTCAGTGCTCGCGGTGAAGGACTGCCGGGAGGCGATGTGGCGCCGGGTCAGCTAGCTTCCAGGCGTGGCAAGCACGGCAGACTCATCAGGAACCACCCCAAGAGGCCCCCGCATGGCCGACGATCCACCAAACACCGACTGGGACGAGGTCGACGAAGCCTCGCTGGAGTCCTACCCCGCCAGCGACCCGCCCGGCTGGATCGGCCGGGAGCCGCACGCATACGAGGAGAGGCGGAAGACCCGGGCGGCCGAACACGCGCAGGCGCTGGAGGGGGACGTGGTAGCCGGCGTCTTCGCGACGGAGGCCCAGGCGCAGAAGGCCGTGGAACTGCTGGCCGAGGCTCACTTCGATCCGGAGCGGGAGTTGAGCGTCATCCTATCTCACCGCCGGGAGAAGGAGGAGGTCCCGGTCCACGAGGTCTTCGAGGTCCGGCGCTGGGCCGAGATCGGCGCGGCCGCCGGGGCGATCCTGGGTTCCGCCGCGGTCTTGGTCACCGGGATGTCGGTGGGGCCCTTGAGCCTGGTGGCCGCGGGACCTGTGGCTGCGGCCCTGGAAGCCGCCTACGCCGGAGGGGCCACAGGCTTCATGATGGGTGTTCTCCACGGACTCACAGAGACCCGGGACGAGGCGGAGTTCCACCTCAAGCACATAGAAGGCGGCGTTGTCTGGGTGGGCGTCCACGCCACAGGGGAGCGGGCAGAGAAGGCTCGCGAGGCGCTCACGGAAGCCGGAGCCCGGCGCTTCACGGGTTGAGCCCCGACGGGGGGGCTCCGTTCGCGGCCGTCCGATCCTCTTCCGCGCCGAGTGGTCCGCCCTTCGGGTGACGCCGTTCCGATCGCCGCCCGCGCTCAGGCCCGCGCCGCCCAGAAGAGGCGCACGCTCTCCACCTGGATGTCGTTCTTCTCCAGGGGGACCTCCATCTCCTCGATCTCTCCCGCCACCTCCTTCCATTCCTCCCATATGGCGTCGAGCTCCTCGACGAGCTCCGCCTCGATCCGGAGGATCTCCTCCGCCAGGTCGTCCACCTTCTGTTCGGCGGTACGCACCCGGTCCTGGGCCCGGAGCGTTTGGGACCGGCGCCGGGAGATGCTCGACAGGCCGCTGGTGCGGCGCCGACCTCCCAGGAACATGGAGAGGACCTGGCCTGCGCCGGTGACGAGTTCGTCCTGACGCGTGCGTGCCGCCTCCGCCGCCAGGTCCCGGGCCCGTCGCTCGGCATCGGTGTGGCGTTTCTCCGCGGTCCGGAGCTTGGATTCGTAGCGGTCGCGCAGCTTCGAGGCTTCCTCGTCGGCCTCATTCTCCGCGGCTTCGAGGCATCGGGCGGCGAATTCGGCCTCGGTCTCCGCCGGGCGCGAGACCAGGCGGAGCTCCGCGTTCCGCTGCAGGGTCAGGGCGCGGGTCCGGTACAGATGGTCCCGGAGGTCGCGCGAAGCATCCCGCAGGAAGGAGGAGGAGTCCAGCGGCGCGCCGGTGAGGCGCCAGGTCGCGTCCTCGGGCGGGTCGGAGTCGAAGTCGCGCTCGTCGTGGTCCACCGCCACGGCGGCGCCCGGGTCGAAGTGCTCCTCCAACGGAAACACCACCGCCTCCCACTCCTCCTGGACGTCCACATCTCCCACCCGTTCGTCGAAGCGCATGCAGACCCGCACGGCCAGCCCGGGCTCCAACCTCCGGGGCCCGGGGGCCGCAGCCACCGCTCTGCGCCATGGGGCGTCCGGGGCCAGGTAGCCGACCAGGGTGTCGTCGTCCACCGGCGGGGCCACCGGAGTCTCGTCCTCCTCCAGCTCGGTCGGGGTGGAGGCCTCCGAAGGCCGCCCGGCTCCCGACGATGGGGCGGAGTCCCGTGGGAAGGTGGGGGCGGTCCGTCCTCCGGTGGGCGCGGAGGAACCGTCCCCCGACGGGCCTTCCCACGGCGTCGACAGCTCCAGGAGCTCGGACCGGGTGAGGGGCCCTCGCAGGTAGGACATGGCCCACCGGGTGGTGAAGGGGACGGGAGCCGCCGACCGGGTGGACTTGAGCAGGAACTCCCGCTTGCCGAGCTGCCCGATCCGGGCGTCCCAGGCCCCCACGTCCACCTCGCCCGAGGCAGACTTGAGGCCTTCGATGATCCGCGCCTTGTCCCGCTCGGTCTGGAGCCGCCCGATCATCCAGGTGCCGGCGTTGGACATGAGCTTGTAGTCCAGATCCACCGGATTCTGGGTGGACATGACGAGCCCCAGCCCGTGGGCCCGCGCCTGCTTGAAGAGGGTCAGGAGGGGGCGCTTGGTGGGCGGGGACGCCGTGGGCGGCGCGAATCCCATGACCTCGTCGGCGTAGACCAGGGCCCGCAGATCCGAGGTCCCGGGCTGCGTCCGCATCCAGGTCACCAGCCGGGAGAGGAGGAGGGTGACGACGAAGAGGCGCTCGGTCTCCGAGAGGTGGGCCAGGTAGATGATGCTCGCCCGGGGCCGTCCGTCCGGAGCCCGGAGGAGGGTCTCGATGGAGGCGGGTTCGCCCTTCATCCATTCGGCGAAGGACGGCGAGGCCACCAGGCCGTTCATGCGCATGGCCAGCTTCATCCGGTCGCCGGCGGGATAGAAGGTGTCGAGCTCGAAGACGCCGAGGCGTCGAAAGGGCGGCGTCTGGATCTGCCCGATGAGCCGAGGCAGGTCCAGCGGCTCGCCGTGCCGCCAGGCGTGCTCGACCAGGTTCGACAGGAGGATGTGCTCCCGGCTGGTGAGGGGGTCGGCGTCGATGCCTGCCATGACCAGGATGCCGGAGACCAGACCTTCGATCTCGTCGCGGAGCGTCTCCCCCTCCTGCCCCCAGTCGGCGTCCCGCGCGGAAAGGTCGCCCACCAGGTTCAGCGGGGTCCCGGCGGTGGACCCGGGGGTGAAGATCCGCATGTCCACGCCCTCCTGGAGCGCCGCCATCCGTTCCCGCGTCACCCCCGACCGCGCCAGCCCCTTCGCCCAGGTGGCGGCCGTACGCTCGGCGTGCTCGGTGACCTCGATCCCCTCGCGGCGGGCTTCCGCCGGATCCACCCAGGGCTCGAAGTCGGCGCCGCGGAGCTGCGGGAAGTTCAGGAGCAGGTTCCCCATGTCGCCCTTGGGGTCCAGGATGAGCGCCGGGACCCCCGAGTCCAGAACCTCCTCCAGCAGGACCACGCCCAGCCCGGTCTTCCCGGAGCCGGTCATGCCGACGATCACGCCGTGGGTGGTGAGGTCCTCCCGATCCACCTGCATCCGGGTCTCGTCGGGGGTGTCGAGAAGTCGGCCGAGGTAGAGGCCGGTGTCATCCGCCATGGGTATCTCCCGGGGCCGTCGCCACGGCCACCACCAGGTGTACGAGGTTTGCCAGATCCCGGAGGTCCAGGACCTCGCCAGGGGAATGGCTGTACCGGCCCGGCCAGGAGAGCCCCTGGTTCGGAGCCCCCCAGAAGGTGAAGGTCGTGCCGTCGGTTCCGCCCTGGGTGAGGCCCATCTGCAGGGGGACCCCCGCCGCGTCGGCGATGTGACGTACCCGGGCCCGCTCTGCCGGTGGGGAGATGCTCGAGTTCTCCCCCGCCCGAAGCACCGGACCCTCGCCCAGCGGGGCGTAGGCAAAGTGGGGCGACTCCAGCGGCGTATCGGACGACACGAAGGTGTCCACCGAGTAGATGCGGCGCGCGGTGGCGCCGTAGCGCCTGGCCATGGCCCGGGCACCGATGAGTCCGCCCTCCTCGTGCACCGACCAGGTGAAGAGGGCCTTAGCCTGGAGCCGCTCCGGGTCCAGGCGGCGCAGCGCTTCGAGGAGGGCGATGGTGCCCGCTCGATCATCCAGCGCGCGGGCCACGTAGCGGGTCCGTCCCATCCGATTCCCCTCCTTCCAGCTCGTCACCGACTGCCCGGGTTCCACCCCCCGCTCGGCAAGCTCGGCACCGTCCATCCCGAACCAGACCCGCATGGGGCCGGGGGGGTGGCGGGTCTCCGGGTCGCTCCGGGTGAGGAAGACCCCGGGGAGAGGTGCGGGCGCCGACGCCTCCAGCGACTGGGCCTTCCACCTGGCCGAGGTGTCGGTGCCGTCGCCGGTGCGGCTGGTGGGCGCGCCAGGGGGATTGAAGTGCAGGAGCGCGGTCTGGCCTTCCCAGGCCGAGGACACGGCGCCGCCCTCGCGATCCAGCGTGACCACGCCGTCCGGCGCGATGGAGGCCACGCTGTAGCCCACCTCGTCCATGTGGGCCATGAACACCGTGGTGTCCCGGTCCGGCCCCACGGCCACCACCACGTTGCCCATGTCGTCCACCACGGCGGCCTCCCGAGCCCAGGCCGGCATCTGCTCCAGCAGCCCCCGGCGCACCGACCATTCATGGCTGGGCGTGGCGTAGCGCTCCACGAACCCGTCCAGCCGCTGGGCGAGGGACTCCAGCTCCTCGTCCATATGGCCGGTGCGGAAGGCAGCGGGGGCGGGGGCGCCCGTCCAGGTGAGGCGGCCGGGAAGCTCCACGCCGGCGGCCTCGGCGGCATCGGCGAGGAGCGCTCCGGCCTCCTCCACCGTAACCCGCTCCACATGGGAGCCGACGTCGGACACCGCCGGGACCAGCCAGCTCACCGAAGCGAGCCCGGCTACGGCCAGGGGATCGCCGGCCCGACCGAAGTCCTCCACCGGACGGGTGGTGCGGGCGCGGCGGGCCTGTCCAGGGGCCAGCACCACCAGCCGGTCCGGGGCGGGGTGCCGCGCGACGAAGCTCGTCAGGCCCACCCACCCGAAGACCTCCTGGGCGCTGAGCACGAAGACGGTCTCGCCGCTCCCGGCTCCTCCCGTCCGGGCGGCGTCCGCCAGGGTGGCCACCGCCGCGCACCCCACCCGCCGTCCGGCGTCGGGGCCGGCCACCGCCCCCTCCAGGGTCCAGGCCGGAAGGTGGCGGGCGATGGGATCCAGGAGGGTGACGCCCATCCCCCGGACCTGTTCGGCGGTCGAGGCCCCCACGTCGATCCAGAGGTCGTCGGCGGAGATGAGCGAGGTCTCGTCGCGGTGCTGGGCGGCGAAGTGCCCGTTGGCTCGGGCGGCGACGCCCACCAGCGGTCCGTCCGCCGTCAGCACACGGAGCGGCTGGGCCTCGTGGGCCTGATCCCAGAGGGCGTGGTCCGAGCCGCTCCCGATGCGGTGCACCCGGAGGTAGCCGTGGTCGGTGATCTGGGTGGCGGCGTACCCCGGCCGGTCCAGCGCGCAGGCGACGATGGTGCGGGGGCTCCCCGAACCCACCCGGGTCACCAGGTTGCCCCAGCGGTCGATGGTCCAGCCCTCCATCGCACCCGACCCCAGGAGGGGGGGGAGGAGCCGCGTCTCGTAGCCGGTGACCGCGTCCACCGTCACCCACGACGCCATCGCCGGGAGGTCCGAAGCGGTGGCCTGGCCCTCGAGGGGCGGAGGCGACGCGAGAAAGGCCGACGCAAGGAGCACCAGGGCAGGGGACCCGAGGCATCGGAGGCGCCGTGCTCCAGAGTTGCGGGGGTTCCGGAAGATCTGAAGACGCATCATCATGGGCGTGAGGGGAACGTGGCTGCGAGCAACCTAGGACCCGGCACGATGGACCGAAACGACTTCCCGGTGACGCAGGGCTGGATTCTGACGGGGCTCATCGCGACGGCGTCCCTCTCCGGGCTCGCGCTGGACGATCTCTATCGCGACAACCTCCTGGTCCGGTCCGGGTGGTGGGGCAACGATCTCGTGACGGCTCTCCTCGCCGTGCCGCTCCTGGTGGGGGCGCTCCTCTTCGCCCGTGGCGGGTCCCTCCGCGGTGCCCTCGTTGTGGCCGGGCTGCAGGCCTACGCCCTCTACGGCTACGCCTTCTACCTCTTCGGGGCAGCCTTCAACCCACTCTTCCTCCTGTACGTCGGGGTGGTGGCGACGGCCACCGTCGGCCTCGTCGGCTCCCTCACCTCCCGCCACGTGCGGCGGACAGCCCCCCAGGTGCAGGTCCGTGCCCGAGACCGGCGGTGTGGATGGGTCGTCCTCGGCATCGCCTCGGTCCTTGGGCTCTTCTGGATCGTCATCTGGGTCGGATCCGCCGTCTCGGGTCGGGTCCCGGCGATGGTGACGGCCACGGGCCACCCCACCAACGTCGCCGGTGCCCTCGACCTCTGGATGGTGGTCACCTTCGGTGTCTGGGGCGGGGGTTGGTTGGTGCGGGGGCGGGGGTGGGGCCTGCTGATCTCGGCGGTGTGGGCGGTGAAAGGCGCGGTGTACATGGTCGCCCTCTCTGCCGCCACCCTCTCCGCCTGGTGGGCCGGGGCCACCGGATCTCCGGTGGAGGTGGCGCTCTGGGCGCCCCTCGGGGTGGCGTGCACCGTCGTCGCGGGGATCCTTCTGGGTTCTCCGGAGCTCGCCCGGCCGCCTGCGGCCCTCGATCGCTCGCACGATCCCGCGGCGGTGGACGCAGCACCCCGCTAGATCCGCGCCTGCACCGTATAGAGCTGGTGGTAGCGCCCGCGCCGCCCGAGGAGCTCCTGGTGGCGACCGGACTCGGCGATGCGGCCGTCCTCGATGACCAGGATCAGATCGGCCCGCTGGATGGTCGAGAGACGGTGGGCGATGACGAAGGTGGTGCGGCCTTCGAGCAGCTCCTGCAGCGAGTCCTGGATGAGGGCCTCGGATTCGGTGTCCAGGCTCGACGTCGCCTCGTCCAGCACGAGCACGCGAGGGCGGGCGAGGATGGCCCGAGCGATGGTCACCCTCTGCCGCTGTCCCCCGGAGAGCTTGATGCCCCGCTCCCCGATGATGGTGTCGAGGCCGTCGGGGAAGCGGTCGGTGAACTCCAGCACATGGGCCCGCCGCGCGGCATCGCGGATCTCCGCGTCGGTGGCGTCCGCCCGGGCGAAGAGGAGGTTGTCCCGGATGGTGCCGTCGAAGAGGAAGTCGTTCTGGAGCACCAGACCGAGCTGGTCGCGGTAGCTGGAGAGGAGCACGTTCCGCAGGTCCACCCCGTCCACCAGCACCCGGCCAGAGTCGGGCGTGAGGAAGGTGGCGGCGAGGCCCGCCAGGGTGCTCTTGCCGGACCCGGAGCTTCCCACCAGCGCCACCGTCTCCCCAGGACGGGCTTCGAAGGAGACCCCCTGGATGACCGGCTTGTCCTCCTCGTACCGGAAGTGGACGTCCTCGAAGACCACGTGGCCGTCGATGGGTGGCATGGCCACGGTACGCTGCGGATCGTCGTCCTCCTGCGGCCACGACAGCAGCTCGGCGGTCCGGTCCAGCCCGGCGAAGGCCTCCGTCATCTGGGTGCCGATGTTGGCCATCTGCACGATGGGCGAGACCAGGAAGCCCAGGAAGAGCGTGAAGCTGAAGAGGTCGCCCAGGGTAAGCTGCCCCTGCACGATGAGCCTGCCCCCGTAGCCCATGATGAGAACGCTGGCGGCCCCCACGAAGAAGGTCCCGAGGCTGGTCACGGCGCTGGAGGTGGTGAGGGTGGTGCGGACGTTGTCGAAGATGCGGAGGACGCCCTGCTGGAAGATCTCTCCTTCCTTTTCCACGGCGTGGAAGCCCTTGATGATCCGGATGCCGCCCAGCGCCTCGGTGAGGCGACCGCTGACGTCGGCCCGGATGCGACCCCGTTCGCGGAAGGCCGGCCGGAGGGTGCTGAAGGCCCGGGTGGAGACCACCCCGAAGGCCGCCAGGGGGATGATGGAGAGCGCCGTCATCACGGGATCGATGCGCACCAGGAAGACCAGGGCGACGATGGCGGTGATGACCCCACCCACGAGCTGGGCCAGCCCGGTGCCCACCAGGTTCCGCACGCCCTCCACGTCGTCCATGATCCGCGACACGAGCTCGCCGCTCTTGGCGTTGTCGAAGAGGCGGATCGGGAGACCCAGGACATGCCGCTGCACCTGACTGCGAAGGTCGGCGATGAGGCGCTGGGCCTCCACGCTCAGGATCAGGGTGAGCCCGTAGGAGCTCGCCGCCTGGATGGTGATGGCCACCCCCACCAGCAGCAGGAGCCGGTACAGAAGCGCGATGTCCCCGTTGGCGATGACGTCGTCGACCAGGTACTTGGTGGAGGCCGGGAGGACGAGCCCGGAGAGCCGGTTCGCCAGGATGAGCAGCAGCCCGAAGAAGACGAGCTTCCTGCGGGGCCAGATGATGTCCCGGAACGCAGACGAGAGGGTGGCGCCGGTGATGGGCGGGGAAGAGGACATGCGGTGGGGCGGGAGGGGCGGGACTCGAACCGGCCTGAAGCTAGTGCGAGTCCCTCTAGCCTCCTACTCCCAACCCTCATCGTGCACCTCGGCCAGCACGGACTCATGGGGATTCAACTGGATGTCATCGGGGCGGCGCGGGAGAAGGGGAAGGTCCACCTCGGTGACAGGACCCCGGACGTCCACCCGGACGAGCGCGGTACCCTCGTCACCGAAATCGACCAGGATGGGGACGATCATCCGGAAGTCGTCGGGGACCTCTTCCTGACGGATCCGGACGGTGGCCCGTACGGTCCCGTCGGGTTGGTCCTCGAAGGTGTGGGCCCATCGATAGGTGGGGATGTCCGAGCCTCGTACCCACTGGTCGAAGAACCATGACATGTCGACGCCCGCGGCCCGAGTGACGGCGGCCTCGAAGTGGGCGGTGCTGGCCGAGCCCCCCAGATGGTCCTGATAGAACCCCCTCATCAGGTCCTGGAAGGCCGAATCGTCTCCGGTGTTCGGGTCGGTCAAGAGCGTCCGGAGCATGTGGAGGACCCAGGCGCCCTTATGGTAGATGACGCTCTCGTAGTCCTCCGCGTCCACCCGGGAGCCCAACGCGATGGGCTTGGCCTCGCCACGCCGGTCCTCCAACTCCTCGCGCGTGACCTCGAGGCGCTCCATGTACATCTCCGCCGACCCCCTGGCCCGTGCGGCATACCACCATCCTGCGAACTCGCTGAACCCTTCGGCCAGCCAACGGTCCCTGTCGGTCGCGGGCCGCACCCCGATCCCCCACCATTGGTGGGCCATCTCGTGGGCCCGGAACATCTCGTCGAAGCCCTTCTCCGTGGTGTAGCGGAAGGTGGACCAGGAGAGGAGCGTCAGCCCCGGATACGCTTCCCCGTGCCCCGTGGGGATCTCCGTGGCCAGAAGACGCTCCCCGGGCACGGGCCCGAACGCGTCCTGGAAGAAGCGGTAGCTGTTGGAGAGATCCCGGGCCACCGATCCCGCCATGTCCCCCTGCTGCAGGAGGAAGACGCCTGCGTCCATGGCCATGGCGCCCAGTTCGTTGTGCGCGTTCTCCGACACCTGGACCGTGATGGGCGGTACACCGTCGGCAGGCTCGGTCGTATGGGTCTCGAAGTCGCCCATGTTGAAGGCCACCAACCGTACAGGATCACTCTCGAAGATCCGCGTCACCCGGCCGTCTTCGGTGAATTCCTCCACCAGCTTCCCGACCGTGGCGACCTGGTATTCGTCGGGCGTCTCGAAGGTGAGGCGGTAGCGAATGGGCCGATCGAACTCATGGACCGGGTACCAGGTACGATAGGTGTCCATGACCACCCAGAAGTCCCGGACGCGCTCCATGATCCGCCCTTCGTAGAAGAAGGTGAGTTCGTCCTCCCCCGGACGGTCCGCGACATGGGTCCAGACCGTCGAGCGGTCCTCGGCACGGTACCAGCGGACCGCCTCGCCGTCGGCTCCCACGATGGAGTCGAGCTCCAGTTCCGAGTGGAGGACGAAGGGCACCCACTCATGCCGAGCCGCCATCCGCGAGAAGCGCACCCGGGCCTGGCCCTCGAGCTCCAGGTTCCCGTGGATCCGGGTCGTGATGTCGTAGTCCGAGATCCGGAGGATGTCGAGGGCCTCCTGGGGCACGCTTCGCCCGCTGACGTAGTCGGACGCCCGATGGAACGAGGCCACCGTCCGACGCCGATCGCTGGAGTCGGCGCGTCGGTAGAGCGTTACCTCCTCGTGGTCGTAGGGCGTGGACCGGAAGATGGTGGGATCGTCATCATCTTCGTCCACCATGTGCACGTAGAAGAGGCCCGGTCCTCCATTCACCAGGGGAAGCGCCAGGTCCTGGGCGATCCATCCGTCGCCGTCCGTGATGTAGCCGATGGCGTCTTCCGCCGCGTCGCCCGCGCCGCCGGTCGCCGTTGCCGTACCGCCCTCGGTCGCGAGGTTGTCGAGCTGCTGGCCGCCGTTCCCCGTGAAGAGGAAGACGGCGCTCCGGAAGGGCTGCACGAGGGAATCGACCTCGAACTCCTCCCGGATCATCCGGGCCTCCAGCGGATCGGGCGCGTGCAGCGAGAATCGCCCCTGTCCCAGGAACACCGCCCCGTAGGTCACCGAGTCCGGTCCCGTCAGGAAGTGGAGTTCGCCCGAGTCGAAGCGGAAGCGACCGCCATCCCGCTCGAGCGTGACATCGACCAGTCTCGAGGCGCCTCGGAGCTGGGACGGCGCGTCCCGCAGGCTCTCGTACCAACGCTCGTACTCGGTGACCTGGGACTCGGCTGGCGCCGGGAGAAGAAGGAGAAGGAGGAGTAGGGGAAGGACGACCAGAGCCTGGGGGGAATGATCCACGGATCGAGGAGGTGGGGGGGGTGCGGGTAGGCCGCGTATCGAGTCTCCACCCTAGCCAGGGGACTCCGTCGTGAAAAGACGCGGGCCTGGGGTACTCGGACGGTGGGCGGATGCCCTGGCGGAGGAACACAATGGGGCCCTTCGGGTTACTCGAATTTCTATCAACGAGATTCTTCCCCCTTCCGACCCACCTCCCGGAGGCCCACACGGTGAGCACCCAAGCCCAGCGACGTCAGCAGCGGAAAGAGATCCGCCTGATCCAGAATCACTCCTCCTGGCTGCAGAAGGCGCTCTTCGCGCTGCAGAAGGCCGAGACCGCCCGGGAGAAGCTGGCCGACGCGCAGGGAGAGGACGAGCTGGATCCCTTCGTCATCGAGTACGACGGCGCGGAGTACGACATGGATGCGGTGCAGGAGGCGCTCGAGAGCCGCGTCTCCGACCTCCTCGCGGTGACCCGTGAGCGTCGCCGGGCCATGCGCTGACCACGGGTCTGGCGCAGAGTCCGCGCCGGGATTGACCTCCCGGGGGTCTGGCGCCATCGTAGCTGCACGACCGAGAGGCGCGGCCCCCCGCTGAGGGTCGCGCCTCTTCGATTGTCCATCCACCACTCCGCCGAGCTCGGGCACCGACCCCCCGTCGGCCCCTCCGCTCCCACCCCCGCATCCCATGTCCGACCTCCGCTTCACCCTGCCCAACGGCGACGTTCTCGAGCTCCCCGACGGCTCCACGGCAGGCGACGCCGCGGCGGCCATCGGGCCGGGGCTGGCCAAGGCCGCCCTGGCGGCCCAGGTGGATGGGGAGACGGTGGACCTGGTGACCCCCCTGTCGGAGGGGGGCGAGCTGCGCATCCTCACCGAGCGCGACGAGGATTCCCTTCCGGTCCTCCGCCACTCGGCCGCCCACGTCCTGGCCACTGCGGTGCGGGAGCTGCGCCCGGAGGCGGGGATCGGCTTCGGGCCGGCCATCGACGAGGGCTTCTACTACGACTTCGAGGTGGACGAGCCCTTCACGCCGGAGGACCTGGAGCGCTTCGAGGCGAAGATCCAGGAGGTGCTGGAGGCCGACCACGCCTTCCAGCGCCGGCGGGTGACCAAGGACGAGGCCCGGGAGCTCTTCTCGGACGACGCCCTGAAGCTGGAGCGACTCGAGGAATTCGACGACGACGAGGTCATCACCGTCTACCGGGACGGTCCCTTCCTGGACCTGTGCCGGGGACCCCACGTCCCCAGCACCGGGCGGGTGAAGCACATCAAGCTCCTCTCCGCCGCAGGCGCCTACTGGCGGGGGGATGAGAACCGCCAGATGCTCCAGCGCATCTACGGCACGGCCTTCCACTCCGAGAAGGAGCTGGAGGAGCACCTGGAGCGGCTGGAGCAGGCCAAGGCCCGGGACCACCGGAAGCTCGGGAAGGAGCTGGACCTCTTCACCACCGACGAGCGGGTGGGGCCGGGGCTCATCCTCTGGACCCCCCGGGGCTCCTCCATCCGCGCGGAGATCGAGGACTACGAGCGGGACCTGGTGCGCCGTCACGGCTACGACCTGGTCTACACGCCCCACGTGATGAGCGAGCGGATCTTCGAGGTCTCCGGGCACCTGGAGAACTTCGCCGAGAACATGTTCGGCGCGATGGAGGTCGAGGGCGCCCGCTACCGCCCCAAGCCCATGAACTGCCCGGGCCACATCGCCGTCTACCAGAGCCAGCAGCGTTCCTACCGCGACCTCCCCATCCGCATGGCGGAGTTCGGGACGGTCTACCGGTACGAGCGGAGCGGGGTGCTCCACGGGATGCTCCGGGTGCGGGGATTCACCCAGGATGACGCCCACGTCTTCTGCACCCGGGACCAGGTGGGGGGCGAGATCGAGCGCCTCCTGGACCTGGTGGACGAGATGCTCGGGACCTTCGGCTACCCCTACTCCATCGAGCTCGCCACCCGGCCCGAGAAGGCCCTGGGAGCCGAGGAGGAGTGGGACGAGGCGGTGAAGGTTCTGGCCGACACCCTCGAGGCTCGGGGCGTGGAGTACGAGGTGGACGAGGGTGGAGGCGCCTTCTACGGCCCCAAGCTGGACTTCAAGCTCATCGACGCCATCGGGCGGAAGTGGCAGGGCCCCACGGTCCAGCTCGACTTCAACCTGCCGGAGCGTTTCGACATGGAGTACGTGGGCTCGGACAACGAGACCCATCGCCCGGTCATGCTCCACCGGGTGCTGGTGGGGAGCATGGAGCGCTTCGTCGGCGGGCTCATCGAGCACTACGCCGGGGCCTTCCCGGTGTGGCTCGCCCCGGAGCAGGTGCGGGTCCTGCCCATCTCCGAGGATCAGGAGGAGGACGCGCGGGCCTTCCTGGGGGAGCTGCGGATTCGCGGGGTGCGGGCGGAGCTGGCTCCGCGGGAGACGCTGTCCTATCGGATCCGCGAGGCCGAGACCCAGAAGATCCCCTACATGGCGGTCATTGGAGGGCGCGAGGTGGAGGCGGGGACGGTGGCCATCCGACGGCGGGGCGAGGGGACGAAGCAGGAGGTCATGGACCGCGCCGACTTCGTGGAGCGCATCACCCGCGAAATCCGCGAGAAGGCGCTGAACTGACGGGGTCGGGGAGGGCGGCCGGACCCGTTGACCCACCTGCCGGGATCCACCATCTTCCGCCTCCACCTTTCGGGGTGGACCGACAATTCCAGAAGTGGATCGTGTCGACCGCGATCCCACCCTCCGGACTCCGGTGCGAGCTCCGCGACGGTCGTTCAGGTCCTCAGCTCCCACTCCTTCGTGGTGCGCCTGGGGATCGTGGTACGGCCCGAGCCAGCTCGGGCTTTTTTGGTGTCCGTACCGCAGGAGAGGCATCATGCCGAAGATGAAGACGCACCGTGGCGCCGCGAAGCGCCTGAAGAAGACCGGCTCCGGCCGCCTGAAGAAGAGCAAGGCGAACAAGAGCCACATCCTCACCAAGAAGTCCAGCAAGCGGAAGCGTCAGCTGCGTAAGGACAACCTGGTGGCCAAGTCCGACGAGAAGCGGCTCAAGAAGCTGCTTCCCTACGCCTAGGGGAGAGCGACGATGCCACGTTCCACCGTCGCCGGCGCTCGCCGGAAGCGTAAGAAGAAGATCTTCAAGGTCGCCAAGGGATACTTCGGCGGCCGGAAGAACCTCTACAAGGTCGCCAAGGACGCGGTCGAGAAGGGGTGGGAGCACGCCTACCGGGACCGCAAGAAGAAGAAGCGGAACTTCCGGCGCCTCTGGATCACCCGGATCAACGCCGCCGCCCGCCAGCACGACCTCTCCTACTCCCGCTTCATCCACGGGCTCAAGGAGTCCGACGTGGAGCTGGACCGGAAGGTGCTGGCCGACCTGGCCGTCCGGTCGCCGGAGGCCTTCGCCGCGCTGGCGGAGCAAGCCAAGGAGGCCCTGGGCGCCAAGGCCTGACGGCCCGGCGACCTCATCTGGAGGGTCCGCCCTCCCTGATGCGAAGGGGACGGCCTTCGGGCCCGCCTCTCCGCGTCTTCGGAAGGGCTTCGCGGCACCTGCTGCGGAGCCCTTTCGTGCATCGTCCATCCCCTGACCGCAGCCGCGTGGAAGCACCATGAGCCGAGAGAACCTGGTGGAGGCCCTCCAGGAGCTGGAGCAGGAGGCGCTGGCGGCCGTGCAGTCCGCCCCCGACGACGACGCCCTCGAGGAAGTCCGGGTCACCTACCTGGGCCGGAAGGAGGGGCGCATCTCGGCCATCCTGCGCCGTCTGGGCGACATGCCCCCGGAGGTCCGGCCGCGGGTGGGGCAGGAGGCCAACCGGGTGAAGGGTGTGGTGGGGGCGGCGCTGGAGGCCCGCACGCGGGAGCTGGCCCGCCCGGCCTCCGCCTCCGCCGAAGACCTGAGCCTCCCGGGCCGGACCACGTGGCGCGGCGCCCGCCACCCGGTCCAGCAGACCATCGACGACATCTGGGCCATCTTCCGTGGGCTGGGCTTCACCCGCGTCCGGGGCCCCGAGGCCGATACGGAGTGGTACAACTTCGAGGCGCTGAACACACCGCTGGACCACCCCGCCGCCGACGAGCAGGACACGCTCTACCTGCAGGACTCGGTGCTCCTGCGGAGCCACACGTCGCCGGTGCAGATGCGCACCATGGAAGCCCACCAGCCGCCCATCCGGGTGCTGGCGCCGGGCTGGGTCTACCGACGGGACACCTACGACGCGACCCACACCCCCGCCTTCCTGCAGATCGAGGGGCTGGTGGTGGACGAAGGGGTGAGCTTCGTGGACTTCAAGGCGACCCTCGCCGAGTTCGCCCGACGTTTCTGGGGGCCCGGCACCGAGGTGCGCTTCCGGCCCTCCTTCTTCCCGTTCACCGAGCCCAGCGCGGAGGTGGATGTGAAGCGGGTCGTGACCCGGGACGACGGCACCACCCATGAGACCGACTGGATCGAGATCATGGGGGCGGGGATGGTGGATCCGAACGTGCTGGAGAACGCGGGCTACGATGCCGAGCGCTACACCGGCTTCGCCTTCGGGATGGGCCCGGCCCGCATCGCCATGCTCCGCCATGGGGTCACCGACCTCCGTACCTTCTTCGAGAACGACGTCCGCTTCCTCTCCCAGTTCGCCCCATGAACATCTCCTACCGCTGGCTGGCGGCCCTACTCCCGGACCTCGACGCAACTCCGGAGGAGATCGCCACCACCCTGGCCCTCCGCGGGGCCCCGGTGGAGGGGACGACCTCTCCGGCCCGGGGACTCGAGGACCTGGTGGTCGGGCGGGTCATCCAGGCCGGTCCCCACCCCAACGCCGACCGCCTCTCGCTCTGTGTGGTGGACGGCGGGGAAGGGGAGGTGCCGGTGGTCTGCGGTGCGCCCAACATCCGCGAGGGAGCGTTCTATCCCTTCGCTCCGGTGGGTGCGGTCCTGCCGGGAGACTTCGAGATCAAGGAGGCGAAGATCCGGGGGGAGCGTTCGGTGGGCATGCTGTGCAGCGCCAAGGAGCTCGGACTGGGCGCCGACCACTCGGGCATCCTGGAGATCCCGGGGGAGCACCATCCCGGGACCCCCTTCGTGGAGGCGGCGGGGCTCGACGACGTCACGCTGGACGTGGAGATCACCGCCAACCGGGGCGACCTCCTGAGCCACGTCGGCGTCGCGCGGGAACTGGCGGATGCCGACACCGGGGCGCCCGCCCTGCCTGCCATTCCGGGAACCGAGAAGAGCGAGGCCGCGTTGGAGTACCGGGTGGGCCTGGGCGAGGTGACGGCCGGCCCGGTGACCATCCGGGTGGAGGATCCGGAGCTCTGCCCGCGCTACCTGGGGGCCGTGATCCGCGGCGTGGAGGTGAAGCCGTCGCCGCCCTGGCTCCAGGCCCGACTTCGCGGCGCCGGGGCCCGCCCCATCAACAACGTGGTGGACGCCACCAACTACGTCATGCTGGAGCTGGGCCAGCCGCTTCACGCCTTCGACCTGGACACGCTGGCCGACGGCACCGTGCTGGTCCGCACCCCCACCGAGGACGAAACCAGCTTCGTCACGCTGGACGACGAGGAGCGCACCCTCGAACCGGGGATGCTCCTCATCTGCGACGCAGGTGCGCCCGTCGGGCTCGCCGGTGTCATGGGAGGTGCCGACTCGGAGGTGGGGGAGGAGACCACCGACGTCCTCCTGGAGTGCGCCCTCTTCGATCCGGCCCGCACCCGGGCGACCCGCCGGACCCTGCAGATGTCCACCGACGCCTCCTATCGCTTCGAGCGGGGCGTGGACCCGCAGGGGCAGCGTCAGGCGCTGGAGCGGACGGTGGAGGTCATCCTCGCCACCGCCGGCGGCTCGGTGGACGGCCCCGTCCTGGACGTGGGCGGTCCTCCGGAGGCCGAGGACGTCCTGGAGCTTCGCCTGGCCCGCATCGAACACCTGCTGGGTGTGCCGCTCTCCGCCGACCGGGTGGAGGCCCTCCTGGCGCCGCTCGGCTTCCGAATCACCGGAGAGGACGACGGCGTCCTCACGGTGCGCGTTCCGGGATGGCGGAGCTACGACGTCACCCGGGAGGTGGACCTCATCGAGGAGGTGGCCCGAACCCACGGCTACGACGCCTTCCCCCAGGAGCTGGGCCCCTACCGCCCCAACACGGTGCCGGACCACCCCCTCTTCCAGCTCGAGGACGACCTCCGGGACCTTCTGGTGGCCCGGGGGCTCCTGGAGGCTCAGACGCCGGCCTTCGTGCCCGCCGACGAGGGTGAGGTACCGGTCCTGAACCCGGTGAGCACCACCGAGCCGGCGCTCCGTGGGACCCTGCTTCCGTCGCTGGTCCGGCGGGCCGAGTACAACCTGGCCCGGGGCAACCGCGACGTCCGGCTCTTCGAGCTGGGCACCGGCTTCTCGGCGGCGGGCTCGGGCGAGCCACCTCGGGAGGAGGCCCGGCTGGCGGCGGTCCTGGTGGGGCGACGGACACCGCCCCACTGGAGCGTCGAGGACGAGCCCTGGAGCTTCTGGGACCTGAAGGGGCTCCTCGGCGAGGTGGCGGGCCGGGCCTGGGGGCCGGACGCCCAGATGGAGGCCGCCGACGCCTCGGAGGGTCCCTGGGCTCGCGACCACCTTGTGGTGCGGGTGGAGGGCACCGAGGTGGCCCGCGGCGGACGCCTCCAGCCGGAGGGGCTGGACGTGCCCCCGTGGGCCGGACCGATCTGGGCGCTGGAGACGACCCTTCCGGCGGACGGGCGGGCGATGCCGGAGCGGATCTTCCGGGCGCTCCCCACCCAGCCCGCCTCGGAGCGGGATCTCGCGCTCCTGGTGCCCCGGGGGGTGGAGGGTGCCGCGGTGCTCGCCTCCATCGGTGCCGCCGGCGGGGATGAGCTGGAGGACGTCACCCTCTTCGACCTCTATGAGGGCGAGGGGATTCCGGAGGACACGCGGTCCATGGCCTTCGCCTTGCGTTTCCGTGCCCGGGATCGGACCCTCAAGGACGCGCAGGTGGATGGCCGGGTGGATGCCATCCTCGAGGCCCTCAAGGAGGAGTACGGTGCCCGTCAGCGAGGCTGAGACGACCCCACAGGACGAGCCTGCCTTCGATCGTCTGGAGGAGGCCGCGGTCCGCCTCGTTCGTACCGTCGAGGAGCTGCGGACGCGCGTTCAGGAGGCGGAGGAGAAGAACGCCGAGCTCTCGGAGCTGGTTCGCCGCTTCACCGGGGACGAGGCCGAGGCCGACCGCCTGCTGAGTCGCCTCACCTCGCTCCAGGAGCAGAATAGGGATCTACGGTCTCGCATGGACGAGGGGCGGGACGGGGTGGATCGCCTCCTGGCCCGGATCCGCTTCCTGGAGGAGCAGCGATGAGTGGACGCGCTTCGGTGACGGTACGCATCGCAGGCGAGGAACACACCATCCGGGCCAACGCGGAGCCGGAATACACCCGACGCTGCGCCAAGCTGGTGGACGACCGCATCCGGGAGATTCGCTCCAAGAGCGGCCTCATCGAAGGGCACAAGGCCGCCATTCTCGCCGCCCTCTCCATCGCCGACGAGTACTTCCAGGCTCAGGAAGAGGCCGGGCGTACTCGGGCCGATCTGGATGGGCGCGCCGCGGCCCTGGCCTCCCGCATCCAAGCGGCGCTGGCGGAGCCGGAGGCCGACTCCGACCCCGAGAACGAGGGGCCGGCCGAGGGCTGAGGGACCGGAGGCGCCGGGATCCGGCGGGGCGACGGTTCCGCCTCAGTTTGCTTGCGTTTCCGTGACGCCGAACTCTATTCTCCTCGGGCAATAGCGCGCGTCCCGCAATGCTTCCGGGTGGATCACTCCACTGGGCCGAGCCTACGGGACCGCCTTCTCGAATGACATGCCGGACGCCCCTGGCGCCGGATTTGGAGCCATACATGGAGACCCCGCTGGTAGTCGCGCTGGCGGCCGCGGTGGTGGGGATCATGCTCGGTGCCTTCGCCGGATTCGTCATCGCACGAAACCGCGAACGCGCCCACCGCGAGCTGGAACAGAGCCACGCGCAGGACGAGGCATCCCGGATCCTCCGGCGTGCCGAAGAAGAAGCCGAGAACCTCCGAAAGTCCGGCGAGCTCGCCGGGCGCGAGGAGGGGATCCGCCTCCGTGAGAGCTGGGAGGAGGAGGAGGATCGCCGCCGGGAGGAGGTGGAGCGTCTGGAGCGCCGTCTGGAGGAGCGCGGCGAGACCCTGGACCGGCGCTTCGACCGGGTCGGGAACCGGGAGGAGGAGCTCGAAGGCCGCGCCGAATCGCTGGAGTCCGACCGGCAGGAGCTGGACCAGCGTGCCCGGGAGGTGGGCGATGCCGAGACCGAGGCCCGAGCCCGGTTGGAAGAGCTCGCCGGCCTCACGGCCGAGGAGGCCCGGAGCCGGCTCGTGGCGGAGATGGAGGACGAGGCCCGGGCCGAAGCTGCAAACCGCCTCCGGGAGATCAAGGACGAGGCCCAGCGCGAAGCGGAGAAGGAGGCCAAGAAGATCCTCGGTCTGGCCATCCAGCGACTCGCCGCGGACCAGACCGCCGAGACCACCGTGTCCGTGGTGCAGCTCCCCTCCGACGAGATGAAGGGGCGCATCATCGGGCGGGAAGGCCGCAACATCCGGGCCTTCGAACACGCCACCGGCATCGACGTCGTCATCGACGACACGCCGGAAGCGGTGGTGCTGTCGGGCTTCGACCCCGTCCGACGCGAGGTGGCCCGCATCGCCATGGAGCGGCTGGTGGACGACGGCCGCATCCACCCCGGCCGCATCGAGGAGATGGTGGAGAAGGCCCGGGAGGACGTGGACAAGACCATGGTGGAGGCCGCCGAGGAGATCCTCTACGAGCTCGGCCTCCACGACGTGCACCCCGAGATCGTCCGGACCCTCGGCCGACTCAAGTTCCGCACCTCCTACGGCCAGAACCAGCTGCAGCACGCCAAGGAGGTCGCCCTCCTCGCCGCGAACATGGCGGCGGAGATGAAGCTGGACGTGCAGGGTGTGAAGCGCGCCGGCATCCTCCACGACGTGGGGAAGGGGATGACCCACGAGCACGAGGGCACCCATGTGGAGCTGGGCTACCGCCTCTGCAAGAAGCACGGCGAGAGCGAGCTGGTCCTCAACGCCATCCGCGCCCACCACGACGAGGAGCCCCACTTCTTCCCGGAGACCTTCCTGGTGAGCGCCGCGGACGCCATCAGCGGCTCCCGGCCCGGGGCGCGCCGTGAGATGTTCGACGGCTACGTGAAGCGACTGGAGCAGCTGGAGGAGATCGCCACCGAGCACCCCGGGGTGGAGCGCTGCTACGCCATCCAGGCCGGCCGTGAGCTGCGGGTCATGGTGCAGCCCGATCAGATCGGCGATGGCGAGATGGCGCAGATCAGCGAGTCCGTGGCTCGGCGCATCGAGGCCGAGCTCCAGTATCCGGGGCAGATCAAGGTGGTGGTGGTCCGGGAGACCCGCACCGTGGACTTCGCGAGGTAGCCCCCGTGATCCCGGGACCCGAAGCCGGCTAGGCGCTTCGACCCCGTTCCGGGCCCCTCCGGCCATGTTACCTTGTGGGCCCGAACCTCCCGCCCGCCCGTCTCCTCTGCCCCTCCACGCCATGAGCGCCCAGATCATCTCCGGTCGTGACATCTCCGCCTCCATCCGCTCCGAGCTGGAGGACCGAGTGGCGGCGCTGAGGGAGGAACAGGGCGTCACCCCTGGGCTGGCCACCGTCCTGGTGGGCGCCAATCCGGCGTCGGAGATGTACGTGGGGATGAAGAACCGGGCCGCTGCCAAGCTGGGGATCCACTCCCGTCAGATCACCCTCGACGCCGACACCACCCAGGACGAGCTCATGGGGGTGGTGGAAGGCCTGAACGCCGACCCGGGGATCCACGGGATCCTGGTCCAGCTCCCCCTCCCCGACGGCCTGGACGAAGCGGAGGTGCTGGAGGCCATCGATCCGGCGAAAGACGTGGACGGCTTCCACCCGCTGAACGTCGGGCGGCTCCTCACCGGGTCCGGCGAGTTCTTCGCTCCCTGCACCCCGGCGGGCGTCGTGGAGATGCTCCTCCGGGCGGGCCACGATCCCGAGGGGAAGGAGGTGGTGGTCCTGGGCCGGTCCAACATCGTGGGGCAGCCCCTGGCGAACCTCCTGCTCCGGAAGGCCCGGGGTGGGAACGCGACGGTCACGGTCTGCCACTCCCGCACCCAGGATCTCCCGGAGGTCGCCCGTCGCGCCGACATCCTGGTGGTGGCGCTGGGTCGGCCGGAGATGATCACCGCCGACTACGTGAAGCCAGGCGCCGTGGTCATCGACGTCGGGAGTCACCGGCTGGATGCTCCGGACACCGAGAAGGGCTACCGGGTGTGTGGTGACGTCCGCTTCGACGAGGTGAAGGAGGTCGCCGGCGCCCTCTCTCCCTCTCCCGGGGGCGTGGGACCCATGACCATCACCATGCTCCTTTCCAACACCGTCGATTCCGCCACCCGCTCCACCGGATCGTAGGGCCACCCGTGACGGACCAGGAGAATCTGGACCTCTTCGGCGACGGCGGGGAGGAGCCGTCCGGGGAGGGCGTCGAGGACTCCGGGGAGGACGTCGAGGACCCCGGGGAGGACGTCCCCTCCGAAGGCGTGCGCCCCGCCCCCTCCACCCCTCCGACCCCACGCTCCGCCGCGGAGCAGGCCGAAGGACCCCGGGTCTGGTCCGTGTCCCAGGTGAATCGGGCCGTCCGCTCCCTCCTGGAGAGCACGGTGGACGCCCTCTGGGTGGGCGGCGAGGTGGCCAACTGGACCCGGGCCCGCTCCGGCCACTGCTACTTCAC
>JGI12048J13642_10537216_pt1 | contig 35770 bp, 26 predicted proteins | sample ElkSlonscriptome_16_FD_13642 | JGI IMG/M metagenome (IMG submission 13642)
CAAGTGCATTGTCGCCGAGCAAGGGCTCGCGCGGACCGGCCAGGATCGCCTCTGCCGCGAGCGAGGCGCGCAGGAGCTCGGAGGGCGCAGGAAACCGTCCATCGCCCCCCGGCCCGGTTGCTCCGCAAAAGGCGGCCGGACCCTCGGCGCGAAGCGGCCCACCACTTAGTGCGCACACCGCCATGAGCAGCGCGCAGCCAAACTGTCGCAATGAAATAACGCCGCTCCCCCGCAAAACGCGCTAGGCACCCCGTGCTCGACATCATGCGCGGTTTTGAATTTATGGCAAGCAAGACTTGGCCGCACTGATGGAAAAGATGAGGACTGCGTGCGGGCAGACGATGTGGTCGGCGCCTTTGACAAGGCTGGCCATTTCCTCGAAACCATCTTCGCGAAGAGCGCGCCAAGTGCCCGCTTCATCTGGCTGGAAGGCAGCAATTATCCATGAAACGCCTTGTGATCCTCATCGCCATGGCCATGCTGGCAGCGAGCCCCGCCAGCGCCGAAGAGACCCGCCTTGTCATCCGGGCGCTGACACAGGATGCCAAATTCATCGGCACCGGCATGACAGGAATGCGGGTGATCGTCGAAGATGCCGATACGGGCGAAATCCTCGATCAGGGCGTGACCCGCGGCGCGACCGGGAACACCGCGCGCATATTGCTTGAGCCCAAGGCCCGCTATGGGGCGATCTCCGATGAAACGAGCGCGGCCTATGTTGCCAAGCTCGATCTTGCTGAGCCGCGCCGGATCAGGGTCACGGTTCGTGGCCCGATCGCCCAGCCGCAGGTTGGCGCGGAGGCCTCGTCAGTGCGCTGGGTCCTGCCGGGCAAACATGTCGAGGGCGGGGATGGCTGGTTGTTGATCGTGCCTGGATTTGCCGTCGATATCCTCTCGCCAGGCGCGCACACCTATGTGAATGATGCGCCCGCCGAAATGACGGTTACGGCCAATGTCGTGATGATCTGCGGCTGCCCGACCATGCCCGGCGGCACGTGGGATGCGGATCAGATCGAGATCATCGCGCAGCTGCGTTATGAGGGGGAGACCTTTGCGAGCTTGCCGATGACCTATGCCGGCGAGGCAAGCCGGTATTCGGTCTCGCTCCCGGTCAAGGGCAAGGGCGCCCATGAAGTTCTCGTGACCGCCTTTGACGCTCGCACCGGCAATAGCGGGGTGGATCGCACGAGTTTTGTCGTGCGCTGAGCGCGCGCTCAGAAGTTCATGAACACATTGACATTGGCGACATGGTCCATGCGGTTTTCGCCTTCGCGAAAGACCGTCTGATTGAGATAGCCCGGGACGATTTCGATGCCTCTGGCAAGCGGCACGGAAACGCCCGCAAAGTTGCGCCAGATGGCAAGACCGGCGCGCTGAAATTCGGTATCGTTGAGCGCCACGAAGGGCTCGGTATAGGCCACGAGGCTGGTTCGCTCGCTAACCGGCACGCGCAGCTGGACAAAATTGCGCGCGCGCCATGCGATGCCATCGCCTTGCTCGAAGGTGCGCTGTTCGAGCCGGGTGCGCGAATCGAGCGTCACGCCGTTGCGATTGACTAGGCGGAGATTGAGCTCCTGATAAAAGCGATGTTCGTCGAACCTGATCGGGCCCACGGGATCAGTGAGAATATAGGCATAGCCCGCACCGATCATGACGTCTTCGCCGAGCCGATGGCCCACCAGCATGCGCAAGAGCAGCTGCCCTAGACGGCTCGCATCCCGGGTGAAACGCTCCTGCGCCTCGCCGCGCACGAGCCAGTCCTTGTCGTCGTCGAGATTGACCACGACGAACTGGCCGGCCCAGGCGTTGAGATCATCTTCGGCAGCGGTTGCTGGCGTCGCCATGATGAGGGCCGCCCCGGCGGCAAGCGCCAGCGGCGAAACGGGAAATTGCGCCATGCGGATGACCACCTGTGCTCTGGCACCCGGACATGCGGGCAAGGGATCGGCAAGCCGGGAGCTTGCACAACGTGACAAAGCAAGCGCGATCTGTGGCGCCGCCTGAAGCGCTTGTGTCGCATAAACGTGAAGGCGGAGCGTGAGCCCCCCCTCGTTTTCTCCCTTGCGGAAGAATGCGCAATCGGGCCTGGCAACGCGACACACTTCCCTGCCCCTTTTGAAAAGGCAGGCAGCGCGCCGTGAAGCTCGATCAGGGCTCGGTCATCGCCTGATCGGCCGTCTTGAGGATAGGCTTGGCCAGGTATTCGAACACTGTCTGCGTCCCGATCTTGATCTCTGCCGTGGCGATCATCCCGGGCTGGATCTCGATCACTTCGCCCGGGCGTGGACGCATCGACGAAATGTCGCTGCGCACCTGAACGCGGTAATAGGGATCTCCCGCCCCGTTTGCCGTCTGATCGACCAGCGTATCCGGGCTGACGAGGATCACTTCACCATGGGCACCGCCATAGATCGTCGCGTCATAGGCGCCGAACTTGACCTCCGCGGGCTGCCCAACCTTGACTTCAGCAATATCGGACGGCTTGACCTTCGCCTCGACGATCAGCTCGTCATCGAGCGGAACGATCGTCATCACCTCATCGCCCGGGCCCAGAACGCCGCCCACCGTGGTGAGCCGGACATTCTTGACGATGCCGTCAACCGGCGAAAAGATTTCCGCATTCTCGAGCGCGTCCTGACGCTGCGTCAGCGCCTGTTCGGCGGTCACGAGTTCTTCCTGTGTGCGCGTGAATTCGGTCTGCAAGTCCTGCACATAGCGGTCCTCGATCGAGGCCTGCTGGCGCCGGATATCTTCCTGGCTGCGCTCCATCCGGATGATTTCGGCGCGCGCCACGTCGCCCGTTTCGACCAGCGGCCGGTTCAGATCCAGCTCGTCGCCCGCCATTTCGTAAAGCCTGTCGAGGCTTTGCATCTGGCTTGCCAGGGCCTGCTTGCGCCGCGCATAAAGCGCCCGCTGATTCTGGACGAATTCAGGGTATTCTGTCGAAACCGCCTCGAACCGGAGCGGACGGTTGAAGAGTTCGGCCTCGATCCGCGACATCGTTGCCGTCAGCGCAGCGACGCGCGCGCGCGCCTCTTCGACGCCCGATGCCAGTTTGACCTTGTCGAGCACAACAAGCAGTTCGCCCGCTTCGACACGGTCCCCCTCGCGCACCCTGATCTCGGTGATCTTGCCGCCATCAAGGCTTTGGATGACCTGCACGCGTGCGGTGGGAATGACCTGGCCCTCGGCCCGAGCGATCTGATCGAGCGGCGCGAAGACCGACCAGACCACGGCCGTCAGGATCACCAGCGCAACGGCCATGATGATGATCCGCGACATGTTCAGTCGGCGAGTGTGAGTCTCGTCGTTCATTTCTGCGCAGCTTTCTTGATCTCTTCGCGCGAATTGGTGCGCACCTGAAGTTTGCTCAGGGTTTTCTCCGGCGTGTCGTCATGGATGATCTTGCCGTTGGCCATGATGATCGCCCGTGTGCCCAGTCGGACCAGCGGAAGCTTGTGCGTGACCATGATCATGGTGCGGTCCTTGCCTACCATGTCGATGACCTGTTGCAGCACGAGCGCCTCGGTATTCTGGTCGAGATTGGAAGTCGGCTCATCGAGCAGCAGGATCTTGGGATCGAGCAACAGAAGGCGGGTGAGCAAGGTCAACATGCGCTGACCGCCCGAGAGGCCCCTGCCGCCTTCGGCGATTTCAAGCCCGAGGCCACGCGGATTGGACGCGATCATGCGCGAGAGACCCGTCTTGTTGGCCGCCTCGATGATCTTCTCATCGCCCGGATCGCGCAGGCCGAGAATGAGGTTTTCCCGCAAGGTTCCGTTCACAAGGCGGGGGTCCTGCTGGATATAACCGACATGGCGGCGCAGGATATCCGGCGCGATCTGCGAGGCTTCAAGCCCGCTGACAAGCACCTGGCCCTGGCCGGGGCGATAGAGCCCGGCGAGCATCTTGAGCAGCGTGCTCTTGCCCGATCCGATGCCCCCGATAATGACCACTCGCTCTCCAGGTTCAATCCTGAGGCGGCCAACCTGGAGGGCGGGCGCATCCTCGCCATAAGCAAAGGACACGTTGTTGCACTCGATGTTCGCCTCGATGGAGCCGGGGCGCATGAAGCGATCGCTGGTCGTCTCGTCATTGGGCAGCCTCAGGATCATGTTGAGCGCGCGCAGCGAGGAACGGGCATAGCCCGCCTGGACGATGAAATTGGGAAGCTGGGCGATCAGGGGGCCGTTGACGCGCCCGCCGATGATGCCGCAGGCAATCAGCGCCCCGATCGTCATTTCGCCCTGCGTCACAAGATACGCGCCCAGCGCAATCATGCCGATATAGCTGACTTGCTGGATCGTGCTGAAGATGCTGCCGGCGGTCGCAGTCGTGCGCTTGATCGGGTCCTCGTAATCGTGAACCTCGCGCACGAGACGATTCCATTTGCCGAGCATGAGCCAGTCGCCGCCATTGGCCTTGACCGTTTCAGCCGCATCAAGCGACTCGACGAGCAAGCCGTTCTTGCGGTTGCCGCTGACCTGCGCCTTGTCCGTATCGGTCTTGATGAACCAGGCGAACAGAAAGGCAAGTCCGATACTGATCGGGAAGGCAACGAGCGGGACAACCGCCACCAAGCCGCCAAGCAGATAGATCACGAAGATGAAGAATATCGCGAAGGGCAAGTCCGCGACCAGGAACAGGAACGATGAACTCATCAATCCCCGGATCTGGTCGATTCCGCGCAATTGCGAGGCGAGCGTTCCGACTTGCGGAGGCCGGGTATCGAGCCGGATGCTTTGTGTTCGCGAGAAGAAAAACTCCGAAACCTCTTCGTCCACCCGCGCCGCTTCGCGTTCCATCATCAGCGCCCGTGTGGCCCGCAGCACGAAGTCGAACAGCAGGCCGATCGCGGCGCCCAGCGTAAGTGCGATGAGCGTCGAATAGCCACTGCGCGGGATGACGCGATCATAGATCTGCATCGAGTAAAGCGAGGTGATCAGCGCGAGAAAGTTGGCAAACACCGTTGCAACGATGGCGCTTACAAAGACATGCTTGCGCTTCAGAAACGAGCGGATGAAAATCGAGGATGCCGAAGGATTATCCTCATCGAGATCCATTTTCTGGGCCGCGGCGATCGGGAAGATCGGGAAGGCGAAACATTCGATGTCTGACACATGAATCGGTCGGCTGCCACCGACGAGCCCGGTTGCCTCGATGTAGTCGGCGGCCGCGGGACGCAGCGCGATGAGCCAGCCTTCGCCCTTGACGAGGGCAAGTTGCGGGAATTCCTCGGCCTTGGGCAGATCCTCCTGGATCACCGGCGCCTGCCATTCGAGCTGCGCGCTGACATCGATCAGCGCCTGGCGTCCTTCCGCTCCTGCCGGTGCGGCGGGCTCTTGGGTCGGCTCGGTCTGCGCTTGCAGACCATCATTCCACTGGCGCGCGGGAGCCGGCTCTTCGGCCGGCTCTGCCACTTCCGGCTCCTCGATGCCGTCCTTCCAGCCCGGGGCGAGGCTGACTGATCGCAGGCGCGCCAGTTCTTCCAGAATTTCAACGATCTTCAAGGGTCAGCTCCCGATGGTCGGTGTCCACCGACACGTATAAATCAAAATTCGCGCGCCCGATGCCATGGCGGATACCTCTGCATCGGCAAGGTTGAGTTCGGCCGTGATTTCTTCGCGGACGGCGTTGACCACATCGAGCCAGGAACGGCGTCCGGCGACAAATTGCCGGCGGTAGGACACGGTCAGGTCCGTCGCCGCGTTGACGGCTTTTCGCACGATCGGAATTTGCTCGCGCGTCGAATAGTTAAGGAGGAGGTCGTTCGTCAAGCGTACTGTGGTCTCGCGCGATGCGGTCTGGATATTGGTGGCGGCCTGGAGCTGCCGGGCCTGCGACGCATCGACCAATCGAAACTGCGAAAGACCATTGCTCAGCTGCGATCGGACGACCACGCCAAATCGCGTGCCCGTAATCTCGTTCCGGCTGAACTGCGCGCTTATCTGCGGGAACAATTCCTTCTTCGCGACCTCCACATCGGCACTGGCCAGCTCCGCCTGCGCAGCGAGCCGCTTGATCAGGGGGTTGCACTGCGCCGCCTCTTCGACCGCATCGGCGAATTGCGGATGAGCGGCTTCCCCAGGATAAGGCGGCACCGTTTCGAGCTCATACTGAAACAGGCCCGTTAGTTGGCGAAATGTCTCGCGCGCGGAATAGAAGCCTGCCTGCGCAACCTGGAACTGGCGCTGAATATCGGCCTGCCGGGATTGGACGAGCGTGAGATCCGCAACCGGGCTCACATCCTGATCAACCCTACGCTGGATCGAGTTGACGAGATCGATGAGTTGGTCGTTCCCCTCATCGAGCGCAGTCATCCTGCGGCGCGCCGAGAGCGCCTCGTAATAGGCGTTGATGACCTGGATAGCGATGCTTTCGCCGGTTTCCAGTGTCGCCGCCTGCGACACGGCGCGTGCCGCCTGCGCCCGGTCGATTGCCGCGCCGATCCGCCCGCCCGACCAGATCGGCTGCTGCACCGTGAGGTTGAGCGCGATATTCTGGTTTGCGACGATATCGTTGCCGCCAGCGAGGCCCTGGCCGTCGACTGTCACCGTGGGCAGGCGCTGCCCCTTGGCGGCGCGGACCTCCTCGTTGGAAGCATCCTCTTCCAGTCTCGCCGCGCGGATGGCGGGATAATCATTGAGCGCATAGGCGACACCTTGCGCCAGATCCTGCGGGACACCGTCGGGATATTCCACCGGAATTTCCTCGGTTTGGGGGCCGTAGACAGGCTGGGCGCTTGGCTGAGGCGCGCTTTGGTCCGCTCCTGCGTCGGTGTTTTCGGCGTTCGCCGGCGAGAGGTTTTCGTCAGCTTCGGGCTCGAGCGATACAGCGTTGGCACTTTGCGGGGCCGCTTCATTCTCGACCGGCGAGCTCGGATTGGCCTGTGATCCATAGGCCGCCGTTGCCATCAGCACCGCACCGCTGCCACCAAGCAGGAGGGCGCGCGGAGCAATCGAATTCAGGGCATTGTGGGCGAATACCGATAAGGGTCTGATACGCGTCATGCTGGTCTGAACGGCCGTCAGTCGGCTTCCGTGATCGTGATGTCTTGCGCGCCCTGCTCGCGGAAGTCCGCTGCAAGACGTTCGGCGTCGTCGCGCGTGGCAACACGGATATCGAATGGCTGGCCATTCTTCTGTCCGCGGATCGCAATCGGAGGCAGCGCCGGCTTCGCCTCATCCTTCTTCATTTCGACGGGTGGTTTCATGATCATGTCCTGTGTTGGAGTCGTTGGCTGCGGTCCGGACGCAGCGCCGGTGTCTCTTAGGTGTCCCGATCCGGCTTGTTAACCCGGATTCGCCCGCGCTCCCCGCTGATACGGCGAATTGCAGCGGTCACTGCGATTTCGAGCCCACGGCTTAGGGTCTGGGGAGCCGATGCGACCTGCGACGGTTCCTTGCTGCCCGGATTTTTCGCCGCATCTCCGGTTGCAGAGACGGCTCCACGCGCCAGGACTGTCGATTTAGAGATGGATTGTGGCGCCGCTTTTGCGTGGGTTGGCGCAAATACAGTGATCCTATCAATGGTCGGATTTTTGGCCACTTTGCAGTGACGAGTTCGAGAATGGACAAGGCTGCAAATCCCGCACCAGGCTTCCTAGGCGCGCCTTCCTGAACTTCGGCAAAACCGCCTGAACATTGTCCAATTCTGACTTGATGCCAGCGTAAGCGTGGAGACGCGGCAAGATGTCTTCAATCGGCCTTCATGGAGCGCCCCGCATGCGCCCGGTCAGGGACGGGAGAACGGATAGGCGGGCCGGTCATGCTTGCTCCAGGCCCAAAGACAAGGGCCGCCTCCTCGAAAGGAAGCGGCCCCTGTTTTGGTTACACCCAGTGGGTGGATGGTCAGGCTTACGCGAAGGCGAAGCTGTCCATCATGCCCATGGCCGGATCGATCGCCGGAGCAACCGCGAGGTCACCCATGCCGGCATCCGTGGTCGAGCTGAAGTTGAAGTTCTCGGATTCGAGAAGATCTTCGCCCTGGACATCGATGAGGACGACCCTCCAGTCATCCGTACCGTCGGTGACTTGAGTATCGCTACCCGTCGGATCGACAGTGAAGACGCCCGTACCAGCGTTGAAGTTACCGGTTTCGACCGTGAGCTGGGTGAAGTTGGTCAGACCCAGACCCGCGAAGTTGAGAACCGAGTAGTTCGCCAGCGTGGCATTGTCGAAATCACCAGCCACGAAGTTGTCGATCACCCAGGTCGCGACCCCGTCGGCATCGCCGCTGGTGGCCGTGCCATCGGTGAAGCGGAAGATCGTGTTGGTGTCGATCGAGTCAGCATCACCATCAGACATGCCCACGCCGGTGTCTTCCGCTGTGAGATCCTGCAGTGTGATGAACACGTCATCATCGCCGATCAGGATCGAACGGTCGACGTTCGCGCTGTCCACCTCGTTGCCATCAACGAACACCGCATTGACAACCTCGCCGATGAACGTGCCCTGGACGCCCGTGAGATCGATTTCGGAGATCGAGCCCAGCAGAGCATTGCCGACGTCCAGCTGATCCGAGGTGCTCGTGCTGCCGGCCGTGAGGACCAGGCTATCGACGACACCGTCAACCTCAGCCACATCTTGATCAGTGCCACCATCGGAGACGAAGTCATCGACGTCCGCATCAAGCACCAGGCCCATCGCGTCGATGTCGAAGCCGTCGGCATCGTCGAGACGCAGATCGATGTCGTAATCCGACGCACCGGCAGAGCCAAGCTCAGCCTGACGGCTCACACGAACGGTCACATCCTCAAAGCCACTGATATCGATGAAGAAGTCAGTAGGCGCGCCCGGATCGAGAAGATCGGTAGCACCCGGCGAGAGGATGATGTCATCGTCACCGATGAACGGCGTGATGTTCACATCGATCGAGTCATCGTCATCAGCACCCTCGAAGGTGAGCGCATTGTTGATGCCCTGATCGATCGGCGAACCACCGCCCAGCGTGTTGTCACCAACCGTGATGATCGTGTCACCCGAAAGGTTGGTGAGCGTCAGGTCATCGCTGAGGTTGGTCACGATGATGTTGTTCGAGCTTCCCGAAACGTTGGCGAAGCTGAACTCACCTTCAACCGTGCGAGCCGTGATTTCGGCCGCGCCGGCAAATGCACTCGGGGCAACGATGCCGAACTGGATGTTCTCGAAATCGTCAACCGTCGTATTCGTGCCAGCACCGATCGCACCGAAGATAGCGAGGCGGTCAGAAGCACTGTCCGTACCGATCACTTCGTCATCGTTCCCGCCGTTGAGAACCGCCGCATTGAGGCCAAGGCTCAGCGTGCCGCCAAGCTCTTCACCATCGATGAGCAGATCCACACCCGGAGCCGAAGCCATCGCATTAACAACGATGCCAAGACCCTGCGTGCCGGTGAGCGTCAGCGTATCAACGCCAGTGCCCTGGAAGTCACGAACGGTGTTGAACGTGGAACGCTCACCGCCCGAGATGAGGTTGAGCTCATCAACTTCCGAAGCCGAACCCGTGATCTGAAGGCTATCCACGTTGAGATCGCCATCCACACGAGCCGTGTTGTCGAGCAGCAGGTCGAGCGTGTCGTTGCTGTTGTCCTCGATGTTCACGATGCCGAAGAACTGGTCATTGTTGTTGTTGAGCTGACCAACGGTCTGCTGCTTGCCGGTCACCGTGATCGAAGTAGCCTCTTCGGCGTTTTCAATGTTGGTGTCGACACCAACTGCCGGGTTCGCCGGGCTCGGCAGCACCGTGCCGGGTGCCGGTGTCGGCGGCGTCATGAAACCAGCCCCGATGATCGTGTCGGTGTTGGGGTTGAAGCCGGTCGAAGCAAGCTTGCCGTCATCGCCAGCGGCCGCAAGGCGGATGCCGGTCGAGATCAGAATGCTGCTCAGGCCGAGCATGTTGCCGTTGGTGATGTCCTGAACAGTGTTGTTCACGCCAGCAACCACGAGCGTATCGACATTCTCGAAGCCCTCGAAGCGCGAAGTGCCACCGCTCGTGCTGGTGTTCAGCTCAACGATGTTGTTGTCGCCACCTTCAAGGTCGATGTCGATGTTGTCCTTGCGGTTGTCACCGAGGACAAGGTTGACGCGGTCGTTCATGTCGCCACCGATGATATCGATGCCGAAATCTTCGTCGCCCTGAACCGTCGGATCGATCGAGATCGTCAGGTTCGAGCCGCCATCACCGAGGTGATAGAGGAACGGAACTTCTTCCGTTGCGCCTTCGAGATACTTGTCGAACGAGTCGATCGTGATCTGCGCACCGACGAAGAGCGTCTCACGGAAGCCCTCGGCGTCGAACGTCTGGACATCGGAAAGACCAGTGGTCGACAGACGATCGTCCGTAGTCGTGGAGATCGCCAAGCCGAAGTTGCCGGTCACGAAGTTGTCGTCCGGGTTCTGCGTCGCGCTGCCGATGAACAGATCGCCGTTCGACGAGCTGCTCACATGGCTGACGATCACGGTCTCGAGGATGTTGTTCGTCGAGAGCATCGCCTGAACGTGGCTGGTGTCTTCAACGAGGACGTTGAACTGCTCGACGCCATCGGTCTGACCCATCGAGCCAACCGCAATCAGGCCACCTTCTTCACCGCGGCCAACGCCGTCGAGGAGGATCGTGGTCGAGATGGGGCCCTGGATCGGAGCGCCAACGTCCTGACGGAAGAGCAGGTCGCCATTGCCCGGAACAACACCGTCAACGAAGGTGTACGAACCAGCTTCGAACGAACGCCCATCGGCATCGGTCAGCGTGATCTGGTCCGTGCCATCAAACACCGCGGTGACGGTTTCGAGACCCGGGGTCGCATCAAGCTGCTCGTTAAGACGTGCAGTGAACGCCTCATACGTGCTGTTGATGAGATTTTCGGGCGAACCACGATCCACGGTGACCGTGAACTCTTCGCCACCCAGCGTGAACCGAACGCCATTGACAGGGAACTCTTCCAGGTCACGGGTCGGGTCGAAATCGTCACGAAGCGTCAGCGTCAGCTGCGAGTCGCGGCCAGCCGAATTCAGTGCCTCAGGATCGAAGAACGCAGCATAGCTGACGCCCGGATCGCTGTCGCGGAAGCCGAAAATGACACTCTGCGAAGGATCGCGGATGTCTTCGATGATCAGGTCAGCGCGGGCATTTTCAGACCACCACTGCTGGACACCGACGTTGAGCTGAGCATCGATGTTAGCGGCACCGAACAGAACATCGTCGAAGTCGGTCGACGTCAGGATCGTCCCAAGTTGGAGCGACTCAGTAAGCGAGCTGCCAGTGATCCCTGCAGTATCGAGGTTGTCGAACTGCGTGCGGATGAAGAACTGTTCAACGCTCTGCGATTCCGACGAAATCGCCGGACCGATCGGAAGGTCGCCAGTCACGACCGAGGTGAGCGAGATACGCGCGGTGTCCGTACCCAGGCCACCGTCGAAGATGTCACCCGAATCAAACGTGTTGGTCACAGCGCCGGTACCGGCGGTGTTCTGAACGATACGTCCGACGAAAGTGTCGTCGCCGTCAGTACCGGTCAGGTTGTCCTGACCAACCGTGAACAGGATATCGTCACCACTAGCCGGGGGCGGCGGAGGGGTCGGCGTACCACCGCCACCGCCACCGATCGCGGTCGCTGTGTCAGTCACTGTCTGGTCGCCGAGGACGATCGCGCCAGCGGTCGTGTCGATCGCGAGCGTGAGCGGGTCGCTGTCACCGAACACGATGTCAGTGCCGGCTGGACCGGCGGGAACCGTGGCAGTGATGCCGTTGCCGGAGATGATGACGCCCGAAGAGTCCTGAACGATGGTGTAGTCGCTCGCGCTGCCGGCGAACACGATCGTATCGCCGCCGAGGTTGAACGAGCCGTCGAACGACACGGTCAGCGTCTGACCTGCGACGGGGGTGACCAAGGTGACGGTTTCGTCACCGGCGGACGTGCCGAAAACTCGAACGTTGCCGCCTGCGAGCGCGGTCGACGTACTGCCGACGTTGAGAGTGATAAAGTCCATGTCGCGTATTACTCCTTAGCGTAAAATTTGGGCTACCTGGCCCTAGGTAACACCCACCTGATGAGCGAGTAAGTCCCGTTTATGTCAATAATGTGAATAAGCCAACATCATCCTGCTTGGAAGAAGTCTATCGGCATTCCGTTGTTGAAGTTGTTTCCGAGTGCGGCTTCGGCAGATGCCTCATCAAAGACGAGGGCGCCAGCGAGGACGGCATCCTCAACCACGATCTGGTTCACCACTCCGTTGTTGTTGAACGAAACGATGAGATCCGTTCCCGAAGAAGTGTAGGCGTAATCCGACGGATCCCCGTTGAGGATCTGAACGAAATCGTCTGCCGAGGCGTTCTGGATGACGAAGTTGCTCGCAGTGTCCACGTCGTCGGTGAAGATCAGCGCATCCCCACCCGCGTCGAAGATAACCGGCGTGCTCGGCATTGCGTCATCATCGACGTCGCCATCGACCGCACCGCCAGTGCCCGGAGGCGGCGGGGGCGGCGGGGGCGGAGCCGGCGGACCATCGCCGAAGAAATCGGCACCCACAGCAGCTTCCGCGGAAGCTTCGTCGAAGACCAGCGCACCGTCAGCAACAACATCCTGAATGGTGATCTGAGAGACGACACCATTGTTGTTGATCGAAATCACCAGGTCATCGAGCGTCGCACTCGATCCATCGTCGGACGAGGTGAACGCATAGAGCGCCGGATCAGCATCGACCTGAATGCGGTCACCCGTATCGAAACCAGTGATTTCGGCGTTGCTTTCGACTGTAGCAGAGTCGGTGAAGACGATGTCATCACTCGCGGCGGAGAAAGGCTCGGCCGTTGCGATCATACCATCGCTGTCAACGTCAAGGCTGACAGTCACGGCTTCAGCCACATCGTTGACTGTGATCGTCACATCCTGCGTCGTCGCTGCCCCCTCAGAGTCCGTCGCGGTGAGGGTCACGGTGTACGAAGCCTGGGTTTCAAAATCGAGCGGAGCAACAGTCGTAACGACACCCGTCATCGGATCGACCGCGAACGCGGCAGCATCGTCGCCCGAGAGCGAGAAAGCGATGTCATCGCCCTCGGCATCGGTCGCCATCGCAGTGAAAACTACGGTCCCGGCGTCAAGGTTCTCGTCGATAGCGAAAGCCGCATCCGACGTAATCATCGGGGCCGTGTTCGCCGGCGGCGGGGGCGGCGGGGGCGGTGGATCGGGCAGGCTCACGTCATCGTCACCATCATCAGCAGCGATCACGATAGCAGCACCGACAAGGCCAAGAGCCCCGAGACCGAGCAGAAGGGCACTCGGCGAGCCATCGTCACCGAGAGCGCTCGCGCTCTTGGCGGCCGGCTCCGCAGCACGGGCGAACGTTTCCGAGATGCCGTCGAGGGCCTCTACGACCTCGACGATCTCAACCGGAGCTTCGGAACCGCCAGCAGCAGCAGCAACCTGCTCCTCCTGAACTTCTTCCTCGTCACCTGCATCGTCGCGGTCTTCGTCGCGCTCGCGCTGCTCGACGCGCTCTTCAACAAGCTTCGCGAGGCCACCCGTGGCCCGCGCTGCCGTCTTGGGAGCTTCTTCACTGGCCTGCGCTTCGCCAGCCTCTGGATTGTTGTTCGTTTCTGCGCTGCCATCACTTGCCAAAAACTCGGCTGGAAGATCAGCGACTTCACGCTCCGCGTCCAAGCCTTGATTGTGCTGTTCGCTCACTGAAAGCTCCCTCATCATTTAGTCATTGCCAGCGTTGATTTGCCGGCACCTTTTTCGATCACCCGCCCCGCCTACAGACAACGTGCCCATATATGAAGCCGCTGCGTCTAAGCGTAACTGTGGGGCTTCTGTCAACGGCAAATTCAGCGCAAGACCCCGAATCTGAACGTTGCAACCCGGGTAAGCCATAAGCACGTCGGCTGATGCTGTCATCATTCTGCGGCGCAACTGGTCGCATCCATACGCTTAATGTCGGATCACTGTGATATTATTGCACCTGCGAGGAAACCCGAAGCGAAAAGGTGCGCGCAAAGCTGGAATCCAGTCGCCGGACGACCCGCCTGTGCGGCTCCGGTATCCGGCCCTGCCACCATGGACGCATCAGAACCATCAAGCTGATCGCGCGTGTGGTTCAAGTTTCGCAACGGTCTGGCAAGGGCCACGATATCTGTGCCTCCATAGGCAAGACCCGCGCTGACCCGTCTCTGCAAGCTCGAGCGTTGCGGCCCCGCTAAAACGGTGTGTTAGCGAATAAGGAAGCAGCCTCAGCGGTCCCTTGGGCATGCGCGCACGCGACCTCCGACAGCTCGGCTCGACCAGTCTGCCCTATGCGGCCAGGCGTCGGCCTGGTTCAGCGCCCCAGGTTTCCCCCTTAACGTTGCCGACGGTTGCGAGCGCACTCCTCGACTGGAGCAGAGCCGACATATTCACGCTCGCGAGCGTCTGATCGAATTCCCCGAGCTGGCGGATACCATGGGCCACGTTATGGCGGATCGGGTTGGTGTCGCAGGACCAGACCAGCTCCCGCTGCAAGGCCAGACTGGCGGCATGGACAGCGCCCTCCAGCGAACCGGGCGCGCGGCCGAAATGGGGCACAAGGCGGATGCTTCGCCCGCCAAGCTCGAAAGGCGCGTTGAACAAGGCCCGCGCCGCCTCGAAAGTAGTCTCGCTGTTTTCGCTTGCCTGCGGGTGCATGAGCCATCCGAAAAGACCGGGCGAGAGGCAATGCAGTTCCTCGATATCGCTCACCACCGATAGTCGGCGGGCGGCCTGGCGGTTGAGCTCGGCGAGATCCTCGGGGCCCAGATCGGCGGTCGGCGTCGCAAGCCCGGCAATATGGGCCGCCGCCACATGCGCACTGCGGCCCGATCGCAGCGCCTCATTGAGCGCGCGCGAATTGGGCAGGCCGCTCAAGCGATCGAGGCCACGATGATCATGCCAGCGCGCATGGATCGCCATAGAAAGACGTATTCCCACGAAGAGCCCGAGAAAAGAAACGCCTGCGCCCATGGGCAGATAGACCACGCCGTGCCAATCGAGCAGGACGGCGGTCCCGACGAGCGCAGCACCAAGCGCAAGCGTCGAAGCGATTGCTCCGGGCGACCTTTGCCCGTCGGTCGGCCTCGCCCGCAAAAGAGCACCGCCGAGCAGCAAAGCCAGCGAGAGGACAACGAGCGCGCAAGGGATTTCCACAAGAGCGCTGGCGCCAGAATGACGCAAGGTCCGCAAGCCCGTTTCCAGCGTGCCCTCCAAGCCGGAAAGCATGAGGCAAACACTCAGGACGAGCGCGATGACAAGCGCAATGGCATCGGATTTTTCATCGCGCAGTTCGCGCAGCGCTCTCATCGACAACACGCCAGCAATCTCCGGTTGCACAGAATCCTTGAGCGGCGTGTGATACGGCAACGCCCGTGCAAGCCTGATGAACGAGCGTGTTTGTGAAGAAGTTAATCGAGCGCTAGGGGTTTACCGCCCGGCCCGCGCCGCGGTGCAAGCGCCGAGTTCAGCGCTCCCATCCTCAATCGCCATGCTCGGCGCGCGCAAGCTCGTGGAGCCAGTCCGCGTGGCGTGGCGCTTTCTTGGTTTCGCTCCATTCGTCGAGCATCAACGGGGCAACCCGGCGCAATTCGGCATATTGATCAGCGGTGCCGATATCGGCCGCAAGCTCGACGCGGTGTCCGTTGGGATCGAAAAAATAGATCGACTTGAAGATGCCGTGATGCGTGGGGCCGAGCACATCGATGCCCTGCGCCTCGACATGCTCCTTGGCCCTGAGCAACGCTTCCTCGCCCGGCACCCGAAAGGCGAGATGCTGGACCCATTGCGGCGTGTTTTCATCGCGGCCCATATCGGGCTGGTTGGGCAGTTCGAAGAAGGCGAGGATATTGCCGCCGCCTGCATCGAGAAAGACGTGCATGTAGGGATCATAGGCGCCGGTCGAAGGGACATGATCCTCGGCGAAGGCGGTGGTGTAGTCCATCCCGAGGACGCGGCCATACCACTCGACCGTTTCCTTGGCGTCGCGGCAGCGATAGGCGACGTGATGAACGCCGCCCAGCGCCACGGGATGCGGGGAGGAGGGCGCGCCCGCCTGGCTCATTGAGCCGGTTCCTTCTCGCCGACCTCGAGCGCGCCGCGCCGGATCTGATCGCGCTCCAGGCTTTCGAACAGCGCCTTGAAATTGCCTTCGCCAAAGCCGTCATCGCCCTTGCGCTGGATGAACTCGAAGAAGACCGGGCCAACCTGCGCTTCGGCGAAGATCTGCAGCAGGAGCCGCGGCTTGCCGCCCTCGGTGGTCCCGTCGAGCAGGATGCCGCGCATCTTGAGCGCCTCGACATTCTCGCCGTGGCCTGGCAAGCGCTCGTCGAGCATCTCGTAATAGGTGGCGGGCGGCGCCGTCATGAAGGGCACGCCGAACTCCTTGAGCCGATCGTAGCACTTGACCAGGTCCTCGCAGATCAGCGCGATGTGCTGGATGCCCTCGCCGTTGAATTGCTTCAGGAACTCCTCGATCTGGCCCTTGCCGCCCTCGCCTTCTTCATTGAGCGGGATGCGGATCTTGCCATCGGGCGCGGTCAGTGCCTTCGAGGTGAGCCCGGTATATTCGCCCTTGATGTCGAAGAAGCGAATTTCCTGGAAGTTGAAGAGCGTCTCGTAATAATCCGCCCAATACTTCATGCGCCCGGCATAGACGTTGTGCGTCAGGTGATCGATCGTGTGGAAGCCCGCGCCTTCGGGATAGGGATCAACACCGGGCAGATAATCGAAATCGATATCATAGATCGTGAGCCCGCGGCGTTCATCGCCGGCATAGCGATCGACCAGATAGAGGATCGCACCGCCGATCCCACGGATCGCGGGAATGCGCAATTCCATCGGCCCTGGCTCGTTGGCCACGGGCTCGGCCCCCTGCTCCATGAGATGCTCATAGGCCTTGGCCGCGTCGCGCACGCGGAAGGCCATCCCGCAGGCCGAAGGGCCGTGTTCGCGCGCGAAGTACCACGCCGCAGAGCGTGGCTCGTAATTGGCGATCAGATTGATACCGCCCTGCCGCCAGAGATCCACATCCTTCGAACGATGCCTCGCAACGAGCGTGAAACCCATGGCTTCGAACACCGGCTCCAGCACACCCTTTTCGGGCGCGCAGAATTCGACGAATTCGAAGCCATCGAGCCCTGCAGGATTGGCGAAAAGATCGTTGGGGTGCATCGTCGTGTGCTCGTTCATCGGGATCAATTCCTGTCGGCTTGCGCAGTGCCGGGCCGCTTCACTCGAGGACGGCGAGACACCAACGCGCGTTACAAACTGGTTACGTTTGAAACTATGTAGCGGAGAGCGGCGCCGATTGCAATCGGAGAAAATCCCATTGCGGGCGACCACGCCTCGCGACATGCGTCTCGGCGTCCTGCCAGGCTCAGCGGTCCGGCAGTCGTGCCAGATATCGCCCGGCTTCATCGGCCTCGAGCGCGAGCCGTGCTCCGAAGGGCATGCCATCCCTGATCAGCGCGGAGGTTGCCGGATGGCCAAGATCGGCATTGGCACACAGCCTGTGCCCTGCATCCGTGCGAACGATGAGGATTGCCTGTTCGCGTGCCTTGCCCGGCACGAGGGTGTAGGTTTCGAGGACGGCGATACCCTCGGCCTGCTGTGCCAGAGGAATGGCGTCCTCGGCCCGGTCGAGCACTTCGAATCCGCTCTCGCCCGACCAGTCGGCGGGCTGGGTCGAATAGATCCCGGTGGCATACTTGCTCATCCAGCCGCCATTCGCGCCGACCAGCGCAAAGCTGCCCGGTGAGCCGCGCACGCGCTGGACGGCTTCGGCAATCGCATGAGCCGAATAGTTGTTGCCCGCCCCGCCGAAGAAAGGCAATCCGCCGGTCAGGGTCAGCCCGCGCGGATCATCGGGCGAGAGACCGAAATGATCGATCTGGTTGAAGACCGGAAGCGCGAAGCAGGAGTAGAAATCGAGAAACGCGATTTCCGGCATTGCCTTTCGCGCGCGGGCAAGCGCCGCCTCGACACAGGCGATCGAGGCCGGGCAGGCGGACAGATCGGGGCGCTGCAGGAGCGGCAACTCGCTCGCTGCGCTGACGGCATGGATATGAACCCATCGATCCTGCGGCACCCCCAGTGAGCGGGCCGTCTTTGCGCTCGCGATGATGATTGCGGCGGCCTGATTCACCTGATCGCGCGCCACGGTCATGCGCGGATAGGGTTCTGCCACAATCCGGTTGCGTTCGCTCACCTCGGCCAGCTCGTCGGCGCTGCGTTGCACCGGCGCGGCCGCAAGGGCATTGGCAGCTGCGATCCGGGAAAAGGGCGCAAAGAGTTCGCCGATCGCCCGGCGATAATCCTCGAGCCCGAGCCCCAGGCGCGCGCGCCGTGCATTTTCGGCGAGCGCATAGAGCGGGATCGCGCCGACCGCGCCGTGCGCGAACAGCATCGGCTCGAGCAGATCGTCAAACCCGAAGCCGCGATCCTCGAGTTCGCCGCCGATCTCTTCGGACCAGTCGGGCGCCTCGCCTTTCTCCATCAGGGCGCGCACCGTCGAGATCGCTTCTGCGCCCGTTATGACCGCGCATTGGCAAGCACCGCGGGCGATATCGGCGGCAAACTCGCCAACCATCTGCTGATTCGTCTGCCCCCCTGTCGGGCTCAGGATCGCACGCCGCGGGTCCGCGCCGACCCGCTTGGCCACAGCGCGCGGCATGTTATTGGGCGCTCCGAAAGGGGGGCTGCGATCGGGGCGCGACATCTCGAAGGCCCGGATGTGCGCGAGCGTGTCGATCGCGCCCGCCACCGATTCGCTCGCCCCGCAATCGGCGATCGCTTTCGCAAGTGCGCGCCCGGCCAGATCGGCATAGGAAAGCCCGTCATAATGCGGCTCGTCCAGCCGCTCCGAATATTGTCCGACACCGATGATGACGGGTGTGTTGTCCAGCACCTTAATCGACAAAATCGTCCACCCGCTCGACGATGATCGCTGGCGCCATGCCGCCCGCTGCACACATGGTGACAAGCCCGGTCTTGAGCTCGCGCCGTTCGAGTTCATCGAGGATGGTGCCGATCAGAATCGAGCCGGTCGCGCCGATCGGGTGACCCAGCGCGATCGAGCCGCCATTGACATTGACCTTGTCCCAGCTGAGCCCGAGATCGCGCACGAATTTGGCGGCAACGACAGCGAAGGCCTCGTTGATCTCGAACAGGTCGATATCCTCGAGGCTCATGCCAGCACGCTCCAGCACCTTCTTCGCCGCCGGCACGGGCGCGTTGAGCATCAGTGTCGGGTCATCGCCCATATTGGCGGTCTGAACGATGCGCGCGCGTGGCTTGAGGCCGTGCTTGATGGCATAGTCCTTCGAGCACACCAGCACTGCGGCCGCGCCATCGACCACGCCCGACGAATTGCCGGCGTGATGGAAATGCTTGATTTCGACGTCGGGATATTTCTGGTTGATCAGCCCGCGGAAGGTCGTGCCGCTCGCATCGAGCGGCACGTCGGCGATCTTGGTGAAGGCGGGCTCGAGCTTGGCAAGATCCTCCTTGGTCGTCTGCGGGCGCGGATATTCCTCGCGGTCAAGCACCACGGTGCCATCATCGGCCACCACCGGCACCACCGACTTGTCGAACCGCCCCTCGCTGATCGCCTGCGCTGCGCGCTGCTGCGAGCGATAGCCGACCTCGTCGAGCTCTTCGCGCGTGAAGCCCTCGATCGTCGCGATCGCATCGCCGCAAATGCCCTGGTGGCTCTGCGGATGCACGCGCTGGAGGCGCTCGTTATAGCTGCCCATCATCGGCGGCTTGAGACCCGCCTGCATCTTCTCCTTGGCCATCGCTGCGGTGAGGCTCATCATCTCTGTCCCACCGGCGACGACGCAATCCTCCATCCCGCTCATCACCTGCGCGGCCGCCAGGCTGACTGAGGTGATCCCGCCGCCGCAGAAGCGATCCAGCGTGGTGCCCGATGAGGTGATATCATAGCCTGCATCGAGCGCCGCCATCCGGCCAAGATCGCCCGCCTGCATCCCGTCCTGCGTCGAGGTGGACCAGATCACATCGTCGACCGTGCTCGTGTCGAGATTGTTGCGCTCCTTGATGGCTTTGAGGACCGTGGCGGCAAGATGCTGCGGATGTTGCGCCGCGAGCGCACCCTTGCCCTGCTTGCCAATCCCGCGCGGCGTGCGCACGGCGTCGATGATATAGGCCTCTGCCATGGGGTAATCCTCTCTCTTCCGATTTTGCGATGAATCCGGTTGACGCCTGCGTAAACCCACTGCACCACTCGCACAACAATCAGTTTCGCATCGAAACGCTAAAAACCGGAGAGAGTTTTGACCGATACGCCTGCACAAGAAATCCTCACCGAAGTCGAGGATAGCATCCTGATCGTCACCATCAATCGCCCGGAGGCCAAGAACGCGATGACCAAGGCGGCTGCCGAGGGGATCGCCGCGGCGATGGACCGGCTCGATCGCGAAGACGATCTGCGCGTGGGCATTCTGACGGGCGCGGGCGGCACGTTCTGTTCGGGCATGGATCTCAAGGGCTTCCTGCGCGGCGAAAGCCCCACTGTGGAAGGCCGGGGCTTTGGCGGCGTGGTGCAGTCGCCGCCCGCCAAGCCGCTCATCGCGGCGGTCGAGGGCTATGCGCTCGCGGGCGGGCTTGAGCTGATGATCGCGTGCGATCTCGTGGTCGCTGCGGCCAGCGCCAGGTTCGGCATCCCCGAGGTCAAGCGCGGCCTCGTCGCGGCCGCAGGGGGCGTGATGATGCTGCCTGACCAGATCCCCGAGCGCATCGCGATGGAGCTAGCGCTGACGGGCGATTTCATCGATGCCCCGCGCGCCTATGAGATCGGCCTCATCAACCAGGTGACCGACGGCGCAGCGCTCGATGCGGCCAAGGCGCTCGCCGCGCGGATCGTCGCCAACGGGCCGCTCGCGGTGAAGGTTTCCAAGCAGATCATCCGCGAATCGCGCGGGTGGGCGATGGAGGATCGCTATACCAAGCAGGCCCAGCTCATCGCGCCCGTCTTCGTCTCCGAAGACGCGCGCGAAGGCGCTGCGGCCTTTGCCGAGAAGCGCGCGCCCAACTGGAAGGGCAAGTAAGGCTGTCTGTTTGAGGCGAGCTGACGCTCGCCGGTGCCGTGCCTGCCCTCTTCCCCGCCCTTCCACCCGGAATGGCATCCTCAGGGGCGGGGGAGAGGGCAGGCGCGGCAAACGGATCAGGCAAGCCTGATCCGCCAGAGTAAAACGAGGAGAGAAACAATGCCCGTCATCGACGTGCCCCAGCCCGCCTTCATGGAAGACGAGGAAATCGCGATCTTCGCCGACGCGGTCGGCAAATTCTACCAGCAGCACGCGCCTGAAAAGCGCATCCACAAATGGCGCGAAGACGGCCAGGTCGAGCGCGAATTCTGGAACGAGGCGGGCCAAGCGGGCCTGCTCGGCGTCTCGGTCCCGACCGAATATGGCGGGCACGGCGGTGATTTCCGGCACGATATGGTGGTGATCGATCAGCAGGCCAAGCACGGGGTCGAAGGGTTCGCCGCCTCGCTCCACAACACGATCATCCTGCCCTATCTCGTGCGCCACGGCACCGAGGAGCAGAAGCACAAATACCTTCCCAAGCTCGTCACCGGCGAACTGGTGAGCGCGATCGCCATGTCCGAGCCCGATGCGGGCTCCGACCTGCAGGCAATCAAGACCACGGCGCTCAAGGACGGCAATGGCTACCGCCTCAACGGCTCAAAGACGTGGATCTCGAACGGTCAGACCGCCGATTTCATCATTGTCGTCGCCAAAACCGATCCCTCCGAGGGCGCCAAGGGCATCTCGCTGATGCTGCTCGAGACGCAAGGCGCTGAAGGCTTTCAGCGCGGCAAGAAGCTCGACAAGATCGGGCTCGATGCGCAGGACACCTCCGAACTGTTCTTCGACAACGTCTTCATCCCCGCCGACAACCTGCTCGGCGGGGTCGAGGGCAAGGGCTTCTACCAGCTGATGGGCGAGCTCCCGCAGGAGCGCCTCGTGATCGCGATGGGCGCGATGACCGGCATCGAGAAGGCGCTCGACGTGACGGTCGACTACGTCAAGAACCGCAAGGCCTTCGGCAAGACCATCTGGGATTTCCAGAACACGCAGTTCGTGCTCGCCGACCTCAAGGCGCGCGGCACCGCGGCGCGGGTGTTCGTCAACGATTGCATCGCCAAACTGCTGGAAGGCAAGCTCGACGTGCCGACCGCGAGCATGGCGAAATACTGGGTCACCGAGCTCCAGAGCGAGGTCGTCGACAAGTGCCTGCAATTCCACGGCGGCGCTGGCTATATCAACGATTACCCCATCGCCCGGATGTATCGCGACACTCGTATCGCCCGGATCTATGGCGGGTCTAACGAGATCATGAAGATGCTGATCGCGCGCTCTATGTAGTGTGCGCCCATCCGGGCGAACTCCTCGGTGCTGTTCCCTACGCTAAATCTTCGGCTTCGGGGCACCTGCGGGCGCGCCATCGCGCTTGCGAAATCATAGATTTCGTGATCACGCAGACCCAATCGATGTGCAAGCGTCGGTTTGCGACAGTAAACCGCAAGGCCAAGGGCCGCCCGCAACGGGTCCGCAGGGGAAGATTCCCCGGAGGACGTATAGCGAGGATGCTCGCCCGGATGGGCGAGCAGGATACAAAGACTCCGGATGGGCGAGCCCAAAACAAAACGCCCCGGTTTCCCGGGGCGTTTTGCGTTTGTGTCCTGGCTTGAACGATCAGAACCTGGCGCGGACCACCACGCCATAGGTGCGCGGTTGCAGCGAGAAGGCCGAACGCGAGTTGGCCGCTCCCGAACCGCGCAACGTGGTGTTGAACGTCACACCGCGCACCACCTGATCTGTCAGGTTGTTGACGAAGCCTTCGATCGCGTAGGCACCATCGTTGAAGCGCAAACCGGCGCGCAGGTTGATGAACGCCTTTCCGTCCTGAACATCCGCGACAATAAGCGGCTGCGCAGCCACCGCTGCGTCCACGCCGAGTGCGCCGATTTGCGCAGCCGACGGGGGCACGATTCCCTGCGTCGAGGTGCGCTGGTCGCCTTCCATCCGGATCTGCCCCGTAAGGAAGAACTCGGCAGAGTCCGAAATCGGCTTTTCCCAAAGTCCGCCAAAGATCGCCACGACATCAGCCGCGTTGGTTAGCGAGAAGCCGCAAAGCGAGACAACCTGCGGCGAGGTCTGGTCACCCGCGCAATCCTCTGGATACTCAGCATCGAGGATCGTGGCCGACGCGTTGAAGGTGAGCTCGCTATTGGGGCGGATCACGCTCTCGATCTCGACACCTTGCGACAGCGCGCGCGGCACGTTGAAGGTGGCGAACGCGGTGCCCGTGAATTCGAGCACCTGGAAATCGGTAAACTCCTGATAGAACGCCGCAATGTTGAGGGTGACCGCGTCATCAAGCAGGCGGCTCTTGAGGCCGATTTCGTAGGCATCAACCTCTTCGGAATTGAACACCGGGTTCGCTCCCAACACCGCCGCAGTGGTGTCGAGGTTGATCCCGCCCGATTTGTAGCCATGCGTGAAGCTTGCATAGATATTGACCGGGTCAGAGAAGGCGTAGTTCACGTTCGCGGTCCAGATCAGTTCTTCGTCGTCAAACGTTTCCTGGAAAGTGACCGGCAGTGGGAAAACGCCCGCCTCGGGCAAATCAGCAGGTGCAATGAAGCCGAGACATCCAAGGGCCGCCAGCGTCGAGCCATTCGCGCCCAACGGCGCAAGCCCGCCTGTGAACAAGCTGTTGAGGATTGCGGGACAGGTCGGGTTGTTGGCCGAAGTCTGAGTGAAGCCGCCTGACTTCTCCTCCCACGAATAGCGCGCACCAACCGTCAGTTCGAGGCCATCAACCACCTCGAACGTGTTGTTGGTGAAGATCGAATAGCTCTGAGCTTCCTGCTGGAAACGGTTGGTCACACCGTTGCCGCTGATATCGGACCCCCCGGTGAAGGTGGCGAGCGGAGCCGGACCAGCCAGGCCGCCAAACAAGGCGCCGACATTGGCATCGTAATCCGAACCGGCTGCAAACGTCACCGACTGGTCAATCGTTTCATCAGAGAAGAATCCGCCGATTACGTAGTTGAGCCGGCCTTCGAATGCTTCGCCCTGGATGCGCAGCTCAGCCGTATAGGTGTCGATTTCGGTCGCCGCCGGGCTGACATTGAAGATATCGAGCGCGGTGAAGTCAGAATCGTAATTCTCGTTCGCATCGAACTTGCGATAGGAGCCGATGAAAATCAGGTCCGCGCTGTCTGATAGTGGAAACTCGATTTCCCCGGTCGCGCCGTAATTCTCAATCGTCGAGAAAGGCGCGAAATTGGCCGAGAGAACCCGGTTGTCGAGCGCCTCTTCGAAACCGGCCTGATCGAACGGGGTGGTGGCCACCGAAGGCTGGCCATTGCCGCCATTCACACCCAGACCCACAGCCGCATAAGCGCCGCCGGTCACCGCCGGGCTTTGATACACCTCGATTGCGCCGCCAATGCTCGGCGTGCTGCGTGAAAAATCGGCGATCAGGCGTCCGCGCAGGCCGCTATCGGTTTCCAGACCCAGCTGGCCGCGGATGAGCCACTGATCGGCATCATTGGTCTCATCAAACTTGTTGCCATTGGCATCGACCACATCAATGAAGCCGTCGCGCTCACGAAACGCGCCAGTGAGGCGGAATGCCAGCGTATCCTCGATCAGCGGGGCGTTGATCGCGCCTTGCAGGCTGATTTCGTTGAAGGCGCCGTACTGGGCGTTCACAAATCCACCGAATTCATTGAGATCGGGGCGCTTGGTCGTGATGTTGAGTGCACCTGCTGAGGTGTTGCGACCAAACAGCGTCCCTTGCGGGCCGCGAAGAACCTCAACCCGCTCGATATCGACAAACTCGCTCAGGGCGACACCCGGGCGCGACTGGTAAGCGCCATCAATGAAGATGCCGACCGCGCTCTCAAAACCGATATTGTTCGATGTAGTACCCACACCGCGAATGCGCAGCACGACCGAACCCGATGATGTCTGCGCCTGGGTGGAGGTGAAACTCGGCGCCAGAGAGGTGACTTCCTGAATTCCGTTAACGCCCTGGTTTTGCAGGGTTTGTGGCGAGATCGCGGTCACAGCGATCGGAATGTCCTGCACGTCCTGCGCGCGCCGGGTCGCGGTCACGATGATCACATTGTCATCGACTTGGGGCGGACGGAGCGTCTCTTCCCCAGCGTCCTGCGCAAGAGCGGGCTGCGTGAATGCACTGCAAGCCATCAGGCTCGCAGCGAAGGCTGCAAAGTTGCGTTTCATCAATGTTCCTCTCCACAATGCCCGAGCTGCCGTTATGCGGCTTTATTTCTCGGCTCTCGTGCAGATTATCAGGGGTTTGCCATGTGCCAAGAGTCACGAAAGCTTCTTTTTCCTGCGATGCAAAAATACCACACGCTGCGCTGCAGCGCAGCATGCGTTCGTTTGTGCAATTTTTCGCCTATGAATCTTGCGTCGCCGGTTGCAGAGCGCCTGCCTCAAAGGCCCACACGCACCCCCGCCCAGATAGTGCGCGGGGCCCCCAGATCGATCGCTCCGCCCGAATTGCGGGTGATGATATCCTCATCAAACAGGTTCTCACCGCGCAGGACAATCGCCAGGCGCTGCGTCAGTGCTATTTCGGCAAACAGATCGAGCGTGGTCGCCGGCGCCAGCGCGTCGGCCTCGCGGTCATCTTCGAACTGCTCGCTGACATGGCGCAGGGTTGCGGCCAGCCGCCAATCCGCCAGCGGGCGCCAGGCAAGCGTTGCCGAGGCGGCGAATTCGGGCGATTGGGCGGGCCGGTTGCCATCGAGAGCGAGGCTCGGGCCTTCGCCTGTGATGCTCGCATCGGTGTAGGCAAGCGAAGCATCGAGGCTGACCTTCCCGCGCGTCAATCCAACGGTTGCCTCGATCCCCTGCGCATCGATCGCAGGCAGGTTCCGGCGCTGGCGCAATTCTGGCGCGAGGGTGACATTGGCGATCGCGTTTTCGATCCGGTTGTCGAAGGCTGTGAGCGAGAAGCGGGTGTCGCTGTCGGGATACCAGTCGAGCCCGAGCTCAAAGCCTTCAAGCCGCTCATTCTCCAGCCCGGCATTTGCCTCGGTCACCACGGGGAAGACCACAAAGGGCCGGTAAAGCTCGTTGAGCGTGGGCAGCCGCAGCCCGGTATAGGCCGCCGCGCGCACTTCCACCCGGCGCGAGGCATAAAGCAGTGCGCCCGCGCGCCAGCTCAGCGCCCAGTCCGAGCGATCCGGCGCCTGTGTCTCGCCCACCAGCGCCCCGCCCGGATCAAGCGCGCGAAAAAAACCATCGTCGATCTGGGTGTTGTCGAGCCGCAGCCCGCCCGTCACCAGCAGAGGCCCAATCGTCCAGTCATCCTCGACGAACAGGCCCAGATTGGTCGTCACTCCGCCCGCCGCGCGCGTCTCCCGCAGTGCGCCGGTAAAAGCGCTGAAGGCGAATTCCTCCAGCTCACCATCGGCCCGGCGATAGTCGACACCGAGGCGCAGCTCGTGCGCCTCGCTAATCGGCGGACGCAGTTCCAGCTTTCCGCCAAGGCCCGTGGAGGGCGTATCACGTTGATCGAGCACCGGCACGAACTGGCTCGAGGAGATCACGATATTGCTGAAGTTGCGCGCTTGGACATAGCCCAGCGCCTCGAACTGCCATTCGCCCCGGCCGATCAGGCGCACGCTTGCATCCTGCCCTTCGATGCGTGAATCCGCGCCCTCGAACCGCAAGGTGCGATCATCCTCGAAGGCGCTCGCGCGCACTTGCACCTCGCTCGTCTCGCCCAGCGGGAAGACACCGCGCAAGGCCCCCTGCCAGCTTTCGAAGGCAGCGCGCGCGCTGGCGGGCACGCGCTGATCCTCGGGCGCGGTGAAAAAGCCCCGGCCCCTGTCCCAGCGCCCGCTCGCAGTGACAAAGCCGCCGCCCACCTGCGCGGTTAGCGCGCCGCTCGCCTCGGTCTCGCCGCGATCATTAACCAGCGCGCTCGCGGCCAGCGGTCCCAGCGTCCTGGCATCCGCGCTTTCGAGCTCGATCGTTCCGGTGAGCGCGCCCGCGCCGAAGGGCCCCGCTCCCCCACCGCGCGTCACCCGGATGCGCGCAAGGGTCTCAGGCGCAATCGCGCTCAAAGGGATATAGCCAAAAAACGGATCGGCCACCGGCACCCCGTCGAGCGTCATGAGCGCGCGGCTTGTCGCGTTGCCGCCGAGCCCGCGCAGTGTGACCCCTTGCGCCGTCGGATTGGACGAGCGGCTGTCAGAGCGGCGAAATTGCTGAAACCCGGCGACATTCTCTAGCACGTCCTCGATCCGGCCCGACGCGCTTGAAAGGATCGTCTCGCGGCCCAGCTCGGTGACCGAATAGACCCCGACCGAAAGCGCGGTTTCAAGCCCCTCGCCGGTGACGAGGATCTCGCGCCGGGGCGGGACTTCCAGCGCCTCTGCCTCCTCGCTCGCGCGCGGCTCCGCGTCGGCCTCGCCCGTCTGATCGGTTTCTTGCGCTTGAGCGGGACAGGCCAGCGCAAGCGCGAGGCAAAGAGCGACAATGCGCGAGGGGCTTTTCATGACGCAGCGCGCCTAACGCCTGCGGGCCTGCGCGTCACCCCCCCCGCCGCCGCGCCTGGTTGCGACGGGCGGTGTGACGGTCAAGCAGCCATTGGGCCAGATCGGTTTCGATTTGCCATCAAGACTCGCTTTTGTCCGCGGCCTGTGTTTCAATCAAATAAATACGAATAAGAGAGGATCAGACATATCCATGCTTGCCCCACCTCCTGATTATGACGTGCTGATCGTCGGCGCAGGCATTTCCGGCATCGGCATGGCCGCGCACATGCAGATGAAGGCGCCCCACCATTCCTATGCCATCGTCGAGCGTCGCGAGAACCTTGGCGGGACTTGGGATCTGTTTCGCTATCCCGGCATCCGTTCGGATAGCGACATGCATACGCTGGGCTTCGATTTCGAACCATGGCGGCATGAGAAAAGCATCGCCGATGCGCCCGCAATCCTCGATTATCTCAACACAATCGTGGACGAGCGCGGCATCCGCCAGCATATCCGCTTCGGCCACAGAGTCGTTTCAGCCGATTTCCGTGAGGACGAGGCGCGCTGGCATGTCGAGATGGAACTCGATGACGGCTCGACGACGCATCTTACCGCCAATTTCCTCTATCTGGGCGCGGGCTATTACGATTATGACGAGCCGCACGATGCCGGTTTCCAGTTCGGCGAATTCGAAGGCCAGGTGATCCACCCGCAATTCTGGCCCGAAGATCTCGATTATGCCGGCAAGAAGGTCGTCGTGATCGGATCGGGCGCGACAGCGGTGACGATCGTCCCTTCGATGGCCGCCAAGGCTGGACATGTGACGATGCTGCAGCGCACGCCGACCTGGATGTTTGCGCGCCCAGCCAAGGACAAGCTGGCCAATTTCCTGCGCAAAATACTCCCCGACGGGCTCGCTTACAAGATCACCCGATTCAAGAACATCAAGATGCAGGACATCGCCTTCAAGACCGCGCGCAACAAGCCCGAGAAGGTCAAGCAGGCGCTTTACAAGGGCATCGAGAAGGCGCTCGGACCCGATTTTGACAAGGACACCTTCACCCCGCCCTACAATCCTTGGGAGCAGCGGCTTTGCCTCGTGCCCGATGACGATCTGTTCGAAGCGATGAAGGCGGGCAAGGCCGACATCGTCACCGGGCATATTGCAGGCTTCGAGAAGGACGGCGTGCGACTGAAATCGGGCGAATTGCTCGAGGCCGATATCATCGTGACAGCCACCGGCCTCAAGCTCGCGGTCGCAGGGAAGATCTCGATCAGCCTCGGCGGCGAGCCGATCGATTTCTCGCAGCGTTTCTACTACAAGGGCTGCATGTTTTCGAATGTGCCCAATCTCGCGGTGGTGTTCGGCTATATCAACGCGAGCTGGACGCTGCGCGCGGATATCAATTCCGATTTCATCTGCCGGGTGCTGCGCGAGATGCGCGCGAAGGGCGCGGCGATCGCCAATCCGGTGATGACGCGACAAATGGAGGCGCAGATCGAGGAAGAGGACGTGTTTGGCGATTTCTCGAGTGGCTATCTTCAGCGCGCCAAACACATCAATCCCAGGAACGCGACCGAGTATCCCTGGCGGCTCAACCAAGAATATGTCCATGATCGCAAGAAGATGGCGAACGATCCGGTCGATGACGGTGTCCTCGTCTTCGCGCGCCCCGGCGCCAATGCCCGCGCCTCGCATGAACAGCTTGAGGCGGCCGAATAGGAGCGTGCGCTTGGCAGTGGCATTCCCGGAGCACATCACCTAAGTCAGCGGCCATGAATTCCCCCGACAGAATCTGGACCGCAGGGCTTGTCATTATCGGCGATGAAATCCTCTCGGGCCGCACCCATGACAAGAACATCGCGCAGGTCGCCAGCTGGCTGCAGGTGCAGGGCATTCGCCTTGCCGAAGTGCGCGTCGTCGCCGACGACGAGGCGGCAATCATCACAGCGGTGAACGCGCTGCGCGCTGCGAACGACTATCTCTTCACCACTGGCGGCATCGGCCCCACACATGACGACATCACGGTTGATGCGGTCGCCAAGGCACTCGGCGTCCCGGTCATCATCCACCCCGAAGCGCGCGCGCTGCTCGAACGCTATTATGCCGACAAGGGCGGGCTCAACGAGGGCAGGCTGCGCATGGCGCGCGTCCCCGAAGGCGCCGAGCTCATCCCCAATCGCATGTCGGGCGCTCCGGGTATCCGGCGGGGCAACGTCATCCTGATGGCGGGCGTGCCGCACATCACCGCCGGCATGCTCGATGCGCTGACCGGCGAGCTCGAGGGCGGGGCGCGGCTGCTCACCGAGACGCTGGGATGCTGGGTCGCCGAAAGCGAGGTTGCCCAGCTCCTGCGCGAGGTCGAACAGGCGCACGAGAACTGCCAGATCGGCTCCTACCCCTTCTTCCGCGAAGGCCGGGTCGGGGCCAATTTCGTCGTGCGTTCGACCAGCGCAGACGATCTGGCGACCTGCCTTGCCGATCTTGTCGGGGCTCTCGATGCGCGCGCCATCGAGATCACCCGGGGCGGCATCTGAAGCGCGCGCCTCGGGCCGCCGCCGGCCCCGGGCTTAAGTGGAATCGCGTTGCGCCCGCTTGGCCAGTGCCTCATCCTCGCTCTGCTGCGCCTTGCGGCGATTGCTCGCAAGCAACGCCAAGCGCTGCGCAAGCCTCGCCCGGTTTGAACCTTCCTGGCCCGGCTCGAGCGAAAGCCGGATCCTGATGACCAGATAGATCAGCGTCCCAGCAGAAAGCAGGACACCCGCCGCGATCCCGAGTCGCATGTCGTAGCTCGCAGCGAGCCCGAAGGCCCCGAGCGCCACGCCCATCACAAACCACTTCGGATCGATCATCATATCTCCTTCAACCAGACGGAAGGGCAGGTGCGCCTGCTCTATGACGCGTTGCGCCTGATACGCTGAGAATGACATGGGGTCCGCTCCCTGAATTGCAACTCATGCGCGCGCGCTTGGCCCGCAGCAAACAGCCATTCGTCGAATGGAGCGCCCCGGTTACAGCGGGGAGGCTCAGCCCGTCTCCATCTCTCCGTTCCAGCCGGGCCAGCCCTTCCAGGGACAGCGCCTTGCCCGGCCCAGCCCGGCACAGCTTCCCGCGTTCGGCATCAGGGCGCTGGCCGGTCGGCTCCGCGCTCGCGCGCGCGCTCGACCCGCTGGCGCCGCGCGGCGCGCTCGGCCTTGCGATAGCTGTTCTGACTATCGGTCTTGTTGAGCCACATCGCATAACCAATCGCGCTCAACAGAAGGACTGCGCCGATGAGCGGCGCCAGCCGCGTTTCAGCGAAAACGCTCAGGCTGAAGGCGATCGCGGCAAGGCCGATCAGGACAAGGGAAAAACGTTTCATTTCAGATACTCCTCTTTCCCATCAACGCCTCGCTCCGGCCTTCTTTCCAAATCGGCGCATGCAAAGGCGTCAAGCCCGCTTGCGCCGCAATGCAGAAAAGGGGCCGCAAGCGCATGCCTGCAGCCCCTCGTGTCACAGCTCGCGCCGTGTAGGAAAGCGAAGTCTTTGCCCCGGGGCCAAAGCCCCCGGAGGGTTTACGCGCCCTCGACCTCGGCGGTGTCGATCTTGAGGCCGGGCCCCATCGTCGAGGTGAGCGAGATCTTCTGGACATACTTGCCCTTGGCGCCCGACGGCTTGGCCTTGACGACCGCCTCGGTCAGCGCCTTGAAGTTGGCCTTCAGCGCATCATCGCTGAAGGAGAGCTTGCCGATCCCGGAATGGATGATGCCCTGCTTCTCGACCCGGAACTCGACCTGCCCGCCCTTGGCGTCCTTGACGGCCTGTTCGACATTGGGCGTCACCGTGCCGAGCTTGGGGTTGGGCATCAGGCCCTTGGGGCCCAGCACCTTGCCCAGCCGCCCGACCACGCCCATCATGTCGGGCGTCGCGATCACGCGGTCATAATCGAGATTACCGTTCTGCATGTCTTCCATGAGGTCCTCCGCGCCGACCTTGTCGGCTCCGGCGGCAAGCGCCTTCTCGGCATTGTCGCCGCGCGCGAAGACGGCCACTTTCACATCCTTGCCCGTGCCCGAGGGCAGCGAGATCATGCCGCGCACCATCTGATCGGCATGGCGCGGATCGACGCTGAGGTTCATCGCGACCTCGACCGTCTCGTCGAACTTGGCCTTGTGCTCGCGCAACGTGGCGATCGCCTCATCGACGGTGTAGTGCTTCTCGCGGTCCAGCTCTGCCAGGACCTTCTGCTTCTTCGTCTGCTGTGCCATCGTTTCAGCCCTCCACCACATCGAGACCCATCGAGCGCGCCGAGCCCTCGATGATGCGCATGGCCATGTCGATATCGTTCGCGTTGAGATCGGCCATCTTGGCCTCCGCGATTTCCTTGACCTGGCTCTGCTTGATCGTCCCGGCCGAGACCTTGCCCGGCTCCTTCGAGCCCGACTTCAGCTTGGCCGCCTTCTTGAGCATGTAGCTCGCCGGCGGGCTCTTGAAGGTGAAGGTGAACGAACGGTCGGCATAGACCGTGATCGTGGTCGGGATCGGCGCGTTCTTCTCCAGATCCTGCGTGGCGGCGTTGAACGCCTTGCAGAATTCCATGATGTTGACACCGCGCTGACCCAGCGCCGGGCCGATCGGGGGGGATGGGTTTGCCGCGCCCGCAGGCACTTGCAGCTTGATATAGCCTTCGATCTTCTTGGCCATCACTGGCCTCCTTTCGCACTCTCGAGGCCGATTGCAGCCGCCCGGATGGATGGTTTCCCCGAGGGGACGCTCCAGCGCGGGCCATGCAACGGGCCTCTCATGTTAAGCGGTCCAACCGGCCCGGCCATGCCCCAGGGCATCGCCGCCGCCTCCCGCACGGACAACCCTCGCCCGCTGATCCGCAGGTGAGGAGCGCTGCCACATAGCGATTTGCACCGGCAATGCAAGCCGCATTGCGCGCCCGCGCCCGGCGCGATGCGCCGTGCCCCGCAAGCCTCGGCTCATCCCGCGTGATGCACGGTTGATACAGATGTTACAGTGTCCAGGCGCAAAAAACCGATCGCGCGCATGGCGCGCGCGCGCGATCGGCCGATACGATCGCCTCTGGCAGGCATCAAACGGGCTGCGAGGATCATGGCGGCAACCATAGCCCCGCGCGTCTCAGTAGGAAAATCCTCTGCATCAAGGTGCTTCAGCGCAAGCTGCGATGGGCGCGCTAGAGCGCTTCGATGCGGATGAGACGGAGGCTCCAGCGCTCCCTTGAAAGAAGCGGCCCGGCCATAATCGCAGCAACGCCCATCAGGCCCGCTAGCATCGATCCCGGCACGGGCGTTGCGACCACCAGCGTGGGGGCATTGACCAGCGCGTGGACCGCAATCACGATCTCCAGCCGCCCGGTGCGCAGATATAAGAGGCCCAGCATCATCCCGCCCAGCATCATGTATGCGAGCGCGCCCGCCACCGCGCCGGGACTCACCTCGCGGTTGAGCAGGATCGTCGGCAGGTGCCAGACGGCAAAGATTGCCGAGCAGATCAATAGGGCGGCGATCAGCCGCGAGGTCTCCCCCGCGATCCTCTCGCCCAGCGCCAGATGGATCTGCGGCAGCAGATAGCCGCGAAACAGGCCGTCCTCGAACAGGGCAGTGCCCAGCACCATCGCGACGAGGAGGCCGATCACCATGCCCGCCCCCGGTTCGCGCCACGCCGGATGCAGCGCCGCCTCCATCCCGCCGGCCAGCGCCGAAGCGAGCGCGGTCGCCTGAATGATTGCCCATCCCACCGCCAGGGACACCAGCAACCTGGCGACCCAGCCGCGCAACAGGCCCAGCTCGGCGAGGCTGTGTCTCCCCCATGTCATCACCATGCCGCCGATAATCACGAGCGTCATCGCTGCAAAAATCGTGAGATTGGGATTGATCCATCCCTCGCTGGCGCGGTGGAGATCCCACACGACGCTGTTTTCGCGCGAGAACAGGAAAAAGTTCGCCACCGCCACCGCGAGGCTGGCCGCGATCACGATGATTGCCAGCCGACCACTGTGATCGGGACGCATCTGTACCCTCACCCCCCCCATCCGCGATGCTCCATGCTGCCGGATCGATGTCTTGCCTGTCGCTAGCTTGCTATGCCGGAATTTGATCTAACTCAATGCGCGAGCCCTCGCCCGCCGCCACCTTCGATGCCGGGATCACTAGACTGTCACCAAGCTTGAGGGAGCCTGAGGCCCATGCGCATACTTTTCGTTCATCCCAATTATCGCTCAGGCGGGGCAGAGATCGCGGGCACCTGGCCGCCGGCCTGGGTCGCCTATCTTGCCGGCCCGCTCAAGCGCGCCGGGTTTACCGACATCACCTTCATCGATGCGATGACGCAAGAGCTCGATGATGACGCGCTCGAGCAGCGCATGCGCGAGCTGCAGCCCGATGTCGTGGGCACGACCGCGATCACCCCCTCGATCTACGCCGCCGAGCGCGTGCTCGAGATCGCCGCGTTGACCGTGCCGGGGGCCGTGCGCGTGCTGGGCGGGGTCCATGCGACCTTCATGTACAAGCAGGTGCTCGCCGAGGCGCCGCATATCGATGTGATCGTGCGCGGCGAGGGCGAGGAGATCGCGCTCGAACTGTTCAGCGCGATTTCAGAGGGCCGCTGGCCGCGCGATCGGGCCAGCATCAAGGGCCTCGCTTATCGCGAGATGGCCAACATCGTCGCAACGCCGGCCGCCGATACGGTCAAGGACATGTCGACGCTGAAGCCCGATTGGGACGTGCTCGACTGGAATCTCTACACCTATCTTCCGCTCGGCACCCGCGTCGCGATCCCCAATCTCGCGCGCGGCTGCCCGTTCACCTGCTCGTTCTGCTCGCAATGGAAGTTCTGGCGCGATTATCGCATCCGCGATCCCAAGGACGTGGTCGACGAGATCGAGGAGCTGCATGAGAAGCACGGCGTCGGCTTCTTCATCCTCGCTGACGAGGAACCCACGATCAACCGCAAGAAATTCATCGAGTTCTGCCAGGAGCTGATCGACCGCGGCCTGCCCGACAAGGTGAAATGGGGGATCAACACGCGGGTGACGGACATCTACCGCGACCGCGAGCTGCTGGGGTTCTACCGCGAGGCCGGCCTCGTCCATGTGAGCCTGGGCACCGAAGCCGCCGCGCAGATGAAGCTCGACCGCTTCAACAAGGAGACCAAGGTCGAGGAGAACAAGCAGGCGATCAAGCTGCTGCGCGATGCGGACATTTTCGTCGAAGCGCAGTTCATCGTCGGGCTCGACAACGAGACCGAGGAGACGCTCGAAGAGACCTATCGCATGGCGTGGGACTGGCAGCCCGATCTTGCCAACTGGGCGATGTACACGCCCTGGCCGTTCACGCCCCTGTTCGAGGAGATCAAGGACCAGGTCGAGATCCACGATTTCTCCAAGTACAATTTCGTCACGCCGATCATGAAGCCTGCCGCGATGGAACGGGGCGAGCTTTTGAATGGCGTGATGAAGAACTACCGCCGGTTTTACATGCAAAAGGCGCTGTTCCACTATCCCTGGCGCGGGACGGGTTTCAGGCGGCGCTATCTGCTCGGCTGCCTCTATGCCTTCCTGCGCGCAGGCTTCAAACGGACCTTCTACGATCTGGGCAAGGCGGGATACTGGGGTCCGCAGACGAAGAAGCAGGTTGACTGGCATTTCGACGAAACGCGCGAAGTCGCCGCCGATGCCGCGACCGACTGGCAGACCAATGCCGACCGCGCGGCGCAGGCGAAAGCGCGGCGCGAGGCGGTGAAGAAGCAGATGAAGGAGCGCGGGGAAGCCCGCAAGACGACACGCGAGCGGGATCGGATCGATGTTGATTGAGGCCCCGCTTGTCGGCGAGCGCCCGGCGCTCAGCCCGCCGATCGAGGCGCAGCGCGAGCTGGAAGGCGGCGCGCGTATCGGTCCGCATGCCGTGATCCACATGGCCGAGGCGATGGCCGAGCGGCTCGGCCCCTTCGTCGCCGCCGGGGTGCTCGCGAGCGCGCTGATCGAGGAAGTGCCGGGCGCCGATGGCGGGATGATTCCCGAGATCGAGGCGCTGCGGCTGCACCGCTGGCTGCTGATGACCGAGCCGGTCGAGGGCTTCGCGATCACCCGCGAGGCGGCGCGGCGCACCGCCGACTACATCATCGCCAACCGCATCCCCGCGCCCGCCGTGGCGCTGCTGCGCGCGCTTCCCGCTGCGCTGGCCGCGCCGCTGCTGATGCGCGCGATCGCCCGCCACGCCTGGACCTTCATCGGCG
>JGI12048J13642_11062484_pt1 | contig 35730 bp, 32 predicted proteins | sample ElkSlonscriptome_16_FD_13642 | JGI IMG/M metagenome (IMG submission 13642)
TGACGTTTGGCTTGCTGGTGAGAAAGGCGAGAAGGCGATCGCTCAACTGTTCTTCATGAATGCTGATTAGGTCGAACGCTTGCTGCATCTGCTGTCGTGCCGAAGCGTTGTTTTTGGATTCAGGCGTCTCCCCGTGGTGGTGAGCAAGCTGAGTCAAATAGTCTCCCAGACCTGCGATGCTGTAGCTCAGCTCGTAGTTGGCTCCTCCCGGCTGAAACTTGTAGGGAATCACATCTTTGCCGATGAAGTAGTGATTGAACCCCGGCATGGCCAGCAAATGTTCTCGCTTGCCAAACATGACCGCATGGTGAGGGCCGTAGACCTTGTAAAAACTGTAGACATAGAAATCTACATCCAAGTCCTGCACGTCTACCAGCCGATGGGGTGCGTAGCCGACGCCGTCTACACAAATCATCGCGCCTCGGTCGTGAACAAACTGGGCGATCGCCTTGATCGGATTGAGCGTCCCCAAAATGTTGGACGCATGGGTCAGCGTGACCAGACGGGTTTTGTCTGTCATCAGCGGCTCCAGATCCTCTAGATGAAACTCCAGTGTGTCTGGGTTAATCGGCCACACTTTTACTCGAATGCCCTGTTTCTCCAGCTCCATCCAGGGGGTGATATTGGCCTCGTGATCGCAGTTGGTGACAATCACCTCATCTCCGGGCTGCCAGGTTTGGCTGAGGGAAATTGCCAAAATTCGCAACAGCATGGAGGTCGATGGCCCCATGATGACTTCTTCGGTTGAGGGAGCATTGAGCAAGGTGGCGGCGGTTTGGGTCCCTAGATCGACTCGCGCTCCGGCTTGCTGTGAAACCTCGTAGGATGCACCGAGCTGTACGTTCGAGGTAGTGAGATACTCTTGAATGCGATCGATCACAGGTTGAGCCGTTTGTGATCCGCCTGCGTTGTCCATAAATACCCAGTCTCTAGCCAGAGCCGGAAACTGAGATCGGACATAATCAAGCTGAAGGGACGGAGTGTGAGTCGATACCACCATGCGCTTAATACCTCGGGAGATGCTTCAACGGAAAGACTTGCTCTCCAGTAGCTTACAAGAGCGATCGCCCCAACTGGAGAGCCATTCGTCACAATTTTTTCTTGCCATTGCTGGAGTGGAATGGTTTGCGATCGAAAACCTGTCTGATTTCAGCTCACTTCTACCCAGCCCCGAACGGACGCTCTACTGGGTTGCTGTTATTGGTCTAGGTTACGGCGTGTATTATCTGTCGTCGGTGCTCAGCACGTTGCCCGACGGTGAAGATGATGATATTCAAACAGATGCCACCCCAAACGACCGTCTATCAGAGGAAGACGACCGCAAGAATGATCAGAACGATGACAACAACGATTAGGGAAATCACAGATATATAGTGCTACGCGCTGATATAAAACCAATAGTTTATGGGGCGTTGCACATTCGAAGAATGATCTTGGTAGGGGCATCGCAATGCGATGCCCCTACCAAGATCATTCATGAGTTGAATCTTTCCGCATCATTCCATGCTGTGCAACACCGTTGATGGAGAAGCCGCGCAGTGCGCGGCTTCTCCATCAATATCTGTCCTAACCTATCTGCGCATTGCTATACCAACTTTAGAAACTGCGTTTAGTTGAGTAACGAGCAGATCAGAGTTCCGGCTCCGTCGGGCTGAAACGCCTGAGTAGAGCCGTCATCAGCCAAAGTCCGACGGCGATCGCGACAGTTGTAGCGTTCAACCGGACGAGTCACCCCATCGACACTGACCGAGGCGCGATATTCCCAGTGATTTTTGGCACTGCGCTTGACGCTGAGCAGGCAAATTTCGTGACTGTTGAGCGTTTTGCAGGTGAGAGCTTGAGACGGCTGAGCCAACGCGAGAAAAGCGATCGCCCCTGTTGAAATAATGGCGATCGCCCCCACGGTCGTGACGATTATGCTGATCCAGCCCTTCATCGCGTTTCCTATTTCGTCGCTCTATTGCTCTAGAAAGGATAAACGATCGGCGCGATGGAAACAGTGATTAGCCAAAACAAGAGATTGAGCGGAATGCCAACCCGCATGAAATCAGTGAACTTGTAGCCTCCGGGGCCATAGACCATCAGGTTCGTCTGGTAGCCAATCGGGGTCGAAAAGCTCGCCGATGCCGCGATCATAATCGAGATGATGAACGGCATGTAGCTAACGCCTAAACTTTCGGATAGAGCGATCGCAATCGGAAAAATCAGTGCTGCCGCTGCATTATTTGTAATCAGTTCCGTGAGAATCGTGGTGATGCCATACACCGCCGCCAACGCTAGCCAGGGATTGTCCCCCGCCGTGCTGACAAAAGCAGAAGCGATCGCCCCAGCCGTTCCGGTCACTTCCAGGGCTTTTCCCAAACCTAGTGCCGACGCAATCACCAACAGCACTGACCATTCCACACTCCGCAGCGCTCGATTGGGCGCACAGCAGCCCGTCACCACCATTAGCACGGCAGCTAGCGCTGCTGCCTTCAGCATATCCATAATGCCAAACGCCGCCAGGATGACCATGACGAGCAGAATGGCGATCGCCAACGGAGCCTTTTCATGGCGCAACGGTTCAGAATCGGGAATGCCGCTGACCAAATAGAAATCTCGTGAAACTCGCCGCTGATCTAGAAAAGATGGAGGTGCTTCTAGCAAAAGCGTGTCTCCGGCCTGCAAGCGAATGTCACCCATTTTTCCTGACAAACGTTCACCGTTTCGGGCGACTGCTAGCACCACCGCATTGTAGTGAGAGCGAAACTGACCTTCGCGGATGGTGCGCCCCACCAGATGACAGGTATTCGACACCACCGCTTCAACTAGACATCGCTCTGAGCGTGGCACATCCAGCTTAAACACCTGATCCGTCGCAGGACTCAATCCCCGTAGCTTTTGCACATCTAATATCGAGTCGATAGCTCCAACAAAGACCAACTGATCCTGCTCTCGCAGCCGTTCCTTTGGGCCAACGGCAGGAATCACCTGCCCCTCGCGATTGATTTCAACTAGATACAGTCCCGGTAAGTGACGCAGCCCAGCCTGCTCAATAGTTTGATTGCTCATCGGACTGCCTGGTTCGACTACCATCTCAAGGGTGTATTGGCGAGGATCGTCTTCATCGCCCAACGCCGGTTTTCGGTCAGGCAACAGCCAGCGATGGGCAATGATTAGGAAAATTGTGCCTGCCAGCGCGCAAGGCAAACTGACTGCCGTAATGTCAAGAAGCTTTAACCCTGGGTGATTCGTCTCAGAAATGAGCAGTCCGTTGACGACCAGGTTTGTGCTTGTTCCAATCAGAGTACAGATACCTCCGAAAATGGCGGCATAGCTGAGAGGAATCATTAGCTTCGACGGACTCAAGCGCAGTTGTCTGGCCCAGTCGCTCACCACAGGGATGAACATCGCCACAACGGGAGTGTTGTTGAGAAATGCGCTCATGCCCATAATCGGAGCCATCAGCCGCACCATCGCTCTGGTCAACCCTTTTGGCCGTCCCAAAACTTGTTGGGAAATCCACGACAGTCCGCCCGTGTGCTGCATCCCGGTGACGACAATATAGAGGGTGCCGACGGTCACCATGCCTGCATTGCTAAACCCAGCTAGAGCGTCATCCTGACTGAGCACCCCCGTCACAAACAGAGTTGCCAAAGCTCCCAAAAACACAATCTCAGGAGAGAGACGGGTACAAGCATTGAGGAGAAAAGCGACCACAGTCACGGCGATGGTGAGCCATCCTTGCCAAGTCATCGTGCTTAGGAAACCCGATGCCCTCATGGCAGCCCCAAGAGCGATCGCCAAACTCAGCACCACCCCAACACCCAACAGCAGCATCCAGTGCTTACGTGTTTTGATCCGAATCCAGTCGGGCCACCGCTGGATCTGAGTCACCAAGGACTGTTCACCCATAAAGGACTACCTAAAAAGTTGAACTTCTTTGCGATTATATTTCAAAAAGATTGCAATCGTTTTACGATTCATCTTTGATTTGCTTAAGCTTCATATAAAGCCATGTCAAAATTAAGGCAGATTGAGTCCCACGGAGAATGAGGATGGCATCTGCCCAACAACACGAGCGCCAAAGCCTAATTCAGCAGTTGGCTCAGCACAATTTTTTGTTTCGCAATTGCGATCCTAATTGGATTGCCGAGCACTGCCCTGAGCATGATCTGATACACGAAAAGCTCTATTCCAACCGACCGATCTATACTGCATTTCGCCCCCATGATTCTATTGACTATCTCTATGCGGTGATTTCGGGTGGCCCTGTAATCGTTCGCAGCACTCCTCTCGACCGCATCATCGCCCTGACCTATCCTGGCGGATGTTTTGGGATGAGAAGTTTGGATTTCAACTACGGTCAATTTTGTCGGGCATTTCCCAGTCTGGTCGAGTCTTATAAAACGACCGATGTCGTTAAAGTGCCGCTAGAGGTGATTCAAGCTCTTTATGCTGCGAATGGAGATTTTCGAACCCGCTATGGTCTCTTATTCGGACTGAGGGAGAAGTTTCAGTATCATTTGTTGAATTGTGGGGCTTACCCGCCTCAAGCGGTTGCCGCCTTGCTGAGAGCGCTGATCTACCAAGAGCGATCGCTCGGAATCCAGCCCCAAGCCGATGGAACCTATTGTTTTGACTTACCTGTTGACATCATTTCCCATGCCTGTCAGCTCAACCACCGAACCGTAGAGCAGGTGCTCAAAGGTATGACTCAGGTGGGTTTGATCAAGATGGGGAAAGCGGCTGATGCCAGTGGTGATTGGATACGGGTGATAGACCCTGAAGGAATGAAGGAAGTCTACGGGGCGACACGGGATAAGGTCTCTTGGTGGCCTCTGAAATAGATAGGCCAAGGTCTAAAAAGATACAGACGGGTTTTACAGAATCGCTCAAGCTCAGAACACCTAAAGGCTCAATCAGATGTAGTGTTCATTTAGGATGGAATTTATGGGTGAAAATGAAAACGGGCGATCGCCACAATCGATAGCTAGCTCGTCTGTAAACTCAGCGCAGATTAGTTCGCCTCCTTCTTTAGGTCTTCCTGGACACTACTACAGCGCATCTCAAACCTTTGAACAGGAACTCAACACCCTCTGGCGCAGCACTTGGCAGATGGCGGGTCGGGTCGAAGATATCCCCAATCCGGGGGACTATCTGACGGTGCAGCTCGGAGCCGAGCCGATCTTTGTGTTGCGTCGAGCCGATGGCAACCTGGTCGCCCTGCACAACATCTGCCCCCATCGAGGGGCACGATTGCTCATGGGCGATACTCCTAATCCAGAGCGGTTGGATACCTTAGGACAATGTGGAGCAAAGATTACCTGTCCCTACCATGCGTGGACGTTTAGTGCCGACGGAGATTTGTTAGGAATCTCGCAGCCTCATGAATTTCCTCATCTCGACAAATCGCAGATTCACCTGACACCAGCACGAGTCGATGTCTGGGGTGGGTTTATCTTTGTCTGCCCCGATGCCGAGGGCGAGTCGCTGCAAAAATACTTGGCTGATTTTTCAGGTTATCTAGAAGATTACCACGAGCCTTGGGACGACTTGCGAGAGGTAATGCGGTGGAATTACGTGGAACCCGTCAATTGGAAATTTGTGGTAGAAAACTACGTGGAAGACTATCATTTCTCCACCATTCATCCTGAGAGCCTCGATTTTTATGACTTTCGTAGGATTGAAACTCGCCTGACCGGACGACACTGCACAGTCTTTGTGCCTTACGCAGCAGACTACGTGGCAAAAGATGAGCGCCTACATTCGATGGACGGCAAGGCGGATGTTTCTTACCAAGGCTTTATCTTTCCGAGTCTGATGGTCAACACAGAGGATGACCATGTCAGCATTTTTCGGCTTAAACCCCTTTCTCCAACTCAAACCCAGGTTGAGGTGATTTTCTATCAAACACCTCAGCAGCAAGCGCAGCAGCCTTTGAAGCGCGATCGCCTCAAAGCAAACTATGACCAAGTGATGAGCGAAGACTTTTCGGTCTGTCGGCTTTTGCAGGAAGGTGTTCACTCTCGTGCTTATCAGGTGTCTCATCTTGCAACCGAGCGAGAACTCGGGATCGCGCATTTTCACGAGGTTCTTAAAGAGTATTTGGCGTAAGATTCAGCGCAGTCGTTCACCGAGTTTCCATCATGTCTATTCAGTCCTTCCGCCAACTTGTTGATACCTCTGACAGCCCCGACGCAGCTCTGTCCGAAGCGATGGAGTTGCTGTGTCAGTTGCTGAAGTGCGATCGCTGCTTTCTCTATTTGCGAGATCCCGATACCCGTCAAGGTCGAGTCACCCACTGCTATGTCACCGATTCCCGTTGGGTCGATTTGCGCGGCGCGGCTTGGATCGAGGCAGACGACATCGAGACCAAAGATCCGCTGATGGCGATCGCCTTTCGCACTGCCGAACCTGTCTTTGTCGAAGACATCGAAACAGCTAGTGCCGATGTCATCAACCGAGAGTATGAGCAACAAGAGTTTGGGCATCGAGCCTTAATCCACGCGCCGATTTACAGCGGGGATCAGCTCATCGGCATTCTAGAACCCTGCGTGTTTGTCCAGCCGAGAGTGTGGACAGCCGCCGATCGAGAGACCGTGGCGATCGCTCAAGAAACCCTAACTCCTATCGTGATCAGCTACCTCAACTCAACGGCGATCGCCACTCCTATTCTGTAATTGCAGCTTTGAGACTGCGGCAAAAGCTCTCCACCGCCTGCAAGCCCTGTTCAGAGCTGCCATCTGCCAACCGCTTCACGAAGGCACTGCCCACCACGACTGCGTCGGCTCCCCACTCCATCACCTGATGGGCATGACCCACCTGGGAGATCCCAAATCCTACGGCGATCGGCTTATCGGTAACGCTGTTTAGATCCATCAACAAGTCTTGGACTCGCCCTTCTACCGCCGTTCGGATGCCCGTCACTCCGGTGACGCTGACGAGGTATATGAAGCCTTGAGATTGTTTGGCGATCGCCTCAATCCGCTCTTTAGGGCTCGTCGGTGCGACAAGCAACACGACCTCAATGCCATACTTTAGGGCAGGTTTCATCAATGTTTCAGTCTCTTCCAGAGGCAGGTCGGGCACTACAAGCCCCTTCACGCCTGCATCCGCGATTGTCTGGAGAAACGCTTCGATGCCGCGATTCAAAATCGGATTGTAATAGGTGAAAAGAATAATGGGTGCCTGGATCTCCGGACTGACCTGTTTCACGATCGCCAACACATCTTCGAGTTTCGTGCCTCGACTGAGCGATCGCGTCGAGGCTGCTTGAATGACAGGGCCATCGGCTAACGGATCAGAGTAGGGAACTCCCAGTTCGATCAGGTCGGCTCCACTTCGATCCAGAACTTTGAGTGCCGCTGCTGTTGTCTCCAAATCAGGATCGCCCGCTGTGATGTAGGGGATCAAGGCACACTGACCGCGATCGCGCAGGGCGTTCATACGCTCAGAAACAGAAACCATACGCTCGTCTTACTCCACTTCTACTTAAGGTGTGATGTCAGTGCGGATTGCCACTCCAAAACGGGTCGTCACTCCAAAACTATGAACAAATTTCTTCAGTTCAATCGGGTGATTTTAATCCAGTATTGGATCGGAGCCCCATTTATCTCCAGAGACTATTCATTCACCAGACTCTGTTCATCCAGGCACTAAAATTTCGCAATGGCTCGCAAATCAACCCTAAGCTTACCGTCAGGATGGACGCTACGCAGTTTTTTCTGTTCAAGATTCGTTCCACAACTTGCATCAAAGCTTTCCTTTCAGGGGCAATCTGGACAAATCTCAGTACGATGGAAAGCCATATCTTAAATGACCTTTTAGTTATTCTGTGAGTTGTGGATCTTTGCTATTGTCTTAATAGCTGAGCTTTTCAGTCTGTATCTGGGTAAAATGTCCATCCTGTTCAATGTGTAACGGTCATGCAGGAGTCGAGACAGTATAGGATAAGTCGTCCATCATCATTATCCGCTCCCAGTATGTCCGTCCTAAACACTCCGTTTGGGTTTTACAGAGCTTTAATCCCACAATGCCTATGACAGGTGCAGCCATAGAGACCTCTGAAATTAACCTTGAGAAGCTGAACCATCAATTTACCGATGTCGATGCAACAGCCATCGTGAAATGGGGATTCGAAACATTTGGTGATGGGCTCGTGATGAGCACCAGCTTCGGCATCCAGTCAGCCGTCATGCTCCACCTTGTCACCCAGGTCTACCCAAAAATTCCTGTTATTTGGGTGGACACGGGCTATTTGCCAGACAAAACCTACAAGTTCGCTGACGAACTGACACGCCGCCTCAACCTCAATTTGCAAGTCTACCAATCCTCTATGAGCCCAGCTCGAATGGAAGCTCTTCATGGGCGACTGTGGGCAGACGATGATGTCGAGTCTCTGAATCTCTACGATCAAATTCGCAAGGTCGAGCCAATGCAGCGTGCGCTGAAGGAACTCAATGCACAAGCATGGTTGGCAGGGCTGCGGGCTGATCAGACGAGTCACCGCAAAACCCTGGACTATGTTGGCAAGCAAAGCGGCCTCTACAAAATCTTGCCGATTCTAAATTGGCACTCGCGAGATGTGTACTACTACTTGCAAGCCCACTCTTTGCCTTACCATCCCATGTTTGACGAGGGCTATGTGACGGTAGGAGACTGGCACTCTAGTCGTCCGGTGACGGCAGACGATGATGATGAGCGCAGTACACGCTTTCACGGCCTCAAGCAAGAGTGCGGCCTGCACCTACCTCAAACTCGGGGAGAAGCAGATAGCCTCAATTCTAGCTCTCTCTAATTTTTGATTTGAGTCCGTTTGTTCTGTTGGCTTTTTGAGCGAAGTGTTCGAGTAGAGAGCGGTGGATGAACACATAGCTGCCGCCCACTCGCTGAAGCACAATGCGATCGCACCCATAGTCCAGAAATCGGGCATAGTTCCAGGGCATTGCTTTACTGCTCCAAAAGATCACTCGCAGTAGAAAATGTTTGATGCCGTTGAGTCCGGCACCACCGGCACCACCGAGTGCTGCCCCGACTCCAAAAATTAGCCCATTGGAAATTCCAGAAGCAAGACTCTGATTGTGAGCAATATAGAAAGAAATGCCTGCTAGAGGCGCGACAATCCCGAAAAGTTTGAGCGCATTCACTGCCGATCGCCATACTTTGTAATTGGGACATGCGTTTTGATCAACTGTGCGAGCGCTTTCGAATCCCATAATCACCTGAAACATTAGCCCAACGGCAATGCTATCAATTAGACCAACACTGGTTCCTAGCTTAATGGCGATCGCCATCAAAATGCCGAGAGGCAAGTACATCATCGTCTTTCTAGGTGACCACCGAATATTGTCAATCGGTTTGAACCCTCTGATTTCATGAATCAAGCCGTAGATGTAGACACCCAGAATGAAGTACACCACTCCATAGGCGATGCCATAGGTGAGCGCCAATCCTGAATCCAGCATAGATAGCCCAAAGACAACTCCAAAGATGCTGCCAAGCAGGACTCCATTGATGATGCTACCGTCCCGGAATTTGGTGTCAGGGTTCACCCAATTGCTAAGCAGCCCACCGATTACCCCATACAAAATGCCACCGAGGACACCCCATAGCACGCCTTGGGCAGATCGAGAAACGTCGAGGGTGGCAAAGTCGGTTCCTAATCCAGAAATTAGACCCACATGTAGCCCACCCCAAAGGCTCATAAACACAAGTTTGATCCCGATGTTGTAGATCAGATTGCGCGCGGGATCTCGAATCCAGCTGGGTTGAAGATCTTCGATCAGAAAAATGCTTTGGGAGGAGTGCTCCATCTGCTCAGCCAACCAGGATAACCACTGGATCGTTTGATGGGGCTTGTAGGGAGCATCACGGTGCCGAATCATGCGGTCGATATAGGCTTCAAAAATTTGATGGCGCTTTTGCTCCATCAAGCCTGTATCAAGCAGTTGCTGGTTGTCGATACTCTGATAGGACATGACCATGATGTTGAGCATCAGCGGCGACGTTGCCATTTCACGCAGAGCTGGATCTCCCTGCAGCAGCGTAAAAAGACCTGGAAGATTTTGATCGGATTGGTTGATGCTGTCAAAAATCTGACTAGAGGTGAGCGATCGCAACATCACCGCAGCCTCAAAGCCAAGCTGCTGATTCAGCTCTCGATATTGGCGATCGCGACTACACACTACAATTTCAGCACCATAGTTTTGGTAAAACGAGTTGATGGCATCGAGACAGCCTGCTCGCTGGCCGACTTGCACTTCATCAAGCCCATCAAGCAGCAACAGCAAGTCTTGATTCTGAATCCACGATTTTCCAACCTTTCTGGGAACCTGATATTTGCTGTTGAGTTCGTCCTCAAGCCACTGAACCAGTGTGCGCTGGCGCGACGACCATGACGAGAGATTGAACACGACAGGAATGCGGTGAGTCGGATCTTGCTCTGCTCGATGCACTAGCGCCTGAGCAAGACGCAGCAATGCTGTCGTCTTGCCCGCCCCTGGAGAACCCAGAATCAGGAGCGATCGCCCGTCACCCAAGTCATCTAAGACGTGAATAAGCTGCTTTTCGGGGGGCAGCGTTTCGGGATGAGCATCAAGAGCCTCATCTACCACGCGCCAGGGAGCCATCACCGCATCGGGTTGCAGATCGAGCTGAAGTGGAATAGGCGATCGCCTCTGGAGCGCATGTTCTAATACGCCTTTGATCCAATAGGTCTGAACCTTGCTCAGCAGCGCTTTGCGATTGCGAAAGTCTTGTCGGGTGAGCTGTCCAACGGGATTGGCCGATTCGTTTTGAAAAACATTGACAATGGCGTTTTTGAAAACGCTGCCCGATCCCTTGTTTTGAATAATGTCGCCTTCAGCAATGCCACCCACCTGGGCATTGGAGATGGTGGCATGGTTAATGCCCAGACTTTTGTTGTGAATCTGCTGTTGTTGACTTCGCTGAGGAGTGGTGTGAGAACTCTCGGAAGACGAATGAGACGACGAAAACGGCTCCTGGCTCATAAGTTCTATAATTCGCGAATGGAGCAATGCGCAATGCATAAGAGCTGATACTTCAATGTAACTGCTTACAACAGCTTGTTAGGGGAGGGGGCGTCACCCCCCAAATCTAAATATCTATTTTCAGAATTTCGTAGAAGCCGTGGTCAGGTTCGGGTTGACAACACAGTATCGGACAAGTCTCAATTCGAGAATTAAAGCCGGTACTGGAACGTTGAACGAAACAATTTTCGACAGCGGTTCCAGTGACAAAGTCGATAAAACTCTGCCGAAAGACTTTGTACCGCGATTGCAACAGCCCTTCTTCTCTTTTACGGACAAACTCGACGCCAAAAATTTTCGAAACGGTTGCTTGCCTAGCAATTTATCCGGTGGGCTTGACATATCCTGAATGTGGAACTTGTTATAACATCTTGAGAGCTTTGAGCGCGATCGCCATGACTGAACCGATGTGGAGAAGCCACGACCTAGACCCTACCTACGATGTCGTCATTATTGGGGGCGGTGCCCACGGGATTGCTACTGCCTACTATCTCGCCACTCGTCATGGCATCACCAACGTTGCGGTACTAGAGCAAAAGTACTTAGGCTACGGCGCGTCCGGGCGCAATACCGCCATTCTTCGCTCAAACTATCGAACTGAAGAAGGCATTCGCTTCTACAACCAGAGCCTCAAGCTTTACGAAGATCTGTCCCAAGAACTCGACTTCAACCTAATGTTTAGTCAGCAGGGGCACTTCACCTTGGGGCATTCGACGGCGTCTATGGCTGCACTGACGACTCGCGCTGAGCAAAACAAGGTAGTTGGCGTAGACAGCTACATGGTGACGCCGCCAGAAATTAAGGCGATGATTCCAGAAATTGATATTTCTGACCATCCCCGCTACCCCATTTTGGGAGCGCTGTATCATCCTCCCGGCGGAATTATTCGCCACGACGCGGTGGTGTGGGGCTTTGCTCGGGGTGCCGATCGCCAAGGGGTGCATATCCATCAGCTCACCCAGGTCGAAGACATTTTGACGGAGGGCGATCGCGTCATTGGCGTCCAGACGAACCGGGGCACGATTCACTGCGGGGCAGTCGTTTCAGCGGTGGCAGGTTGGACATCAGAGGTCTGTCGCAAGGTGGGGCTGAAGATGCCGCTCGTGACCCATCCCCTACAAGCCTTTGTGACTCAAGGATTGAAGCCCTGGCTACATCATGTGGTAGTTAGCTCGACGTTGCACATCTACGTGAGTCAGAGCGATCGCGGCGAATTGGTGTGCGGTGGCGCGGTCGATAGCTTTCCGCAATACACCCTGCGTTCGACGTTGGATGTGTTGGAGAGCTACGCGACCCATATTTTGGAGCTGTTTCCGATCTTGCACAACATCAAAATTCAGCGCCAGTGGGCAGGCATGTGCGACATGACCCCTGACTATGCGCCGATCATGTCGTCGATTGAGACGCTGCAAAACTTCTTCGTCACCTGTGGTTGGGGAACTTGGGGCTTCAAAGCTTCCCCTGCAAGCGGCTACAACATGGCGGAGCTGGTAGCCACTCGCAACACTCCAGAGCGCATTCGAGCCTTCAGCTACGATCGCTTTTTGACGAACCGCTTGGTTGGGGAAAAGGCAGCGGCTTCGGTGGGCAGCTAGATCGATTTTGGATTGGGGATTTTAGATTTTGGATGAGTTAGGAGAGGAGCGATCGCATCACCTCAACCAGTTCTTCAATCTCTGATTCGAGGGTGAAGTAGTGGACGCAGGCACGAATGCAGTCGGGATCGAGCAGGGTTCTTAGCATGAATCCCTTCTCTTCCAAAGCTTGGACGAGTTTGCCGTGGCTCACACCTTCTACTTGAAAGGACACGAGCCCTGCCTCAGGAGGAGCCGTGCGGAGGCAGGTGATGCGCGGCATTTCGACCAGATGCTGCCAGAGGTTTTTGCTGAGATTGCAAATTCGCCGATAGCGGTCTTCTGCGGTTCCCCATTCGTCGTGAAGGGCGATCGCTTCTCGCAAGGCTCCAGTCAAAGCGACATTTGAGGTGGCGACTTCAAACCGTTTACCATCGGGCTCCCATCCTGTGGGATAGCCGCAGGCATCTTTCGTCACGCCACGCCAGCCGATGAAGGTAGGGCGCAGCGTTTCGAAAATCTCAGGTCGCACGTACAGTCCTCCCAATCCGGCTGCGCCGCAGAGCCACTTGTGTCCTGTAAACGCATAGGAATCAACTTCGACCGCACCCAAATCTAGGGGCAACACTCCCACCGATTGAGCCGCATCGACCATGACATGAATCGGCTGAGTGGCGATCGCACTCGTGTGACAAGCTCGGGCAATATCCTGGAGGGGTAGCACCTGACCTGTATTCCACAAAATATGGCTGATCGCGACCATGCGGGTTTGAGGACGGATGTGCTGGGTGATAGCCGCGACGGGATCGCCCTGGTTGAGGGTTTCCATCAGAGCGCAGGTGGTGAGTTCGATTTGGAAGCGTTCTTGTAGTTCGAGCAGAGTGGCGATGATGCCGGGATGTTCGCAATCGGACAGAATGACGTGATCCCCTGGCTTCCAATCAATGCCCCACAGCGGGATATTGCAGCCAACCGTGACATTTTCGGTGAGTGTGATGCTGCTGGGATTAACCCCTAGAGTGGAGGCGATCGCCCGTCGTGTCGCGGTTGCCTCTTGGTTCATCCAGCGATTTGCAGATTGGGTAAATGGCCCGATTTCTTGAAGATGGCTATGGGAATGAAGAATGGCTTGGAGCGATCGCTCAGCCATAGGCCCTTGCCCTCCAAAGTTGAAATAGTTCTTGTTCTTGAGCGCGGGGAACTGTTCTCGAATTTGGGATAGAGAAGAGCGAGAAGGCACCGAAGAGAGAGACATGAGCAAAACCGTAAAACGCCATAAATGAGGTTGAATGATAAACCTGTGTGACAGATTAGCGTTTCTCAGGCTTGTGCGCAGACAAAATGTTCAAAGTCAAGTTAAAGTCATATAAAGAACAAATGCACAGAACCTCAGGGTCGTCAATGGGCAAGCCACGTCCAGGTTAAGTGATGGTAAGCAGAAATTGTGGTTACATTTTCTCTTAACCTCCAGAGGTAAACCCAGACGCAAGCTATTCTTCTGCAACGGTATATATTCCGGAGGAGGAGCATCTGACCAGTCCTCGCCAATCCCGACCCACTCGTCCTCAGAGGTTAGAAATAACCTCCAGCGATCCTGCGATAGTTAAACCGCGTGTACCCGTGAATCCTACGCCCCAACCTTCGATGCAGCCTGTCTGCCAGCCCTCCAATTTTTCTGATCAATCTGCATTACGCTCTGCCCCATCTCCGATAGGAGATGGGTTTGTTGTATTAGAGAACTTGCTGCTGAACTTTCAGCGCTGCGATCGCCGCGCATTTCTGGATGTGTATGGCGATCGCACTCGTCAAGATCCAGCCAGCGATTACCTCAAAAAGCTTCATCAAGATAGTCTCAGCCACCAGCGAGCGGTGATGTCCGCTCATTCAGTGGTGATTCCAACCTATCCCCATCGCAACTGGGAAGCTGGAGCTGCGGCAACGGCCTCTCTCATGGAGCAGGGAGCCGACCGTATTGCCAATGGGGTGCTTCGCAGTGTTCAGCCGGATGGAACGGTGTTGGTGAGTCGTCCCAAGCTGTTGATCAAAGAACCCGGTCGCTCAGACTGGGGCGATTGGCAATACTATTCTGCCGATATCAAGCTGGGTAAACGGGCAAAGTCTGACTACCAGGTGATTGCGGCCTATCAAGCCTTTGTCCTTGCCGATGTTCAAGGGACGTGGCCTGAAACGAGCGTGCTCATTCTTCGCAATCAAAATGTCTACGAGGTCAATCTGTTTGAGCAGGTGCCCAAGATGCTAGACATTCTGCAAGATTGTTTGGAAATGCTGAACCAGCAAGCAGAACCCCAGGTTTTCATTGCTCGCAACCGCTGCGATTTGTGTCACTGGTTTTCCCATTGCTATGACCAGGCGAAACAGGAAGTCCATCTCTCGTTGTTGCCAGGAGTGACGGCCAATCGTTACAGCCATTTGCAGACGCTGAATTTGACGACGGTTGAGGCTCTGGCAGAGACCGCGCCTCGAAGCCTTGAGGATTTGCCAGGATTCGGTCGCCACGTTTCTCAAAAAATTGTGCGTCAGGCTCAGGCGACACTGCGCCAGCAGGCTATTTTGACCGAAAGTGGAGAGCAGCGGCTACAGCGGCTTTGGACTCATTTTGAAGAAAAAGCCGATGCTGGAAAAAATGCTGGAGAAGACGGCGATCGCCTCCGACTCATGCTCGACACGCTGCTTCCTTCTACCCCCATCGAACTCTACTTTGATATTGAAGCTGCCCCAGAACGGGAGTTAATTTATCTCCATGGGGTGCTGGCGATCGACCGCCAAACCAACACCCAACAGTTTCACTCTTTGCTTGCAGACCATCCCGACGATGAGCAGCGTATTTGGGACGAGTTTTTAGATTTAGTGCTGAACCAATACCCGACCGCACCGATCTTTCACTTTTGCCCCTACGAGCTGCAAACAGTTAAGAAACTAGCGGACTACTACGGCACTCCCTGGGAGCTAATCGAGCCACTAGCCGATCGGTTTGTCGATATTCACGAACGGGTCGTAGACTTCGTCACTCTACCGATTGAAAGCTATGCCCTCAAGGCGATCGCGCGTTGGGTTGGGTTTGACTGGCGAGACGAAGGAGCCAACGGTGCCCAGTCCATCTTCTGGTATGACCAATGGATCGAGACAAGCGATCGCGCCTTTCTCGACACTATCCTGCGCTATAACGAAGATGACTGTCGGGCCACTTGGCGAGTCAAAGATTGGCTCGTAACGTTCCTTCAAACCCATGCTCAGTCGCTCTCCTTACCTCCGTCGTAAAGAGAGATATTGAATCACGGTAGAAGAACTGTCAGAGGAATCTTTGACAGAGAGACTTCTTCACAACTTTGACCCTGGACATATTTATTCAGCCTGTATTCAGGCTGTGTTCTGAATCTCGTTTGTCTCAGCGAGATAGCCTGATGCTCAGTTTGCACGTCTTTTTTCACAGCTGAAAAAGAGACGATTGGAACTGACACAGCAGAACTCCGGTCTTGATGGGTAGGTACTGGTTGAGTTAGGTCAGCCTCTGCTCATCACTGAATCATGCCTGTCTAGGCACTTTCTGCGTTCACCAGTCAAAGTTGGGAAAGCTGTTGTCGAGCAAGTTGCATCCGGAAACTATCTGCATGTCGCTGGAGAGAACATAGGGACACTGCAAAAACATGAGACGCGAATCTCCAGACATCCGTAGGCAACTTTTCAAAATTGAGGGTTGATGAAATGCGGGAAGAATGTAGGGCGATCGCCCTTTCCACCTTCTTCTCAACCCCTCAGCACGATATGGGCAACATGAATATGACGCCATTCGAGCTTTCTTTTTCCACTGTTTGAGTTCATTGTTTTTCTTTTGCACTATCGATTATGACTAGCCGATTCCGCCGTTGCCTTGTTCCAAGTTTACTCACGACTGGCACAACTCTGGGACTCATGTTGTTGAGCACGATTCCCCTGGTTACTCCAACAGCATCTCGTTCGCTTTTTCCTCTCAGAGCTTCGCCTGCTTCAGCCCAAAGCTCCGACGAAACAATTCGGGTTCGTGTCTATGAGCAAGCTAGCCCTGCTGTCGTGTCAATCGCCACAGGTAACAGCACAGGCAGCGGCAGCATTCTTAGCAGTGACGGCCTGATTTTGACGAACGCCCACGTTGTCCAGCGATCGCGCACTGTGCAGGTGCAACTTGCAGATGGACGAGAATTTCAAGGTGATGTTGTTGCCTTTGGTGAGCCGGGGCTAGATTTGGCGGTCATTCAACTACGAGATGCCCAAAACTTGCCGACGCTCCCCATCGCTTCTACCAATAGCGTCAGCGTGGGTCAAACAGCTTATGCCATTGGTAATCCCTTTGGTCAGTTTGAAGGCACGTTGACAGTGGGTATCGTGAGCCGCATCGATCCAACCAGCGGCCTCATCCAAACAGACGCTGCTATCAATCCAGGCAACTCGGGTGGCCCTATGCTCAACAGTCGTGGAGAGCTGATCGGCGTCAACACCGCTATCTTTACCACTTCAGCCAGCGCAGGCAACATTGGGATTGGCTTCGCGATTCCCATTAGTGAGGTTCAACCTTTCTTGACAGCAGTGCGCCAGGGGCGTGCTCCTAGTGAATGGGCTCCCTTCTCCCAGATATCTGCCATCGCAATAAATGGCGCTCCGGTCAATGGGCAACTAGATTCAAACAGCAACATTTTGGAGTCTGATCGGAGCTTTTTTGATGCCTATACCTTCGAAGTGCAACAAGGTCAGCGAATCGCGGTCGATATGGAAAGCAGCGACCTGGATGCTTATTTAATTCTCATTGATCCCAACGGACGTGACATCGCTCAAGACGACAACAGCGGTGGGGGAACGAATGCCCGTCTATCCACAGCTGTTCCGCTGTCTGGAAGATACACTGTGCTGGCAAATTCTCATTCACCCGGTGAGACTGGACGCTATCAGCTTCGAGTAGCGGCAGGAAATACAGCTGCACCATCACCCCGCCCTCAACCGTCAGGCTTGCTACTGCAGGAAAGCGGTGCCCTGAGTCAAAACTCGTCGGTGCTACCTTCAGACGGCAGTCTTTACGAAGAACACTTCTTCGAAGGACAGGCTGGACAGTCTGTGACGATCACCATGGAGAGCAACGAGTTCGATACCTATCTTATGCTGGTTGATCCCAATGGAGAAGTCATTGCACAAAATGACGATAGCGGTTCCTCGACTCTCAATTCCTCAATTACGCTGACCCTCCCACAAAGTGGGACATATCGCATCATCGCAAATTCTTACGACTCGACTGGACGAGGACGATACTCGCTGCGAGTTCGGTAACTTGAAGGTCTAACCTCCGAAATGATTTGTCCGCAGATTTTGTCCGCAGATGTAGCTATAAATTCAGAGCACAGCGCAGATCAAGACATCAGCGTCTTTAACTTGCTAAATCATCTGCGTGTATCTGCGATATAGTGCTACGCGCTGATATAAAACCAATAGTTGATGGAAAAGCCGCGCGGTGCGCGGCTTTTCCATCAATATCTGTCCTAACCTATCTGCGCATTGCTATATCTACGATATCTGCGGACAAGTAAATCTTCAGATTCAATGCCAGTGGCTAGGGCGATAGGCCAGGGTGAGAACAGCGAGCCTTATTGCAGTCCTAACCACTGAAAAAAGCTTTGGTGAGTTAGCAGCTCAAGAATAAGCAACGCGGCAAAGCCAATCATCGCAAAGCGACCGTTCACCAACTCAGCGTAAGAATTCCACCCAAAGGCTGGCTCTATCTCTGGAGGTGTCGTGCTGATTACTGGATTGGCTTGAGTTTCTTGAAAATTTGGTTCTTCCACTGGTGTCATCGTTAGGTATTACAGAACGATCAGAATTTACCGCACTACGCGGAAGAATGGGTCAGAAATCGTGCATGAGGATTTCAGTGCCCCGACGATAGATTTCTTGAGCATACTCTGTCCAAGCTCCCTGACCCCAGTAGCGAAAACAGCTCGTTTGTAACAGCAAATTGTGGAGTAGGGCGTTGCAATAGCGGTGTTGACGGGTGATCTGGGTTTGCTGAGATAGAGTGCCAGCATTGTCCAAGAGAGGATCAACCGTTTCGTGGAAATATTGGCTGAGCTGATTAATTGGCGTTATGACATTTTGGTATCCCTCGACCCAGCTAATACTGCTTGTCCAGGAACTACCATCGAGTCGAAAGTCTGGATCTTCTTTCTGAATATCAAGGATGGCGTTACGGATGGCGTCTGGGTTGACGGCATCTAGGTCAACTCGCTGCCAAATTCGGTGTTGCTGGACGGGCTGACACGGCTCAAAATCCTCGGTCGTGATGCCCAATTCTTCAAGAGCTTCGAGATACTCCGTTCCGGTCATTCCGACCACTCCGGAATGACCGTCATATTGCTCTCTCATGTCATACCATGCATTCCGAAACGCAGCTGGAAATTCGTTCATCATAACGCCGCCGTTTTCTCCGTCGCTGATTTGAGTCACGAGGGGCGGAATTTGCTTGCCATTGACGGTACGAGGAGAGAGCGTCTTCGCTTCGTAATAAGGCTGCATTTGGCCGACTAACTTTGTATCTGAGCCCTGAGTTTTGATCAAGGCGGCAATGCTCTCAACTTCTCCGTCAGAATTGCGAGCAATGAGCTGATGAGGCAAGTGGCGATCGCCCAATCCATGCCCATCCAGAGTTTCGACGGTATGCTCTTGGAGCAATATCCAGCGATACCCGCAGTCTTTCAGGGCTTTCACAAAGGCGTAAAGCGTGTCGGGATCGTTGGGTAGATGCATCTCCGGCGGAGAGAACCCTTTGACCCGTGCCAAAGCATCCCAGCCAAACAGACTGGCAAAATAGTGTTGCCATGCCCGGATATGGAGGATGAGATCAGGAACAGGGGTGGAAGGCACGACCGCGTGGCTCCACATCGTTCCCAACCACTCGACGTAGGGCTGATACGAAGGATCACAGGTCACCCGCTTCAGATTATCGAGAATATCTGTGCGCCCCATTTGCTGAAGCCCCCACAGCAAGTTGCCGGAATAGTCCAGCATGACTCGTGGGTTACAGCCCTGACTGATCAGGTCAGGAATGAAATCTGCGATGCGGCTGTAGCAGTAAGAAAACGGCCCTGCGTTATGGTTGTCCCCTTCATAGGGATGCTCAAACATATGTTGCAGATTGTTGATCAGCTCTCCCTCTGCGCCAGCAGGAATGGTGGGCTGGTGCATATGCAGGGCGATCGCGAAAGCAGATGAAACCTGGTTTAGAGCAATATTGCTCCGAGGATTAAAGACCGGGCCAGGCTCTTGGGTCACCGCCTGCACATGATCTTCCCAGCCTGAAATGGTAGGTAACTGTTCAACGACATCGCTGAACACGAGATGCCGAGAAGGTGAACTCGTGCCTTGTGTTTGAAAGACCATAAAGTAATCCAGGTGAGTCTGAGCAAATTTCTGAAAATGCCGTAATTTCAGACTTCAGAACGTATCTTTTCTCAGAATAGATCAGTTCTTACAAATCCCTCATGACTGTTTACAGTTCTGCATCGCTTTTAGAGTTTAGGGTTCGAATTTTGTGCGTATAGCAGTTCACAAGCGATTTAGTATCGCCTATGAGGCGTTTATGTTGATGGTGATTATCAATAAAAATTTTGCTCTTTCTTAATTTTTCTCGCGTTATTTATCCGAGGCTAACCAGTTTTGGGTAGCCTGGAGACAGATGATGCATGGGTTTAAGACCATGCGATCGCGCTCTATTCAATCTTTTGTTCCGGCTAATTTTGCGCCTCTCCTCACACTTTCGACGATGAGAATGTCTCATGAGTACTGTTCCAGAACACGACCATTTCCATACGGCAAACTATCGCCTCCGGGCACTTGCTCATAACCGCTGGCATCGTCTCCAGAGTAAGCGCCACATTCTGCGATCGCAGCTCGGGTTTGTGGATGCCATCGAAGGCCGTCCGGCAGCTTGCCAAGGTTGCGTTCACTATCATGGCATTGCCTATGGTCAGTCGAGAGCAAACCGTACTATGCTAATTTGCGGGTTTCATCCCTACGGGTGGCAGAGTGAAAGTTCCTGTCCAGACTGGCTAGAAGCCAAAGATGTCATCTCTTCTTAGACCTCACTTTCGCGGTTTTCACGCCTAAGGATACTGAGAATCATGCCTAAGGATATTGAGAATCTGAGGTTTGAGGATCACATAATGGCACAATAAAGAGTGGCTAATGTGCCAAACGGTTCAGGATGGTTTGACTCCAGCACAAGATCCTGGCGGTGAGGAGTGAGTCCCTGAATCTAGTCGATATCCGAGGAAGGGAATAATGCTGAAGCGAGTTGCAGCGGTTTTTTTGGTGGTTTTGAGCCTGAGTTTGCAGAGTTGTGTCTCGGCAACTTCGGGGCTAAAAAGCTATGTTGATGCCTATGATGGCTACGAGTTTGCTTACCCAAATGGCTGGATCAAAATCAATGTGGCAGATGGGCCTGATGTTGTGCTCCATGACTTTGTTGAGCCTTCAGAAAACGTCAGCGTGGTGATTAGCGACGTTCCAGACGGTAAGACTTTGGAAGACTTGGGAACTCCTGCTGAGGTGGGTCAGCGTCTCGCTCAAGGGCCAAACTTTGAAGAGAGCGATCGCCAAGTTGAGCTCATCAGCGCTGATTCTCGTGAAATTGAGTCGGGCACTTACTACCTGTTGGAATACGTAGTTCGGCTTCCTGAACAGACTCGCCACAATCTAGCAAGCGTCGTCGTGACACGAGGTAAGCTCTACACCTTCAACGCGTCAACACTGCAAAATCGCTGGAACAAGATGTCGGAAAAACTCCGCACCGTTGTCCGTTCCTTCTCGGTCTACTAAAGATAAGCTGACTGAATGCTGATTGAAAACGACAAGTTTTGGACGTTTCAATGTCTACAGCTCTATCTGTGCCACCTTTCGTGTTGGCTTCAGCATCGCCTGCTCGTCGGCGCTTGCTTTCGCTTGCAGGCATCAACCCGATTACCTGCCCGAGCGATTTCGATGAATCTTCCGTCCAAACTCAAGAACCAGAGCAGCTCGTCAAGACTCTAGCTCGAAAAAAGGCTGAAGTTGTTGCTGAAAAAATCGTGGCCAATCCGAGTCGTATTGGTCGAACAGATCCCTCAGCTTTGGTGTTGGGATGCGACTCGGTTCTGGATCTTCATGGAGACATCTACGGTAAGCCCAACGATGAGGCAGCGGCGATCGCTCGCTGGCAACGAATGTCTGGACAAACGGGACAGCTCTTTACCGGACATGCTCTGATTTCGATTCAGCTCTCTCCTGAGACAGGAAAGGAACAGCTCAAGACCCAAGTGGAATGCCAGGTTACTGAGGTCACCTTTGCGGTATTGAGCGATCGCCAAATTCAATCCTACGTGCGATCAGGGGAGCCCCTTCAATGTGCGGGTAGCTTTGCCCTAGAAGGAAAAGGAGGACTTTTTGTGGAGCAGATTTCTGGCTGCCACACAAATGTGATTGGCCTGAGCTTGCCTTTGTTACGTCGCATGATAACGGACATGGGTTTTGATGTTGTCGATTTTTGGCCTAGGGAACATCAAGCATAACGAATCTGCCTGTGTCAAAGGAGTTTTACCAAGTTCACAATTTACGTCACGAAACTTAGACGGGTTTGACGATGAGAATTACAACCTCAGCCTTCGTTGCGTGAAAAAATAAGACGCAATGTGTTTTTTGATACATTAAAGATTTACTTATTACCCCGGAAATTCCCGGCGATCGCTTTCCCTATGACTGGATTGCAGCATTCTAGTGATCTATCGAAAAGTTCTAGAAACTCCCCGAAGTAACTTCATTTCACTAGGTTAAGAAAAATGATAATATCCCTGAGAGCATAACTTCCATACTTTCCCCTCGATTTTCGAGATATATAACGCTAGTATAAAGTTAACAACTTGGGCATATTACTGACCCCTTTGAGCGGTGAATGAGTTACTGCAACATGAACTCAACGCTGTCATCTTTACGGTAAAGACGCGACTTCGTAAGCCTTGTTCATGGGACATAATTGCCCGCGTTCCATGAACAAAGTCCACAATCAGAGTTAGTTTCACTCTTTGAAGTTCTACCTGCGAGCGGGTGTCAGCTGCCCAGTGAGGCTTCAACCTCAACCCTTTTACAGAGTCAGATGCACTGATGAAATCTTCAGCCGATTTGCTATCGCTTGATCAGTATCGTCGCTCTCAGCAGTCTCCGAGTAATTTAAGTCGGCGGATGAAACGAAGTCCCATTTTTCGCGATCGCTACAGAATCGTTCGGCCTTTGGGTAGAGGTGGATTTGGTGTCACATATTTAGCTCAAGATATTACGCTGCCTGGGCAGCCACTTTGTGTGATCAAGCAGCTTTGCCCTAAAGTCAGCAACGAGAAGATTTTGGCGAAGGCTCGAGAGCGTTTTGAGCGAGAGGCGAAGATTTTGGGGCAGTTGGGCAGCCATTCCCAAATTCCTAGACTGCTCAATTATTTTGAGAATGAGGGAGAATTTTACCTCGTACAAGAGTACGTCAAAGGTGAGAACCTAGCGAAGGAAGTTAAACAGCAAGGTTCTTTGAAGGAGCCCGAAGTGCGGCAGTTTTTGAACGAAATCTTGCCCGTCTTAGACTATGTGCATCAGCACAGAGTGATTCACCGTGATATCAAGCCTCCCAATATCATTCGTTGCAAAAGTGATGGGCGTTTAGTCTTGATTGATTTCGGCGCAGTTAAAGAGAGAATTGTCCAGGCTGGAGATCAAACTCACCTGGCTGCGTCTACTCAGTTTGTCGGAACAGTAGGCTTTGCTCCTCCTGAGCAGCTAGCACTGCGTCCTACTTTCGCTAGCGATATTTATTCTCTGGGGTTGACCTGTATTTATCTATTGACTGGGAGACCTCCCCTTGAGCTGGACTATGATTCGGTTACAGGTGAAGTTCTGTGGCAGGAATTTGTGGACGTGAGTCAATATTTTGACCAAGTTCTCACTAAAATGATGCGAGTCAATCCACGCGAACGTTACCGTTCGGTGAGAGAACTAAAACGAGCTTTGGAGTTGGAGCCTCACCTCAACGAATTGGCAAACTGCATGAGCACTCAGCCCCCAAAGCCTTCTGACGATGACGACGACGACCCGTCAGATTCTTATGTTTCTCCTATGGCACGCACGGCGCGCTCGATTCGAGGCTGGAAGAACCGTCTCAACTCGAGAAACCATCCTCTTCCTATAGATATAAGCTCGAAAGATATAAGCTCGAATTCTTATCGTGATTCTAGCTATGTCAGCTAGATCTTTTCCTTTGGCTCAGGCTGTAACGGAGTATGGCGATCGCCAATCCAAGACAATATAGCTTGATTCACAAAGTCTGCACATTCGTCGTAGAGACAGTGGCCTGCATTGGGTACGGGATGCCAGGTGATGCGGGGAAATTGGCGATGAAGCTCCACCCCTTGGTTAAAGGGAATGATGCGATCGCACTCACCCCACAGAATCAACGTCGGGTGTGTTGAGGTCAGTTTGTTCAACAACTTGACTCGACTTTGACTGTAGTCAGTATCTGTCGCAGCTTGAGTCAAACGGCAAAGAGTTTGAGCAGCTCCTCGATCTCGTGTGGGGGTGACGAATTGCTCAACCAACTCATCTGTCACATCATCGGAACGAACGTAGACCGACCGCAAGACTCGGCGGATCAAGCTCGGTTGACGGGCCACTGTAAAAATAGCGCGCACTGTGGGTGGAAGAATCGCGAGTTGCTCAATGCGACCTAGTGTTTTTTGGGCGAGGGGAGAAGAGACGATGTCCTGTCGGGTTGCAGGAAGCGTCATCAAAACGACTCTCTGAACAATTTCTGGATAGGTCGCGGCCACAGTAGCCGCGACTAAAGCTCCTAAAGAATGCCCCACGATAATCATGGGACAGCGCAGAAACTGTGTCCAGAACTGATAGACTTGCTGAGCCCAAAAGTTTACGTTGTACGTTGTCGCAGCTTTTTCTGAAGCACCAAAACCGAGCAAATCTAACGCATAGACTGGATGAGTTTGACTGAGAGCCCCGATGGTGCGCGACCACTGTTGTAACGATGAACCAAATCCGTGAATCAGCAGGATGGGAACCGCCTCAGGTGAAACTTGTGGCGATCGCGCAAATCCATAGCGAATTTGCCATCCTTGCCAGATCCAGTCTCGCTCTCTAATCGGCAAAACGTGTTCGGCTTTGAGAAAAACAGACATGATTTCGTGCGGGGCTAAAGAATTTGAGGCTCAGAGAGGCCAGAGTTGAAGAACAAGCATATGAGAATCCATACATAAGCTGAGTAACAAATAAGCAAACAATGCGTAATGTTCCCTAAGTATAGATACTCGATTTGCTCTTTGTGTCTATGGTTCCACGCATATTGCTCGCTGAACTGATACAAAGATATATTGAACGCTTCCTGATATTTAGAGGGTTTCGCGTAAAACTTTAGTGAAGATCAGACTACAAGGAATAAGGACTGATTAGTTATGCTGATTAAGCAAAAAGCGTTGAGGACGGCAGAACGGCGAATGAGGCTCTGTGTCATTATTCCTTTGGGAAACGGGGCCAAAGCCCAGTATCCCATCAATAACGAAGCTGAGGGTCGTGCTATCTACGAAGAATATCTCCGTATGAACTCTCACCTGATTCCAATGCTTTACGAATCTGCGAAGACGGAGAGTTTTGCTTAGATAGGTACAGTACTCTCTCCAAAAGGCATGATCCATAACATCGTGCTGAGAATCAACATTACTCAATAGCCACAACGCTAGAATCCTTCAAGTTTCCCCCTCATTATCTTCCTGAAGGCCGTTCAGACAGCAACCTTGATAGGATAAATCTATGAAAAGGTTGTTGCTTGTTTTTGTTCAGCTATATCGGTGGTTCATATCGCCGCTCTTTCCTCCGTCGTGCCGCTTCAGCCCGACATGCTCTCAATATGCAATGGGTGCAATCAGTCGTTTCGGTGCCTGGAAAGGGAGCATTTTGGCAATTCGGCGCATCCTAAAGTGTCATCCTTTTCATCCTGGCGGCTACGATCCTGTTCCGGAGGCTTCGCCTTCTACAGGTCACTCTCACTCCGCTGAACCGCCTCCATGAGAGAGCGGACTGTCTCTGTGCCCTCGGAAGGCTCAAAAGATAGCGGAAACTTACGACGCATCAACATTCGCATCCCCAGAGGCCCAAGGCTTGCTAAGCCCTGTAAGTCTTTCAGATAGTTGCCAACGACTTGGATGCCGAATTTACGCTCATCGACCCATCCTCCCTGTTTGACAAGGTCAACCAGAACTTTGCGGTGCCGAATCTGACGACTCTCTTCTTTGCTTTTGCGGCTTAGGAGTTCTTGCTTAATGGAGCTAATTTGATCCATGGGAGCAACATCCATAGGACAGACCGAGTTGCAGTAGTAGCAGCGGGTACAGCCCCAAACGCCTTGGGTATCGGTGTTGTAAAGCTCTAGTCGCTCTTCTGTCTGACCATCACGGGTATCTGCAACCATGCGATAGGCTTTAGCAAGCGCATGGGGGCCCACAAAAGAAGAATCTACTTCGCGAGCATTGCACTCAGAGTAGCAAGCTCCACAAAGGATGCAGTTGCCCGTTTGGTTGAGGCGATCGCGCTCCTCAGGCGATTGTAAAAATTCTCGTTCGGGTACATTGCGAGCCTGGGTACTGACGTAAGGCTCAACCGCTTGCAGATTGTCCCAAAACGGCTGCATATCTACAATCAGGTCTTTGATGATAGGCATATTGCCCATCGGGGCAATCGTGATTTGGGGAAGGTGCGAAGCTTCCGGGGCACTTCCTTTAGCCTGTTCGACAGTCGGTGACGTTGACGGAAATACAGGCTGGGAAACGGCTTCCGGGGTGTTATGGGCGATCGCCTTGAGCCTATCTAGCTCTTGACCAACATTTTCTTTGCATGCGAGCGCCGATCGTCCATTAATCCGCATGGAACAGCTGCCGCAGATGGTATTGCGACAGTTCTTCCGGAAAGCCAAGGTGCCGTCTTGTTCCCACTTGATGCGATTCAGACAATCGAGAATCGTGCTTCTCGGACTTACCTCAAGCGTGTATTGCTGGGCATAGGGCACTCCTCCATCTTGCTGGCGAAGAATATTGAATACGACGTCCATAAGCGTAAAGGCTCAAAGTTTCTAAGAAATTGACAACCAGTGATGTAGCATCAGCAATCTTTGGCGACAAAACCACGTAGAGTTACTTCAGTTTCTAAGATTGAAGATCGGCGTTGTCTATGACCCTGACTGCTATACGTATCTTACGTGATCTATAAGCAATGAGGAGATTCGGCGAGCGATCGCAGTTTCTTTTCACACAGCTCTATGCAAAAGAGCACACACATCAACATTCTTCGAACATCTTTCTCATTCTTTAGGACTGAAGTTTGTATTCATAACGGATAACCTTCTCTTTCATCTTCAGCCCTTAAAGCTCTACTGATAAAACATAGGCAAATGAGATAACAGAGTGGTGTCCCGGCCCGCTTTTCTTGTAAGAATCTCAAATCTTGAAAATGTTCTCGCCAAGGTACCCTGTTCTATAAAATGCAGTGGAACTGCATCATTAAGTTTTCGAAAAAGAGAATTTTTGAACTTGATTTTGCGAGAAACGAAGCCAGTTTTAGATGCTGTGCCAGTCTGCATGGTTTTTGCTGCCCTTACCTCGGCCATTTTTGGGCTTGCATCTGGATATTAGAGACTGATCAAAAAAACAAATGGTCGCATGTCCTTTTGCTAAAAAGAACGAGTGATCATTTGAAAAGACTATCAAAATCAATGGCGATTTGAACGAACGTAGACAGTGATAGCAAGAATAGTAGAAAAGTAGCTACACTACACTCGTTCTCAGCTCGATTCTTTCTCAAGAAACACTAACAATACTGATTTTGGCACTCCTAGACAGAATGATTGGACGCTGCAAATTTAGGCGACAATCAATCATCTCTAGATGATCTAGAGATTTTTCATGTCCATGGAACGAAGAAGGAAAATTATCAGCTATAGACCAAAAACCTTGCTGGACATGTGATAGAACTTATTTTCCTAGCCATAATCTGGAGTATTATCAGCACACCCACTAAATCTCTAGAGAAAATGGCCTCTATCTTTTAAGTAACAAGCCAACAAAAATAAAAAGACTATCAATTGATAAACGACAGAGTCGTTTGATATGATTTAGACTTGTGCCGCACTTCGTGCTCACACCATAGAATTAGATTAGATGTCTAAATTACTTTCAAGGATTACCTGAATACAATGACTCAGCCTGTATCAAATCCATTGACTGGGAAGGCATTACTTCAAAAAGTAAAAGAACTTTCGCACTTATCTCGACGTGAGACTGCAAAGCTTTGCGGCTACTACAGCGTAGGTAAAAATGATCAGGTTCGTGTTAACCTGTCTGAATTTTTAGAAGCCGTACTGAGTGCAAGCGGCACTCCAATTGGGACTGATGCCTCAAAAGACGGACGTGGGCGAGAACCGACTTATCGAGTTAGTGTTCACAAAAATGGGCAAATTGTTATTGGATCTACGTACACCGAAAAGATGGGTCTACTTCCAGGAGATGAGTTTGAGATCAAGCTTGGATATAAGCATATTCAACTCATTAAGCTAGACACGTCAGAAGACTCCAACGGCTCAGCTCCTTAGTTATTCTAGTCAAGCAGTTGTTTGTCCCACGTTGTAGTTCCTGGAAGGTGCAGATTCATAAATTTCTGCACCCCGTTGCTAGTTACTGATGACTTATAAAAAAACATCTGAACTCAGCCGTTTTCTGCCTTAAACGTAATCGAGAGAAGATGAACGGGGTTGAGAGGAATGAGGCGCGTCAAGGATGCAACTGGAGCAGAGCGGGAGAGCTGGCATGCCAGTAGGCGGTGGGATTGAACCTGTGATGCTGCTTCAGGAGTCTGTAGCCAGTGGATGGCGATCGCCAAATGTTCGAGAGTCGCCACGGCCAAAACCAGAGTTCCATCCGGCTGAATCGTCTCACGGCAGCAAGTCAGAATTTTGGCGAGGTGGGAACCGCTACCTCCCACAAAAATTGAATGGGGGCGAGGTAGAGATGCAAGTGCGTCTGGAGCTTGTCCCGGTATGGCTGTCACATTAGCCGTGTGAAAGCGGTGGGCATTAGCGCGAATGAGTCGAATGCCTGCGGCTGTTTTCTCGATCGCGAAAATTTGGCTAGTGGGACAAAGCCGCGCCGCTTCAATCGAGACTGAACCTGTACCAGCGCCGATGTCCCAAAGAATCTGATCGGGTTTGAGGTTGAGTTCTCCTAAGGCGAGAAGCCGAATTTCTCTTTTGGTCATGAGCCCAGGGCGATCGCTAAAGCTGGCAAAGGCAGAATCAGGAATTCCAAGGGCTGGAAGGTTTTGAAGTGCAAGATTTGAAGGGAGATCAGAGTAAAACTGAGCGTTTGAGTCTGTCGTAAGACCTTGGCGATTTGAATGATCAAAATTCAGTTGCTCAAGAGCGGCTCCTCGCAGAGCGATCACGATATTGAGTGGAGCTACCGAGAGATTCCGCGAAGGATGGGCGAGGTCACTAACGGAATAGGCGGTGATGCACTCCTCGCTACTGCCAAGATTCTCACAGACCCAAAGCATGTAGTTTTGGGGCCGTTCAAGCGCTTCGATTAGCCGAGCGATCGCCTGAGGTGTATTCGTCGCATCTGTCAAAATCGCAATTTTTTCGACATCCCGTTGCAAGACTTGCACCAATTCATCGAGCGATCGCCCGTGAGCACTAATGATGTGAGCATCGTGCCAGGGAACTTTGATGCGGCTAAAGGCAAGCTGAACTGAGCTGAGATGAGGATAAAAGGCGAGATCTATAGGCGAAAACTCTGCTAATAACAACCGCCCAAGCCCAAAAAATAGCGGATCTCCAGAAGTCAAAACAACTACATTAGCTTTTGGCAGAGAACTCCCATCAGACACAAGGTGATCGCGAATGGTTTCAAAGGCGTCGTGAAAATTGCCCAGCACAACTCGCTGGGCAGGATGCTCTGGAAAATAGCTGAGATGGCGATCGCTCCCTACCAGTAGAGTCGCGGTTTCAATCTGATGTTGAATTTTTGGACTCAGACCTGCTTTACCATCCAGGCCAATTCCCACCACATGAATGAGAGGTTTCGCATCCGCACTTTGCCCCCGTTGCTCCTGAACAAATCTCTCTGGAAGATCAGACATCAGATGCTAAGACGAGGAGAGCATTGACGATGGCCGCAGCGACCGATGATCCGCCCTTGCGGCCTGCAATTCGAATTTGGGGAACAGAAGCGTTGGCGAGAGCAGCTTTGGCTTCCAACACCGAAACAAAACCAACAGGGGCTCCCACAACCAAAGTCGGCGAGGCTTCGCCCTTGGCGATCGCTTGACACAGCGCCATGAGAGCAGTGGGGGCATTGCCAATCACAAAAATCCCGTTTGGATAACGATTGAGACACTGCTGCATTCCTAATTCGCTGCGAGTTGCATTGGGATTTTCTAGGGACGGAGACACCGCATAATCAAGAGCAACATGGATTGGGTTGCCGAAGGTTTTAGAAACCATAGACTGAATGCCATATTTCAGCATGTTGACATCTACAATCAACGGGCAGCCCTGACGCAGTGCTGTTATGCCTTGGGCGATCGCCTCTGGACTCGTCCGCAAGAGATGCTTGAATTCAAAGTCGGCAGTGCTATGAATGACACGGCGAACGATCGAGTACTCCTCAGAACTCAAGGAGTGCTTTCCTATTTCTTGATCAATCATCTGAAAGCTCTCCATCACAATCGGGTGATTGAGCATTAGAGAAGGCAATGGCACCGTCATTTGGATTTCAACTCAAGGGAACAAAGAACGAGATCGTGCATCGCTGAGAAAGTCACCGTTGATCGTCTGATCACAGATTTCATTTGACCACGAATCTGAATTGTTCTCACGAGGCAATAATTTTTGCACGCCAAAGATTTAGCTTTTAGCTTCCGGAAAGCGATGCTCTCGTACGTCGTCACTGTACTGCTGCACCGCGTGGGTGACGATTTCTCGCAAGTTGGCATACGAACGCGCAAACGGGGGTTGCCACTCCGATAGACCTAGCACATCTGCTGTGACGAGCACCTGCCCATCACAATGTTCTCCAGCTCCAATCCCGATGGTTGGGATCGTCAACTTTTGAGAGATAGTCCGAGCCAGATCCGAAGGAATATGCTCTAAAACAATGCTAAAGGCTCCAGCAGACTCTAGAGCGATCGCCTCTTTAAGGAGCCGCTCACTTTCAGGGCGCGATCGCCCCTGCTGCCGGAACCCTCCAAATTGATGAACAGACTGAGGTGTTAACCCGATATGAGCCATAACGGGAATGCCAACTTGCACTAAACGCTCGACTGTGGCAACCATCGCTGGATGTCCGCCCTCAAGCTTCACAGCCTCTGCTCCAGCCTCTTTCAACGCTCGTCCAGCAGAGACAATAGCCTGTTCAATGCTAACTTGATAGCTTAAAAAGGGTAAGTCTACTGCGACTAGAGCGTTTTTGACCCCTCGTCGCACAGCTTTGGCATGGTGCAGAATTTCGTCTAGCGTAATGGGCACCGTTGTGTCATATCCGAGAGTGACCATCGCTAAGCTATCGCCAACGAGAATCATATCGACGTCTGTCTGGTCGAGCAGTTGGGCGAAAGCATAATCAGACGCCGTCAACACAACAATGGGCTTCCCGTTTCTCTTGTACTCTGCGAGCTTCCTAATAGTGACTGCCATAGGCTTCCAGCATTCAAGCTGCGATAGTTATTTTGCAACCCCGAATGAACTACCGCATATTGGCATAAATCCGTGCCAAGATAACCGTCTTCAGCTTTTTGAAACTGGGTACGTAGGCACGAGTATTGAAAACGTCGTAGTCGTTGCGTTCGATCTCGTCTAGAATCTGCTGATATAGCATCAGTGCTGCCCATACGGGCCAGCGAGCATCCGGACTAAGCTTTTGAATGCCTCGCTCTGCTTGAGCATAAAATTTACGAGCCCGCTGAATCTGAAAACGCATCAGTTCGCGCCAGCGCTCGTCAATCACTCCATTCATTAAGTCAGTTTCGGTGTAATCGAAAAGAGCTAGTTCATCAAGGGGCAAATAAATGCGTCCTCGACTCGCATCTTCACCGACATCTCGCAGAATATTTGTGAGTTGGTTGGCAATGCCTAAGGCGATCGCCTCTTGTTCTGGACATTGAGTCTGTTTGTTCTGTTGCCACGGCGCTGATCCTGGAGCCTGTTGAGTGCCCATAACCGCGTTCGACATCAATCCAACGGTTCCAGCAACTCGGTAGCAATAGAGGTAAAGATCCTCAAATGACTGATAGCGGCAGCGATATAAATCCATTTGCTGTCCCGCTATCATGTCTCGGAAGGGCTGAATATCGATGGGGAAACGGTTCAGCGTATCGACTAGGGCAACGTCTGGGTCCGCCAAAGGATGCCCCGCAAAGAGCGCTTCGAGAGTATGTTCCCACATCTCTAGAGTCGCTGGCGTTGTTGACCCCGCATCCGGGCCATCGACCAGCTCATCAGTGCGGCGACACCAGACGTATATCGCCCAGATTGCTTGCCGCTTCTCTATTGGCATCAGCAACGTTCCTAAATAGAAAGTCTTAGAATACGTCGCTGTGACAGTTCGACAATACTCATAAGCATCCTCTAGCGATGCCAAATCGGTTGTCGTAGAAGACTCGGACAGGTTCAACATTACATTGCAGACTGGGGGATGAATGTCACGGGTGGCCGTCATGGGCGTTCGACGATGAAGTTGATGGGGAATAATCATGATGAAGCATGGTCTATGGCTACGAGGGAGCAGTCGCCCCGGACGATAGCTGCCTCTAGGCTACGGCTTCAACCTGCTTTGATTCTGGAGAAGATGTACTCTCCACCATCTCGGTCTGCTCGCTGATAGCCTGCGCTGTCAGCTTACCAGAAAGCACAGCCCCTTCCATGCTTGCCAGATATCGCTGCATGGTATAGTCGCCCGTCAAGTAGAAATTGGAGATCGGAGTGACTTGACTCGGACGCACAGCTTGTCGTCCTGGAGTAGCCGTGTAAACCGACCGAGGCGTTTTGACAACCTTGGACTTCAACAGTTGAGCAGGTTGCTCTGTCCCAAAATGGTGTGGGAAGAGCTTGTGCAATTCCGCCATGGTTGCTTCCACAATCTCTTCATCGGTCTTAGCGATCCAGTCTTTGGCAGGAGCCAGCACCAACTCAAGCATCGAGCGATCGGGGTTTGCATACTCGCGACAGGTATTGCTCATGTCGGCGTAGACGCTTAATAGTGGCGATCGCGAAAACAATAGATGATCGATGTCGGTCAGCTTTCGGTCAAACCAGAGATGAATATTAATGACGGGCACGCCTTCCAAGCCATCTAGCTGCTTGAAGAAAGGTATCTCTTTCCACGGCTTAGGCAGCATGACTTTTAAGGGATCGACGGACATAGCTGAAACATAGAGATCAGCAGTGAGCACGTTGTCTTCAGCACCATTCAGTCCTCTCATCAAAAAGTGACGAACTGAGCCATCCTCATTCAGCACAATTTCTTTGAGGGGTGAGTTTAGTTGAATCTCTCCTCCCCGTGCCGTGATGTAGTCTGCCAGAGGTTGGCATAGCCGCTCCGGAGGTGCGCCGTCGAGAAACGCCATCTTAGAACCATTCTTCTCCTGCAAGAATCGGTTCATGGCCGTTAGGATAATCGTCGACGAAATCTCATCCGGGCCGATGAAATTCAACGATTTCGTCATTGCAATAAAAACTTCTTCATTCACCCGTTCAGGAATATTGTGCTTGCGCAGCCATTCCGTCCAGGAATATTTGTCCATCTCTTCGACATATTGCTGACCCCGTACCATCACAGGCAGCAGACCCAATCCGAAGCGGATCTTTTCTTCCCAGGTCAACATATCGTTATTTTTCAGAATTGCAAACACCCCATTGAAGGGAGCTGGAATGTTTGGAAAGTCGAAGCGAGAGTAAGTGCCTGGATTGCTAGGCTGGTTGAAGATCATCGAGTGCTCTTTCCACTGCAGCCGATCTTCAATATCTAGCTCCTTAAAGAGCTGAAGCATGTTGGGATATGCTCCGAAAAAGATATGCAGCCCCGTCTCGTACCAATCTCCATCTTCATCTTTCCATGCGGCAACCTTCCCACCTAGAACATCTTGACGTTCTAGAACGATGGGGGTATGTCCAGCATCGACTAAGTACTTAGCGCAGGAAAGACCTGCTAGCCCGCCTCCGGCGATCGCAACTCGCATTTAATTCCCCTATGTCCTCTGAATGCTTTTGCTCATTTCTGATCATTATACAAACCGTAACATTTCAACCGATGCCGTGGCGTACTGACAGTTCTTTATTACGGCTTTTTTACGAACAGGACAGGGGAACCGCCATCAAAGCCTCAGTCTGCTGGGCCTCAAAACCACGATTAGCAAAATGCAATTCGCGAATCATTGACAACCGTTTATTCTTGACAAAAGCTACTTTACCTTGAGTCTGCATCTGGCCTGCCAAAGGAGCTGTGTCCTGAGGTGGTTGCTGTTCAAAGATGTTATGACCCAAGGTAATCATGATCCATCCAGGAGGTGCTCCACCCTTAGTTTTCATATCAAGACACCTTTTGAAACAGGAAGAGGTGCTTTTTCTAGGAATTACGTTGTCATCCCAACCAGTTTTGGGAATGATAAGCCTGTCTTCCGGCACAGAGGCGCTGTCTACTGTAACTACCAGTACTGGGGATATCACCTACGGCAATCCATAGCGCATCAGCCACGTCTGCTTAGAACGCCAAAGTGATGTTCGACTCAAGTGCTGGGCTATCCCCCGTATTCGTCCATTTAAGTGGGCTGGCAACGACTATTCTCAGGAGTTTTCTATGGGAAGTAATATGAAAGCAGAAGGCTGCCAGATTGTCATTACAGAACAGTCTGGTTCAGTCCAATTACCCAAAAGTCTGACCGTTATTGAAGCTGTGGCGTTTAAGCAGACGTTTCAAGAACTGTGTCAGGGGCATCCCGACCTTGAGAGAGCAGATTTAGATTTAACAAATACTCAATTCGTAGATAGCAGTGGCATTGGGGCGATCGTCAACTCGTGGAAAACCGCGAAGCAGCACGGAATGGAGTTTGCTTTACTCAACGTCTCTCCTCAAGTAATGATGGCACTCTCCCTTTCCGGGATTGACCAGATGCTAGACATCCGGAAAGCTCAAGCTCAACCTGATGACGAACCTCATGGACAAGGGGGAGCCAGTGGAAGAATACTGTCATCTCGTCCTCAGATGCCTGCGACGCATCCGTCTGTGAGTTCTAAAACCAAGCGCTTAATAGATATTGTGGGCGCACTGGTGGGACTCGGCCTCACTGGTATTTTGATTGTGCCGATTGCGATCGCCATCAAATTGGAGGACGGTGGCCCTATCGTTTTTGGACAAACTCGATGTTCTCTTATGGGACGGCGTTTCCGGATTTGGAAATTTCGCTCGATGGTGACGAATGCCGAAGCCCTAAAACACACCGTCAAAAATGAAGTGGAAGGGGCGCTCTTCAAAAATGAGAATGACCCTCGTATTACAAAAGTTGGGCGCTTTTTACGGAAAACCAGCTTGGATGAATTTCCTCAGTTCTGGAACGTGCTGAAGGGGGATATGAGCTTAGTTGGGACTCGTCCGCCGACTCCAGATGAGCTAGAGCGCTATGAAGTTCCTCAATGGCAGCGTTTGAATGTGAAACCAGGAATTACTGGAGAATGGCAGGTGTATGGGCGTTCTTCCATCAAAGACTTTGAAGACGTTATTCGCCTTGACCTGCGCTATCAGGAAAAATGGAGCTTGAAATACGACCTAGAACTCATACTCAAGACCATAACCGTTATTTTTGACAAAGAATCTGGAGCCTACTGAAGCCTTTCTTTTAAGGGTTGAGCGATCTAGCACAAGCGGCTGTCAGGCTACCTAATTCCTTTCGATCGAAAGGAAGGAAATTCTTCGACTCTTGGCGGTTTTGTGCCATGTCGGGTTAAGTTTAGTATCGTGGGTTTGGTGTTAGCCAAG
>JGI12048J13642_10810190_pt1 | contig 35651 bp, 34 predicted proteins | sample ElkSlonscriptome_16_FD_13642 | JGI IMG/M metagenome (IMG submission 13642)
GGAAAGACCATCACGCCCAGTTCCTCGGCCTGTTCGCCGAGCCAGCGGGTCATGTTGCCGAGCGAGCCGGTGTAGCAGCCGTGATTGCTCATGAGCGGGGGCATGATCGCATGCGGGAGCGAGGTCTTGCCGCCCTTGGACAGCATCCAGTGCCAGTTGTCGGTCACTGGCGTTTCAGCCATGGGACAGCCATTGTCGCGCCAGTCGGGCAGCAGTTCGTCCAGCGCCTTGGGATCGACCACCGCGCCCGAAAGGATATGCGCCCCGATCTCGGAGCCCTTTTCCAGGACCACGACCTCGAGCTCCTCGTTCAACTGCTTGAGCCGGATCGCGGCCGACAGGCCGGCCGGGCCGCCCCCCACGATGACGACATCGCAGGGCATTGATTCACGTTCGCTCATGCGCTTCTCTTGTAACCCTTCGTTTCTGGCTCAACGCCCGCGGGTGTCTCGAGTGCCCGCCCTTGCCTATTGCACTTGCTAACTGCCCCCCGGACAGTCAAGACCCGCATTGGAAGAGCATGACCGCAGCCGACCCTGATCTTGCCCGCGAAATGGCGGCCCACCGCGAATGGTGGAGGCTGGCCGGGGTCGATCTCGATTTCGCCGATGACGCTACGGCATGGCTCGCCGAGCCGGAGCCTGCGGCGTCCGCGTCCGACCCAGGGGAGGACGGCGATCGCCCCCCTGCCCGGCCCAGCGAACCGGCAATCGAGGAAAAAGCGCCGCCGCCTGATCTTCTGGGCGATTCGCCGCCCGAAACGCTCACGGCGTTCCGCGAATGGTGGATGAGCGCGCCGGGCCTCGACGCGATCGGGCCGCGCGGGCGCGTGCCGCCGCGCGGACCTGCCGAGGCGGGGCTGATGGTGCTGGTCGTCCATCCCGAGGAAGGCGACCGGGAGCGATTGCTGGCGGGTCCGCAAGGCAGGCTGCTCGAAGCGATCCTTGCAGCGATGGGAATCGCCTCTCAGGATATCTATGTCGCATCCGCCCTGCCACGCTTCATGCCGATGGCCGATTGCACCGCCGAAGCGCAGCGCGGCATGGCGCAAGTGCTCTCACATCACATCCAACTCGCAGCCCCGCAGCGAATCGTCGCATTTGGTGCAGGGCTGGGCGCGCTTATGGGCGCTCACGACAAAAATGATTACGGGAACTTACCCAATATTCACCATAAGCACTCCACAAACCCGGTACTGATGAGCGAGGATCTCGAAAGCCTGATGGCGATGCCCAAGCTCAAGGCCCGATTCTGGCGGAGATGGATGGAATGGTCGGCCAAACAGGCGTGACGAAGATTTCAGCGGTGAAGAGGATCGGCGCAACGATGCTCGTCCTGGGCGCGCTTGTCGCTGCCCCCGCCCCGCTTGCCGCGCAGCAATCGGGCAGCATGGTCGCGCATTATGACCGCACGCCGCGCGCGACAACCGTCCTTCCGGCCGTGCTCTCCGAGCGCGAGCGCGCGCATTACCGCGCCGTGTTCGCCGCGATCGATCGCGAGGACTGGGAGACGGTCGATCGTTTGCTCGGCAATGACGAAGGTATCCTGAAGCAGGTTGCGCTCGCCGAATATTACACCCATGCGCGCAGCCCCAGGGTCAGCGCCGAACAGGTTGCGCGGTGGTTCGCGCTCGGCGTCGAATTGCCGCATGCCGAACAGCTCGGCCGGCTCGGCGCGAAGCGTGGGCTCGAATATGTCCCCGATTTTCCTTCGGGCCAGGCGCTCAGCCGGCAGCCCGCCGCCCCGAAACGCGTCCGGCCGCGCACGATCGAGGACGGGAGCATGCCCGGCGAGGTGCGCGCAGCGATCCTCGATGCGATCAGGAACGATGATCCCGGCTCGGCCCATGGCCTGCTCGACGAGGTCGATTTCGGCCTCAGCCCCGAGGCGCGCGCCGAATGGCGTCAGCGCGTTGCCTGGAGCTACTACATCGAAAACGACGATACCTCCGCGCTCGCGCTTGCCGAACGGGTGGCAGAGGGAAGCGGTCCCTGGGTCGCGGAGGGCGAATGGGTCGCAGGGCTCGCCGCGTGGCGATTGGGCTATTGTGCCCTCGCCGCGGAAAACTTCGCCGAGGCGGCACGCGGCTCCACCAATGAAGAGCTGACCACCGCCGCCCATTACTGGGCCCACCGCGCGCTGGTCCGCTGCCGCGAACCGGGCGAAGCGCAGGCGCATCTCGCCGCCGCCGCGCGCCATCACGAAACGCTCTATGGCATGCTCGCCGCCGATCAGCTCGGCATCGAACTGCCTGCCGAAGCCACTCCCGAACCCTTCACAGAGAGCGATTGGCGCGACCTTGAACAGCGGGGCAATATCCGCGTCGCCGCTGCGCTGGTCGAGATCGGACGCTATTCGCTCGCCGACGAGGTCCTGCGGCACGAGGCCCGGATCGGGCCGCCGCGCGATTATCCCGCCCTCGCCCGGCTTGCGCGAGAGCTGGGCCTGCCATCGACACAGCTGTTCATGGCCCATCACGCGCCCTATGGCATGCGCAGCGAAGCGGCATTGCGTTTCCCGGTGGCGCGCTGGCAGCCGAGGACCGGCTGGCGGGTCGATCCCGCGCTTGCCTTCGCCCATGCGCTGCAGGAATCGAATTTCCGCGCAGCTGCCGTCAGCCCCGCCAATGCGCGCGGCCTGATGCAGATCATGCCCGGCACTGCGCGCGACCACGATCGCCGCCTCGAACTGGGCGCAAGCTATGATGATCTCAACGATCCCGAGGTGAATCTCGCCTACGGCCAGCAACATCTCGAAATGCTGCGCGACAGCGGCGCGACGGGCGGCCTGCTGCCCAAGATCATGGCTGCCTACAATGCCGGACTGACCCCGGTCGATCGCTGGAACAGCGAGATCAACGATCAGGGCGACCCGCTGCTCTGGATGGAATCGATCCCCTATTGGGAAACGCGCGGCTATGTCGCGATCGTCATGCGCAATTACTGGATGTACGAGCGCGCCGCCGGCGTTCCCTCGCCCAGCCGCCGTGCACTGGCACAGGGGCGCTGGCCTGTCTTCCCGCAAATGTCTACGGTCCGAACCGCAAGGGTCGAACAGGACGACTGAAAGGGGCGCAAGGCAATGGCGATCGACGAGGCGAAGCAATTCGTGCCGATCAATATCGCCGTCCTCACGGTCTCCGACACACGCACGCCCGACAACGATACGTCGGGCGACCTCCTCGCCGACCGGATCACCGCCGCCGGGCACTCGCTCGCCGCGCGCGCGATCGAGCGGGATGATGCGGGGCTGCTGGTCAAGCGGATGAACGGCTGGATCGACGATCCCGCCATCGACGCGGTCGTCTCGACCGGGGGAACGGGGCTTACGGGCCGCGACGTGACGCCCGAAGCGCTCGCGATGATAGAAGGCGGGCGCGAGATCCCCGGCTTCGGCGAACTGTTCCGCTGGATCAGCTTCGGCACGATCGGCACCAGCACGATCCAGTCGCGCGCCTGCGCCTTCGTCGCGCGCGGCACCTACATCTTCGCCCTTCCCGGATCGAACGGCGCGGTGAAGGATGGCTGGGACAATATTCTTGCCGAACAGCTTGATGCCCGCAACCGGCCCTGCAATTTCGTCGAGCTGATGCCGCGCCTGCGCGAAAGCTGAAGCCGGAACAAAGCCCGTCCGCCCCGGATTGGTCAGGCATCACGCCGCCATTCGGGAACTTCCTTGCTCGACCTCGCGCAATATTCGACCACGACGCTCGCCGCCGCGTTTGCCGCCTGCGCGGTTGTTATCGCCGTCTTCGGCTCCAAGATGGCGGGCTATGCAGACGTGATCGCGGACCGCACGGGACTTGGCGAAGCGCTGATCGGATCGGTCCTGCTGGGAGCCGGGACGAGCATTGCCGGCATCGTCACATCGACCAGCACAGCCGCCAGCGGAGCGGCGGATCTCAGCGTCTCGAACGCGCTCGGCGGGATCGTCGCGCAGACCATGTTCCTCGCCCTTGCCGACCTGTTCTACAAGCGGGTCAATCTGGAACATGCCGGGGTGAGTGCGGTCAATCTCGGGCAGGCGACGGTGTTGATCGTGCTGGTCGCGCTGCCCGTCATGGCATGGGCTGCGCCGCCGATCACGTTGTGGAGCGTCAACCTGCTGAGCCCGGTGCTGATCGCGGTCTATCTCATCGGCCTCCACAATGCGCACCGGATCCACCAGGAACCGATGTGGCTACCGAAACAGACCGACGACACGCAGGAGGACGAAGCGGGAGAGGACGACAAGAGCGAGTCCCTCGCCATGCTGCTCGCGCTGTTCGGCGGGCTCGTGCTCATCGTCGGCTCGGCGGGCTATGTCGTGGGCGAAACCGGCCTTGCCCTGTCGGGACGGCTTGGCCTCAGCGAGAGCCTGGTCGGCTCGCTCGGCACCGCGACCGTCACTTCGCTGCCCGAACTCGTCACCACGATCGCCGCGGTCCGCAGGGGGGCACCGCAGCTCGCAATCGGCGGGATCGTGGGTGGCAACATGTTCGATTCGCTTTTCGTTGCCGCCAGCGACTTCGCCTATCGTGACGGCAGCATCTATCACGCCATTTCCGACGCGACGGTGTTCTGGATGGGGCTGGTGATCGTGATGACGGCGGTCCTGCTGCTCGGCCTGCTGCGCCGCCAGCGCGAGGGGCCGGGCAAGATCGGGTGGGAATCGGTGACGCTCATCGGGTTGTGGGCGATCGGAGCGGGCCTGCAGATCTACCGCGGATAGCACTCGACAGGGCATGATGTTCTTATTATGTTCCTACCCATGTCCGACCCCCAACGCACCGCCATGAAAGGACGCGGCGCCGCCTCTTCGCGAATGCCCGGGCGATTCGGCCTTGCAGCGCGCGAGGCCTGCGGCGACTGGCGCGATAGTGCGGCCACGCTGGACGGCCCTCCCCCCGGGTTGCGCACGACCGTTACCGAAGAACGGCCGCGCTCGATCCTTAGCTTCAACCAGAGCCCTGACGTGCCGTTCGACCGTTCAGTCAATTCCTATCGCGGCTGCGAGCACGGGTGCATCTACTGCTATGCGCGGCCCACCCATGCCTATCACGACCTTTCGCCCGGGCTCGATTTCGAAACCCGCCTGTTCGCGAAGCCCAATGCGCCCGAATTGCTGCGCGCGACGCTGGCGAAACCCGGCTATCGCCCGCGCCCGATCGCGCTTGGTACCAACACCGATTGCTATCAGCCGATCGAGCGCGACTGGCGGATCACGCGGCAGGTGCTGGAAGTGTGCCTCGAAGCGCGCCACCCGGTGACGATCACGACCAAGTCGGACCGTGTGCTCGACGATCTCGACCTTGTCGTCCGGATGGCGAGGGAGAACCTGGTGGCGGTGGCGATCTCCGTGACGAGCCTCGATCCGGACCTATCGCGCAAGCTCGAACCGCGCTGCGCCGCCCCGGCGAAGCGGCTCGCCGCGCTCGGCCGGCTGGTCGAGGCCGGCGTGCCAACCCATTGCTCCGTCTCGCCCGTCATTCCGGCGATCACCGATGAATTCATGGAAGGGATCGTCGCCGAAGCGGGCCGGATCGGCGTGCAGAGCGCCGGCTGGATCCCGCTGCGCCTGCCGCACGAGGTCGCGCCACTGTTCCGCGAATGGCTCGATGTCCATTACCCGGAACGAGCGGGAAAGGTCATGAGCATTGTCCGCTCGATCCGGGGCGGGCGGGACAATGATCCGAATTTCGGCACCCGCATGAAGCCCGAAGGCGTCTGGCCGGACCTGTTCCGCAGCCGCTTCGCGATCGCCTGCAAACGGGCCGGGATCGGCAAACACCGTTTCGAACTCGATTGCACCCGGTTCCGCAGGCCTTCGACGCATGGCCAGCTCGACCTTTTCGCGTGAGGGCTATTCGCTTGAATCACAGGCCCTTGCGCACTACGCCTCGGCGACGGGGGTACAGATGAGACGGATTTTCGCGGAGACTGCAGGCGCAGCGCTGTTGGGGGTGCTGAACCCGGCGGCGGGATTGGCTGCCGACACGCACGAATCCGCGCGCGCGATCATCGAGACCATCGACGAGGCGACCTTGCGCGAGGCGCTCCTTGCGCTGGGTGCCCAAGCGACCCCGCTCGACGAGGAGGGACGCATTGTGAGAGTGGGTTTTCCCGGCGGCGGTGTCGCGGTCCTGCGCCGCTCGGCCTGCGAGGAAGGCCCGTGCCGGGGCCTGCTGATGACGAGCCTGTTCGCGCCGCCCAAGGCAAGCGAAACGGGCACTGCAGCGCGCATTGCCCGGCGTTTTTCGTCGAGCTTCAACCCTGCGAGCGTCATCATCAATGAACGCGGCGAGCACCTGCTGAAAGCATATCTCGTGCTCGATGGCGGAGTAACCCGCGCCAATCTAGTCACGGCGATCGGCCTCTTCGGCCTTGGCATCGCGCAATACAGCGAAGCGCTCTATGGCGCTGCGGAATGAAGACGGACCCGCCTTGAGGGCTGAAAGGGAGTAATGGAATGAAGCATCTGGGGGTTTTCGGGGCACTGGCGGCACCGTTGGCATTATCGCTGGGCGGGCCGGCTGCGGCGCAGGACACCGCGCCGCTCGAGACATTCAGCCGCGCCGATCTCCTGACCGCGCTCGACGCGATCGAGGCCAGTCACGACGAGCTTGCGGACAGCCGCAGCATCAACGTGACCTTCGCCACCGGCCTCTACGCCAATGCGCTGCTGCTCGCATGCACCGACGACGATCTCGAAGCCGAATGCCTTGGAACCTCGCTGCTTGCCACCTTCAATCGTGAAGGCCGTACCGAGGCCGAGGTGGCCGAGGCGATCAACGCCTACAATTACCGCGAGAATTTCGGCCGCGCCTATATCGATCCCGAGGGCACCATCTCGGTGCGCCTCTACATCATCGCGGATGGCGGGATCAGCCGCGAGAATTACCGGCGCCAGATCGAGCTGTGGGAAAGCTCGCTGAACGATTTCTTCGACTACCTCTACGGCGAAGAGGAAAGCGAAGGAGAAGCGACGGGCGACGAGGCCTGACCCCGCCCCTGCCCTTCCTTTCGAGCGCGAGGTTCAGCCGAAGCCCTCACCCACCTCGCCGGGGCTGAACCGCACCAGACGGCTGTCGACCAGCGCGGCCGTGCGGTTCACCACGGCGTGCGCATAGTCGGGGTCCTTGATCATCTCGAAAAAGGCGCCCGCATTGGGATATTCGGCGACGAAGCCGTCGTGCCAGCTTTCGAATTCGGGTCCGGTCACCATCGTGCGGAACGCGCCGCGCCAGACGATCCTGCCGCCGACGCGGCGAAAGATCGGGCCGGACGTCTTGCCGTATTCCTCGTAGGCGCGGCGGCCCGACCAGCCCTTGCCCGCATGTTCATGGCCTGCGGGATAGTCCGCCTTTTCCCGGTAGAGCAGGAGGTTGAGCATGTGGATCGGTTCGTCGCGCGGCAGTTTCTTGAACTGCTCGAAATTCTCCGGCGAGGGGTCGATGAAGGTTTCGCATTCCATCGCCGATCAGGCCTCGAGCCGATAGTCGGAAAAACGGTCGCGGAGGTCCTTCTTGGATATCTTGCCGGTCGCGGTGTGGGGGATTTCATCGATGAACTCGACCGCGTCGGGGAGCCACCATTTCGCGACCTGGCTTCGCAGGTGCTCGATGATGTCCTCCGCGCTTACCTCGGCATCGGCCTTCTTCACGACGAAGAGCACAGGGCGTTCGTCCCACTTGGGATGCGGCATGCCGACGCAGGCGGCCTCGGCCACCGCCGGATGGCCGCCCGCGGCGTTTTCAAGCTCGACAGAGCTGATCCATTCGCCGCCCGACTTGATCACGTCCTTAGTCCGGTCGGTCAGTTGCAGCGTACCGTCGGGATGCAGGATGCCGACATCGCCGGTGTCGAACCAACCTTCGTTGTTCACCGCGTCCTTGTCAGACTTGAAGTAGCGTCTGATGATCCAGGGCCCGCGGATCTGGAGCGCGCCCGAGCTTTTCCCGTCGCGCGGCAATTCGGTGACCATGTCGTCGAGATCGACCGTGCGCAGTTCGACACCGAAGATCGGGCGGCCCTGCATGGTCGTCTTCTGCACCTTCTCCTCGAAGGAAAGCTCCTCCCAGTCCCAGGTGGGCCCGCCGACCGTGCCGATCGGGCTGGTCTCGGTCATGCCCCAGGCGTGCTGGACGCGCGTGCCGTTCTTCATCAGGCGCTCGATCATGAACTTGGGCGCGGCCGACCCGCCGATTGTCGCGGCCTTCAATGGCGGCAGGTCGAGCCCGTTGGCATCGCAGTACTGGAAGTGCGCGAGCCACACGGTCGGAACGCCCGCGCTGTCGGTCACCTTCTCGTCGATCATCAGCTGGTGGAGCACGGCAGGATCGTTGACTGCGGAAAAGACGAACTTGATCCCCGCCATCGCGCCCGCATAGGGCAGGCCCCAGCTCGCCGCGTGGAACATCGGCACCACCGGAAGCATCACCGAGGATCCCGAGAAATTGAACGCCGCCGGCTGCAGCCCTGCGATCGCGTGCAGCACGGTCGAGCGGTGTTCGTATTGCACGCCCTTGGGATTGCCGGTCGTCCCGGACGTGTAGCAGATCATGCACGGATCGCGCTCGTCGCCCGTGACCCATTCGAAATCGCCGTCCTCGGCGCCGATCCAGTCCTCAAAAGCGGGCGCGTTCTCACCGCTGTCATAGCAGATATAATGCTCGATCGTGGTCCAGCGGTCCTTCATCTTGTCGACGATCGGCTGGAACGCCGCATCGTAGAGCAGCACGCGGTCCTCGGCGTGGTTCACGATGTAGTCGAGCTGGTCATCGAACAGGCGCGGGTTCACCGTGTGGAGCACCCCGCCCATGCCTGCGACGCCATACCAGCTCACGAGATGGCGCGAATGGTTCATGGCAAGGCTCGCCACCCGCTCTCCCGGCCTGATCCCGAGCCGCTGAAGCGCCTGCGCCATCTTGAGCGCATCGCGCCTGATCCCGGCCCAGTCGGTGCGCGTCACGCTGCCATCGGCCCAGCGGGTCACGATCTCGCGCGTTCCGGCCTCGCGCGCGGCATGATCGATCACGCTGGTGATGCGCATGGTCCAGTCCTGCATCGCTCCGAGCTTCGCCATTCTCGTCTCTCCCCTATTCAATGAAGACTGTCTCGATTGCCGGGAATCCCTGCCCGGCGTGAATCCTTGAAGGTCGGTGTTCATGCCGAGCCTATGCGCGCTTGGCAATCGCCGGATGATCGCATTTGCGACAGCTTCGCGAACATCTGTCACGGCTTTGCCACGCAGGTTTCCTAAGCCTCGGCGCACAGGATCACTGACGAGAGGACGGACATGACCAGAATTGCGATGCTTCTTGCGGGCTGTGCAGCGATCGTCGCTGTCCCGGCGCAGGCGCGCGACGGGCGGCTTTATGTCGGCGTGGACGGCGGCGTCATGCTGGAAGACCAGGTCGATGTCGACATCGACCTCGCCCGTCCCGACGGGCTGCAGGAAAACGCAGCATTCGCCGACACCAATACCGGCATCGATGCTGATATCGTCGTCGGTTACGATTTCGGCGCCTTCCGGCTCGAAGCCGAGGGCGGTTACAAGCGCGCGGGCTATGACAGCCTGACGGTGGTGAACCCCGAACTCGTCCCGGGCGCGGGCATCGTGCCCGGCACGGTCGTCCAGAACGAGGAAGACCTCTCGATCTTTAGCGGGATGGTCAACGGCCTGTTCGAATTCGGCAAGGATTTCCAGATCTTCGCCGGCGGCGGGGCGGGCTTCGCCAATGTCGACCTGCCGGTCGAGGTGGCGGGCGTCGGGACCATCATCGACGATTCGGCGACCGATTTCGCCTGGCAGCTCATCGGCGGCTTTCGTTACGCTGTCAGCGACAAGATCGATCTCGGCGTCAAATACCGCTATTTCGTGATCGACGAATTCGAATTCGAAAGCGCTTTCGGCGACCCGCTCGAAGCGGACTTCCAGAGCCATTCGATCCTTGCGAGCCTGCGCTACAATTTCGGCGCCGCGCCCGAACCGGCGATGGCGCCCGCACCCGAACCGGCCGCTCCCCCGCCGCCGCCTCCGCCGCCCCCGCCGCCGCCCCCTCCCCCGAAGCCGGTCTGCAACACCGGGCCCTACATCGTGTTCTTCGATTTTGACCAGTCGACGATCACCGCCGAGGCGGCGAGGATCCTCGACGGCGCGGTGACGGCCTATGCGAATTGCGGCGCTGCCGATGTCATGCTCGCAGGCCACACCGACCGCGCAGGGTCGGCCACCTACAACATGGCGCTCGCCGGGCGGCGCAATGCATCCGTGCGCGAATACCTTGCCGGACGCGGCATTCCCGAAGGCCGCATCTCGAGCGAATCCTTCGGCGAATCGCAGCCGCGCGTTCCCACCGCCGACGGCGTGCGCGAGGCGCAGAACCGCCGGGTCGAGATAACCTACGGTCCCAATTCGGGCATGTGATCGCGCCGGTTGCAGGCCTTATGGCAAAGGGCCGGGAGAGCGATCTCCCGGCCCTTTTTTCCTTGGCCGCTGCGGCATTGCCGGTCAGGCGATGAAATAGCCGCTGATCTCCCAGCCCTGCGGGCCCATCTTCATCACGATGGTTTCGACCGAGTGGCCTTCCTCGTTCTCGAAACGGGTGCGGAACTGCATCACCTGGTAGTCCCCCTCAGCCGCTCCCGGCAGGCTCGAGGCGCGCTCGATCGTGGCGACTTCGCGCGAGAGCACCCTGCCGAGCGGGGCGCGCACCGGTGCCACCTGCTCCTGCCATTCGCGCGGCGATATTTCGGAGCGGATCGGCGTGCCGGTCAGTTCCCAGCTCCCCTCCCAATCGCCCGCGTCGATCCGCGCGAGAAACGCCTCTGCACGCTCGATCGAGACGGCGTCGGCCCGGTCGACCGGATTGGCACTGCCGCGATCCTGCGCCGTGCTTTCGGCTTCGGCGATGCGGGCGGGCTCTGCCGGTCCGTCGGCGAGAAGAAAGATGGCGGCGGCTGCAATTGCAATGGACATGATAAGCATTCCTCCTGTCAGCCATGCGGCCCGCGAAAGGCCGGCACGGCGGGTTTCATCGAGGACTGCAATGTCGTGAGATGCCGGCCCTGCGGACATCCCGGAATCCGTGTGCGCAAGGTTTTGGGGGGCTTCGCTCTCGGTCTCACCCAAAATTCTTGCGGCCTCTCGGCTGCTCGACACGCCCAGCTTGCGGCGTGCACCCCGCAGCCGATCGTTCAATGCGTGGACGGAAATGCCGAGTTCATTAGCGCTCGACTTCGCATCGTGGCCCGCGAGCAGGAGACGCAGCGCATCCTTTTCCTTGTCGGTGAGGTCGGAAAGCGCGCCGTTCACTACGCCACCAGCTTGAGCCGTGCCTTGCCACGCTTCGGCCCCAGTTCGACATTGTCGATTCCCGGGATCGCCGCCAGCCGCTCGGCCAGTTCACCGTCGAGCATGTAATCGCCGCCGAGCCGCACCGCGACATGGCCGCCGTGCTCAAGCGCGAGACGGACGAGCACTTCGCCGCAACCCGATTGCCATTCGCCCTGCGCGATATCGAGCTCGATCTTGAGCTCTAGCAGCGCATCCATGCTCGATATGTCGGCGCTCAGCTGCATCGGCGTCGATCCGCTCACGCCTGCGAGCTCGCGCGCCCCGCGGATCGTCAGGCGCGGAGGTTCGGACGGGTCGGGCGCGTCGAGCTCGACATTGAGCAGCAGGCATTCCCCGCTCGCCGCCCAGCGTTCGAATTGCGGCACGAGCGATTCCTCGAAACAGGCCGAAGAGAACTGGCCCGACAGGTCGGAGAAATCGGCACGGATGAATTCCTTGCCGCGCTTGGTGCGCGCCTTGACGGCATTCTCGACCATCGCGGCCATCACCGCGGTGCCGCTGGCGGCGGCTTCCATCAGGCTCTGATAGGTGCGTGCCCCGTTCGCAAGCGCCACGGTGCGGAATTCCTGGATCGGGTGGCCGGAGAAATAGAAGCCGAAATTCTCGCGCTCCTTCGCCATGCGATCAGCCTTGCTCCATTCCTCGGTCGGGGAGAGCCGCAGCGTTTCACCCGGCGTATCCTCGCCGCCGAACAGCCCCCCCTGCCCGCTGGTGCGCTCACGCATGGCGGCTTCGGCAACGGCCAGCAGGTGTTCGGCATTGGCGTGGACGAGCGCGCGATTTTGCTCGAGCCCGTCTAGCGCGCCTGCGCAGGCCAATGCCTCGAACTGGCGGCGGTTCATTGCGCCGTGGGGAATGCGCTCGCAGAAATCCTGCAGGCTCGCGAACGGCCCCTTCGCCTGCCGCTCGGCGACGATCGCCTCCATCGCCTTTTCCCCGACATTGCGGATCCCCGCGAGCGCATAGCGCACCCCATAACCGCGCTCTGTCTGTTCAACGGTGAAGCGCGCTTCGGAGGCATTGATGTCGGGCGGCAGCACCTCGATGCCGCCGTCTGTCCCCGGATAGCGCCGCGCATCGTCGACGAAGACGGCGAGCTTTTCCGACTGGTGCATGTCGAAGCACATCGAGGCGGCGTAGAACTCTTCAGGATAATGCGCTTTCAGCCACGCGGTCTGGTAGGCGAGCAGCGCATAGGCGGCCGCGTGGCTCTTGTTGAAGCCGTAGCCGGCGAACTTGTTGATCAAGTCGAACAATTCGTTCGCCTTCGCCGCCTCGATTCCCGAAACGCGCGCGCAGCCCTCGATGAAGATGGCGCGCTGCTTGTCCATCTCGGCCTGGTTCTTCTTGCCCATCGCGCGGCGCAGCAGGTCCGCATCGCCGAGCGAATACCCGGCAAGGATCTGCGCGGCCTGCATCACCTGTTCCTGGTAGACGAAGATGCCGTAGGTTTCCTCGAGGATGCCGGCGAGCTTTTCGTGCGGGTATTCGATCGGCTCGACCCCCGCCTTGCGCCTTCCGAACAGCGGGATGTTGTCCATCGGACCCGGTCGGTAGAGCGAGACGAGCGCGATGATGTCGCCGAAATTGGTCGGCTTCACCGCTTTCAGCGTGCGCCGCATCCCTTCGGATTCAAGCTGGAATACGCCCACCGTGTTGCCGACCTGCATGAGTTCGTAGACCGCCGGATCGTCGAGCGTAAGGGCCCCCAGATCGATGTCGATGCCGCGCAGGGCGAGGAGGTCGACCGCCTTCCTCAGCACAGACAGCGTCTTGAGGCCGAGAAAGTCGAACTTGACGAGGCCCGAGCTTTCGACGTGCTTCATGTCGTACTGGGTGACCGGCATGTCCGAGCGCGGGTCGCGGTAAAGCGGGACGAGCTGCGACAGCGGCCGGTCGCCGATCACCACGCCCGCGGCATGGGTCGAGGAATTGCGCGGCATCCCCTCCAATTGCATGGCGAGGTCGATGAGGCGCCTGACCTCGTTGTCGTTGTCGTATTCGCGCTTGAAATCGGGCGCGCCGTTCAATGCGCGCGGCAAGGTCCACGGGTCGGTCGGGTGGTTGGGGACCATCTTACACAGCCGGTCGACCTGGCCGTAGCTCATCTGCAAGATGCGCCCGCAATCGCGCAGCACCGCGCGCGCCTTCAGCTTGCCGAAAGTGATGATCTGCGCGACGTGATCGTGCCCGTATTTCTTCTGAACGTAGCGGATGACCTCGCCCCGCCGGGTTTCGCAGAAATCGATGTCGAAGTCCGGCATGGAGACGCGTTCGGGATTGAGGAAGCGTTCGAACAGCAGGCCCAGCCGGATCGGGTCGAGATCGGTGATCGTCAGCGCCCAGGCGACCAGCGAGCCCGCGCCCGAACCGCGCCCCGGCCCCACCGGAATACCCTGTTCCTTGGCCCACTTGATGAAATCGGCGACGATCAGGAAGTAGCCGGGAAAGCCCATCTTGACGATGATCCCGATCTCGTAATCGAGCCGGTCAAAATAGGCTCGGCGCTCTTCCTCAGCCATTTCGCCATAGGGTTCGAGCCGCACCTGAAGCCCGGCCCGCGAATCCGCAGCCAGCATCGCCGCCTCGCCTTCCAGGTCGCCCGCAAGGCTCGGCAGGATCGGCGCCCGGTCGGGCGGCGCGTAGGCGCAGCGCTGCGCGATCACGAGGGTGTTCGCCGTCGCCTCGGGCAGGTCGGCGAAGATTTCGGCCATCATGCGGTCGGACTTCACGAAGGCCTGCGGGTTCGAATGGGGGCGGTCCTCGGCCTCGATCTGGGAGGAATGGGCTATGCACAGCATGGCGTCGTGCGCCTTGTGCATGTGCGGTTCGGCGAAGTTCGCCGGATTGGTCGCGACGAGCGGCAGTTCGCGGGCATAGGCGAGGTCGATCAATGCCTCTTCCGCCGCCTCGCAGACCGGATCGCCGGCCCTGGCGATCTCGACATAGAGCCTGCCCGGAAATAGCCGGTCGAGCCGGTCGCATACCGCTTTCGCCGCGCGGTCCTGACCTTCGGCTAGCAGCCGGGTAAGCGCGCCCTCGCCCGCCCCGGTCAGCGCGATCAGCCCGTCGGTGCGCCCTTCCAGATCGTCCATCGTGACATGCGGATCGAATTCGAGCGGCCGGTCGAGATGGGCCCGGCTGACGAGGTGGCACAGATTGTCATAACCGCGCTCGTCCTGCGCGAAGAGCGGCAGGTAGTCGATCGGGATCTTGTTGGAGCCGATCGCCCCTTGCGAGGCCGCGCCCGAAGGCCCGTCGCGCGCGACGCCCAACAGCGCGCCGACAATCGGTTGCACCCCCTCCCCCTTGCAAGCGGAAGCGAACATAACCGCGCCGTAGAGCCCGTCCCGGTCGCATATGGCGATGGCTGGAAAGCCGCGCTCCTTCGCCAGTTTCGCTATACCCTTGGGGTCGATTGCCCCTTCGAGCATCGAATAGGACGACAGGACGCGGAGGGGGACGAATGGGGCGTAACGCATGCGCGTAATCTAGGAAATGATCGCGGATTCGATAAGCGCACCGGCCGCCTACTTCTCCACAGCCGGACCCCCTGTCACAGCAGCTTCTCGATGTCCTTGGCGATGGCCTCGGGCTTGTCCTGCGGGCCGTAGCGCTTCACCACCTGGCCATCACGGTCGATCAGGAACTTGGTGAAGTTCCACTTGATCGAGGTCGAGCCCATCAGACCCTTCGCCTCTTTCTTCATCCAGTCGAACAGCGGCGAGGCATCGGGGCCGTTCACGTCCACCTTCGCCATCAACGGGAAGGAGACGCCGAAATTGACCCGGCAGAATTCCGCGATCTCGTCGGCGCTGCCGGGCTCCTGCGCGCCGAACTGGTTGCAGGGAAAGGCGAGGACTTCGAAATCGCGTTCCCTGAACTGCTGGTAGATCGCCTCGAGCCCGTCATATTGCGGGGTGAAGCCGCATTTCGACGCCGTGTTGACGACGAGCAGGACCTTGCCCTTCTTGCTGGCAAGGTCGAGCGGTTCGCCGCGATTGGTCGTGACGGTGAAATCGGCGATGGTGGTCATGGATGATCCCCTGCTTGTGAAGCGCTGACCCCTTGCTCCGCCAGCCGGAGGCCGGGTGTCAAGCGCCAACACCGCCTGCCGTCAGATGCGGCCGGGGAAATCCGACCGCTTGCTCAGTTCCACCGCCTCGGCCGCCGAATATTCCCGGTCGCCCGCCTTTTCGATGACGTAGCGGCCGCGATCTTCCTTCGGCAGCGATACGATGTGGCGGATCATCTCGGCGAAGGTCCCGCGGCGGATCGCCTTGGCCCCGTCGAAAATGCCGTCGCCGTCATCCGCGGCGTGAAGCGCGGCGCGGTCCTGCCACGCGGTCTCGTCGCTCTTTTCAGGCGTGCCGTCATAGGTGCTGGGATGGTCTGACATGTTCGTTCCTCCTTCCCTTCACCAACAGTCAGGAGCCGCTTCGGGTCCGCACCTATTCGAGATGGCCTTCCTTCAGGCGCACGACGCGGTCCATCCGGGCGGCGAGCCGTTCGTTGTGGGTAGCGACCAGTGCCGCGCTGCCTTCGCCCCGCACGAGGTCGAGGAACTGGGCGAGCACGGTGTCCGAAGTCGCCTCGTCGAGATTGCCCGTCGGCTCGTCCGCCAGAACCAGTGTCGGCCGATTGGCGAGCGCACGGGCGACTGCCACGCGCTGCTGCTCGCCGCCCGAAAGCTGGCTCGGCCGGTGGGTCAGGCGGTGGCCGAGGCCGAGGCTCGAGAGCAGGCTGTCGGCGCGCTCTTCCGCCTCGGCGCGCGTCGCGCCCGCGATCATCTGCGGCATGACGACGTTCTCGCGCGCGTCGAAATCGGGCAGCAGGTGGTGGAACTGGTAGACGAAGCCGAGATGCTCGCGCCGCAGCCGGGTGCGCCCGTCGGTCGGGAGCTTCTCGGCCTGCTGCCCGGCAATCGCGATCGACCCCGAAAAACCCCCTTCGAGCAGGCCCACCGCCTGCAACATGGTCGACTTGCCCGATCCGGACGGCCCCAGCAGCGCGACGATCTCGCCCGGCATGATGTCGAGATCGACCCCGCGCAGAACGTCGATGCGCTGGCCGCCCTGCTCGAAACTGCGCGTAAGGCCGCGCAGCGCAACGATCGGCGTGCCTTCATTGCCCCTATTCATAGCGCAGCACCTGCACCGGATCGGTGTTCGCTGCCTTGAGCGCGGGATAGAGCGTCGCAAGGAAGCTCAGCACCAGTGCGAGCGCGGTGATCGCGACGATCTCCACCGGATCGGCGCGCGCGGGCATGGTCGACAGGAACCGTACCTCCGGGTCCCACAATTCCTGGCCCGTGACGAAGGCGATGCCCTGGACGATCTGTTCGCGGAACAGCAGGACCAGCGCGCCGAGCAGCAGCCCGGCAATCGTCCCGATCGCGCCGATCGTGGTTCCGGTGGTGACGAATATCTTGAGCAGGCTGCGCCGCGTCGCGCCCATCGTGCGCATGATGGCGATGTCGCGGGTCTTGGCACGGACCAGCATTACGAGGCTCGAAAGGATGTTGAAAGCGGCGACCAAAACCATGAAACTCAGTGCAAAGCCCATCGCGGCACGCTCGACCTGCAGGGCCTCGAACAGAGCCGCATTGATCGTTTTCCAGTCGGCGACGACGGCGCGTCCGGCGAGGCTTTCCTTCACCGGGGCAAGGATTTCGCCGACCTGGTCCGCATCCTCGACCGTGACCTCGATCATGCCGATGCTGTCCTCCATCAGCAGCAGGGTCTGCGCGGTCGGGATCGGCATGATGATGAACTTCTCGTCATAGTCGTAGACGCCCACCTCGAAGATCGCGCCGACTTCGTAGGGGACCTGCCGGATCGAAGTGCCGAACGGGGTCGAGCGGCCCTGCGGATTGATGATCGTGATCGTGTCGCCCACCCGCGCGCCGATATTCTGGGCAAGCCGCGAACCGATCGCGACCGCGCCCGCTTCGGGGCCGTCATCGCTGCGCAGGCTCGGGCCGGCATCGAAGGTGAGCGCCTCGATCTCGCCCGCGACGACCTTTTCGCCCAGCTCGTCGATATCCTCCTGCGTCTGTCCGCGTACGAGGATCGCAACGGTCCGCCCGTTGAAGCTGACCAGCAGCGGCTGTTCGATCAGCGGGCTCGCGCTCGTCACGCCGTCCGTCTCGCGCACCTCCTCGAGGACGCTTTCCCAATTGTCGAGCTTGCCCCCATAGGCCTGGACGATCGCATGGCCGTTCAGGCCGACGATCTTGTCGAGCAATTCGCCGCGAAAGCCGTTCATCACGCTCATCACGATCACGAGCATGGCGACCGAGAGCATCACCACGCCGACCGAGATCCCGGCGACAAGCGCGATGAAGGCCTCGCCCTTGCCGGGCCAGAGGTAGCGCTTGGAAATCATCCATTCGAAAGGGGAAAGCATTGTGGGTGGAATATCTCGCCGATGACTGCTGAACGCTGCCTGTAGGCGCTGGCCCTTTTTCCCGCAATGCCGTGCGGCGATGGCAGGGCAGAGCGGGACGACCGCAGGAATGCTGTCATGAAAAAGCAGGGCATGGGAGGGGTCCGCACCCTTGTAATCCAGCGGTAACATCGCCATTGGGAAGGCGACGGTCGGGGGGCAGCTGAGCGGGTTCGAACACCATGACCAATTCCACGCAGAAGAGCGAGGCTCCCGAACGGGTCCGGGACCGGCTCGACGCGAATCTCACCCATCCCTTCCTCGATGCGGACGGCGACAAGCTGCGCGAAGAATGCGGCGTGTTCGGCGCGATCAACGCCGCCGATGCTTCGGCTGCGACCGCATTGGGCCTCCATGCGCTCCAGCATCGCGGACAGGAAGCGGTCGGCATCACCAGCTTCGACGGGCGGGAATTCTATTCGCGCCGCGGGCTCGGCCATGTCGCGGAAAACTTCTCCTCCTCCGAAGCGATCGGCGAACTGCCCGGCCACATGGCGGCCGGGCACGTGCGCTATTCGACCACGGGCGGATCCGGCCTGAGGAACGTGCAGCCTCTCTATGCCGAACTAGCGAGCGGCGGTTTTGCGGTCGCGCACAACGGCAATTTCTCGAATTCGCAGGCCCTGCGCTCCGATCTCGTGAACAAGGGCTCGATCTTCCAGTCGACCTCCGACACGGAGGTCATCATTCACCTCGTCGCGACCAGCCGTTATCCGACCATCGCCGACCGTCTGATCGACGCGCTGCGCCTCGTCGAAGGCGCCTATGCGCTGATCGTGATGACGCCCGAAGGAATGATCGCCTGCCGCGACCCGCTCGGCATCCGTCCGCTCGTGATGGGCCGGATGGGGGATGCTATCCTTTTCGCTTCCGAAAGCGTCGCCTTCGACGTGGTCGGCGCGGAACTGATCCGCGAGGTCGAACCCGGCGAAATGCTCCAGGTCGGCTTCGACGGGGAAATCCGCAGCGTGCGCCCGTTCGGTTCGCCCAAGGCGCGGCCCTGCATTTTCGAACATGTCTATTTCAGCCGCCCCGACAGCTATTTCGCCGGGCGCAGCGTCTACGAGGCGCGAAAGGCGATCGGCACGCAGCTTGCCATAGAGGCGCCCGCCGACGTCGATCTGGTGGTGCCCGTTCCCGACAGCGGCGTCCCCGCCGCGATCGGCTATGCCCAGCAATCGGGCCTGCCGTTCGAACTCGGCATCATCCGTTCGCATTATGTCGGGCGCACCTTCATCCAGCCATCGGACAGCGCCCGCCATTCCGGCGTCAAGCGCAAGCACAACGCCAATCGCGGCCTTGTTGCGGGCAAGAGGATCGTGCTGATCGACGATTCCATCGTGCGTGGCACGACCAGCATGAAGATCGTCGAGATGATGCGCGAAGCGGGCGCGAGCGAGGTCCATTTCCGCGTCGCCAGCCCGCCGACGGCGCATTCTTGCTTCTATGGCGTCGATACGCCTGAACGGTCAAAATTGCTGGCGGCGCGCATGGAACTCGAACCGATGCGCGAATTCATCAAGGCCGACAGCCTCGCCTTCATATCGATCGACGGGCTTTACCGGGCGGTGGGGCAGAAGGACCGCGACAAGGCGTGCCCGCAATTCTGCGACGCGTGCTTCACCGGCGAATATCCCACCTCGCTGACCGATTTCCGCATGACCGAGCAGCGCGCCGCGCAGCTTCCCTTTGCCGATCCCAAGGCGGCCTGATAGCAGCGCCCTTCCCGACGTTTCCAAGGCACAGCGAGATCCATGACCGACGCAAAACCCCTCGCGGGCAAGACCGCCCTCGTCACCGGCGCCAGCCGCGGCATCGGTGCCGCCACCGCGAAAGCGCTCGCTGAAGCGGGCGCGCATGTCATCCTCGTCTCGCGGCGGGTCAAGGCTCTGGAAGAGATCGAGGATGCGATCCATGCGATTGGCGGAACCTCGACCATCGCCCCGCTCGACCTCACCGAAGCGGACAGCGTCGCGCGCCTAGCCGGCGCGATAGGGGGCCGCTGGGATACGATAGATGTTCTTGTTCTTTCAGCAGCCTACATGCCAGACCTCACACCGCTTTCGCAGGTCGATCCGAAGCAGTTCAACCAGGCGATCATGACCAATCTGGTCGCGACGCAGGCGCTGCTCGCCGCGTTCGATCCGCTCCTGCGCAAGGCCGAGGGCGCGCGCGTCATCGGCCTCACCAGCAGCGTCGGATCGGACCCGCGTCCCTTCTGGGGCGCCTATGCCGCGACCAAGGCCGCCTTCGACAATCTGCTCGAAACCTATGGCGCCGAGGTCGAGAGGTTGAGCCCCGTGCGCGTCGCGGTGCTCGATCCGGGCGCGACCCGCACCGAAATGCGTGCCCGCGCCTATCCGGGCGAAGATCCCGAAACGGTCAAGCCGCCCGAAACGGTGGCCGCGCGAATCGTCGAGCTCGTGCAGGAGGATTTCCCCTCGGGCCACCGCGAGAGGGTCGACTGAAGGACGCACCGGCTCGTTTCGGCAGCGTGACGGCACGGCCCATCGCTTTCACCGGGCCCTTACCGTCTTGTTAACCAACCGCTGAAATGAGGCATTAAGTCTCATAGGTGAATGTGTTGCCTGAGACCAACCGGCAAGAGACCAAAGCTGATTGGACAAGGGATAACGCAATGCCCCTCGACACCGACCGCTACCGCGTCGTCGCGCAGGAAGATCGCTGCGGCGAGCGCACCAAGCTTACGATCCCCGCCACGCTGAGGGCGTCGGGTGGCCGCGCCTTTCAAAGCGTGGTCCACGACCTGTCGATCTCGGGCTTTTCGGCGGCCTCGATCAACCGAATGCATGAAGGCCAGGTCTGCTGGCTCACCCTGCCCGGCCTCGAATCGCTCCAGGCCGAAGTCGTGTGGTGGGACAATTGCATCGTCGGCTGCGCCTTTTCGGAGCTGCTGAGCCCGATCGTGCATGACAACATCCTGCAGCGTTACAGCAATACCGGCGTCTATCGCCCGATGGCGTAAGGCGGGGCCGGCGGCCCCGGCCCGCACCTATTGCGCCGCGGCGGTCCGGGTGATCAGCCGGAACCATTGCCCGCGATATTCGCTGGTCGCGCTCGGCCAGTTGCTGACGATCGCGACGACCATGTCGCGCTCGGGTACGAGCGTGATCGATTGGCCGAAAATGCCCTGCGCGCCGAAATTCCCGCCCGGATAGGTCCACCACTGGTAGCCGTAGCCGAAGCCGTTGCCGAACTCGGCCTGTGACGCGCTCGCTTCGGCGAACCAGCCTTCGGGCACGACCTGACCTCCGGAAACACCCTCACCGCCTTCGAGCACGAACTGGCCCATGCGGGCATAATCGGACAGGCGCAGGCTGAGGCAGCAGCCACCGATATTCCCGCCGCGCGGATCGGTCATCCAGAACATCCCCCCCGCGAAACCGGCCGGCTCGACGATCTTTTCCTGCGCATATTCTGCAAGCGGGAGGCCGACGGCGTTCTCGACCAGCAGGCCGATCAGGTTGGTCTCGCCCGTCTTGTAGACCCATTTCCCGCCCGGCTCGGCCTCACGCGGGAGCTCCTTCATCTGGGCGACGATCGCGTCCTCGCCATAGCGCAGGACGAATTCGTTCATCCGCGCAACGTCGCTTTGAGGGTCGGTGTAATCCTCGTTCCACGCGACCCCGCTCGTCATGGTGGCGAGCTGGCGCACGGTGACGCCGTCATAGGCCGAGCCTTCGAGGCCGGGAATGTACTGCGTCACGGGATCGTCGAGACTGGCGATGAAGCCGTCCCGGATCGCCGCGCCGAGCAGGGTCGAAGTGAAGCTCTTGGCAACCGAGAAACTGGTCCAGCGATCGTCCGGCCCGAGGCCGAGCCCGTATTCCTCGAACCGGACCCTGCCACCATCGAGTACCATGACGCCCGCAGCCGAGCTTTCTTCCATCAGCGCACGAATTTCCTCTGCAAGCGCGGCGGGCAGCGGTTCGCCGCGAGCCAGCGTGCGGGTCTTCGAGGCAGCGGGGACTTCGTGGCCCTCGAACCAGTTCTCCATCGCCCGGAAACGCGCCGAACGCTGCGCGTCGTTCCAGAACAGGACCTGCAGTTCGGACGGGTCGCGTGCGGGCGGCGTGATCCGTTGGACCTCGGCCAGCGCCGCAGGCGTGCTCGCCATCGCGTTGTCGGCGCTGCCATAGCTGCCCGTGCAGGCCGAAGTGCCGGCAAGGCATGCGGCAAGGAACGCGCCAAGCGCGCCGCGATTGATGGTCATGTCTTTCATTCCCTCTCCTGTTCCCCGATCAGCGTCACCTGGTGCACATCGATCGTGCCGGCGCGAAAGCCGCCCTCGCAATAGGCGAGGTAATAGCGCCACAGCCGCACAAAGCGATCGTCGAACCCGCTCGGCAGGCGGTTTTCCGCGACCGCAGCATCGAAACGCTTGCGCCAGGCGTTCAGAGTGCGCGCATAATCCTGCCCGAAATCGGCCTGGTCGTGCCATGCAAGCCCGCGCTCAGCGGCAAGGCGGCGAAATTCGCTTCGCTTGATGAGCAGGCCGCCCGGAAAGACATAGGCCTGAATGAAATCGGCGCTTTGCGCATAGGTTTCGAACAGGTCGTCGGCCATGGAGATGAACTGGATCGCGGCACGCCCGCCCGGCCGCAGGCAGCGCGCGATGCAGTCGAGAAATTCGCTCCAGTATTCGCGGCCCAGCGCCTCGACCATCTCGACGCTGACGATGGCGTCATACTGCCCTGTGACGTCACGATAATCCTGCAGCCGAAAGTCGATGGCGTCGCCGCGGCAAGCCTGCGCCCAGTCGAGCTGTTCGCGGCTGAGGCTGATCGCCGTCACCGCGGCTCCTCCGGCTGCGAGACGGTGAGCGAGCCCGCCCCAGCCGCAACCGATCTCGAGCACGCGGGCAGGCTTTCCCAGGCGTGCAGCGATCGCATCCAACTTGCGCGCCTGCGCCTCGACGAGAAAGTCCGCGCCGCTTTCCTCATCGACATCAAGGGCGCTTGAATAGGTCATGCCGGGATCCAGCCAGGCGGCGTAGAAATCATTGCCGATATCGTAATGCGCGGAAATGTTGCGCGCCGCGCCCGCGCGGCTGTTCCGGTTGAGACGGTGGGCGGCCATTGCGAGCAGGCGAAAGGGCCCGGACGAACGCGCCGTACCGCCCAGACTGCGGGCATTGGCCGAGAACAGGGCAAACAGAGCGACCATGTCGCTCGCTTCCCACTCGCCAGCTTCATAGGCGCGGTACCAGCCGATCGAACCCTGCGTCGCCAGTCTTACGAGAGCGCGCCAGTCCTTGAGCCGCACTTCGACCTCGAAACCGGGCGCGTGGCCGCCCAGCAGGCGGGTCGTCCCGTCGGGAAGGTATGCGCGCAGCGAACCGGCCCGAAGCCGGGCGTCGATCCGGTCAAGAATGGTGCGAAAGGCAGGCGCCAGCAGGCGGGCGAAAAGGGGCGAGGCCAATAGCGAAGGCGACGGCGCAAAGCGCGCTCCGCCGGCCAGAAGCCGTTCTCCCCTGATCTCTCCCGCCTTCATGCAGGCCTACATAGGCTCGGCCCGCAGCCGGGAGCAAGCCGGGGCATGTCCCAATCGTCCCGCCCCATTCGGCCAGCCCGATTCCAGAGGCCGATTTCACAGGCCGATCCGACCGGCCTATTCGCCTTTCATCGCCTTGTAGGCCGACATGGCGCGTTCGCGACCCGCCTTGTGCGCGATGATCTTGCGCGGATAGCCCTTCGGCCGGCAGCCATGCGCTTCGGGATCGTGGATATGGGGCGCATCGAGCCCCGAAAGCTCGGGCACGTAACGGCGGATATATCCTGCAGCATCGAACTTCTCGCTCTGAGTGAGCGGGGCCATGATGCGCACGAACATGTTGGAATCAACGCCCGTCCCCGAATTCCATTGCCAGTTGACCGAGTTCGAGCCGTAATCGGCATCGACGAGGCAGTCCCAGAACCACTTTTCGCCTTCGCGCCAGTCGATCAGGAGGTGTTTGATGAGAAAGCTCGCGGTGATCATGCGCACGCGGTTGTGCATCCAGCCGGTCTCGTAGAGCTGGCGCATCCCGGCATCGACGATCGGATAGCCGGTCATGCCCTTCTGCCATGCCTCGAGATCGCGCGCGGCGTTTTCGTCGCCGGAGGGGTCGCGCCATTGGAGCGCGTCGTAATCCTCGCGGTAATTGCGGCTGCCATAGCCGGGAAACTGGCAGATGACGTTCTGTGCGTAATCACGCCAGACCAGCTCGCTTTCATAGCTCTGCCAGCCTTCGGAACGGTGATGCTTGAGCGCGTGCCAGATCTGCACCGGGGTGATCTCGCCATGGTGCAGGTGGGGCGACAGGCGCGACGAGCCGTCCGCGCTGGGCAGATTGCGCTTCGCCTCGTAATCGCCGACATCCGCGTCCCATTCGGCGAGCCGATGGTGCGCGGCCTCCTCGCCCACGTCCCAGAAGGCGGCGATTCCGCCGGACCAGTCGGGTTTCGTCGGCAGCAGGTCCCAATCCGCGAGATCGTCGCTTTCCGGCCAATCATCGGGCGAGGACAGCGTCTCCGGTTCAGGCACCGCGTCGCGCGGCGGGAATTGTGCGCGCATCGCTTTGTAGAAAGGTGTGTAGATCTTGTAAGGCTCACCCGACCCGGTCGTCACGTGGCCCGCCGGGAAGAGATAATTGCCGTCGTGCAGCGTCAGGTCGAGCTTTTCGGTCAGAGCGCCCTGCGCCTTTCTCCACCATGGTTCGTAATGGCGATTGGCATGGACCGTCCGCGTGCCGAGTTCCCCGGCCAGCTTGCACAATTCCTCCACCGCATCGCCGCGCCTCAGCACGATCCGGGCATTGCGCCGGCCGAAGCTCTTCGAGAGGCTTTCGAGCGAGCGGTGCAGCCACCAGCGCGACGCACCGCCCATGGCATGGTGGCCCGCTGCGGCATCGTCGAGCACGTAGACCGCGCAGACGGGGCCACGCTTTGAGGCTTCGTGAAGGGCGGGGTTGTCGGCCATGCGCAAATCGCGCCGCAGCCATACGATCTGAACGTCACTCATGCCGGCAAAAGCGCATCAGGGCGCGTCCAGTTCCTCACATTTGTGTGCCGGAACGGCGACGCTGAACCGGTCGCGCGCGCGCGGATCGTAGAAGCGCGCATCGCGCAGGATGACCGACCCGTCCTCCGCCTTTTCGGCGAAGGGCGCGCGCGACCAAGACAGGAAGGCACGCGCTTCGTCCGAAGCCTCGGCGGCATCGGCGGGCAGGCGGCAGATCGTCGCAAGCGGGGCGTGATAGCCATTGCCGAAAGGCTTGCCCTCCCATTCGGTCGAATACCAGCGCCCGTCCTCGGTCCGGATGATCCGCTCGCGTTCCCAGAAGAACAGCGGCACGGGCGAGGCGATCGCGATCTCGGGCTCTGGGTCATAAAGCATCGACTTGTGATAGGCGGCATAGTCCGAGATCAGCCCGTTGAAGGCGACATAAAGCAGCGTCAGGCCAAGCGCGGTCTGTGCGATGAGTTCGCCGCTGCCCGGTCCTTCGCGCTTTTCCCGCCGCAGCGAACGCCACAGCGAGAAACCGAGCAGCGCCCACAGCCAAACATCGATGATGAACAGCGTGTCGCCATAGAACCACGCGGAGGAAAACGGTTCGAATATGCGGATGCCGTAGACATTGAGCCAGTCGAGCGCGGGATGCGTCAGGCAGCCGATCAGCGAGAGCCAGTAAAGCCATGCGAAATCGACCGGCGCGCGCGCCTCGGGCCGCTTGCCGCGATTGTCCTGCCAGCGATCGAAGCCCCACAGGACGGCGGCAAGGATGAGCGGCAGCACCATCCATGCGATTGGGCCATGAGTGATCCCGCGGCGAAAGCCGAGATGCTCCGCCCCGTCGAGCCAGAAGAAACATGCCGCGTCGATATCGGGCAGGTTCGCGCCGATCACCAGTGCCGGCATGGCAAGCCCGGTGCGGCGCTTCAGCCCCGCCTGCCCGACCAGTGCCCCGACGAGGCTGTGGGTAAGATTGTCCATGTCCCCCTCGCCCCTCGCGCCCTATCGCCGGGCCTCGAAATCGCCGCGCGACAGCGGCGTCGCGGCGGTCGTCCCGGCGAGATAACCGCCCAGCACCGTGAAGGGCGTCGCCAGCCAGTCGGCGAAAGCAAGGATGCTGAGCAGCATCAAGAGCAGTCCGAAAACCAGCTTTGACAGGGCAAGTGCAACGACGATCCGGCGCTTCACACCCGCCGGCGCATCGGGCGGATCGAAGCGCCGCTCAACCGCCCCGCGCGAGGCGAAGCCGGCGATCGCGCCCACCGCGATGCCGAAGATCGCTGTCTGGACCTGGTTCGCGAATGGCAGGAAATAGGCGACGAACATCGCGCTGGGCGCGAAAAGCAGCGGCAGCCGCGTTCGTGTCCGGACCGAATATTTCATTGCCTCGCGTATCTACCTCGCTTGATTCTGGCCGCCTTGCGCGATTGGGCGCGATTGGCCAGTGGAAATGCGCCTTGCCCCGGCCTATCAGCCTTGGCGGAAACAGGGAGAGAAAACACCATGAACGATGCCGCCCCCTTCGTCAGACCCGACATGCGCGCCTTTCTCGATGCGCTCGCCGCGATGGAGGGACCGGCGATCGCCGACATGACTCTCGAGGAGGCGCGTGCCAGCTACGTGGCCCTTCATGCCATGGCAGACAAGCCCGCGCGCGAACTTGCCGTCATCCGCGACCTTTCCTGCCCCGGCCCGGCGGGGGACATTCCGCTCCGGCTCTATGACGCGCGCGAGAGGCGCGCGGCCGGCCCGGTGGTGACTTTCTTCCATGGCGGCGGCTTCGTCATCGGCGATCTTGAAACGCATCACGCGCTGTGCACCGAGCTTGCCCACCTGCTCGACCTGCCGGTGGTCGCGACGCATTATCGCCGCGCTCCCGAAGCGCCCTTCCCCGCAGCGATCGACGATTGCGAAGCGGCGGCGCGCTGGATCGCGGGCAGTCCCGGCGCGCTGGACCGTGAGGCGACGGGGCTTGTCACGATCGGCGACAGCGCCGGGGGCACGGCGACCATCGCGGTCGGGCAATTGCTCGCGGCGAACCCTGCCGATGTGCCGGTGGTCCTTCAGGTCCCGCTGTTTCCGCTCGCGGCCGACGCAATGGGTTCGGCCAGCCTCGATGCCTTCGCCGACGGGTTCGTCCTGACCAAGGCCGCGGTCGAATTCTTCGACGCAGCCTATCAGGGCGACCGCACGGACCCGCGCGCCTTTCCGATCCTTGGCGACCATTCGACCGCGCCGCCGACCGTCATCGTGACCGCGGGCCTCGATCCGATTCGCGATTCGGGCCGCGATTACGCCAAGGCGCTGGCCGAGGCGGGCCGATCCCACGTCTTTCTCGAAATCGAAGGCGTCACCCACAGCTTCACCAATCTGCGACAGGCCGTGCCCAGCACTCAGGCCGACCTCGAACGGGTTGTCGCGGCGATGCAATTCATGCTCGGAGCCTGAGCCAAGATGACCACTTCTCCCGGCGACCTGCCCTATCGTCCCTGCGCGGGCTTCATGCTGCTCAATGAAGAGAACCGCGTATTCGTCGGCCAGCGGATCGAAAAACGCGCCCACGGCACGTGGCAGATGCCGCAGGGCGGGATCGATCCGGGCGAGGACAAGCAGACCGCCGCGCTGCGCGAACTGGGAGAGGAGACCGGGATCACGCCCGACCTGGTCGAAATCATCACCCCCGCTTCGAAACCGCTGCGCTACGACCTTCCGCCCGAACTGCTCGGCAAGGTGTGGAAGGGCAAATATCGCGGGCAGGAGCAGCACTGGTTCCTCGGCCGCTTCCTCGGCAGCGAGGGCGACATCGATCTCGAAGCGCACGACCCGCCCGAATTCAACGCCTATCGCTGGATCGAACCGGAGCAGCTTCCCGAGCTCATCATCCCGTTCAAGCGGCAGGTCTATCGCGAGATCCTGGAGGAATTCCGCGATCACCTGCCCCGCTAGAAATGGCCGATACTAGAACCGAAAGGTGATCCGTTCGCGATCGTCCTTGGCGCGTGCCGCCCTGAAGCTATCCATGGCCTCGACCCGATCGAACCACCTGTCGATATTGGGATAGCCCAATTCGAACGCAGCTTTGTCGCGCGCGGCGAACATCGGATAGACAAGGGTGATGTCGGCGGCGGTCAGGTTGTCGCCGCCGAAAAAGGGCTTTTCAGCGAGATCCTTCTCCATCTGGCCGAACAGCGCATCGAGCCTCGGATTGACGAACAGCTTGCGCACCTGGCCGAAGATCGCCTTTAGAAGCGCGCTGATCGGCCAGGGTGTGCGGGTTTCGAGCAGGGTGAGCACCATCGAGACCATCTGGGTCGACATCAGCGAACCCTGCGCCGCGTGAAACCAGAACAGGTGCCTCGCACGGTCCGCGCTTCCGGGTGCGGGGCGAAGCGGGCTGTCGGGATGTGCGTCGAGAATGTAATCGATGATGGCGTTGCTTTCGGCCAGAACAAGATCGCCATCGGTCACGACCGGCGCCGTGCCGAGCGGAGACAAGGCCTTGTAATCATCGGGCGCAAGATTGCTCTCGGGATCGCGCCTGTAGCTTTTCAGCTCATAGTCCGCGCCCAGTTCCTCGAGCAGCCAGAGGATGCGAAAGCTCTGCGAATATTCGAGATGGTGCAGCGTCAGCATGGCAATGCCCGGCAAGCGGATCGTCAGTTGGCGGCCGCGGTGCCTTCGCCGGTGTCCACTGCAAGCCGCTGTCCGGCGGGCGGATTCGCGCCTGTCGCAATGGTCGAACGCAGCGCGACCGTTTCGGGGCAGCTGTCGCCGCACATGCTCTGCAGCCGGGCGAGATTGCGCTTCGCCTTTTCGATCGCGCCCTTTTCGACAAGCGCGGCGCCCTCGCCCGAAATGGCGGCGAAATTGTCGGGATCGCGGGCCAATGCCTCGCGGTAATAACGGATCGCCTTGCCCTGAAGGCCGTTCTGGCGCGCGGCTTCGGCAAGATGGACGAAGATCGGGGTATAGGCAGGGTCGACCGCCAGAGCCGCTTCGAACGCATCGATCGCGCCCTGCGTGTCCCCTGCGGCGAGCGACGCCTCGCCCTGCTGGATCAGCGTCTCTGCCCGCACATCCGGTGCCTTGTCCCCTGCGCTCGTCACGCTTGCCGTGGTGGCGAGAAACAGCGAGAGGGCGGCGGCAGCGGGCGCAAAACGCATGAACAGCTCCTTGATTGCAGCAGGCCGGGATCGGGCAGGCTCAGCCATAAGGCATAGGGCTAACACGCCGAGCCGCAATTGGCGACAAAAAACCCGTCTGTGCCGTGATGGAACGGGTCGAGCCGAGTGCCCTCCCCGCGCGGTGTTCCGAGCGGAAGGTTAACGGCGCGCGGCTCGAAGCCTTCATGGCGGGCGAGAAATCCATCGATGCGCTTTGATCCTTCCTCGTCCAGCAACGAACAGGTGACGAAGACGATCCTCCCGCCCGGACGAACGAGCTGGGCCGCGATGTCGAGAAGGCGATCCTGGAGGGCGGCGTATTTCTCCAGCGTGCGCGGGGTCAGGCGCCATTTCGCCTCGGGCTTGCGGCGCCAGGTGCCGGTGCCGGAACAGGGCGCATCGACGAGCACGAGGTCAACCTTGCCCGCGACATCCGCCAGCGCCTCGATCTCGCGGCCCGGATCGAGCAGCAGCGGCTCGATGAGCCCGGCCCCTGCCCGCCCGGCTCTGGGGGCAAGGTTTCCGAGCCGACGCTTGTCGGTGTCGCAGGCGATCAGGCGACCCGAATTCTCCATCGCGGCGGCAAGCGCCAGCGACTTGCCCCCCGCGCCCGCGCACAGGTCGATCACCGTCTCGCCCGGCCGGACGCCGGCGGCAAGGCAGGCGAGCTGGCTGCCATGGTCCTGAACCTCGACTAGGCCCTCGCGGTAGGCGTTCCATTCCTCGACCCGCGTGCCCGGCGAAAAGCGCAGGCCCTGCGGTGCGGCGAGATGCTCGCCCGGTTCAGGCAGGTCGATCGCGCTGCGATCCGCTTTGAGCGAGTTGACCCGTATATCGAGCGGCGCGCGCCCCATAAGCGCCTGCGCCGCCTCGCCCGTAACGCCCGACCGCGCCAGCGCCGCGACCAGCCAGTCGGGTGCGAGGCCCGGTTTCGCTTCGATGGCCCCCGCTTCGATCGGCGCGGGACCGTGCGGCGAACCATCGAACAGGTCGAGCACGTGGTGATTGGCAGGCTCGGCCCGGCCAAAGGCGAGCATCGCATCGCGGCCATTGCCCGGCACCGGCCCTATCGCGCGGATCACGGAATAGACCAGCTCGCGCACCGCGCGGCGATCCTTCGACCCGGCATAACGGCGGGCGCGGAAATAATCGGCGACAATGCGGTCGGCAGGCGCACCCTCGCCCTTCGCCGCCTCGATCACCGCATCGAGCACCTCGATCGCGGCCTGAACGCGCGCGGCGGGTGTCATGAAAGAACCCTAGCGCGTCGGATAGTTCGGCGCCTCGCGGGTGATTGCGACATCGTGGACGTGGCTTTCCGACAGGCCCGCATTGGTGATCCGCACGAATTGCGAACGCGTCTGGAGGTCGTCGATGGTCGCAGCGCCGGTATAGCCCATCGCCGCCTTGATCCCGCCGACAAGCTGGTGAATCACGTCGGCGACTGGACCCTTGAACGGCACCTGCCCCTCGATCCCTTCGGGCACCAGTTTCATCGCGGAGACGTCCTGCTGGAAATAGCGGTCGGCGCTGCCGCGCGCCATCGCGCTGACCGAACCCATGCCGCGATAGGCCTTGTAGGAGCGCCCCTGGTAAAGGAACACCTCGCCCGGGCTTTCGGCAGTCCCGGCAAGCATCGATCCGACCATCACCGTGCTCGCGCCCGCCGCGAGCGCCTTGGCGATGTCGCCGCTGGTGCGAAGACCGCCATCGGCGATCACGGGCACGCCGGACTTCTTGGCCTCCGCAGCGCTTTCCATGACCGCGGTCAGCTGCGGCACGCCCACGCCCGCGACAACGCGGGTGGTGCAGATCGAACCCGGGCCGATTCCGACCTTCACTGCGTCCGCCCCCGCATCGATCAGCGCGCGGGTCGCCTCGGGGGTGGCGACATTGCCGGCGATCACCTGCACCGCGTTCGACAGCTTCTTCGCCCGCTCGACCGCACGCGCGACCTCGCGGTTGTGGCCGTGAGCGGTGTCGATCACGATCACGTCGACCTCGGCATCGATCAGCGCCTCGGTCCGGGCAAAGCCCGAGTCCCCCACCGTCGTCGCCGCCGCGACGCGCAGGCGCCCGGCGGCATCCTTTGTCGCATCCGGATAGGTCACGGCCTTTTCGATATCCTTGACCGTGATGAGGCCGATGCAGCGATAATCGTCATCGACGACAAGCAGTTTCTCGATCCGGCGCTGGTGAAGCAGGCGGCGCGCCTCTTCCTGGCTGGTGCCGATCGCGACGGTCGCAAGATTGTCGGTCGTCATCAGCTCGCGCACAGGCTGGGCCGGGTTCTCGGCAAAGCGCACGTCGCGATTGGTCAGGATACCGCAAAGCTTGCCGTCGCGGTCGGTCACGGGGATGCCGCTGATGCGGTGCTGTTGCATCAGGGCCTGCGCCTCGCCCAGAGTCGCATCGGGGCTGATCGTGATCGGATTGACGACCATCCCGCTCTCGAACCGCTTGACCGCGCGCACCGCGGCGCATTGTTCTTCGATGTCGAGATTGCGGTGGAGGACGCCGATCCCGCCCAATTGCGCCATGGCAATCGCCATGTCGGCCTCGGTCACCGTGTCCATCGCACTGGAAAGGATCGGGATGTTGAGCGCGATGCCGCGCGTCAGGCGAGTCTTCGTGTCGGCCATGGAGGGCAGGACCTCGCTTTCGGCCGGACGCAGCAGCACGTCGTCGAAGGTAAGGCCGAGCGGGATGTCCATGAGCGTCACTTTCCTGAAGAATTGCAGACCGGGCGAAGGCCCGGACCGGGAGAATCGTGACGGCCCATGTAATCGCGCATCGGCGCAAACGCTAGGGCGCTTTCGAATGCTATCGACGCTTGCCCGCGATTCAATTGCCCGCAGGCAGGAAACCGGTGTCCGCAAGGCGGCGCACCAGTTCCTCATGCAGCAACAGGTCCTCGATCGCCCCGCCCAATTCGATCCGGCCCGGCTCGTCCGAGGGACGGTGGTAATCGCTCGAAAGATAGGGGCCCAGAACCTTGCGCGAGGAGAAGGAGCTCGACAGCAGCACGGCCGGCACGCCCTTTTCGATCAGCGCCCAGCCATCCTGCCGCCTGAGGAAGCTTTCGGCGAAATCCCGGTCGCCGGTAGGTCGCCCGCGCTCGGCGAGGAATGCCCCGACGACGCCATCGAGCGCGGTCCGCCCCTCGCCCACGAAGCCGAGCGGGGTCCCGGCGGGCGCAACCGCGACGGTGTCGAAATTGAACGCGGCGACGATGCTCGAAAGCGGGATCGGCGGGTTCTCGGCAAAGGCCTTGGCGCCGAGAAGGCCCGCTTCCTCGGCGCTGGTGGCGAGCACGTAGATGTCGCGCTCATGCGGGCCGGAAGCGGCGAGGCGGCGCGAGAGTTCGAGCATGGCGGCAATGCCCGACGCGTTGTCGACCGCGCCGTTGCAGATCGGATCGGGCGCTTCGCCGCATTCGCCGAGGTGGTCCCAGTGGCCGAGCAGCACCACCGCGCCTGCTCGCGGCTTCGTTCCGGGCAGGAGGCCGATGACGTTGGCGCTGGTGAATTCGCGCCGCTTCGAGGTCGCCTCGATCGTCACGCGCGCCGGGATGGTGGTCGGGGTGAAACCCTCGCTCCGGGCGCTGCGTTCGAGCGTGCGCCACGCTTCCTCGCCGAGCACGCGGGCCATCGCCTCCTCGGTGACGAATGCGGACAGGCGCACCTCCTCCTCGCTCGCCAGCAGCAGCCGCTCGCGCCCCTGGGCTTCGCGGGCGGCGGCGATCTCCTTCTCGTCATCGACCACGGTGACGATCGCCACCGGGTTTTTCGCAAACAGCGCCTCGCGCCGCTCGGGACTGACACCGGGCTCGCCGAGCATGACGAGGATCTGCCCCGCGGCGGTTTCTGCGGACACGCTATCGGCCTCGCGGCCGACGAAGACCAGTTCGCTGCCGAGATCGGGCCCGGCCTGCACCAGCACGCGGCGGCGGGTGGTGAAGGCGACGCCTTCCTCGTCGGGGACCAGCACGCCGCGCGCGCCCATCTCGAACGACAGGCCGCTCGCCTGCGGGGTGGTGGCAACGAGCTCGACCGGCGCGCGCCAGGCGCTGCCCGGATCATTCGTGCCCGAAACGAGCCCCGCCCCTTCCAGAGCGGCAATGATGAATTCGACAGTCTTCACCTCGCCCGCGGTCCCCGGCTTGCGGCCGCCATATTCGTCGCTCGCCAGCACGTCGATGTCGCGCACCAGATTGGCGCGGATCGCCTCGATCTCGGCGGCGGGGACGCGCGGCGCGGGCGTGGTCGCGCAGCCTGCCAGCGCGGCTAGGCCGACCACCGTCGCGGCGAACCGCATCAGGCGTGCGGAAAGCCTCATTTCGCGGTCCATCCTCCGTCCATGCTGAAATTGGCGCCGGTGATGTTGTCGGCCGCCTTCGAGCACAGGAACACGGCCATCGCGCCGACGTCTTCGGGCTGGACGAATTTCTTGGTCGGCTGCCCGGCGAGCAGCACGTCGTCGATGACCTCTTCGCGCGTCATGCCGCGCGCGGCCATCGTGTCGGGGATCTGGTTCTCGACCAGCGGGGTCCACACATAGCCGGGCGAGATGCAGTTCGCGGTCACGCCGTGTTCGGCAAGTTCGAGCCCGATCGTCTTGGTGAAGCCGGCAATGGCGTGCTTGGTCGCAACGTAGGCGCTCTTGAACGGCGAGGCGGCGAGCGAATGCGCGCTCGCGGTGTTGATGATCCGTCCCCAGCCCGCCGCTTTCATCCCCGGCACGGCGAGGCGCGTGGTGTGAAAGGCAGCCGTCAGGTTGAGCGCGAGGATCGCGTCCCATTTCTCCGGCGGAAAATCCTCGACCGGGGCGACATGCTGCATCCCGGCATTGTTGACGAGCACGTCGACATCACCGACCTCCTCCATCATCGCCGCGATGGCGCCCGGGTCCATCAGGTTCGCGCCGTTGAAATCCGCGTCCAGTTCCTCGCGCAGCCGCTCGATCTCGTCCGGGTCGCCAAGGCCGTTGAGGACGATCGACGCACCTTGCGCCTTCAGGGCGCGCGCGACCGCAAGCCCGATGCCCGAGGTCGAACCCGTCACCAGCGCGCGCTTGCCCGCCAGCATGGATCCGTTCGCGGCATCGCCCTTGAGCATTTCGTCCTTCTCCTGCACTCGGTTCGTCATGGCGCAGGCTTTCGCCAAGCGCGGCCCGCCTGTCCAGCGATTTGCGGGATTTGCGGTGCGGTAGGGGAGGAAACAATGCGGCTCGATTCTCACGACACGTCGAACATCAAGGTGCGTTCCAGCAGCGGCGGGCGCGCGCGCAAGGCGGGCGGCCTCGGGATCGTCGGGATCCTGATCGCGCTCGCTGCGGCGTGGTTCCTCGATCTCGACCCGCGCCAGACGATCGGCATGGTCGAAGGCGCGCAGCAGGCGCTGCCGCAGAGGGGCGCCGAGCCGGACGCGATGAGCGAGGCCGAAGTCTGCGCGATGGGCCCCTATGCGAGGGAGGCCTGCGATGCGCTCGACAGCCTCAATGCGACCTGGGAGCCGGTCTTCGCCCGCGCGGGCGCACGTTTCGAACAGCCGGTGCTCGACCTCTATCGCGGCGGGCAGGTGACGACCGAAGGCTGCGGCAGCGCGTCATCGGCGGCAGGCCCGTTCTACTGTCCGGCGGACATGGGCATCTACATCGACACGGGCTTCTACGACCAGCTTGCGACAATGTCGGGCACGCGCGGCGACTTCGCGCGTTTGTATGTCATCGCGCACGAATACGGCCACCACATCCAGAACCTGACCGGCATCGCCGGTGCGGTGCGGCAGGCCAAGGCTCAAAATCCCAGCCGCGCAAATGGCCTGCAGGTGCGCATGGAATTGCAGGCCGATTGCTATGCGGGTGTCTGGGCCGGGCTCAACCGGGACCGGATCGAACCTGGCGACATGCAGGAAGGCATGGCGGCGGCAAGTTCCATCGGCGACGACACGCTGATGCGGCAGGCCGGGCGAAGGATAGACCCGGAAAATTTCACCCACGGCACCAGCGCACAGCGGATGGCGGCGCTGAGGCTGGGAATGGAGGGAGGCGATCATGCGGCTTGCGATGCCTATTTCGAATAAGGCGCTTGCGTTCATCGCAGCCGCCTGCCTGACCGCCCCGTCATACGCGCAGGTGGCAAAGCCCGATGCCGATGTCGAGGACATCGCCCGCACCCCGCTGGAAGACCTCAATATCGACGGGGATGAAATCCCGCCCGTGCTGATCGAGGCGGCCGAGGATCCGTATGCCCGCGAGGCTCTGACCGATTGCAACGCGATCGTCGCCGGGATCGCGCGGATCGACCGCGTGCTCGGCCCGGATTACGATTATCTCGGCCGGCCCGAAGGCGGATTGAAGCCGGGCCGCGTCGCCAAGGGGCTGGTCGGCTCGCTCATCCCCTTTCGGGGCATCGTGCGCGAAGTGACCGGCGCGGCGGGCGAAAAGCGCGAGCTTGTCTATGCGATAACGGCTGGCATGGTGCGGCGCGGCTTTCTCAAGGGGCTCGGAATGGGGCGCGGCTGCGACTATCCGGCCACCCCGCGCACGATGACGATGGAGGAGGAACTGGCGGCGGACGAACAGCCTTCGCAGGAACAGGCCGCCGAGGAGCAGGCCGCGCAAGACCCCCCGGCCGATCCAAGGTGAACGCATGAATGGGCGGGCACGCCTCGAGGCCGCCCGCCCCTC
>JGI12048J13642_10179670_pt1 | contig 35600 bp, 23 predicted proteins | sample ElkSlonscriptome_16_FD_13642 | JGI IMG/M metagenome (IMG submission 13642)
ATTTAGCTCTTTGACCAGATCTGGAATCAGCGTCTCTGGATGACCTTTTCGAATCACGAGGTCACTGCCGAGCGATCGCAGAGAGTGCCGCAAATCGGCCACAGCTTCCAGCAAAAACTTAGCTCGAAAGGCTCCCGTTTTGGGAAACCCAAATGAAGTTGTGCCAAACTGACGAGGATCAAAACAGTAGACAGGAATCACCTGACCTCCTGCCCGCAATGCCTGTGTCAGGGGCTCGTGATCGTGGAGACGCAAATCATTTCGAAACCAAATTAAAATTCGTTGAGCCACAGTTAAAAAACAGATCCTCAGAAGCTATAGTGCTACGCGCTGATATAAAACCAATCGTTGATGGAGAAGCCTCGCACCGCGCGGCTTCTCCATCAATATCTGTCCTAATAACCTATCTGCACATTGCTATAAAAGCCGTTCCATTCGTGTGTTTGGAATAGCATATTTTCCTATGATACACACCGAAAAAATATATAGTTCACTTGAACTATGTCTGGCGATCGCCCATACCCGGCAAAATCGACACGACCCACCATAGCGTCCCTTTTAGAGCTTGATTTTCGAGGTTTTAATTGGGGGCACCTGAGAGCTAAAGTCCGTTGGGGCAATAGGCTCGATCTCAGGATCGTGGCCGCCGACTTGATTGGTGCGCAATACCCATAGAGTTGCACCGAGCTGGAGAAACACCATCGCAATCAGATCATTGGCTAATCGAGGTAGGAGCGATCGCCAGCTCGACAAAGTAAACAGAATCGTTTGCATGGGCGTCTCCACCGGAAAGCCCCCCAACGTAGGCTTGCTCTCTTCCCAGTCGGCTCGCACAAAGCCAAACGGAGAGAGCGTATCCTCCAGAGTTTTCACCAAAGAAGTCAGTTGCTTGAAGCGATCGGTTTGAGGATGGTCGGGGTGATCGCGCAGCCATTTGACGATAAGCGGATTCAGCTCAATCTCAGCCACAATGCGTTTGAGTGAGAGATAAAGGGCTTGGCTAGCATCTTGGACACAGGAGTTGACCGGACTGACGAAGGTCGTCCCCGTGCCGTCGCCGATTCGATAGCGAGCCGCCATGACATCGAGTTCCTGAACCAAGGTGCTGAAGGGCGAGAAGATGACGCCGTCAAAGTCGTAGTCTTCGGTCAATGGCGGAAACTTGATGAGAATATCGGATACCGGACGAGTTCCCATCCAGCCAAATTGGCGATCGCCCATGTATCTTGTCCAGCCCAGCGTTCCAGCAATAATGCCGTCGATGTTGTGGGTATAGATCTGTCGGTATTCGATGGCAAACTGCGTTTCATTCGCCAGAGGTTCATGCACGACATGGGCAATTCCATAGGCAAAGTGCCCAAAGAAAATACCCATTGGAGAAAACTCTGCTCGTTCTCCTCCAATGCCGCCGTAAACATGCAGCACCAGTAGGCGATCGCCCACCTGATAAAGAGGTTTTGCCACGGGTTGAGAGTCGCGATCGGCTCCATTGGGCTCCAGTAAAGCGCGAGAAAAGGTGCCTTTCTGAGCCACGATATCTTTCCAGTAGTCGTAGTTGATGTGGTGGAGGGTATCGTGTTGGCCCGTCAGGGTCTGGTCGGGACGGAGCAAAAAGAGAGCACGAGGGGCGATCGCCTGCACAACAAATCGTCCGAGTCGATCCTGTGCGCCATAGATGTACCATCCTGCTTCGTTGGCGGGCGATCGCTCGATGGCCTTGTGGGTCGAGGGAAACACTCCGTTGCGATCGGCAACCACCTCAGGAATCAGTATCGTTTCTTCAGCCCCGTCAAACTGCTGAGAGGCTTGATTGTAGTGACATACTCGAAACTGGTCATCTCCGAGAGGTTGAATGATCTGCACCAAAGCGTAGTAGCGACCAGAAATTTGGATGGGGTCACGCTGAATTCTGAGGATCGGAGGATTAGACTCTGACTCCGTGCTGACTTCCACCGAGTCTGGGAGCCTCACCACAACGTCATCTGTAGGGTGCGCTCCGGCGATAGATTCCAGCGGATCAACCTTTTGCCAATGGTCGAGGCGTTCAGGATGGACGTTGCCTTGACGCTGACTCATTTTCGTCTGTTCGACAAAATGGACATCTTGAGTGACCAACTGCACATAGGGTTTCATCGCTGGATCGAGACTCCAGGCCAGCTTCACCGTTTTCCCCACCCACCCTGCATAGGCAGAGGGTGCGTGATGGACTTCTAGCCAAACAAACCGAGGATTGCTCCGTTCTTCAACAGACGGCAAGATCAGCCGCCCGATCCACTCCCCTATCGGTTGGTAGCGATCGCTCGGTAAAGTCTGTCGAATCGGATAAGATCTTGGCTGGTTAAAGGACACAGCCATATATCGCTCGTAGTTGCTGGGTTGAATAAAGTCGCTAATGTTCAGCCCTGTCAATGTCCAGTCTTTGAGCAAAATGCCCGTCACAAGATCCAGTGTCTGCTGCAAATAGCTGCGTCCATCAGGAAGCTGCGGCTCCGCTGCAAATGGCCCCCCTGCGCCGTTGTGCCCCACATTACCTAGGGAGATAAAGCTGATTCTTCCCCGCCGCTTTGCTTGGTTCCAGATCGAAAGCAGCGCAATCGACCAGCGATCGGGAAACATGATTGGCCCTAGCTTTTCAACAAAGTCTTTCTTTCCAACCAAGTGAAAGAGGTGCTCCGTGTCCATCGCTCCCACGTTGCCACTGATCACCCCAGCAACCGAGATCACTTCCACCGAGGCTTGGGTCGCTTTCTTCAGGTAAGACGCTGCTCCCATAGACATTTGGCCACCGCCGCTGTGACCAATCAGCGAAATTGGAACCCGACTCCCCGGTACATAGCCGTGATGCACCAGACTATCGAAGAGAACCTGTGCCAACCCCTGATTTTGAATGGGGCCGTAGCGAGAATCTGCCGACACTGCCACAGCAACGACATTGCGGAGGTTGATAAAAAATGCAATGGGATTGTTGGGGTTGCCTGAGGAAAGGGAATCGATGATGCGCCACACCACGGCGAGAGGAGCCCCCTCTGCCAAGGCGCGGTTTCTGATGGAGTAGGGCATGATGCCTCGAATGACCCGGATATTATCGGGTAGGGCATCTGCCAGTTCCGCCAAAAAATGATCGACCTCTGGCAAGTAGGTGTAGCTGCCCTGGTTGATGCCATCGAGATACATCACATAGCGATCGGCCACCAGCTCATCCGGAATGTCTTCTAGCTGCTCGCCGTGATAGACCAGTGTGTCATCGCCATACCAACCCGCCCACCAACCCAGTGATTCCAGCGGCGTTAGGAAGGTCGCAACTGCGATCGCCACACCGCCAATGGTGAGGAGATTGACACTGAACGTCCAAGTTTCGTCCAGCGTTGCATACCAAATTGAGATGTCGTTGCGAAAAGCGGTTAAGAAAGCACTAACAAGGATAAAGAGGAGAGCGGCGATCGCCCACACCCGTTTCGACTGCCAAAATCGAGTTGGTTTGATGTCTTGAGTCGTTTCTAGCCAAGAGAGCTGCGTGCCTGACGATGCTGAAGAAAGTGGCGAACTCTGGACACGGCCTTCTTCGACTAATCGACGTAACTCTTGCCGACCTTGAACTAAGCGAGTTCCCGAAGCCCAGTTCAGAATCGATTGCCCAACTGCCACAACCGGACGACCGACGGTGCGCTGCAACAGTTGCAACACAACCCAGCCAAGACCTGCGCAGAGGAGAGCCTGCCACGTCGCAAAGTCTCCAAACTCACGCAATCCCTCAATGCCTACGACGAGCGACAACAAACTCCAAATCGATAACAAGACAGAGATGGGAATACCAAAATGAGGCAACGCCACCAAAAAACCGAACATCTGAGGTGCATAGCTCAGCCCCAGAGTATTGAACGTCACAAGAATATTGGGGCTCTGCTGAAAAATAAACCGACTGACGAGCTGAATACTCGCCCCCCAAAACAGAAATGTGCAAACAAACAGCACTCCAGAAACCAGGATGCTAAACGCAAAACGAATCGGACGAACCCGATTGACAAACAAGACGATGCACTGACCAAACGTTTGGGAAATGCCCGCTGTGAGAACAAGCAAGAGGGCGATCGCAAACCCAAATGACATTTGATTGATTTGGCGGTAAACGTCTGCCTTGAGCAAACTCGCACCCCAAATCAACTCCCAAAAGTAGCTCAACTCTGCATTCACTGCCCCTGCCTGCCCCTTGCTAAGCTGTCACCCTTAATGGGTCTAAACCGTGATGGTTTTTTAGAGAAATACTTATTCTAAGGCGCAACTGATTTCGTTTTACTGACCTGCATAATGCTAATCTCCATGGCATATAGCAATTTCCAAATGATTTGTGAGAGGAGGGGCGGTCGCAGCCCGCCCCTCCTATAGCAGTTCACAAGCGATTTAGTATCGCTATATTCTAAACTGATTGAAAATTTGCCAGAAATCAAATGAGTTTTTTTGAAGAGGATGCCTCATTCGCTGTCTAATCCTGTTAGAAGAACAGATATGATTGTTATTCCTCATTGAATTTTATTCCTCCACTGTTCCCTGACTAAAATTCCTGACCAAAAGAAGTTCAAGAACAAGAAGAATCATGTCGCGTCGCTACGCCATTTTGGGAACCGGAGCCATTGGAGGCTACTACGGAGCCTGCCTTCAGCGGGCAGGAGCTGACGTTCATTTTCTGCTACGCAGCGACTTCGACGTGGTGCAGCAGCAAGGATTGCGGATCGACTCTCCTGAAGGGAACTTTGTCTTACCCCAAGTTCACGCTTACCAAGATGTCTCCACAATGCCTGCCTGTGATGTGGTAGTGGTGGCACTGAAAACGACACAAAATCACTATCTGCCTCAACTGCTTCCAGGGGTGCTCAAACAGGATGGGGTTGTCGTATTGCTCCAGAATGGGCTGAATGGAGAACCCCGAGTGGCGGAAATTGTGGGGAGCGATCGCGTTATTGGTGGGCTGTGTTTTATCTGCTCCAACAAAGTTGGCTCGGGTCATATTCGACATTTGGACTACAAGGCGATCGCCCTTGGCGAGTATGCGAGTGACTACGAACCGAAAGGAATTACGAAACGATTAGAGGCGATCGCCCACGACTTTGAGCAGGCCGGAGTCCCCATCCAGCTCACCCCTGATCTGATGCAGGCGCGCTGGCGAAAACTGCTGTGGAATATTCCGTTCAATGGTCTCTCTGTGGTGCTTGATGCCTTCACAGATGCGATGATTGGTCATCCCGCTGTTCTCACCTTAGTTGAAGATCTGATGTGGGAAGTGGTGGCGATCGCCGCCGCCTACGGACGCAAGCTGACCCGAGCAGACATCGACACCATGATCAGCGAGACAGAGGCAATGCAGCCCTACCGCACCAGCATGAAGATTGACTACGACAGCAAACGTCCTTTAGAAGTCGAGGCGATTGTGGGCTGTCCTCTGCAGATGGCTCAAGCGAAAGGAATTCCGGCCCCAAAACTAGCAATGTTGTATCAGCAACTTCTTTTTCTCAATCACGAAAACGTTGGGGAAGTATGAATTTTTCGTCAAGCTAGAAAATATTGTTCCACGATCACAGACAGGCAGGGCTAAGTAAAGTTATGAAAAGGTAGGGCTTTCGAGTTCTGTTCCTTTTGGTTTCTTTCGATATTGCCTTGTCATTTTGTTTTGTCATTTCATTGCGACAGCATTGTTGCAGCATTGTCATATCAGATTGCTATACCTAAATTGCGAGATGCAGTCATTGCTTGATGGAGGGCAACTGAGCGATCGCCAGGTTATCTTTTCAGGTTTCAACGTGCGCTTGTCGTTTCTTCCCAAAATCGCTTATGCTTTCTCGATTTCCTAGCTGCTACAAAAGCTTAAATCTGACGCTATACGCGGTGATGGCATTCGAATTCGCTTTGGCGCTCGCCTACTTGGCAACATCCTTTAAGTGGGGGCGATCGCCAGAGGTTCTAGATTTCAACGGATTAGCCTCACTTCCCTCTTGGTTTCAGGCTGCCCACCTGTTTTCTATCGGGGCGATCGCCTCAGGATTGCTGATGGTGAGACGCTATACCGAGCGCCCGCTGTCCTGGATGCTCCTCATCTTGCTGGTTCTCATCTCCCTTTCAGCAGGACTCCACGAACTCACCAAGCTTTACATCCCCTTGCCTTTGCTTAGCTGGAAGCGACTGTATTTCATCTATGTGGTTGCAATCGTGACCCTCTGTTGGCAAGACTTGATCACCATTTGGCGATCGCATCGTCAGTCTGTGTTGTGGATATTCAGCGGCTTTGGGTTTATTGCACTGGGCGGATATGGTCTCAATAGCATCCAAGACGAGCTTGCCCCTGTGCTGGCCTCGTCCTTGAACCACGACAGTATTTTCTATGTGTATCCGATGCTCGTTGCGATTGAAGAGTGGTCGGAGATGTTTGGGGAGACACTTATCGTTTTTGGGATTTGTATCTTGGCTTTTGACAACCTAAGAAAGCTCCGCGATCCCGACAAAGCGATTGGAGCTGAGCGCTAGTCGTTTGTCCTTGAAAGTGAAACAAATTGGCGGCTAGCGCTCGTTGTGTGAGGCCCATTCCTCGGTTCGCCACGGATGGTTCGCCACGGATTGATTGTTGCAGGCTTAGATTTTTGCTTAAGAGCCTACGCGCTAGTCAACTGCGTCCAATATCGCTCATACAGCTCAGTGGCATCATCCACGGGTGCCAGCCCTTCACACTGCGCTAAGACAGACTCTGGGGGAAACAGATCTTCGTTTTGCTTTAGCTCGTCTGAGAGTTGGTCATAGGCAGGCTTGATTGGAGTTGCAAAGTAAAGATTTTCGACCGACGTTTTCGCTACCTCAGAATCGAGGAGAAAATTAATCCACTCGTAGGCTGCGTCTACATTAGGAGCCGTTTTGGGAATGACAATCGTATCCGTCCACAACGATGCACCGCTCTCAGGCACGATGTAGTCGAGATCTTCATTCTCCAATGTGACCGGAATAGCGTCAGAAGAATAGCTCATCACCATCAGTAAATCGCCGCCCAAAATCTGATCTTCAAAGCCGAACGACTGGAAGTTGGCGATCGCCGGAGTCAAGTCTCTCAACCGTTGATAGGCTTCTTCTAGGGCTTCGGGATCAGTCGAGTTGATGGAGTAGCCCAGCGATTTCAACACAGCTCCAATGGTTTCGCGCATGTCATCAAGCAACGTCATGCGGTTGGAAAGCTCGTCTTGATGCTCCCAAAGATATTGCCAGTCTTGGACGGGATCAGACAGTTGAGCTTTGTTGTAGAGTAATCCTGTTGTGCCCCAGCTAAACGGAATACTGTGGGCATTTCCCGGATCATAGGCAGGGTCTTGCCACTGGTCGAAGAAAATATCGCCGTAGTTGGACAAGCGATCGTGGTCGATCTCAGTCAACATGTTCAGCTCAATCATCTCTTGCACCATGTATTCAGAGGGATAGATGACGCTGTAGGCATCGCCTCCTCCTGCCTGCATCCGTGCCAGCATCGTTTCATTGGAATCATAGAGATCAACCACCACATCAATACCCGTCTTTTCTGTGAAGGCGTTGATCATCTCGTCATCGGTATAGCCCGACCACGTATAGACATGCAGCGTATCGGAACTGCCGCTCGCATTGTTGGCAGAACTTTCTGCTGAATCAGATGAGTCTACGCTAGACAGATTTTGACGACAGTTAGACAGCATGACTCCCGATAGAGCCGCAGCTGAAGCCATCAAAAATCGCCGCCGAGAAGGATAAATCAGTCGGCTAGAACGCTGAGCAGAGAATTGAGTGGATGGATTTAAAGGGGATTTCATAAGCTTTGGAAACATCTTTATAGATCAACAGAGCTGAATATCGATTACACCGAGTCGATATCAACACAACGAATACCGAACTTGATATCAAACGACATGGCACACTTCTGAGCGAAACGATACCTCGGGTCAAAACCGTAGACATTCTATGCCGTTAGCGCCAAACCGTCCGATTCTGACCAGCAAACATAAATGGGAGTGTTCAGTTGAGGCAGAGACGTTGTTGTATTGGGCTGCATAATCTTGAGGCGATCGCCTGACATTAGCTCGACGACATAGTGAACATGAGTGCCGAGGTACATGACATTGGTGAGTCGTCCTTCAAAGCAGTTGGGAAAACGAGGGTCGTGCCTATGGGGATCTAGACTCAGGCGAATTTTCTCAGGTCGTACGCTGACGACGACCTGACGCGACGGAGGATTGGCTCCATTCCCGTTCCACGACTCGGGCGATCGCACCAGCAGTTTTAGCCCTCGATCTGTCGCAATTTCTAAAATTGAGTGATCGGTGCGCTCGATTTTGCCCTGAAATAGATTGGTATCCCCGATAAAATCGGCCACAAAAGGCGTTTGAGGATAGTCGTAGATTTCGCTTGGCGTCCCAACTTGGGCGATCGCCCCATCGTGCATTACCGCAATTCGATCGGAGAGACTCAGGGCTTCTTCTTGGTCGTGCGTCACCATCACAAACGTCACGCCGAGTTCTTGGTGCAAGGTCGAGAGTTCGACCTGCATTTCTTTTCTCAGCTTTAGATCTAACGCGCCTAAAGGTTCATCCAGCAATAGAACCGCAGGATAGTTGACCAACGCACGAGCCAGAGCCACCCGCTGTTGCTGTCCTCCAGATAGCTGAGCCGGATAGCGCTTGGCAAACGCTTCCATCTTCACCAAATTCAGTGCTTCTTGAACCCGCTCGCGAATGTTTGCCTTGCTGTGTTTTTGGATTCGGAGGCCAAAAGCGATGTTGTCGCGCACCGTCATATGGTTAAACAGGGCATAGCTCTGAAACACCGTGTTAACCGGTCTTCGATAGGGAGGCACATGGGCCACAGACTGCCCTCGAATCAGAATTTCTCCGGCTGTCGGGGCTTCAAATCCGGCGATGAGACGTAGCGTTGTCGTTTTACCACAGCCAGATGGCCCTAAAATGCTGAAAAATTCACCGCGCCGGATGTCAAGATCCACTCCACGAACCGCAGTATCTCCGCTATAGACCTTAAACACTCTTTGAAGCTGTACATCCAGATGCGTATCGGTTTCAGCATCGGCGCGCTGGTCAGCAACAGGTTGGGACATAGTCACGTTTTCCCAAGTTCCTCCTCAAAACAAAGGGTTTCTACGTAAAGTGAATGGGGTACACCAAGAGCGTTGCGGCTCTCGATGCTTGTCGAATCGGCATCGGTCGATTCCAATGGTGGGCGATCGCTAATTTGCAACTCATGTAAAACCTCACTTAGGAAAGAGAACTGGGATTGAAAAAAAGAGCCTAGGTGCAGGAGAAAGTCGTCAACCTTATCACTTTCGACCATGGAATCAGCATTAGGTCAAGCCGCTAGCCTCTTCTCTCGAATTCACGTTTATTGTAGGGTGCGCTGATCACAATGGATGACGTTCTCGACTCTACGTTGAGACTGTTAATGATTTTTGCATGGCTTACCCATTCTGATATCAGCATCTCTACAGAATTCCAACTCAAATCAATGGGCTGATGCGTTAAATTGAGCTGTGCTTGATCTCCTCCAGGATGTTGTCGCGATCGCGCCCCTGCTTGTGCTGCGGCGTAACGGGGCAAACAACGTGACGAACTTTGGCAATCTGGGATGAACGGTGAATCCAAACTACACGGACGAAACGTCAAATCATTTGTATGAAATCAACGACTACAATAGCTTTTATGACTCTTGATGCAGTTGCTAAAAGCCTGCTCAACCCCTTTAGTGAAGTCCTTTCAGTGCGGTTCCTATAGATTGACGATATGACTCTCATTCAAAATGCTCCGTCATCAGCTCCCCCTTCTCCCCGCGATACAGGGAAAAGTGTAGGCCAGCGGTTTCAATCTATCGTCATCATGGTGATAGTGTCATTGACACTCGTGGGCGCAATGGGTAGTCGGCTCGTTTATTTACAGCTCTTGCAGGGAGAGCGCAATCAGCAGCTCGCTGAAAACAATCGCATTCGTCTCTTACCTCGTCCACCCGAACGGGGACGCATCCTCGACCGCAACGGTCAGGTAATGGCGTCGAATCGGCTTTCTTACTCGGTCTATCTCTGGCCAATCGACAACACCAAAGAAGAATGGGTTCCTACGATTCAGCGATTAGCCAGGGTCTTAGATGTGCCTGCAGAAGATATTCAGGAGCGTCTAGAACAAGCTGGCTACGATTCTCCATTTCTATTGCGGGTTGCTCGTGACGTCAGTCCCGGACAGCTGACAGCTCTAAAAGAGTATCAGTCGGTGCTTAAGGGGGTTCAGGTCGAGCCTGTATCTGAGCGCAACTATCCCAACGGCGACCTGGCTGCTCACGTCTTGGGCTACACCGGAGAGCTGAGCAGCGAAGATTTAGAAGAGCGGCAAGATGAAGGCTATCGCATGGGCGATGTCGTCGGTCAAATGGGCGTCGAATCAGCCTTTGAACCCAAGCTACGCGGTGAGTGGGGCGGCCAACAGGTTGAAGTCGATGGCATGGGACGCGTTTTGCGGGTATTGGGCGAAAAGCCCTCTGTACCTGGAAATGAAGTTCAACTAACTATTGACCTGGATCTCCAGAGAGTTGCAGAGCAGCAGCTAGGCGATCGCATCGGAGCGATTGTTGCGATGGATCCTCAAAACGGTGAGGTTCTAGCAATGGTGAGCCGCCCAACGTTTGACCCTAATGTATTTTCGACGCCGATTACCAGCAGCCAGTGGCAAGAGTTGCAGCAGCTCAAAAATCCATTTGTGAACCGAGCATTGCGGGGATATCCGCCTGCGAGTACGTTCAAGATTGTGACAACAACAGCCGCCATCGAATCGGGCAACTATGCACCCAATGCGGTATTGCCGACCTATCCCTTCGTTCAAGTAGGCGGCATTCAGTTTTGGGACTGGAACAAGGCTGGGTTTGGTCCGCTCAGCTTCCAGGGGGCGATCGCCATGAGTAGCAACACTTTCTTCTACCAAACGGCTCGCACGATGGGAGAGAAACCGCTAATTCAGTGGTCTCGCCGCTACGGCTACGGTCAAAAGACCGGCATTGAGCTGACCGAAGAAGAAGCGGCTGGACTGATTCCTGACGAAGCCTGGAAAGACGAAGTTCTCGATCTGCCTTGGTATCAGGGCGATACCATCAATATGTCGACCGGTCAGGGCTACACGTTGACTACGCCGCTTCAGGTGGCGGTAATGTTTGCGGTTCCGGCCACAGGCGGCTATCGGGTTCAACCTCATCTGCTTAAGGATGAGGGCGATGCTGAAAATCAGCGAGAACACATTGGGATTAGTCCGGAAACAGTACGCGTCTTACAGGAGGGACTGCGACAGGTCGTCACCGGCGGCACTGCGCGAGGCGTCAACGATCCCAATTTACCTCCGATGGCGGGTAAGAGCGGCACAGCAGAAGATGGCGATCGCCTTTCCCACGCCTGGTTTGGAGCGTATGCCCCCTATGAAAAACCAGAGATTCTCGTCGTTGCCTTTGCCGAAAACTCTGGTGGGGGAGGGAGTGCGGTCTCTGCTCCCATGGTCAAAGAGATTATGGCGGAATATTTTCGGCTCAAGGCCAACTCATCGGCCTCGTCGCAGTAGACCGGAGAACTAAAACTCACGCCAAGCGGTTGTTCTCAACCTATCGCTATACTTTCCTGTTATCGACTTCGACATTCTGACAACCGTCAACACAGACAATTCCCTTGAAGACTTCGATGCGATCGCACTTCGTCTCCACAGTAGAGAACAGAGCTTATGTATTGATGGAAAAGACTACTCTCTCGACTTAGTAGGCTTCAGTCAAGCCAGAGGAAGCACTGTCACTGAAGAGTTTCGAGTAGCTAACGATACACACGCTACAGCATCACTTCACATGGATAGCTGAATCATCCTCAAATAAGCGCGTCAACGACTGAGCCAGAGGCGATCGCCGGAATCAGCTTTCTTGCTGTGACGACATTGATTGATCACGATATAGCAATGCGCAGATAGGTGAGGACAGATATTGATGGAGAAGCCGCGCACCGCGCGGCTTCTCCATCAACTACTGGTTTTATATCAGCGCGTAGCACTATACAAGTCGGCATTCTCAACCTAGGTAAGACCATTCTTAAGCTGAGCGCTAACTAAATTGGGCTGAGAATCTAATCGATCGCCATTTCAATCAGTAATGTAGTTGCGTTGAGTCGTCCAACCACCTGCACCAGATCGCCCGGTTGAAACGCTAAGCCTTGAACCGACTGAGCAAACCATTCTGTAGATTGATATTTGACTCGCAACCGCTGTTCAGGCATCAAAATCATAGTCACAATGCCTTTCTGAGATGTCTTGAGTGCGCTAACGGCCGCAGATCGTCTAAATAGTGCTGCAAACATGAGATGCCTCCTCGCTGATTCAGGATTCATACATATAGGGGATGTTAGTATTCCACCAGATTTCAATCGAAAGCACCCTGTCTGAATAGACACATTCTAGTGTGGTTCGGTTCTCCGCAAGGTAGTGCTGCTGACAAAATGTAATCAAAAGAAGGGGGCTGACCCCTCAAGCGACATATGCAGCCCGAAAATCGTCGGATTTCCGAACCGGGGCGATCGCCTCCGTCCAGTGGCCCTGAATCGCGAGTTGAGCCCCTATCCGGCCAATTTCCACAGCGGACTTGCCTGCATAGCCACAACCTCCCACTGCCATGAAGATTTTTTGCGGTTCAACCACATCAATATAAGGATGATTTGTTGCGGTGAAGGTGAGAGCGCAGGGGTGAGCCTGAGTCGAACATATCTCTAAATCAGGCAAAATCTGCATTAGCACGGAGAGAAGATGATCGTGGGTAGCCGCCGATGGTCCCGTTCTGAACCAGTGGTTGATCTCAGACAGCGAGGTGAAAATGCGATCGCGCTGATTGCCAATTCCGATTTTGAGGTAGGTGCGTCCATCGGGATAGACCGTGGGTGGAACCAGGTAAGCAGGCCAATAGTTGGGGTTTTCAGGGTCGCCATCGACAGGCACTCGATACATCAGCGACGGCATCGTGCGAATACGCTCTAGGCTGGCTTCTGACAACTCTGCCAGCAAAATTGACTCCGCCACAACCTTCCAATCGAGCGATCGCCCCGTGAGAGCAAAGAAATTGGTAAAGGCTCCAGTCGCAATCAGCACCTTGCGAGCTTCGTAAATCTGCCCATTGTGGGTGTCGATACGGCAGTGATCCGCTTCAATTTCCACGTTTTTCACAATATCTCGGAGAATAGTTGCTCCTTTGGATTCCGCGATTTTGAGCTGTGCTTGAATCAGTGCCCGAGGATTGATAAAACCTGCGCCTCCAGTTTCGTGAAGGGCGATCGCCTTTGAGGAAAATTGGAAGTAGGGAAACTTATCCTCCAATGTTTGAGTATCGTAGTCCTGAAACGTTGCACCGAGCTGAGTTCCAATCCGGCAATTGTTTGTAATGTAGGCTCGGTGAGCAGAGGTGTCATGCCCGACGCGCATGGCTCCAGCAGGATAGTGAAACCGAATCCCACTCTCTTTTTCAATCTCGCCATAGGTCTGGATTGAGCGCTGAGCCAAGGTCGCCCAGAGGAGGTTTTCATCCAGCACACGCGTAATTCGCCCTTGATCATAATGACTTGCAAAGATACCGTCATGAGTCGCTAGATGGGCAGGCTCGTCTGGGCCAATCACAGCAACATTGTCGGATACAGAAGCGAGCGATCGCGCTGCAGAAGCACCAATCAATCCTTTTCCAATAACGGCAAAATCAAACATAATTCGTCTCTCAAGACACCTCGATTCCTATTCTCTAGCGACAGCACTCGATGGCATTGTGTCTTAAGACTCTGTTTCAAGTGCGATCGTCCGTTTACCATGAAACGATTGCTGGCTCGTCACAGCATCTCACAATGGGAACCAACAACGTTGACTGACGAACAGCAGCCGAACTTTTTTTGGAATTGCTCTACTAGAGCTTACGCTTATGGCCCACGATCCTCACGCTGACAGTCAGGCGCTCGCCCGCTACATGGAAGAAACCAACAGCGAATTCAAGCCCTGGCTTTTGGTACAGCTACGGCTGAAGAAGCTACAAGAGCGAAAGTCAGAAATATCTGTAGATGAATACATCACCCAACTCAACGACATTCAACAAGATCTCATGGTTCTAGGTGAATGGTGGGTAGGTCAGGAAGCAGAGGTATTTGGAACGGATTCTGGGTCACAGCACTGATGGCGATCGCTCAGGATAGTCCCAACCTCATTGAGAACTCACTGAGTTCCCAAGGAGTTCCCGGATTGGATTGAAAACACCTCAGCCCAAAGCTTTGTTCATTAACCTCTTCTTTGATCTTCCTTGATAAGCTGAAAGACTGTACCAAACAGATTCCAGACTTTCGTGTTTTAACGCGAGTTTGGTTGTGAACAACATGCGCACCAGTGCCCGGCAATGCACTAAAACCTGCTGATAGGTAACTGGTACGATATGGAAAATCTGCGATAGATCCAATGACTACTTCTCAAAACTCCAAAAAACAGAAGTCAGTTTCCGACCAGCAAACGGGCTCCTCGTCTTCATCAAAGCAGCCAAAAGGCGCTCCACCTGCGTCGGCACAAAATCAGGATTCTAAGTCTTCGCCCGAATCGCAGGTCGAGAACTTTGTAGATCTAAGCGACCCTCAATATTATCTCAATCGAGAACTGAGCTGGCTAGAGTTCAATCGTCGCGTTTTGCACGAGGCCATGGACTCGCGCACACCGCTGCTGGAGCGATTGAAGTTTATGTCTATCTTTGGGTCAAACCTAGACGAGTTCTTCATGGTGCGGGTTGCGGGTTTGAAGCAACAAGTCGAGGCTGAGGTTTCTAAGCTGACTCCTGATGGGCGGACTCCTCAAGAGCAACTCGACGACATCAGCGCGCTTCTGCAACCCATCATTACAAAGCAACACGAGCACTTTGAAACGGTGTTGCGGCAGGAAATGGCAACCAACGGCATTTATTTGCTCGACTATGCTGACCTCAACAAAAAACAGAAAAGCTACCTCAAAACTCATTTCGAAGAGCAGGTCTTCCCAGTACTAACGCCGCTGGCTGTTGATCCAGGGCATCCCTTTCCTTATATTTCGAATCTCAGCCTCAACCTAGCGGTGATTATGAACGATGTGGAGAAAGATTTGCATCGCTTTGCGCGGATCAAGATTCCTCCAGCTAGATTCGTCAAGTTGCCTGCAGAACTGCGCCCTAAGCATCGAGGAAAACCCGCTGCTTGGGCTGGGGTTCCTTTGGAACAGGTGATTGGTCACCACTTAGAAGCGCTTTTTCCCGGCATGGAGGTGGGGGAATATTGCTCTTTCCGCATTACCCGGAATGCTGATCTAGCAGTTGAGGAAGACGAAGCGGATGATCTCATGCTGGCGATTGAGAAGGAGTTGCGCAAGCGCCGCCTAGGGGGCTCAGCGGTGAGAATGGAAATCAGCTCTTCTGCCCCAGCAATGGTGCGTGAAACTTTGATGCACGAGATGGGGCTTACCAATAAAGAGGTCTATGAAGTAGATGGGTTGCTCAACTTAGGCGACATGATGACATTCATGGGATTGCCACTGCCTCACCTTAAGGATTTGCCCTGGACTCCCGTTGCGCCTCCTCGGCTGAAACAGTTGGCAGCAGGAGAAATTGACGAATTAGATACCAGTCAAGATTTCTTCTCGGTCATTCGGCACAAAGACTTGCTGGTGCATCATCCTTATCACTCGTTTACGGCAACGGTTCAGCAGTTTATTACTCAAGCTGCCCACGATGCCCATGTTTTAGCCATTAAAATGACGCTATATCGGACATCTGGTGACTCCCCCATCGTCAATGCGCTGATTTCAGCAGCTGAGAATGGCAAGCAAGTCGCAGCGCTGGTAGAGCTGAAAGCGAGATTTGATGAGGAAAACAATATTCTTTGGGCACGAAAGCTTGAAAAAGCAGGTGTGCATGTCGTTTACGGCATTGCTGGTTTAAAGACTCACACCAAGGTCACACTCGTGGTGCGTCGAGAAGAGGAAAAAATCCGACGCTATGTTCACATCGGCACGGGCAACTATAACCCCAAAACGGCACGAATCTATACTGATTTAGGTCTGCTCAGCTGCTGTCCCGAGCTGGGGGCAGACCTGTCTGAATTGTTCAACTTCCTTACAGGCTATTCTCGTCAGACGTCATATCGGAAATTGTTGATTGCGCCAGTGAGTTTGCGCGATCGCATGAACAAGCTGATTGAACAAGAAATCGAACACGTAAAACAGGGAAATGAAGGTAAAATCGTCGCGAAGATGAATGCGTTGGTTGATCCACAGATTATCGCCAAGCTCTATGAAGCATCCCGAGCTGGCGTTCAGATTGATTTGGTCGTCCGAGGAATCTGCTGCCTTCGTCCAGGAATAAAAGGCATTAGCGAAACAATTCGGGTCACTAGCGTCATTGGTCGCTATTTAGAGCACTCGCGCATCTTCTACTTCCACAACAATGGAGAGAGAGAAATCTATATCGGGAGTGCTGACTGGATGCGCCGCAATCTCGATCGACGAATTGAAGCCATGACCCCCATTGAAGAACCCTCTCTCCAAGACAAGTTGATTCGACTGCTCGACATCATGAGGTCTGACAATCGCCAGGGCTGGGATTTACAAGCTGATGGTACCTATGCACAGCGATCGCCCCAGAGTGAAGAGGAAGAACGAAGCTCTCACAATATTTTGATGGAAATGGCACTGCGGGCTTCTGAGCAGTAATTTTGATGCAAATTGAGCACTACTGAAAGATGGCTTGACGCATTGATCGGCAATTTCTATAGCAATGCGCAGATAGGTGAGGACAGATATTGATGGAGAAGCCGCGCACTGCGCGGCTTCTCCATCAACTATTGGTTTTATATCAGCGCGTAGCGCTATACCCGTCCATCTGTGACCTGCACCTTCTAATAGGAGCCTAAAGCTAATGACACAGAGCCTGTTACGGAACTCTGTGTCATTAAAAGATTTCAATATGTTTTAATGGAGCAAACCAAAAACCTGGTTTCAAGCAAACTTTTGAGTTGCTTACAGACTGTTTAGCTAGGAGCGACTTGCAAAACTAGAGCCCGTCTGTCGAATGACTGCACTTGGCCTGCATCATTCAGATCTTTGACAACCCGTTCTAAAAGCTCGGCTGCGCGATCGCGGTGTTGGTGTTCTCGCCCTCTGAGGCGAACCTGAAATTTCACCATGTTGCCTTTGCTGAGCCATTCAGTGGCGCGCTCAATGCGGAGAGCATAATCCGATTCTCCGACATTTGGGCGAAGTTTTACTTCTTTTAGCGTCGTTCGTGTGCTTTGCTTCTGGCGCTTTTTTTGCTGATACTGGTGCTTGCCATAATCCATGATTTTGGCAACAGGCACCTCTTTTCCGTCGGATACAACGACAAGATCGAGCCCTGCTTCTTTCGCTGATTTGAGCGCAACTCGGGTATCAATGACACCTTGGTTGTTACTTTCTTGGTCGATCAGCAAGACTTGATCGGCTTTGATGTGATGGTTGACTTGTTGTTTCTTAGCGATAAGACAATCCTCCTGATGTTTTGCAGAATCAAAATTATTTTATGAAACTATCTTAACTTATGGGTTAAGGTCTAGCATCATGCCCAGGATTGAAACGTTTTGGTTCGTAACGTAACGCTAAGATTGCAGCATCAAAATGAGCGCAATGACCCCAGCAATCGTCATTAACCCAGCGGGCATAAACCGACGCGTTTTTACAAGCCGCACGACAAATACAATCACCAGTAGCGCAGTGATCACGGCAGCTAGAGGCAAGCCCCATGATCGATCTTGAGCAGCGGCTACCCCTCCAATTACTAGTAGCACACCACTGATAACGCCCGAAACAAGAGAGGGCATACTCTTCGCCTGTACGTAGCCAATAATGCCACCAACAGCAGACAGTATTCCGTAGGCGATCGCCGCAATAGCTCCAGCACTCATAGATTATTCACAAACACTTATATCTCTCCAACTATAAGCTGTTGCATTCCAGCGGTGTAACCATGCTCGAGATAGACTTGCGGGAAAAAGCGAGATGGATAGCAACAGCGCATCCACCTCCAGCTTTATCTTTGTTCTGAATGTTTACAGGATGAAATTAGCTCGTCCTAAGTCGCCAGTAGCCACATCGTTGATAACGAGCAACGTTCGGAAACCTCCAGGGCCGTTGTCTCCATTTGCATCGATTTGAACAGATGTGCCCCGTGGAGCATCTGCTAAACGCACATAAGAACGGAAGGTGTTGGGTTGTCCGTAGCGAGCTTTATTGAAGATGAACTGCAAATCAATGAAATCTGCACCAGTTTGGAAGTCTAGGATCCTATCGATGCCGTGACCCGCGTTTTGGACAGTAAAGCGATCGCGTCCTAAGCCGCCACGTAGATTGTCATTCCCTTCTGCTCCAATCAAAACATCGTTCTGGTCGCCGCCGCTCAGCCCGTCGTTCCCGATTCCGCCAACGATGACATCGTTTCCTGTACCTCCTGTAAGCGAATCTCTCCCCGCACCACCTGTGAGACGATCAGTTTGTGCTCCACCGATGAGAACATCGTCGCCCTCATTGCCAAACAAATTATCAACGCCAACATTGCCTTCTATCGTGTCGTTACCGGAGCCGCCCCGAATTACATCGTTGCCATCATCTCCAAACAACGCGTCATCGCCATCGCCGCCTGAAATTACGTCATTATCTGCGTCACCATGGACTCTATCGTTATCTTCTCCTGCATCGATCAAGTCTTGGCCATCGCCGCCAAAGATTCGATCGTCGTTTTTGCCGCCAAAAATTAGGTCGTCATTGGCTTGACCAAAAATTCGGTCTTTGCCAATCCCTCCATCGATAATGTCTTGTCCAGAGCGGCCTCTGATCGTATCGGCGCTGGCATTGCCGAAGAGGCGATCGCGTCCTTTACCGCCAGACAAGAAATCACCAAATGCAGATCCTTCTAACAGGTCGTCTCCATCTCCACCTCGCAGAGAATCTGCTTCGTTGCCACCGAAGAGGCGATCGTTTCCTTCATCGCCAAATAGCTCATCTTTTCCTTGGCGACCTCGAACAACGTCATCCCCCAAGTCACCCCGCATGGTGTCTGCGCCAATGCCGCCGTCCATCGTGTCACGGCCAGAGCCGCCTCGCATCAAGTCATCACCGACGCGACCTTCCATGAAGTCATTTCCGGCATCACCGCTCATGACATCATCACCTCGACCTCCATTGAGGCGATCGCGACCATTTGCACCAAACAAGATATCTCGGCCTAGACCCCCAAAGAGTTCATCTCGCCCAGGCCCGCCGTTCATACGATCGTTGTCTTGACGGCCTTTGAGATTGTCTTGGTCAGCACCGCCTCGCATGCGATCGTTTCCGCGTCCACCAACAATACGGTCATCGCAACCTCGTCCTCGGAGAACATCAGCCCCTGCGCGACCAAAGATGGTGTCGAGATCTGGGCCTCCAGTTAAGCGATTTCTCTGGTTGTCTCCCCTAAGAGTCATGCCTTCTTCACAAGGGGGGTCACTGTCGCCGGGAGTACCAGGAGGAGAGCCATTGTCTGTTGGCTCATCGGTGATGGTCGTAATATCAGTCGAAGTGTTGTCTCCTGGATTAGGATCAGTCAAACCAGGTGGCAACTCCACATTAGCGGTGTTACGCAGTTCTGTTCCAACAGCTAAGTCAGAACTCACCGTTCCCGTGATCGTAATTTGAGCGGTCGAATTTGCATTCAACTGGAATGTCAAATCAATATTATTTCCGGTGCCATTAGGCTGAGGAAACACTCCAGTTCCAGTGCTAAACGCTGTGGTGTAGCTGACATTTTCGATGTTAGCCGACACAATGTCAGTTACCCGAAGATCAACAATGTCGCAGTCCGCTGCATTGCTCACCGTCAGCACGTAGGTGATTTCTTCTCCAGCCTGAATTGCATCGTTGCTGTCAGTCTTGAGTAGCGTGATATCGACATCTTCCGCCAAGCTGGGGAGCGTTGCGAAATCGTCAAAGCTAAGGTCAGCTCCTGTGATCTCGTCGCGAGTTCTACCCACTTCCGTGGCGGCAGCTGTGTTCTGATTGATTCGATACAATACTCCGGCTGCAGTCAGGTAAAGCTCACCATCTTGTCCAAAAGCGAGATTTCCCGTATTGCTTGTGGGTAAGACGTTTCCTCCCTGCGCAACATCACCCACGAAAGTGGCGATCGCATTTCCGTTGTCGATATCTGAAACATCAACCGAATAAAGCCTATAGCCTTGGAGTTCACCTGGCTCATCAGGAACTTCAACTGCTACAGAGACAAAAAGAGTATCGGGAGATGTCGGATCAAAGGCAATGTCACCACTATCCGGGGTAAAAGGATTGGCCTGAGAGGCCGCATTTAGCGCGGTTGTGATGGTGGCGGCAATAGTGGCTGTGCCTCCATCTGTCGGGTTGTCCGGATCAATATCAATGGTATAAAGATCATCGGTATCGTTATCCAGCGCAAAAATTCGGTTCGTTCCCTCCTGCTGAGCCATCTTCAGGAAAGAGCCACCATTGGTGTTTACTCCAGTCGAATCATCGAGCACACCGCTCGTATCATCAAACGGATCGTAGAAGAAAACCCTAGGATCCGTACCTGTTTCGATGAAATAGACTCGGCCCGTTTCTGATTCCCGTGCCATTGCAAACGATCTCAGACCCGGAATCGATGCAACGAGTTCTGCTTCACCCGTTTCCAAGTCGAGAATATAGAGCTCAGCAACATCGTTTCCGCTACTGTTGTTGTTGCGAACTGCATACATGGGATTTGGAATACAGCGCGCTAGTACCTTTGAGTACGACGCTGTCGATTCATCTGTGAATGCCGATGCAGGAACCGTCGTCCCTGTTTGCACGTCCAGTTTCCAGTTGCCCCCCTTTTCTGGAGAACCGACCAACGTTGACGATGCTGAGATATCAGCTCCTGTCCATTGCTTCAGGGTATGCAGAAAGCCTTGTCCGCGATCGCCCTGACCCACCTGACAGCCGTACAGCGCAATATTGGCGTGTTGGGCTAGGGCCTTGCCCCACTCGCGAATCTGTTCTGCAACCGAAGACGGAGCGTCCGCATCAATCCAGCGATCGCCCAATAGAAGCTGTCCAGGCTGACCATGAGTAACGATGTGTAAGCTTTCAATATTCGAAAAATCCTTGAGATAGTGAGCAATTTGCTCAACACCCTGGTGTAGGGAATCAATCGTAAAAGCTCGAAACCCGTCGCGAATACCGCTCAAAAGATGCTGATAATCGTCAACCTGCGAATCGATAAAAACGAGTCCTTTAATAGTCATCGAAGTTTTCCTGGAAATTTCCCTAGGTAGATTTTTGCACCCTCTAGATAGCCCTGTTGTGAAGGTCATCTGATTAGCAAAACGTACAAACAAAAAGCTCTAAACTCTAGCTCGCCATCAACATAACGAATAATTTTGAGAACGTTGTCACTTGCTGTGACTGTCTCTTCACCCTGATTTTTCTGGTTGCTCCTTGACCTTGATAAAGATACTCAGCGTTGAACGTAAACGGACAAAAGTATGACTGTCTACTTTAGTCTGAACAGTCGCCACAGCATTGGTTAAGGGATAAGACTTAACTCGATTGGACTTATAGAAGTCATATCGACAGCAGAAATGGCCGAGTCGAATGGCAGACAACTCTACATATTATCCATCAATCAATAGTCAGCAAAAATCAGGTTTTCTGAAATGCAGAAAAAACGAAACAGTAAGCTAACCATTTGTCCAAAAGTATGCGCTGTGCTGATAGGCTCCAACCATATTGATCAAAATTGAGCAAAGTTACCTTAGACAGTCCAAACCCTCTCGGAAGCTCGATAATTGGCGCTGGTATTGATACTCTCAAAATTGAATTCAAAAAAAATGCTACACAAATTCTAGTTAGCATAGGTATTCGTCTATATCTCTAGGTGAATATTTATGCTGACACCAGATACATGCATTTTTCTACATCCTGAAAAGCATCATCAACGAACATGCGGAAACACAAAATATTAAAGAACTTACGAGACGTTAAGTGAGCGATCGCCTCTTAGCATAGTGAGGCAATGCTTTTAAGAAACCACCCTGATTCAAACAGATCGACAGAGAGAGATCATTCAACCAAAGTTAGTGACGTACGTTCAGACGGATACATTAAAAAATGAATCTGAGTTTCCCTGCTTATGACTTGTCAGACACAACAGAGTCACAAATATTTCAACGCGTAAATATTTGCAAAAGCCGTGATTCAGAGACATTCCATCTATCAATACAACAACACAACGGTTTAGAAACCTCTCACAAAAGCATCTTATGCACATGCACTCGTCTTGCGCGTGAACAGATTATAGACAAAATGAGGCTTTTTTTAGTTTTTCAACCGTAAACATACAGACTGACAGCCTTCGAAAAAGAAAAATTAGCATAATGCGTACAACGGAAATTTCATTTATCCTTAGAATATTTTATTTAATTAATTTGGTTAGCAATAAAATTAGCGCACGTGATACTGGAATTTATTAAGAATTAACTTTTGTGTCGATCTAAATTACGTGCAAGCGCTGAAAATTGACCACCACCCCACTGAGCTTCTGTTCATACCTTAAGGCCATACTGTCGCAAGAGCGGTGTTGCTCGATTTCATCATTCTTGGCGAATATTATCTTGACGAATGTTATCACTGAGAGCATTCCTGTTTTGCGCCTGTAGTGGGGGTATCTTGCTCACGTTGGCAACTCCATCAGCAGAAACGGGATGCTCCCCTGTCACTTTTGGCGATCGCTGCGAGGTCGCTAGATTGAAAGAAAATTGCTGAGAGAAAATTTGTGTGATGTCAGTTCTTTTTGAGAGGTCAGTGCCAAGCCCTCTTTAGAAAGCTCGAAATATAGTTAAAACATGACATTGCAGCGACAACACGCCTAGTTCTCATCAAAAAGCTATCTTAAGATCGAATACGGCTAACGTTATCATTAACCGTTGGTACTGTATCGCCAGTACTGTGCTCTCGACTGTTTTTCCATCCATGAGGTTTACCGTGAGTCCAGAGACGCTTCTTCAATCCCAGTCCGAATCTTCCGCATCGACAGCGCCATACAGCCCCGAAGATTTCGATCGTGTAGTGATGTCAACCTATGGTCGATTTCCGTTGTCTCTTGAGCGCGGGCAGGGATGCCGGGTTTGGGATACCGACGAGAACGAGTATCTTGACTTTGTTGCCGGAATTGCAACCTGCACCTTGGGCCATGCTCACCCCGTCATGGTGGAAGCCGTCAATCAGCAAATTCGTAAGCTGCACCACGTTTCAAACCTGTACTACATTTCCGAGCAGGGACGATTAGCTGAATGGCTCACTCAGCACTCCTGTGCCGATCGCGCATTTTTCTGCAACTCAGGAGCAGAAGCCAACGAAGGGGCTATCAAACTAGCTCGAAAGTACGGACACACGGTTCTCGGTATTGAAAATCCCGTTGTGCTGACGGCAAATGCAAGCTTCCACGGTCGCACCTTGGCTACCATCACAGCAACCGGACAGCCTAAATATCAGAAAAATTTCAACCCTCTTGTCCCAGGCTTTCACTACGTTCCCTACAACGATATTGCAGCTTTGGAAGAGGCGATCGCCGACCTCGACCAAGACACTCGCCAAGTTGCCGCCATTCTGCTCGAACCGCTCCAGGGAGAAGGGGGGGTGCGTCCTGGCGATCGCGCTTATTTTCAGCGGGTGCGCGAGATTTGCACTGAGAAAGGCATTTTGCTCATGCTCGACGAAGTTCAGGTCGGCATGGGGCGCAGTGGACAGTTTTGGGGACATGAAGTCTTAGGCATCGAGCCAGATGTCTTTACCTCTGCGAAGGGACTCGGAGGCGGCATTCCAATCGGTGCAATGCTTTGCAAATCTTCCTGTGATGTGTTTCAACCAGGAGATCATGCCAGCACTTTTGGTGGTAATCCTTTGGCCTGCGGTGTCGCCTTAGCCGTTTGCGAAACCCTGGAGCGCGAACATCTGTTAGACAATGTGCGCCAGCGCGGAGAACAGCTGCGGGCTGGGCTTCGAGCCATCGCCCAAGACTATCCTCAGTACATCGAAGAAGTACGTGGATGGGGACTGATTAATGGTTTGGCGCTGAAATCTGATGCCGGAATGAGTTCTATCGATGTCGTTAAAGCTGCGATGGCAGAGGGCTTACTCATGGTTCCAGCAGGGCCACAAGTCGTTCGCTATGTGCCGCCCCTGATCGTGTCTGAGACAGAGATTGACCAAGCGATCGCCATTACTCGGCGGACGATTGCAGCGCTCTAGCGAAACCCGCCTGATGACACTGACTTACGGATGCAAGTCAACCTGATTCGGGCGATCGCCTTTTATTTGTGAGAGTGTTGTGACGCTGTGTCGAGCCGACAGGTACATCACTTTTCGGTAGCAAAGGGCGATCGCAGCGATAGGTAATCTTTGGTCTGGTTGTCGGAAGTTGAACGAACAGCCCCGATATTTTCCTTTGACAGCGCCAGAACCAGTTTCAATAATCTGGGATGATGCGTCAAACCTGATACCACGATAGATAAGCTGCATGATGTCACCTTAATGAGTAGTGTCATGAGATATGTCTATCTGTAGCTTCAGCTTCGCTTGATCACGATCCGAGGAATATTGTGTGGTTTAGAACAGTTTCGGAGTTGATCTGCATCATATTCAAATCTGAGACGATCTGCTTTAAGTGACACACCGTTGTGTAGCGAGCGAGAAATTCACGCCTTCAAAAAAAGCCCAAATGCGTCGAATAAGCATGAGGCATTTGGGCTGAGGGATGGTTTCAAAAATAGGCTTAGATCTGCAATCTCCCAAAAAGATCTATGGCCTGAATCAGCAGGCTACGGCTATGAAATCGTTGAATAGTCACCGATCCAAATCCAACAACTTCGAATTCAGGATGATTTTTACTTAGCTCGTTGAAGATCTATAGCAATGCGCAGATAGGTCAGGACAGATATTGATGGAGAAGCCGCGCACCGCGCGGCTTCTCCATCAACTATTGGTTTTATATCAGCGCGTAGCACCATAACTGAGCTAGGAAGAAATCACCGGAACCTTTGTTCAGCTCCAGCCCACAATAATTTTATAGCGTTAGAGACTGAGGATTGTTTTCGATCAAATCTGCCAGATCCTTGAGGAAGGCAGCTGCATCAGCTCCATAAATGATCCGGTGATCACAGGTGATATTGACTTGCATCTGACGGCGAACGCCCATTAGCCCATTGTCCATCGCCACAACCTGAGGCTGAGACGCACCGATCGCCAAAATAGATCCCTGTCCGGGTGGCAAGATGGCATCAAACTGCGTTACTCCAAACATACCCAGGTTCGACAGTGTGAAACTTCCCGTTGTGTATTCTTCGGGCTGAAGCTGCTTAGAGCGCGATCGCGCCACCAAGTCTTTCCAAGAGCGAGAGAGCGAATATAAATCCGACTGGTCAGCCTGCCGCAACACAGGAGTAATCAAGCCGCCATCGTCCATCGCTACGGCGATCGCAACGTTGATGTCTTGACGATATTGAATGCCCTGCTCCGTATAGCTGGCATTCACGACAGGATGCTTCTGAAGCGTCATGGCTACTGCCTTTGCCAACAGCGCAGTCATGGTCACGCCTTTTGACTTCACCTGCTTATACAAAGCATCTAAGTTATCAGTGGTAATGGTGTAGCTCACGTGAAATATGGGAACCTGCAAGCTTGCCATCATGTTTCGCACGACGGCCTGCTGCAACGTATTAAAAGCAGCCACCTGTCCCAGCGGAACGGAAGGTGTAGAAGCCGCTGCAGGAGCAGGAGCAGGAGCCGCAGATGGAGCAGGTTTGGCGACCGGAGCCTGACTCGGAGCCTGGGGCGCAGCACTTGGGCTGCTTGCTGGCGATGCGCCAACTCCAGCAGCAGACTCGACATCCGCAGCTACGATGCGCCCATAAGGGCCACTTCCTCGAAGGGTGTTTAAGTCAACTTTGAGCTTTTTCGCTAGCTTGCGCGCACGAGGAGAAACAACGATGCGCCCATTGTTCGAGGCTGAAGACGTGGCTGTTGATTCAGGTGCCGCAGACTCGACAGCAGAGGCCGTTGCCATCGCAGGCACAGGTGATGAATCGGAAGCAGGAGCCGCACTATCTCCACCTGATAAGGTGGCAGCCTGTTGCTTCGCAGTCTCAATCTCAGCTTCCGTCTCAGCAATCAGAGCGATCGCCGCACCGACGGGAGCTGTGCCCTCTGCCGGAACGATAATAGATGCCATATAACCTTCATAGAAAGATTCGACATCCATGTCAGCTTTGTCAGATTCCACAACCAACACGGTTTCGCCCTTCTCGACCTTGTCACCGGCAGATTTTAGCCATGACACGATTTTTCCCTCGGTCATGGTGGAACTGAGAGCAGGCATGAACACTTCATGAATCATAAGATGGCTTCCAAATCGAGAAGAACGACGATTGATACATTTGCGGGTAGTCAAGTGCCACCGCAGTGGCATCCTTACAAATGCCTGAGTTCAGAAGGGACTCCGGTCAAAACAGCGACAGCACAACGGTCTAAATATTGATTACCAGAGAGCATTTTAACCTGATTAGGAAACGAGCGGAAACGTCTCTTCGTCCTTGTTGCGTCACAAAAATGCGCCTCAACCAGGATTGAGGCGTGAAGTCATTGCACAATTGCAAATATCGTCATCGAACACGATGACAACATGCGTAGAGATCCCATCAATAAGAGGTTCTACTCATGAGTAGAACCTCTTATCTACTGGCGGCTACAGGTCACCGCGAATGTCTTCAACAACGCCATCCTTGATCAAGATTTCGACTTGCATTTTCTTCACAAGATTGTCGCCTTTCTGCACCGTAAAAAAGCTTTCGAGCTGTCCTTGTCCGACTTCTTGATCCATCTCCAACATTTGAACCTGCTGAAGCTGCTGAAGAGCTTGATTCTTTTTCTCTAAGATTTTGCTCTTGTTTTGGTTCACCTGGTTGTCAATATTTCCAATTTGCTGAGCAACGATAGGGTCTTCAGCAGAACCTTGCTTTTGGACTTCGGCGATCGCTCGCTGGCCTTGAGTTTCAAGTTGTTGGAGCTGCCCGTCTAGCCGATTAATTTGAGACTGTAGCTGCGCCTGAACTTCCTCTTTCCAGCGAGGAGTCACCACAACCTTGATATTAATGGCACGTTTAAGAAGTAACTCTGAAGCTAAATCCATAATTCCTCGGTGTAGTCATTCAGTAAGTGCCTATCCGTCACAGCATCAATCGAGAAAAAACAGAGGAGCTTGCTGACATCGTGAGTTGAAAATTTCACGAATTTGTGGAGTTCATATCCCACAGTTGACTCAACATCATTTATTCCCATAGAGGCTGCGCAGACAGTATCAGGGGGAGATGTAGGACATTACTACAGCATGACCACCCTTCTATCCGGCATACATCGCGTCAATCATATCGCGATAGCGCTCCATCACCACATTTCGTTTGATTTTTAAGGTTTGCGTCATGAGTCTGTTTTCAATCGAAAAAGGCTCTGTAATCAGTCGATAGACGGCAATGCGATCGTCAGGACGGTAGCCGGGGCGATCTTTCACTTCTCGGCTCAGTTCTTGCTGAAACAGCTTCTGTACTTTGGCGCTATCGAGAGTGAGGACAGGCCAAGACGGATCGGTTTCGATGGGTGAGACTTCAAGGTTGCTGCCCTCTGGCAATTCCAGCCGATGGTTTTGGGCGATCGCCCACTGCTGCAACACATCTACATTGGGTACAATCAGTGCTCCCAGCATTTTTTGGTCTTGCCCCACGAGCATGATTTGATCCACATAGGGACTGCGGGCACAGGCATCTTCAATGGGCAGGGGTTCAATATTCTCGCCATTGGTCAACACAATGGTGTCCTTTGCCCGCCCGGTGATGGTTAGGTCGCCCTGAGGTGCCACCCAGCCTAAATCTCCACTGTCGAACCATCCCTCAGAATCAATCGCCTTTTCTGTCGCCTCTGGGTTGCGATAGTATCCCTGCATCACTTGAGGCCCACGAATCAAAATCAGACCTTTTTTTCCGAGAGGGAGGGGTTGGCGCGTTTCAGGATCAACAACGCGAATTTCGGTTTGAATCAGCGGCGGCCCAGAGGTACCGCGAATATTGCGATCGGGTTTTCTCACGTTGGCGATCGGAGCCGTTTCGGTGAGGCCATAGCCTTGCAAGATTTCAACCCCAATGATTTCGAAGAAGGTGTCAATGTGCTTAGCCAAGGAGCCACCGCCACTCACCAAGAAATTGACTTCGCCTCCTGTCGCCTGCCGGATCTGACCATATACGAGGCGATCGCCCAAGGCATGGAGAGGCCACAATGCGACCATCGCCAGCCCCGCCGATAGTTTCTCTGAGAAGGAAGGCTGGAGGTTGTCGAGGTTGTGCTCGTTCACCGTACGTCGGGCAAGAACATACTTTTGACTGTTACTAAGCAGGAACTTCACCAGCTTTTGCTTCTTTTCGGGCTGTTCTCGAAAGCGCTTTTGAATGCCCTCGTAAATCGACTCCCAAATTCGAGGCACACCGACCATAAATTGAGGTTTGTAGGTTCTCAAGTCCTGTTTGATATAGCGAATGGAGGTATAGATCTGGGTACATCCCTGGGAAAGGACGAAATACTCGAAGGTGCGTTCATAAGAATGCCAGCTTGGCAAAATGCTCATCACCCGTTCACCGACTTTGGGCGTCACAACCCGCATTGCGCCATCGATTTGAAACAGGATGTTGCCGTGGCTCAGCATCACTCCTTTGGGTCTGCCACTGGTACCAGACGTGTAGATCAGCGTTGCCAAAGTATCGCGACTACATGAGACAGATTTCAGTTCAGATTGGCTACCGAGGTCAGACAGCTGTTTTAAATTCAGCAATTTGAAGCCGTAGGTTGGATGACTATCCGTATCGGGCACTTCATCCGATAGCAGCACCACAAACTTCAACGGAAAGTTGCCTAAAGCGTCCTCTAGCTTCTTGAGCGTGGCTTGGTTTTGAACCACTAATCCTGTACTGCCACTGTGATCGAGAATGTAGAGCAGTTCGTCTCGATCGGCCTGGGAGCTGCGAACAGCATTCACTGCACCCGCCATCATGATGCCTTGGTCGGCCACAAACCACTGAGGACTGTTGTCAGAAAATAGCGCGATGCGATCGCCCTCCTCGACTCCCAAAACTTGTAGTCCAATCGCAAACCGACGGATCGAAGCCGCCATATCTTGATAGGTCAGCTTCACTTCGGGCTGGGCGTGAGGATCGTGTAAAGCCAGCACATCCCCATACTCGGCAGCGAGGGCAGGCCACAGCTCAGGCAACGATTGAGCCGTTTTGTAAGCGTGAATGGCGTTACCAGAATTCGAGGACCGAACAGTTTGAGTGGTCATGGGTACAAAGTCTACTTAGGGACGTAGTAGGAGAGGAGGGGGAAGAGAGAGGAGGAAACTGACTCAATCGTAAGCTGAACGCTATCTTGTCGTGAACCGACTCATCAAATTGTGAAGCCGGAAAGATAAAGACCGGGTTTGACCCAATGATTTGAAAACAATCGAGTCAAGTCAGGCAACGAGCCTATAGCCTTGATTCAGCCAAAGATTGAGCGTTCAGTCTGACGGAGGCTGCTACAACAATAGCGAGGAGAAGGTTACAATACGACGTTGAGATAGACACAAATCCGTGCCGTCCATCGAGTGTTTCAGTCACTCAAGTCAACGATTCAACCCATAGGATTTACTTTTTATGCCCAAAGCAGTTTGGAACGGTGTGACGATTGCCGAAAGTGACCAGTGCGTCACCGTTGAGGGAAACGCCTACTTTCCACCCGACTCTATTCATTCAGAATATTTCAAACCCAGCAGTAAGCAAACCTCATGCCCTTGGAAAGGCACCGCTTCTTACTACGACATTGAGGTTGATGGAGACACCAATTCAGCCGCAGCTTGGTATTACCCAGAGCCCAAAGACGCCGCCAAACAAATCAAGGGTCATGTTGCATTTTGGCGGGGTGTCAAAGTCGAGTCATAGTTCAGGGAAAACACAATTTTCTTCTAAGCCTTGTCGTGCAAGCGTCTCGTGGCGAAATGTTACAGCCACGAAGACTCAGATATCACAGGCTATAAAGGAAGATCTTCCCGACTTTCGTTCAACAACGCTCTAACGAGGGTGTGGCAAGTATCTTCAAGAACTGGAAGGATCTTGAAGAATCCTGTTAAACAACATCATGATTCGTTTTAGTACGGATCTGGGTAAGTTAGCGCTGAATTTTGGCAGGATGAGAGAGTTATTTCTGTCGCTCTCTTTGATCGGTCTGAATAATCGATCAAGATCGATCTTGACTGTGTCTCTAAGATGCATCTCGTCAAACAACAGAGCCATTTCATTTCACAATCGCAGATAGAATTCTGCTGATTTATCGCTGGACACTCCATTTCGAGATTCATGCAAACGCCTAGCCCATCCGTTCAATCAACGCCTACTGCCATTGCGAATCTACCCGTTCCCAACGTGTCAGATCGAACCTGTCCCAGACGGACAAGGCTTCAGATTGACTTGCTATTGTTGGCGATCGAGGCACTGGACTTGGGAGGCTCAGAAGCCCTGCTCAAGACCTCCAAAGAGCTAAATCTACAGGATTTGATTAAGAATCGAGTGGCACTGTGGCGGCTACGGAGCACCAATCCTCTGCGTCGTAGCAGTCAGCGTCGTCCTTTGTCGATCGATGAGGCAAAAGCGCTGGTGGCGATCGCCTGCCATTTAGCCAAGCGTCTGACGGTTCTGATTCGTCAGCTTTTGCTAGCCAATCAGCAGCTCGTCGAAAAGCAGCTCTCTCCCGAACATCACTTTCGACTCGCGAATTATTTAGAGCGGTTTCGGGCTCATTTTCGGTCGCGGATGAATCCCAAGCGTGCAGGCGTTGCAGCGTATGACACCGACGAAAAGCTCAATCAGCTTGCTCTTCAGTTGCTTAGTCAGCTCTTGTTTTGCACCGGAACAGCAGGTTCTCAGCGGCTTTGGAGTAGTTTATTTGATGGAGAAGTGGCATGACGATTCAGCGGCAATATAGCCTGCCCAACTGCAAGCTGGTGCTTGAAGGCTGGGGAGATGAATCTGAATCGTCTGCGACTGGCTTTGCAGAGACACGCCCTGCGATGACGATCTTGGCCAATGCAGAGTGCCATTTTAGTGGGCAAAACCAAGCCATTAGTGGCGATCGCGCATTTCTCGAAAGTTTGGTTACTAACACGAGCCAATATGCCCAGCAGGTGCTGAGTGGAGTTCCCCATGCTGAACGCCGTGGCCAATCTGCTTCTCAAGTGCAGCTTCAGCAGGTCAGCCCCTATGTCCATCGGCTGATTGTGCGATCGCCAGACTCCGAGTCAGCTCAGTCTCACGCCAAACCGGAAGGCGAGGCGGTAAGTTCAGAGAGTCCTCCGGATTCCACGGTACAGCTCGATCTCTCGACCGTGCAGCTCTTCGATTTGGTGGAAGCCATTGACCAAATGGTTGCTGATGCTCAAACCTTGCCTGATATTGCTGTTCAACTCACTCCTGTTCCAAAGCGAAAGGCCACGTCTCAGGAGCCCGTTGCCGAGCGAGTGATTCCTGCTGTGATTGGAATTTCGAGCTTAGCTGCTGCGGCGATCGCCCTCTTCTTCGTGCCACCGCCAGAGTTTCGTCCGACGGAGCAGGAACCGACCGCAAATGAACAGGTTCTCGATGAAGAGGAGACGGACGAGGCGCTTGACGAAACAGAGCCGCTACCTGTGACGGAATCCGATGAAACAGAGGCCGCAGCAAGTGAAGATGAGGAAGCTAATAATACTGACACTGACGCAGTTACCTCTCCTGATTCTGATGCCGATGCTGATTCTAGTTCAGGTTCAATCGCTAGTGTTGATTCCGACAATAGTTCAGCTTCTCAGGCCGTCAGCCCAGAAAACCTGCCCAGCGAAGAAGAAATAGAGGAACTCTTTACCCAAGCTTCGCCCCTCAACGACCGCGATCTGATTCAAGACATTACTCAAGATTTGCGCGATCGCCTAGATGAAGAATGGGACAACGAACCGACGTTTGACGAGCCCCTAGAATATCGAGTCGGCGTATTAGAGTCGGGAGATATCGTCGGGTTTAGCTATCCCGGCGACAATCGCGACATGGCGATCGAGTTTTTGGATGAGCTGCCGCTGCTCGATTTGCTTACGATTCCAGAAGACCCCGACACGCTGAGAGACCAAACGATTGCCCAAGTTAGGGTCGTGTTTCAGCCCAGCGGTGTTATTGAAGTCAGCCCTTGGTATCTGATCGAAGAATAATCTTCATCTCAGGACTGGCGACTTATTTTGCCATAAGCGTAGATTTACACCTCTGTCAGGACGGTTTTCTCTCCCTCGTGACAGTCCGAAACCTCTGTAAAGCTCGGTATGATTGATACAGAACTTAACGCTTCAGGATTGCGACTCAGTTAGCTCTGACCGCCCTTGAGACTGTGTAGGTTCATCAAAGTGGCTGCGTCTTCCCGACGAGGACTTCAGCTACGTAGTTGTTAGAAGCCTTAATGGAGGCCACGATGAATCAGTTTAAAACTGTCGCTCTTTTGGGACTATTGAGCGCCCTGCTAATTACTGCAAGCTATTGGCTAATCGGGGGAACGAGCGGAGCATTGGTGGGTGTAGGGATCGCTGCTGTCATGAACCTGGGTTCATGGTTCTACTCTGACAAGATCGCACTAGCTGCCTATCGGGCTAGACCCATTGAACCAGGGCAAGTACCTCAGCTCTACGACATGGTGAAGCGTCTGAGCGATCGCGCCGAGATCCCTACACCCTCTGTCTACATCATTCCAGGGCAGGCCGCGAATGCATTCGCAACCGGACGCGACCCTGATCATGCGGCTGTGGCTGTAACGGAAGGCATCATGGAAGCTCTATCTGCGGATGAGCTAGAAGCGGTGATTGCCCACGAGCTAAGCCACATCATCAACCGCGACACCTTGACGCAAGCGGTAGCAGCAACCATTGCGGGTGCGATCTCACTGCTGGCTCAGGTGATGAGCTATACCCTTTGGTTTGGAGGTTCAGATGACGATGGCCCCAACCCCCTCGCGATGTTGGCGACTATTGTTTTGGCTCCGATGGCAGCCACGGTCATTCAGCTCGGAATCTCCCGGACTCGTGAGTTTGCGGCTGATGAAGGGTCGGCTCGTTTGACAGGTAATCCCCGCGCTCTAGCTCGGGCATTGAAGCGGCTAGAGGCGATCGCCCGTAATGTACCGATGGCAGGCAACCCGTCTTTTGAACCGCTACTGATCATGAATGCTCTCCCGAAGGAGAAGTTCATGAGCAATCTGTTCTCGACTCACCCTTCTACTGACGATCGCGTTGAGAATCTACTCCGAATCGAGACCCAGCTACAGGGCAATCACCAGCCTACTTCCTTCGCAACTCGATAGAGATTCTCGGACATATTACGTCTATTCATTCGATCAATCAGTCGCCTTAGGCTGGCACAACACAGTTAATTTAATGAATTGAGCAGGAGCGTTTTTGAAATGCTCCTGTTTTTTTGTGAGTTACTTTTGCGCCGATTCAATCCTTAGCGATCGCTTCATTCGATTGCCTCATCAGACCATGCTCATCCATAGGTTTTGAGGCACCGATTTGCATCCTACGAGTTGAAACTGCATAAGTCGAATGCCGTCAGATTTACGTGTCCTTGCCGATTGATAACCCCCTATCTAATCCAAGGCATTTACCATGACGATTATTGAGCAAATCACTCCGGTTCTCCCTGAAACTCTCGACAGCGCTGTCAATATTGCATCTCTCAGCCTCGCTCCCTTGACTCTCTCCAGCCAAACCGTCACTCAAAATGATTTGACGGGAACAACGGCCGAGAGCAGCGACTTCTTTGGTGCAAGTTTAGTAAGCGGCAATTTCAACGGCGATAGCTATTCTGATCTAATCATCGGCTCCTCCTCTGAGAGCATCGGTTCGACGACGGATGCAGGAGGATTTCACGCTGTCTATGGCTTCTTCACGGGTATCACAACTCTTGGCAATCAGTTTGTGGTGCAAGACAACCTCAACGGAAGTGCTTCAGAAGCTTTCGATTATTTTGCAGGCAGCTTAGCCGCAGGAGACTTTGACGGCGATGGCTATGATGACTTGGCGATCGGGGCGGATGGAGAAGACTGGATCTCTGTTACGGATTCAGGTTCCGTCAACATCGCCTACGGTTCCACCGCAGGTCTAACCGCAACGGGTAGCGGCATTGTTGTCCAAGATGATTTAGCAGGCACGAATTCTGAAGCCTTTGATTTCTTCGGTGCTAGCCTGACCACAGGAGACTTTGACGGCGATGGCTACGATGATCTCGTTGCTGGCGCAGTCGGTGAAGACGTTGGCACAATCGTTAATGCAGGAGCCTTCCACTTTTTGTATGGCTCAGCTTCGGGACTCACAACGTTAAATAACGAGTACTGGACTCAAGATTTTCTCAACGGCACCAGTGCTGAAACTGGAGATAATTTTGCCTCAAGCCTAGCGGCAGGAGACTTTGATGGCGATGGCTATGATGACTTAGTAGCCGCAGCGGTCAACGAAGATTTCGGCTCGATCGTCGATGCAGGCTTAATCAACGTTATGTACGGCTCGTTCATTGGGCTGACAAGCAGCAATAGTGAATCTTGGGTTCAGGATGATCTCAACGGCTCTTTCTCCGAAGGGGATGATCACTTTGGTAGTAGTCTGGCTGTGGGTGACTTTGATGGCGATGGCTACGACGATTTAGCAGCTGGAGCTGCCGGAGAAGATGTTGGCTTCGTCACAGATGCTGGTGCAGTCAATGTCGTGTACGGTTCTGGATTCGGTTTGACGAGTTTAGGAAGCCAGTTTTGGACACAGGACGATCTTATCGGCTCTAGTGCTGAGGCCTTTGACGGCTTTGGCGAAACTCTTGCAGTCGGAGACTTTGATGGTGACGGCTTCGATGATTTGGCCGTCGGAACACCCGGTGAAAACATCGGATCAGCAACCGATGCGGGAGCAGTCAACATCATTTACGGATCTACCTTTGGCCTTAGCAGCACCGGAAACCAATTCTTGAGCCAAAATGATGTCACAGGTGGCAGCGCTCAATCCTTTGATGAGTTTGGCTACAGCCTCTCTACAGGCGACTACAACCGTGATGGTTTTGAAGATTTAGCGATCGCCTCTCCCGGTGAGGGGGGGGTAAGCAATACAGGAGCCGTCAACATTCTCTACGGTTCGTTCGGTGGACTGGTTGTGTGATGTCCAAACGCTAAGGTTTTGATTGTTGAGAGGGTTTGACTGTGCTCTGAGTCAAATCGGTGGATTACCAGGTGCTTTGGAATGACAACCAAAGCGCCTTTTTTTATATAGCAATCTCAAATGATTTGTGAGAGGAGGGGCGGGCTGCGCCGCCTCTCACTTAGCAATTCACAAGCGATTTAGTATCGCTATATTGCGTTGTTTCAGATTACGATGTCCGA
>JGI12048J13642_10444602_pt1 | contig 35544 bp, 29 predicted proteins | sample ElkSlonscriptome_16_FD_13642 | JGI IMG/M metagenome (IMG submission 13642)
CAGCCAGGCTACGGAAGTGGATATCAGACAAACAAGGATGTAAAATTCATAGACGTATCCGAACCAAACGGGATCAAGACGATCTTGAAAATAATTCAGATATATCGAAAGGCATACGAGTCCCAATGGAATGCCGATTGCCAAAAACAGGGCATATAAGCGGTGTAGTTTTCCTTCGTAACCCTCTGATTTGGATAGCGGAATATACTTTATCAAGACCGGAGGCATACCCAATGAAGCCAATGAACCTACCACACCTGACAGAGAGATGAAGTAGCGCAGTATCCCGATTTCTTCGGTCGTTAAAAGTTTTGGTTGGAGGAAGCCCGAATTGAGAAAGCCAAAACCCACTCCTAATATAGCAAAGACTGAACCTAGAACGGATTGTCTTCTGATATGAACCATTTACGAATTCCTCATTAGTCTGATTGCAAATTACGACTAAACCTTTATCATGGAAAAAGGGTTCGAATATTTTGTGACTTATTTGGCCAATTGTACTTTTGGCGCTCTCACTAAAAAAAAATCTTTGCTCAGGCCACGCCTTTCTGTAGTTGGATGCTCAGTTGGTATCAGGATAAGACCATCGGCTGAGTCAAGATCAGAGAATAAAGTCTACTCTGAAATCCTGACAGATTTGTTGAACGAAAACGGCCGAGAATGGCGCCTGCACAATAATTGCAGATCCCGTTTGCTTTCCACGGAGCTCATAGATTACAGGGATATTTTGGCCGCACAAAACCCCGACGTATTGATAATAAATGTCGGAGCGGTGGATGCTCCGAATAGGGAAATTCCAAAGTGGTATTCAGATATCTTATTTCGGAGGAAATGGCTCAATCTCTACGGAGTCGCCACGGGACTTTATCAAGGAATAATCCGCCCATACTGCAGAAGGCCTTTGGTCTCCGTACGAATGAAATCGCCATGGGTCGGGATCAATAGGTTTGAAAAGTCGCTGGTTGATTTTCTGAATTTTGTAGAAAAGGATCTCAAAAGTCAAGTGGTAATTCTCGGAATAAATTCGGGAAGTGAACGTGTAGAAAAAGAGCTACCCGGCTCTTTGTCGAGATATAAGGAGTACAATCAGAAGCTCAAAGAGGTTTCGAATAATTTTAATTGCACTTTTGTCGATATGAGTGAGTTGACTCCTGAAGAATACTTCCCCGACGGAGTACATTATAATGTAGATGGGCATCGTTGGTGCGCCAAACAGATTTTCAATGCCATTAAGAGTGAAATCAAACCTTGAAAAATTAATCTCTGCAGACTATGCTTAAAAGCATCCGATATATTTTTCATCGTCTGGATCAAACGCATAAGCTTGGTCAATTGGATGTGGCCGAGGCAGGGGTTGATCATGAGGGGGANGCATTTATCAGANTGAAAGATGGCTTCATTTTTTACGGCGAAACGGCTCTGCCAAAAGACAAGAAATACTACATGACTTTGCCTGCATCGGTGCGAAAGAAGGTGCCGTTTCAAACCATGCGCGTAGCTATAGACATCATTATGCGCTATTCGGAAGGTGGGCTTAAGTACGGTGGACCCTATAAAAATGATAAGTATCAGCCCAAGGAAGGAGATATAGCATCTGAAATGGGAGCTTATCGAGGTTATTTCATTTTAAGGCTGAGCGAGTGGGTGGGCAAAAGCGGTAAAATCGTTGCCATAGAACCCATTCCCGATAACATCAGGTTATTGAAAAAGAATCTGAAAGCCAATTCAATAGAAAATTGCGTAATTGTCGAAAAAGGAGTTTGGCACGAAAGAGACAAAATGGTGCTCAGCCGCAAAGAGATGGAGAACCAATCGGGTAGCCTGATGCTTGCCGATCATGGCAACGATCAGCATTCGGTCCCGGTTGACTCACTGGACAATATTTTGAAAGAGGCCGGGGTAGAGCGGTGTGATTTTATGGTAATTCAGTTAAACGGCGTTGAAATAGATGCCCTGAATGGAATGACTAAGGTTAGACCAAGGCATATGGCCATTGCCGCACGTTACGATAGGCCTGGCGAAAACGCCGTTGAGACCATCGAAAATTGGATGAAAGACAATGGCTATTCTTACGAAATAGAAGAAAAACGCTTTTTCTTTTGCTCACGAATAGAAAGGAATTCGGATGATCGATAAATCGCTTCTTATTCATGCGTACAATCGGTGGTTCTACGGATCCAAAAAAGCGGATTACACAAATTTCGATTTTCGCAAGAATCCATCGGCGCTTGAGCCGGTGGTGTTTCTTTCTACCGGACGTTGCGGAACCAAATGGCTCACAGAGCGACTGGAGGGGAGTAATAAGTTTGTCCCGATCCACAATCCCAGGCCTCAAATGCGGGTTCAGGGGCGCATGATGTATCAGTATGATTTTGAAAAAACCGATGAGGAAACCCGAAGCCTTCTCAGCGAAATCTTCTTAGCGGGGCGCGAAGAAATTTTCGTCTCTGCAAAGCGAGCAGGAAAAGAATTGGCCATCACCGACAGTCGGGGAACCTTTTTTGCTTACATCATCGCCACTCTATTCCCGAATGCAAAATTTGTATTCATTCACAGAAATCCATTGGAAGTCATTCGGTCGGGATTGAAGAGGGGATGGTATACCTTGGAAAATGACTCAGAGCTCAACCGTATCCTTCCGCTAGCCGTCAATCCCCATTTTGAAAAGTGGGACGACTATTCTTCTACGGAGAAAATTGCGTGGCTATGGCAAGAAACCAATAGGTGGATTCTTGAGTTTCTCGAAACAATTCCGGAAGAACGGAAGCATACCATTCGATTTAATAACTGGGACGCTCAAAAACTCCAATCTCTGTTTGACTTTATGGGAGCCGACATTTCATCCAAGCAGATTGAAAAGAATCTGAAGGTTCGATCAAACGCTCAGAATTCGAATAGAAATCCTCAATACACCGGGTGGACTGAGGAAGATCAGCGTAAAGCGCTTGAAATTTGTGGTGACATGGCCCGAACTTTAAAATACGATCTTTAGTTCCCCCAAACGGTGCATACGATATCGAACTTAGTCAAGCGGATTTCTTTTTACAAATACTGAAGGAATGACTCCACTTAAAGTTTACGTTCCCAACCATCATTTCAATGCGGTCAACTATTCCTTCGGTTGTCTCCTGACGGAATTTTTGGGGGTGGAGATAGAAATGATCAATTCCGACTCGCATGCAGATTTTGTGATTCAACACGAAAAAAAAACACTCACCATTTTAAACGCCTTCTTCTACATCGAAAGCAAGGAGGACCTTTTCAGCAAAGAGAATATTCCCGATAATGTTGACGATGAAACCATCGAATTTGAAGGCAATGAATTTCCAATTTTAAGCATCTACGGAAAGAGTTCTTTGACTTATGAGGATCAGAATCACATACGCCTTGAGTCTGATATCATCGCAAGTACATTTTTCATGCTCAGTCGTTGGGAAGAGGCAATTATTGAAAAAAGAGACGCACACGATCGTTTTGATTATCGATCGAGTCTTTCGGTAAGGAAAGGCTTCTACCAAAGACCTATTGTAAATGAATACGTTGAACTACTTTGGGCCTTATGCCGGTTTCTCAATCCCTACTTGAAGCGGAAGCAGCGAAAGTATTTTTGCACGGTGACCTCTGACATTGATCAGCTTCGCAAGTGGAAAAAGCCCAAGAGGCTGCTGGAATCGATCTATTTACATGTGACGGCGGGTAAATTAGATTTGGTTTTTAAGGATATTGGCAATTACGTCCGATCGCAGTTTAATCCTAAAAAAGATTTCTTCAATAATCTGGATTATCTGGCAGAACAATCGGGCGGATTGAAGACTATATTCTATTTGAAAACCAACTACTCTCACCCCAAGCACGATAAGAATCGATACGATCCACAGGATTATCTGGATGAGTTCCGGGAAGTCAAGGAGCAAGGAGTCAAGTTCGGAATTCATCCGCATTACAATGCCTATTTAAATCAGGAAGACCTCTTGGAAGAAGTGGAGAACCTTATATCATTTAAAGGGGGCGCGGTCAACCTGGTGCGCCAGCATTACTTGCGTTTTTCCGTGCCCGAGACATGGAAGTATCAAGCTGAGGCAGGCTTGAAAGAAGATAGCACCATGATTTATCCTCACCTCGGCGGATTTAGAAACGGCGTGTGCTACCCTTTTCCGGTCTTCGATTTTGAGGGCGATTGCAAACTCGATCTTTACGAGTCTCCCCTTATCCTGATGGAAACGGCATACCTTTCTTCGGGGTTTGATCAACTTTTGGCCGATGCCGAAAAGCTTATTTCAATCGTTAGAAAATACAATGGGAATTTCGTCTTCCTCTGGCACAATGGAAACCTGGTCTATCAAGAGCAACGATTCAATTTCGAGAAGTTAATTGAACTTGCTCGCTGAGAGATGAAGAAAGTGTTCAGCATTGTGCGATTTAATCCACGGGCAATGTCATCAAGCCTTCGCGAAAGATGAGCTCACTATTCGCGCCCGTGAGTACGATATGTCCGGACCGCAAGGTGTGGATTCTGATCTCGGGATGGGCCTTTTTAAATTTTCGGACGTTCTTCTCCGGAATGATTTTATCATAAAGCCCAAAAAACACGTCGACTTTGATATCGTTCTCACGGATGACTTTTCCCAACACAGTAAAATCAGGTTCGATTTTTCTCAAAAAGGTCCATACGGCATAAACCTGTTCTTGCATTTCCCTCGTTTTGATCTGAGAAAGCACGAAGGTCCGCAGTTTTTCGCTGATAGCTTTGGTGTTATAAAGGCCATTCAGAATCCAAAAGAAGGGAGCGTTGTGTTTAATAAAGGTCCGAAAGGCCACCCGCCCCAAGCTATAATGACTCAGCAAGGCATACCAGCGGTTTACGATCAACCCGTCGGGAGCAAAGAGATACAAAGCTTGAACTCGCTGTGGCAGTAACTCGGCGATGCACATGCATATCCGTCCCCCCAAGCTGTAGCCCATGAGTGATGCTCGGGTGAGATTTTCATGGTGCATAAATGCCGCTACAAGTTCTGCCAATTCCTCTTTGGTCAGCGGTTTTCCATCAGGCGAGCGTGTGCCGATATCGCTTTTACCGTGAAAGAAAATGTCGAAAGAATAAACCGTAAAAGTGTCGTGAAAAGGGCGTGTGAAACGTAGGAAATCACTCCAAGTTCGGCCAAAGCCATGAAAGGCGAGCAGGGCATGTTTTCCTTCACCCCACACGGCATAATTCAAACGTAATTCACCGTGTGTAAATAACTTCTCTTGAACTGTTGGTTTGTAATCCACTTGGGAAGGAAAAAATCAATTACTTTCGTGGCCTAAATGAAGCAAAATTTAGGCACATCGACGCATTCCTCCCGCCCTATTAATGCTTTTTTCCCAAACTTTTTCTCTCCAACTTTTTTAAAAACTTCACTATGCCCAGAGATAGAAGCATTCGATCCGTATTAATAATCGGAAGCGGTCCCATCGTTATTGGTCAAGCTTGCGAATTTGACTATTCAGGATCGCAAGCGTCTCGCTCCTTGCGCGAAGAAGGAATCGAGGTGACGCTGATCAACTCTAATCCTGCCACCATTATGACCGACGCGGTGGTAGCTGATAATATCTACCTCAAACCACTGGAACCCGAATATATTGAGGAAATTTTGGAAAAGCACAACATCGATGCGGTACTGCCGACCATGGGTGGACAAACGGCGCTCAACCTTGCCATCAAGTGCGATGAATTGGGAATTTGGGATCGCTTCGGCGTGAAGATGATCGGGGTAGACATCAACGCCATCGATGTCACTGAAAACCGTGAAGCTTTCAGAAAACTGATGGAATCCATCGGAATTGGAATGGCACCTCAGGCTACGGCAAATTCCTTCCTCGAGGGGAAAGAAATTGCTCAAAAATTCGGTTTTCCGCTTTGTATTCGCTCAAGCTACACCCTGGGTGGAGCAGGGGCGGGCATCGTGCACGACCAAGCAGATTTCGATAGCCTCCTGACCCGTGGTTTGCACGCTTCGCCTATTCATGAGGTGATGATCGATAAAGCTTTGCTAGGTTGGAAAGAGTTTGAGCTCGAGCTCTTACGCGATTCAAATGATAATGTGGTCATCATTTGTTCCGTAGAAAACATGGATCCGATGGGAATCCACACGGGAGATAGTATTACCGTAGCGCCCGCTATGACTTTAAGTGATCATACTTATCAGCGCATGCGCGATATGGCATTTAAGATGATGCGCTCCATCGGAAACTTCGCGGGTGGTTGCAATGTGCAGTTTGCCGTTAGTCCCGATGAAAAAGAAGAAATCATTGCGATCGAAATCAATCCGAGGGTTTCGCGCTCATCGGCATTGGCTTCAAAAGCTACAGGCTACCCCATCGCAAAAGTGGCCGCCAAGCTGGCTATCGGGTATCATCTCGATGAATTGAAAAATCAAATCACCCAGACTACTTCTGCTTTTTTCGAGCCGACTTTGGATTACGTGATCGTGAAAATCCCTCGTTGGAATTTTGACAAATTCAAAGGATCGGATCGAGAACTGGGCCTGCAAATGAAAGCCGTAGGTGAGGTGATGGGAATCGGGAGAAGCTTTCAGGAAGCGCTCCAAAAAGCCTGTCAGTCTCTCGAAATCAAGAGAAACGGTCTGGGTGCAGACGGAAGAGAGTTGAAAGACCAAGATAAGATATTGCACAGCTTGGAGCATCCGAGCTGGAACAGGCTTTTCCATATTTACGATGCCATCAAATTAGGTATTCCCTTCAAAACCATTTTCCAAAAAACCAGAATAGACCATTGGTTTTTGAAGCAAATCGAAGACCTGATTTTGTTGGAAGACAAAATTGAAAAACATACGCTTGAGTCACTTCCCAAAGAGTTACTTTTTGAAGCGAAGCAAAAGGGATATGCAGACCGTCAAATTGCACATTTGTTGCGCTGCTTGGAGAGTGAAGTCTTCAACAAGCGAAACGAGATGGGCATTAAGCGTGTCTACAAATTGGTAGACACCTGTGCTGCCGAATTTGAAGCGAAGACCCCTTACTATTACAGCACCTTTGAAGGTGAGAATGAATCAGAAGTAAGCGATCGCAAGAAAATTGTCGTTCTCGGCTCGGGGCCGAATCGCATTGGTCAGGGAATTGAATTTGACTACTGCTGCGTGCATGGCGTGCTTGCTGCAAAAGAATGTGGTTACGAGACCATCATGATCAATTGCAATCCCGAGACGGTTTCCACCGATTTCGACACAGCCGATAAACTCTACTTCGAGCCGGTATTCTGGGAGCATATTTACGACATCATCCTTCATGAGAAACCCGAAGGGGTTATCGTTCAGTTGGGTGGTCAAACCGCTCTTAAGCTGGCCGAAAAGCTGGATCGATACGGCATCAAGGTCATAGGTACGAGCTACGAAGCTCTGGATTTGGCCGAAGACCGTGGAAGCTTCTCCAAGCTGCTGAAAGAAAATGATGTCCCTTATCCAAAATTCGGAGTGGTAGACAATGCTGAGCAATCGCTGGAATTGGCCGATGAGCTTGGTTTTCCACTGCTGGTTCGGCCGTCTTATGTATTAGGAGGGCAGCAGATGAAGATTGTCATTAACAAAGAGGAGCTCGAAACGCATGTGGTAAACATCCTTCGCGACATGCCCGACAATAAAATTCTTCTAGACCACTTTTTGAGTGGCGCGATTGAAGCGGAGGCCGATGCCATTTGCGATGGCGAGAATGTCTATATCATTGGGGTTATGCAGCACATAGAACCCGCAGGTATCCACTCGGGTGATTCTTACGCAGTGCTTCCGCCTTATAATTTGGGAGATTTGATTATTGAGCAAATCGAGGCCATCACGAAAAAAATTGCAGTGGCACTGAAGACGGTAGGTTTGATCAATATTCAATTCGCCATTAAGGATGATGTGGTCTACGTAATTGAGGCCAATCCACGAGCTTCTCGAACAGTACCTTTTATTGCGAAAGCCTACGGTGAGCCTTACGTAAAGTACGCTACGATGGTGATGCTCGGAGAGAAGAAGGTGACCGACTTTGATTTCAAACCAAACAAAGGGGGGTATGCGATCAAAATTCCGGTATTCTCTTTCGAGAAATTCCCGAACGTGAATAAAGAGTTGGGGCCTGAAATGAAATCAACGGGTGAGGCAATTCGCTTCATCGATTCTTTGATGGATCCGTTCTTCCGCAAGATTTACAGCGAGAGAAACCTCTACCTGAGTCGCTAAACGAATCTCCCTATCTTTGCAGGCATTATGAGTATGGAAGAGGCAAGTCTGTCAGGCGTATTCCGAATGATTTTGATCATCTTGGCTATTTATTTTTTGGTCAGGTTGCTTGGTCGTCTTGCTATGCCCTTTATGAATAGTAAAGATTCAGGGCAGCGGCAAAATTCCCGAAATAGAGATTCCCGTAAAGAAGGTGACGTAACTATTGAATACACCGACAAGAACAAAAAGAACAGAAAAGGAGATTCCGGAGAGGGAGATTACGTAGACTTTGAAGAATTGGATTAATATGAAACACCCATTGGTAAAACGCTTTCTGCCTCATCTTATAGCCGTACTTTCCTTTTTAGCCATAAGCGCCATTTACTTTTATCCCGCCTTTGACGGATACAAATTGAATCAAGGGGATGTCACTAACTTCCGTGGTATGGCACAGGAAATCATCGAATTTCGCCGTATGTATGGAGAGGATCCTCTTTGGACCAATTCCATGTTTGGCGGAATGCCGGCCTATCAGATATCAGTTCAGCACTCAAACGATGTCATTGGAATTATAGATAATGTGATTTCATTGGGTTTGCCGCGACCTGCGAGTTACCTGTTTCTCTATCTTTTAGGTTTTTACATTCTGATGCTATCCCTGCGCGTGAAGCCGGCTTTGGCTGCAGTGGGGGCATTGGCTTTTGCATTTTCAAGTTATTACTTCATTATTTTAGAAGCGGGTCACAACACAAAAGCGCACGCCATCGGATATATGGCTCCCGTGTTGGCGGGTATTATTTGGGCCTACCGTGGTAAGTTTTTGTTTGGAGGCGCCGTTGCGGCACTTTTTGTGGCTTTGGAAATTGGGGCAAACCACGTTCAAATAACTTACTACCTCGGTTTTCTCGTCCTTTTTATGGTTCTGGTTTACGCTTTCAGAGCAGTGCGGCAGCATAAGGTGAAGGAATTTATCAAAGCTTCGGTGGTATTGCTTATTGCTGCGGCATTGGGTGTGACCGCCAATTTGAATAATCTGTGGCCCACCTATGAATACGGTCAATACTCCATTCGTGGCGCTACTGAACTTACCATTACACCGGATGGCAATTCGAATGAAGCCAATACTACTGCAGGATTAGACCGAGATTACGTGACCCAATGGAGCTATGGCATTCAAGAAACCTTGACTCTATTGGTTCCCAATTTAATGGGAGGTGAATCGGGTGCTTTGATCAATCAAAACACGCAAAAGGAAAACCCTCAGATGTACCGTGACATTGCCCAAGGTTATCAGGCCACTCAGGTCTTTCCCAATTCTTACTGGGGCGACCAGCCTTTTACCAGCGGCCCTGTATATTTCGGGGCCACCGTCTTTTTGCTTTTTCTGTTGGGCTTAGCCTTTGTCAGGAAAAGATTGAAATGGGCCTTATTGGCTACTGCCATCCTGACCATCGCACTGGCTTGGGGTAAAAATTTTATGGGTTTGACTGATTTTTTCTTGGATTATGTGCCAGGTTATGACAAATTCAGAGCAGTAACTATCGTGCTATCCATCACCGGATTGGTGTTCCCCATCTTGGGTTTTCTCTTTTTGCGTCAACTGATGATGAAACCTGAAGTTATTTCTGAAAAACCCAAATTGTTTTTCGGAATAGCAGGTGGTTTGTCGCTTATCCTTCTTGCTTTGGTTGTTGCGCCTCAAGCCTTCTTCAATTTTTTAAGCACACAAGAAAATGAGATTTTCAGCAGTCTCTCACAAGGAGAATCGGGTGCTGCTGTCTTGCAATACGTATCGGCCCTTCAGGATGCTCGGGCAGACTTATTGGTAGGGGATGCATTGAGGTCACTCATTTTCGTATTGCTCACTTCCGCGGTCATTTGGTTTTTCGCAAAAGGGAAATTGAATGAAAAACTAGTTTTGGCTTCATTAGCCATCCTTGTTGTCGCCGATCTTTGGCCTGTCGCTAAACGATATGTTAATAATGAGAAGGACCGAGGTCGATATATTGCTTGGCAACCGGAGGAGGCCGCTGTAACTGCATATCCCGTGGCCGGCGCAGACGAGTACATATTAGACCGCGAGATGAAAATGAACCCGCGAGTAGGGGATGCGGTAAATGCAGCCGTCACTGAATTTCGCGCTGAAGCAAAGAAGGACGTTTCCCGGAGAGCGAGCCAAGCCGAAATAGAGGATGTTAAGTTTGCCGCTTTACGTTTTAGCACCGATTATCGGGTTTTAAATTTAAACGGTCCGTTTCAAGAATCGAGAACCTCTTACTTCCATAATTCTCTGGGCGGCTATCACGGAGCCAAATTAAAACGAATACAGGAGCTCTACGACTTTCATATTGCCAATGAAATCAACACACTCAGCACAGTCTTGCAAGGTCAGCCTGATGTCAATTCGGTAGACCAAGCAGTGAAGAATATGGCCGTAGTGAATATGCTTAATACCAAGTATATAATCTATAACCCTGAAGCACCGCCCTTTGAAAACGAATATGCTTACGGTCCTGCTTGGTTTGTGGAATACATCGAAACTGCCGAAAGTGCTGATGAAGAAATTTTGGCTTTGGACGAACTCGATTTGCGCACTGAAGCGATAGTTCATTCTGATTTTAGTGATGAGGTGGCCGGGTTCACTTTTCAAGAATCTGCTGATGCTGCCATAGCTGTCGAAGAACATTTGCCGAACTACATAAGCTACCTCTACGATTCTCCCGTTCCACAGGCAGTTGTGTTTTCTGAAATTTACTACCCCGAAGGATGGAACGCCTATATCGACGGAGAGTCAGCGGAGCATTTTCGGGCGAACTACACACTTCGGGGAATGATCATTCCCGAAGGCAGTCACAAAATTGAATTTAAGTTTGAGCCCGCTACTTATGAAACTGCCTCACTAATCAGCACAGGGTCCGGCTTAGTCGTTTTCTTTTTCTTTCTATTTGCAGTATACCGAAACTTTAAGACTCCGGAGGAGGATATTTACGAGGATCTTATGAATTAGAACGTTGACTTTTCGAGTTGAATACCCGATTGGTTGTCAGTTGGCTCATAGTTTAGCATGCCTCTGTTTGGCGGGTTTTAGCCTCGACAATCCTTTTTTTTCGATGCATCTTCTCAAACTATAACCCATAAAATCCGCGCAGACTTGAAACCCGTATTGATCATAACATACTATTGGCCTCCTGCCGGTGGAGCGGGAGTTCAGCGCTGGTTGAAAATGTCAAAGTATTTACCTGACTTTGGGATAGAACCCATTATCCTTACCGTAGACCCTGAAAAAGGGACCTACCCTCAAACAGACCCAAGTCTTGAAAAAGAGGTGAGAGATGACATCAAGGTTTATAAAACGGATAGTTTTGAGCCATTAAAACTCTACGGAAAAATCGCCGGGAGTCAGCGAGTGCCTTACGGCGGATTCAGCAACAAGAAGAGCAACTCGATATTGGCTCGATTCTTAAGGGGAAATCTCTTCATTCCCGATGCACGAAAAGGCTGGAACAGTTTTGCATTTAAAAAGGCAGTTGAAGTCATAAAAGAGCATTCAATTGACACAATAATTACCACCGGGCCGCCACATTCCACTCATTTGATTGGTCTTAAATTAAAGAAAGAGTTGGGCCTGAAGTGGGTAGTAGATTTGAGAGATCCGTGGACGGATATTTACTACAACAAAGAAATGGCGAGAACATCTTGGGCAAAAAACAAAGACTTGAGCTATGAGAAGGCCGTGCTTAGTAGAGCAGATATTTGCATAACTGCCAGCGAGGGATTCGCAGAACTGTTTAATGAGAAGGTGGATCGCGAATATTTTGTGATCACCAACGGTTTCGATGATGGTTTTGAAAAAACAGCGGACCTGTCGGAGCCAAATGAAAAACTTGTGATTTCATATACAGGCACGATTGCGGAGAGCTATGAGCCTGAAGTGTTCTTTGAAGTTTTGAAGTCGCTCAATAGTCCGTTTGAGCTAAGGATTGCAGGTGGTGTTTCTGAGCGTGTCAGAAGTACCATCCGAGAGTTTGGGCTGGAGGAATCCGTGACTTATTTGGGATACCTTCCGCATAAGGCTGCCTTGCACGAGATGAAAGGGGCAGATATCTTACTCCTCATTACTCCAAAAGTTGAAAATGCCAAAGGAATCATTCCGGGAAAACTTTTTGAATACCTGAGCACCGGTAATCCTATTTTGGCCATTACTGATGATCCCGAAGGTGATGTCGCAAGAATCTTAGACGAAAACAGAGCGGGTCAGGCATTTTCGAGAAAAGAATTCAAAGGGATTCTGAATTTTCTGAATAGGCCTTCTGCTGCTTATGGTGTTCCCGAAAAATACCATCGCCGAAACCTCACGGGTAGATTCGTCAAGCTGATAGAGGTCTAGCCACTTAAGATTGATTCGTAAAGTTTCACCAATTCCCGTCCTTTGGTTGTGGTATTGTATTCATCCAAAATGGCTTCGCGGCCGCGCTTCCCCATTTCTTTGGATTTTTCTGGATGATTTATAAACCACTCTACCTTCTCGGCAAAATCTGAAGGTTCTTGATCTTTATGTACTAATCCACATTGTTCTTTCTTGGCCAAATCTTCTTGAGGTGCACAGTCACTGACCAAAATCGGTTTGGAGAAAAGCATGTATTGGTAAACTTTATTGGCAATACCGGACTCATGCTGGGGATTTTTAAAAATCGGTGAAATCCCGATATCCATCTTTGAAAGATGGTCTCCTAAATGCTCCAAGTCAATCCAAGGAATATGCACGACAAATTCATTAAGGACCTCTTTTTCAAAATAAGCTTTGTCATTTTTATGCACTTTCCCCGCAATATGCAATTCCACATTATAGCCTTTTTGCCGAAGTATTTTCACAGCTTCTGATGCGATATGTAGTCCACGGCTATAGCCGACTACTCCCAAATAAAAAAGGCGGAAGACATCATCTGATTTTTGGCTTGTCATTTTTTGGTCCTTGTAGAAATCCAAGTCGGGGACATTCGGATATATGGCAAACTTCTTCTCATTCAAATTGTATTTCTCTTGTAAATCTTTTTGAAAGTTTGAACTGAGTACGACAAGACCTGCAGCCTTTCCGAGATATTTTCGTTCCAGTTCATCCCAAAACTCATAGCGCACAAATAGATTAAGAGGGAATTTTCGAGTCCATGAGTAAGTTCTGAATGCCTCGGGGTAATTTTCGTGTAAGTCTATTATTACGGGTATGTTTTTAGCCTCTGAGGCTTTAAGTGAAGGAGCGAGCATGTAAAGGTCATGTGCGTGAATCAAATCCAGGTCATGCTTCTCAATAAACCCCGCGATTTGCTTGATCCAAAATGTTTCAAACAGGCTGTTGGTCGTATTGCTGATAAATCGGAATTTATATGGAATGCCACCATCCGACAGGTACTCTATCTTGTAGTTTGTGACTGCTTTAGGTTTGGCAGGTTTAGCACCGGTACAGAGAACTCGTATATCATATTCTGAGCTCAGGATACTCAATTCATTTAGTACGCGACCATCGATGGAAAGGTCATTATGAAGAATTACACCTACGCGCTTTTTCATGCGGACAAGAAACAGAAATTTTCGCACGTTGATTTCAGAGTAGACACAAGGTCTTTTTGATGAGCATTGAGCTGAAGGCACTTTATTGATGCCATTGTTTGTCAATAGTTTCTCGCCAATTCATAGAAGTGAATTTAGTAACTTGTTGCCCAAGTTTGGGACTATGATCAAATCAAGGTTAGTACTTATTCTCTCAATTCTAGTGGTTCATCTCAGCTATGGGCAGTTAGAAGATGGATTGCTCTTGCATTACTCCTTAAATGGAAACTATGTAGACTCTTCTCCTAATGGATTTACGGGAACGCCGACTGATGTGACTTTTATAGCTGATCAATTCGGAAATCCGGATGGTGCCATTGAATTAAATGGAATTACGTCCAGGGTAGACTTTCCGAATGCCGATGCGCTGGAGCCCGATTTTCCCATCTCATTTGCCGTCAAGGTTAGATTTGATCAAATAAACGGACAGCAGATTGTTTTTGCAACAGACTTTTCGGGTTCTACACATAGCGGAGCTTGGCTCCAACTTTCGTCCGCAGGACAAATAGTTGTAAGCTTTGGGAACGCTCAAGGAGGCTTCAATTCTTCTACCAGGCATGGTAAATCGGCTTCGCTTCCGATTGACGAGGGAGTTTGGTACAATGTAGCTACGATAATCAGAGGCTTTCAGGATATCGATATCTACATCGATTGCGAATTGATAGATGGAAATTATACTAGTAATGCCACCACAATAGGTTATACTACCGCGCCGGGAAACCTCGGAAGGAAATGTGGTAATCCCATCGAGGATTTACCTCCCTATTATATTGACGGAGCTATTGATGATTTTTGGTATTGGGACCGGGAACTGACTGAAGAAGAAATCTTGATTTTATGTGGACCTGAAATTCCATGTTTTGGTTCATTAACCCTTCCGGACTTGACCGTCTGCGTAGACCAAACGGTCAGCTTTTCTTATCTATTGGAAGGTGAAGATTCGCCCATAGTCTCATGGTTGTGGGAGCTCGAAGACGGACCATCCTCCGAATTGGAAAACCCCGAAACCTCGTTTACCGATGAAGGAATTCAAAACTATACCCTCACGGTTAATACCGAAAGCGGGTGCATTTATTCAGCTTCCGGGAACTTGACCATTGAAAATTCACCCGAACCTCCTGATATTGCATCTGACATCACGCTCTGTGAAGGTGAATTTTTTGAGTTGAATACCGATGACTATCCTGGCTGGACAATTTTTGATTCCAATGGAAACGAACTGTTTCAGTATGCTTCGGTTGTTCCCGGTGTTTATACATTTGATTTCATCTCCACCTGCAGCAATACTCAATTTGAGATTAATGTTGATGTGGTAGTTATTGAAGATTATCTCACTTTTGCCCAAACGAGTATTTGCTTAGGCAGTGATTACTTTTTTGAAATTAACGATTGGGAAAGCATTTCCTCTGAATCTGAAATTCAAATTACTGCCGATACCGGCCCAACTGTGACCTATTCGGGCGACCCTGTTAATTTTTATTTTGCTGAGGAAGGAAACTACACCCTTGAAATATCAGGAGCTATTCAAGGCTGTCCGGTAAATGGAACCATCGAAATCGAGGTCGTTTCTCCACCCGAGGAATTCGTACAAAATGTTTTCAATATTTGTGAAGGAGATGTAGTCGAATTGGATTTTAGTGATTTACCATTTGATGTTTCAGATAGTGAAGGAAATATTCTTACCTCAATAGAACTTACGTCTGGCGGCACCTATGTTTTCACGGGGCAAAACGCATGCGATTCTTTTGAAGAAGTAGTAAGTGTAAACGAGATCGTAATCGACCCTCCGACACTGGAATATGCTCAATTGATCTGCGAAGGAGAGGATACGCTCGTGATCGGTTTTAATTCTAACCTTTATGAGTATGCATGGGAATCAGGGTCTGAGCAGATGAGTATTTCGATAACGCAACCGGGCCAATATGAAGTTTCTGTGATAGACACTTCCGGAATTTGTATTGAAAACTTCGTTTTTCAAGTCAATGCTTTCCCCTATGCCCCTGAGGTCATTTTTGATTTTCCCGCTGTCGAACTCTGCAAAGAGGGTCAATCAACGGTTAACTTTCCGCCTCAGTTTGGCCCTTATACCTTTGCCGATACCTTAATCGGTTATACTTATAATGCCACCGAAACCGAATCCGTCTCATTCACTTATTCCGATGGTTGCTATACCTACCCCGATACGTTATTTATCTCTGTCGAGTCCTGCTTATGCCCGGCCTTGGTGCCCAATGTCTTCACCCCCGATGAAGATGGATTGAACGATTTCTTCAAACCGATTTTAGATTGTGATGCGTTTGATTATCAAATGACCATCTACAATCGCTGGGGTAAAGAAATATTTAACTCCACTGATATCAATATCCCATGGCGGGGTGAGTCTCCGAACCCGGATTTCTATGCGCATGAAGGACTATATGTATACCTGATACGGTTCAACCAGCAACTCGACGGACTCAACGTTCCTGTGGAATTACAGGGGATGGTTACCCTGATTCGCTGAAAGTTACCTCGTCTTCTGAAATTTCGTGACTAGTCTTTGACTTTCGAGTTTCACTTCAAATAAGTATAATCCTTCATTCAATCCTGAAACGTCCAATGCGTTTTGGTCTACCAACATACCCGAATCGACCAATTTGCCCGTAATATCCGTTATGCGATAGGCAGTTCGATCCGGCACACCGCTGATATTCAGGCGGGATATTGCAGGGTTTGGAAAGAGTTTGATACTTTCCGGTAGTTCATAATTGGAACTCAGTGTATTGGTTACCTGCACATTCTCGCAAAAGTTATCACCTCCACATTCATTGTTTATGGCGAGGCAGACCATGTAAACTCCCGAATTTTGGAAAGTGTAAACCGGGTTTTGCTCTTCGCTAAAACCTCCGTCATCGAAATTCCAGATGTAGCTGTAGCCTTCACCACCTTCTGCAAAGAATTGAACTGTTGCCCCATCAACCTCATAGTCGAAATCTCCGCTCGGGGCGGGGCATCTTTCGATAAAAATCGTGTAGAAGGCGCCCCTGTTAGCACCGCCATCATCATCGCCCTCGGCACTCACCACAATATCTATTGTACCATCATCATTTAAGTCTCCGACCGTTGCGATTCGAGCCGCCAGTCGATCTTCGCTATTCAGGTCAAAGGTGAAATTTCCTTCGAAGCGATTGATCTTCTTTTCATTAATCACCCATCCATCGGGATGCATAAACAGAATCCACACAGAGCCGATATTCTGACCTCCGTCGTCATCTCCCGGCGCTCCGACCGCAATGTCGATCGCTCCGTTCAAATCCAAATCTCCAATGGCTCTCACGCTCGCCCCGAATTCGTCATCGGTATTTAAAAATCCACCAAAGTCACCCTCCAAGCGCGATATTTTCTGAACACCTCCTACGGTTTCGCTTTCGCTTCCGTAAAGCAGATATATCGCACCAAAGTTCGTGTTTTGGTCGTCATCACCCGGTGCTCCACAAATGATGTCTTGATTTCCGTCTTGATTAATATCGGTCAAACTAAGTCCGGTTCCGAAGAGGTCTCCATCCTCCAATCTTTGACTCAAGAGCGGATGAGTAGTGTCGATGGTTTCTAATAGTGCCAAACCCTCAGCGATATCGACGCCAAATTTGTAAATCGTACCTGCTCCGTGTTGCGAAGTGGTGTATAGAATTCCATCGGCAAATGCCAAGAATTCACCCAATCGTTCAGATGTTGAACCTATCTCAGCAGAAACCGTCAGTTCCTCTAATTCGTAACTCCCGGCTGCGCTGCTCAGCGCGAAGAGTTTACCCCCGTCAATACCCGGGGCTCCAACGATCAGCTCGCTCATGTTGTCATTATTTATGTCTCCAAGATCGACTACGGCAGAGCCAAACTCAGCATTTTCAAGACCATCGAAAAAATTGAAGTCAGAAGAAAAGATTTCGATTTCTGAGAATACTGAACCGTTTGTACCAAGGGTAATAATCGAAAATTTTCCATTTTCATCTCCGGGAGCAGCAACAAAGATTCGATCCGAGTTTTGTGATTCCATCACATATCCGAACTTTCCTTCATTCACTAAAGTAGATTGAAGGTTTCCATCTTCGGCTGATACTTTTTGAAAATCAGCAGCTGTACCGGTTTGTCCGAATAAAAATTGGGCAGAAAAAAAAGCCCCTGTAAGAAGTAGAGCGTGTTTCATAAAATTGCAGGTTTGTAAAACGCGTTCAAGGGGGCTAAGACCTTTTACGACCGCTTTCAAAGAAGGTTTCTATGAATTGTGGTAAGGCTCATTGTTCAAAATTGTAAACGCCCTATAGATCTGCTCAGCGGCAAAAAGACGAATCATTTGGTGAGAAAAGGTGAGTTTAGATAAAGCCAACGTTGAAGGAAATTGCAGGTATACGGATTGGTCAAAGCCAAAAGGACCACCCACCACAAACAGCAATCGCTTGGGTCCCGCATTCATTTTTTTTTGAAGAAAAACGGCAAAGGACTCACTATTAAATTGCTGACCCTTTTCATCAAGTAAAATAACGGAATCAGAGCTGTCGATTTTTGCCAGCAAGGCTTTGGCCTCTTGGCGCTTTCTCTCTTCCGGGTCGAGCTTTCGCCATTTCTTATCTTCTGGAATTAAAATTTCCTCATAGGGCGCATAGCGACCGATACGAGAGGTAAAGACTTCAAGACCTGTTTCCAGATATCCTTTCTCGGTTTGCCCGATTAAGACAAGAGCAATTTTCATGGATCAATATTACGAGATTTGATTAATAGCCTCTTTTCTTATATTTGAATCTATCGGCCCGCTTTTTGCACTGAGTTACTCGATTAAAATTCACAATGAAAAAGTTATTTCTGTTTTTTTCGATCGTCTTACTGTCATGTGTTGCCGTCGGGCAAACTGTTGAGAAGGATGCCATTTCCTTGGCCATCAAATCGGGTGATTCTAAAAAAGTAGCCCTCTATTTCATGCCATCTGTTGATTTAACGGTCGAGACCTCTGAGGATGTCTATAGCAAAGACCAAGCTGAAATGATCATCCGTCGATTTTTTGAAGATCACGTCCCAAAAAGTTTTGCGCTTCAGCACGAAGGAAAATCGAAGTTGGATGATTATTACTACATCGGAACTTTAAAGACTGAAGAGGGCAATTTCCGCCTGACATTCTTTTTGAAAAAGAGCGAAGACAAGTTTCGCATTAAGCAGATGCGCATTGAGAATACCCCCTAATTATTTGGCGAGAGCAATCTATCGTAAATTTTTAGTTGGTCGTCTATAAAGTGCTTACGACTGAATCGGTTGCGCCCGGATAAAGCATTGCTAGCCAGATCGCTTAATCTTTTTTTGTCAATCAACAGTGCTTCCATTGCTTCCGTCAAATGATGAACATCATTTTGAGCCAATACCACCCCATCAATATTATGACGAACAACTTCTCTGCAACCTCGACTGTCGATCGTTATGACCGGAACTCCCATCGATAATGATTCCATGAGATTTACGGGAAGCCCTTCTCGTTCGCTCGGAAAAACATTCAAGTCGGAAATGGCCAGATAGTCCTGCACATTTTCTTTCCAACCAACTCTTACAATGTCGGGATCTTCTTTTAGTGCTTTCTCAAAGCGCTGCTGCTTGGAGGTGGGATGAATTCGGTCTTTTTCGCCAATTAGCAATAGCTTCAGGTTTTGATGGCTTTCTTTCAATTTCAGAAAGGAGAGAACTACCTTATCAAATCCTTTAAAATGCGTTTGGCGTCCGATAAAAATAAATACGAAATCTTCTTCCCCGACACCGTTATCGCTGCGAATTCTTTCTTTCGTTTCTTCACTTACATTATTAGCATCAAATCGCTCCAAATCACACCCCATTCCATAGGAGTTTAGAACGCTCACAGTAGCGTTCGGAGCTTTATCTTCCAAATACTCCTTATCATCTTCGGTGAGCACAAAAACTTCATCTACTTTCTCGGCGCTCCAGCGCTCTGCTTGAGAGATGGCATACTTTCGCCAACCCTTGATCAGCGGCGATCCCAAGCCGTGAATAGTGCCGGTAGAGGCAGGCCAATTATTCTTTTTGCCAAGCATGGTTGTAAAAAGCGCCGCCGAAAAGTGAATATTGATAAGATCAGGTTTTATTTCCTGGACGAGCTCATTAACCTGCCTTCCTGCCGAAATGTGCTTTATCGGCGCCAAGGCTCTCGGGAAGTCAATATGGTGAACTTCGCATTCTATTCCTCGTCTGTATGCGTCAATTCGGGCGATGTGCTTTCGGGAAGTGGCCAAGTGAACTTCGTGGTTTCGCTGAATCAACTCATGCGTCAAATCTTCCAGAAAAGTGAAGTAATTGGTAATAGAAGGGATGACGAATAATAGTTTCATTTAGCGATCGGTCATAGCCATTACAAAGATAGAAATCCGATCGTGCCTGCCTTCTTTTTTCCCGGAAGGAAAATCAATTCAACTTCAATCGGTCTCCGGGTTTTATGCGATAGTTGCGCGGCAGGTCGGAGTGCTTCAATATCTTTTTCATTTTCACCCCATACCTTTGCGAAATCGCTCGAAGGGTTTCACCTTCTTTAACTACGTGCGTGTCGTGGGTTTTATTCTTTCCTCTTTTTGGTTGGAGGTAGATCAATTCTCCTTTCTCAATGGTCTCGTTCTTCTCGAGGTCATTGTATTTCTTTATTTGCCATGGCCCCATATCCATTCGGTCTGCCAAGGCTTCCGGAGAATATTGGCGATCAGCTACAACATACTTTATTCGGTTCGAGCTCTTCTGGATTTCTAATCCTTTTCGGATTTCCAAAACAATTGCTCCCTGAGAGTCGGTTTTGGTTTTCGCAGGTGCTTGATTCTCCCTCTTTGCCTCAGGGTTGTCGTAACGCGCCAGATTATTTTCTTCAATAAGCCTTATCAATAAGTCGGGATATTTAGGATTTGTAGCATACCCCGCTTTTTTCAATCCCTTGGCCCACGCCTTGTAATCCGTTACTTTGTAATCGAATAAGAATTGGTAGCGACTTCGCTGCAGAAAGACGCTGTGGTCATCAAAGCTGTCCTGTGCACTTCGATACTTTCTGAAACATTCGTTGCGCTTATCATCGTCGTGGTATACTTTCTTTCCTTGCCAGCCATGACACTTGATGCCAAAGTGATTGTTCGCCTCTCTGGCCAATTCGCTGTTCCCGTCTCCACTTTCCAAAATGGCTTGCGCTAAAGTGATGCTGGCCGGAATACCATACTTTTCCATTTGGTCGATGGCCACGTCCTTCCATTCTGCAATATATTCCGCTCGGGATTTGCGTTTATTGGGGTCACCTTCGCCAAAGGCGAAAGTGCTAATCAGGATGGCTATTAGGAGCATAACCTGTCTTCTCAACATGTTATCAACAAAGATTTTTAACCGGTTAATAAACAAGTTTTTCAAAGTTATCGGTACTTTCAGCGATACCGGTGTTGAAGGTGGTGCACTTATTCACACTTTGGTGTTGAATTAACAATTCGAGTAAAATTTAATCCCCTCTCTTTCTTCCATTGCGTGTAATCCTTGCAAGCCTCCGCTGTGAATAAGTAGCCACTGTTCGTTAGTTTTTATTTCAGCGTTTTTTGCTAAATGGGTCATGGCAAAAGCAGTTTTTCCCGTATAAACCGGGTCGAGTTTAACGCCTGTTTCATTTTTAAAATTGCGCATAAACTCGATCAATTCCGGTTTGACTTTGGCATAGCCTCCGAAATGATAATCAGTCAGCAGATGTACCTTGTCCATAATCGTCTCCTCTGTCTCGGCATCGTTAAAAGCTTTTCGAACATTCACTTTGACCGTGTCCAGAAGAAAATGCCCGCCTTTTAAAGCAGAAACGCCATAGAGATGGCTTCCCGCTTTATTGGCCATAGCCAAACCGCTAAGGGTAGTGGCAGTGCCACACGCCACAAAAATGCGGTGGTATTTGCGCTCCAGCTCTGACATGATTTCGCTGCAACCTTGAACACCATAGTGGTTTTGACCACCTTGTGGGATGAGGTAAAAGGAACCAAATCGATGGCGAAGACCTTCAATATAGTCGCGATCCTCGATTTTTTTGAATTCGGATCGACTAATCGCATGGATTTTCATTCCATTCTCTTGCGCTTTGCGCAAAGTGGGATTGTTGAAATCTGCCTCTTCGCCTCGAATAATTCCGATAGAACGCATATCGTGCATTTTTGCGGCAGCAGCAGTGGCAGCAATGTGATTGGAATGCGCACCACCAAAAGTTAAGAGAGTGTCTCTACCACTTTGAATGGCATTGCGAATGTTCCACTTTAACTTTCTCCATTTATTTCCGGAAACTTCATCGTGGATCAGGTCATCTCTTTTGATGAAGAGGTCGATTCCTTTTTCATTTAAAATCTGAAATGGTACTTCTTGTTCACCGGATGGAAGCTGAAAATTTTTCATTCTTATCAAAGGTAATTTCATTGCTTTATCTTCGCGGCGTGACGCGATTAAAATCTCATTTTAACAAAGGACAAATCGAAGCAGGCTGTGATGAAGCAGGACGTGGATGTCTTGCCGGACCCGTGGTAGCTGCCGCAGTGATCCTCCCTAAGAGGTGGAATCATAGGCTACTAAATGATTCAAAAAAGCTGTCGGAAGGTCAAAGGTTAACCATCCGCGAGGCCATTTATGAGGAGGTGGAGTTTCACGCCATTGGGGTGTGTACCCACGAAGAAATTGACGAAATCAATATTCTGAATGCATCATTCTTAGCCATGCATCGCGCTTTGGATGCACTACCGCAGCCTCCTGATTGTATTTTGGTAGACGGAAACAGATTCAATCCCTACCGAAGCATCAAATATTACTGCGTTATTCAAGGAGATGGTATTTACAGGAGTATCGCGGCAGCATCTGTTTTGGCAAAGACTTATCGGGATGATTTAATGCGCGAACTACATGAGCAGTACCCGGAATATGAGTGGAACCAAAATAAGGGTTACCCCACAAAGCGGCATAGAATGGCGATCCAAGAACTTGGAGCCTCTCCCTATCATCGAAAGTCATTTTCACTCTTAGCCAAAAAAAACGAAAAAATGGCGTGATATCTGTTCACAGTGATGTGTGTAAAGGGTCGGATATATAACCGTTTTCACTCCTTAAAGCCTACTTAACTTTACCTCAAATGACTTTTCCGTGTTGAAAAAGATCTTTAATATTTTGATTTTGGGTGGCCTCGTGGCACTTGTATTCTATTGGTTTTATCAGGATTTTGACCAACCCGAAGCGAATAGTATGGATACTTTATCAGCCATTCCGCCAACAGCCGCAATCATTATAGAAGTGGCTGATATCACAGATGTTTGGCGCGACCTTACGGCCGAAAGCCTCGTTTGGGAAGAGCTCCAAGCGACCGACTATTTCTTCAAGTTGAATGAAATTGGTCAAAATATGGATAGCCTTTTTCGAAATGATTCCAAATTAAGAAGCGTTCTTTCCCGGAAGCCCGTGGCTATTTCTGCACACATGACAGGCGGTCAGGATTATGCATTCTTATTCGCCCTGCAGTTAGAACTAGATATAGATAGAAACGAAGTTTACGAAGCGATTCAAACAACATTCCGTGCATCGGAGAACGACTCAAGAATCTACGATGGGGAAAATATCAATTCCTTTATGTCGCCTTTTTTCGACAGCCGTGTATTCTATTATATCAAAGATGGATTGATCGTATTAAGTTTGGCTGAGGTCTTAGCCGAAGAGTCTGTTCGAACCCGAGTGAGGGGAACTTCCGTGATGGATAATGAGCAGTTTTCACTTGTAAGAGAAACCGTTGACCAAAGCGTAAATGCTTATGCTTTCATTAATTACGAAAGACTTAAGCCGATACTCAGGCCTCATCTTTCTAAGAGTAGTTTAGACGCTGACTTCTTCACTCAACCCTTTGCCGACTGGTCAGCATTGGATATTTCCATTCATAGTGATGCTTTGGACTTAAATGGATTCGTTGCAGCGAGTGATAGCTCTAAAGCTTGGCTGGACGCCTTTTCTAAATCCGATGCTCCCGCAATAAAGCTATTGGAATACCTTCCTTCTAATGCGGCCTACTTTGCTTTTTTTGGCTACGGCGACTACGAAACTTACAGGGACGAGAAGTTAAAAAAACTTGAGAAGAACGGAAGTTTGTTCAGGGCAAAGGCTGCCATAGATAAATATGATGAAAACTGCGATTGTGATGCAGAAGAGTTGGGTACTTCTTGGATAGGTAGTCAGGCAGTAGCCTTCATTACAGAACCCTCAACCAAAGAGTATTCACAGAATGCCTTCGCTCTGTTAGAAGCCATAGATGGGGAGGAGGCTGAAGATCTGTTGAAATCGTTTGGGGAGAACCTCGGAGAAAAAGAGGTATATGAATTTGCCAATAAGAGCTACTTTCAAATCAATGTCGGTGGTTTTTACGGCGCTGCTTTAGGAGCTGCTTTTGAAAGAATTCAGAATCCGTTTGTGGCTCGTTTAGGAGATGTAATTGTGATGGCCAACTCTGAGAATGCCATCAGAAGTTATCTCTCAGCCATTGAAGAGGGAAGAACTTTCGTAAAAACGGGCGAATATGAAGATTTGAGCGAATCGTTGTTTGCCGACGCTCATTTTGTTTTGTATAGCTCTTTGGCTAAAAGCCCGGAGATTATGAAAAATGTATTTGATGAAAAATACGATTCTGATATTGAGAAACAAACCGAGATCTTGCGAAATTTCAGGTCCTTGCTTTATCAAATCAGCCATTCTTCAGGTGATTTGTTCTACAACAATATCTTATTAAAACAGGGCTCAGATTATGTTAAAGAAACAGGCGCTCTATGGGAAGTCAAGCTCAAGGCCGAAGCTCGCGGAAAAACACATTTAGTAAAAAACCATTATACGGGCGTTCTTGAAACGCTTGTTCAGGATGCAAATGACCGCCTTTACCTCATTTCACACAATGGAAAAATTATTTGGGAAAGTACCATCGACGGCCCCATCATAGGTAGCGTGAAGCAAATCGATGTTTATAAGAATAAGAAACTCCAAATGCTTTTTAATACGGCATCCAGCCTGTACTTATTGGATCGAAATGGCAATCCGGTAGAATCATTTCCTATAGAATTGGAGAATGACGCTACGGCTGAAGTAAGTGTGGCAGACTATGACAATAGCCGCGATTATCGAATTTTCATTCCAACACTAGGTGAGCAGATTTTATGTTACGATGCATATGGAAACTCAGTAGAGGGCTGGGAATATGAAGGGGGAAAAGGAGAGGTTCGCTTACCCATCAAACACTTGAGAATTAAGCGCAAAGACTTTCTTTTCTCCCTAACCGATCAAAACAAGATACTGTTATTAAATCGAAGAGGAGAGATGCGCCATGAGGTCATTCAAAAGGCCTTCGGTTTCAGGCAGGGAGGTTACGAATTGGTCAAAGGAGATAAAATCCAAGCGAGTTCATTCTACTATGCCGATTCTTCCGGAACCGTTTATAGCTTAGGCTTTGACGAAGGTTTGGAAAAACTTACGCCACGCCCAAATACGCAGTCTGATTATTTCTTTGCTGATCTCAACGCTGATTCAGCCATGGATTTCGGATTTCTCTTTCCGGAGTCAGTAGCCGTATTCAGTTTTCAAGGTGATATTTTATTCGAAACGGATCTTCCGGAAGGGGAATTCGATCATATGAAATACCATCAGTTTGGAGATGCTGCTGCCATAAGTCTGCTCAATTCTACCCAAAATGAGGTTTTGGTATTGGATGTCTTCGGTGAGCCGATAAAAGGGTTTCCTGTTTACGGATCATCCATTCCCTCAATCGGAGACTTAAATAAGGACGGTTTTCCCGACTTGGTGACTACAGGAAAATTAGGATTTGTGTATGCTTACTCCATAGAATTGGAGAAGTGATTTCTACTCTTTCACACGCTCATTGTATTCGCCTTTGCGAGTATCTACCTTGATTTTATCGCCTATTTCAATAAACAGTGGAACGCGAATTTCGGCGCCCGTATCGATCGTTGCAGGCTTCATGGTGTTGGTGGCAGTATCACCCTTTATTCCCGGCTCGGTGTAGGTGACCTCAGCCTCAATAAAAGCAGGCATCTCTACAGATAGAGGAGTTTCATCGTCAGCATTGAAAATAATGGTGACCACCATTTCTTCTTTCAGGTATTCAGGTTGCTCCACCATATGATTGCTGAGCATGATCTGCTCAAACGTGTCGGTATGCATGAAATGATAGCCAATCTCTTCTTGATAAAGGTATTGATAGGGACGATTTTCAATTCTTACGGGTTCGATGCTGTGACCTGCCGAGAAGGTGTGATCCACCACTTTGCCGTTTTCGAGGTTCTTCAATTTTGTTCTCACGAAAGCGGGTCCTTTTCCGGGCTTCACATGTTGAAATTCAACGATGAAATAAAGCTTGCCGTTGTGACGGATGCAAAGTCCGTTTTTTATATCTGAGGTATTCGCCATTTGTCTTGAATTTGAGCCAAAAATAGAAAATTAGACAGGCTTGTATTTTTCTATCTCGATTTTTTCTTCGCAAAAGAAGTATTCCTCCTCTCTTTTATTCGATGCGACCAGTAAAATTCTGTCTTTTTTATACGCCATCACCGTGCTGCGATACCAATCTATTGCCTTGCCGTCGAGGTTGCTGGTAGGCTCGTCCAGAAAGATGGCCTTTACGTCGCTCATCAAAGCCAGGCCAATTCTTACCCGCTGCTTCATTCCCGATGAAAAATACTTAACCGGTTTGTCGGCCGCTCGTTTCAATTCGATCAATTCTGAAAAAGATGAAGGATCCATTTCAGCCAAGGCGGGTTTTAATGAAAAATGAAATTTTGCCAATTCATCGAGCGTCAGCTCTTCGTAAAGATCGAGATATGGAGCGCAAAAACTGAAATACTTGTAAACTTCCGGCTGCTTAATTGATTTTCCATCCGATTGGTAGATGATTTTCCCCTTACTCAATGGGGCATAACCAAAGATGGAGCGCAGAGCGGTACTTTTTCCCGATCCGTTGCCTCCAAGTAAAACGGTGGAACTTCCAGAGTGAAATGTTGTATCAAGATTTTTAAAGATCCATTCGCTGTTGTAGCGCTTACCGGCATTTTTGAGAGAAATCTCAAACATCTTGCAATCCCTTCATAATTCCGTTGTGCGAGGAGCGTATGAAAGAGATTATTTGCTTTACCTCGTCAATTTCGGGCACTTGTTCCTCCACCATTTCAATGGCGCGAGACATGTTTCTGTTTTGGATGTAGATCAACCGGTAGGCATCTTGTATAGCGCTGATAACCTTTTCATCGAAACCACGACGCGACAAGCCTATGGAATTGACTCCCGCGTAAGAGAGGGGTTCCCTGGCGGCCTTAACGAAGGGCGGAACATTTTTTCGCACCAAAGAGCCTCCTGCTATAAAGCTGTGTGCGCCTATGGTGAGAAATTGCTGCACTGCCACAACGCCTTCTAAAATGGCGTAATCTTCTATGGTGACGTGGCCGGCAATATTTGCCGCATTTGCCAATATGCAATTGTTTCCGACAAAAACATCGTGACCAAGATGTGTATAAGCCATCAGCAACGTGTTGTTGCCAACTACGGTCTTGTTGCGGTCAACGGTACCACGATTAATGGTGACGCATTCGCGAATGGTCGTATTATCTCCGATCTCAGCCGTAGAGTTTTCACCTTTGAATTTTAAATCCTGGGGGATAGCCGAAATAACGGCACCGGGAAAAATCTGACAGTTTTTTCCGATTCGCGCCCCATCCATGATTGTCACGTTGGAGTGAATCACCGTGCCCGCTCCGATCTCTACATCGCCGTGAATGCAAGTGAAAGGTCCTACCTGAACATTATCGTCTAGACGAGCGTCAGGGTGAATACTGGTCAATTCCCTACTCATTTGTCTTTGATAATCTGCGCCATGAGCTCACCTTCACTCACCACTTGGTTATTGACATATGCCGTTCCTTTCATCTGTACGATTCCTCGCCTGATGGGTGCCGTAAGTTTTAGGTGAAATGCTACCGTATCTCCGGGGCCCACTTTACGTTTGAATTTGACACCGTCGATCTTCATGAAATAGGTAGACCAGCGCTCGGGTTCGTCTACGTTATGCAAAGCCAACACTCCACCCGCTTGGGCCATAGCTTCAATTTGTAATACTCCCGGCATTACAGGGTTTCCGGGAAAGTGTCCTTGGAAGAACGGCTCGTTTATCGTGACGTTTTTCACCCCGACTACTTCATTCTCATCTAAATCGATAATCTTATCGATTAGTAAAAAAGGGTAGCGGTGAGGCAAAATTCCCATAATTTGATTTACATCGTAGACGGGATTTTTAGTCAAATCGAATTGGGGACCTTTCTTTTTTTCTTCCTTGATGAGGTTTTTAATGATCTTCCCGAAAGCCACGTTGCCGGCATGGCCGGGGCGAGCTGCCAGTATATGTCCCTGAATGGGTTTCCCTACCAAAGCCAAATCTCCTACAATGTCTAATAGCTTATGACGGGCGGGCTCATTCTCAAATTGGAGCTTTACGGTGTTCAAGACACCGATGCCCTCAACTTTCACGTCCAGATCTTCCTTGCCCAGCATTTTGGCAATCTTTTCATATTCTTCCTGTGGGCGTTCCTGCTCTACCAAAACAATGGCATTGTCCAAATCGCCTCCTTTGATCAAATTATTTTTAGCGAGAAATTCAAGCTCCTTCAGGAAGACAAAGGTGCGACAAGAAGCAATCTCCTTTTGAAANTCGCCAATTTCATACATGGATGCATGTTGGGTTCCCAGTACCGGCGAATTGTAGTCCACCATAACAGTGATGCGAAATTCGCTCCCCGGAGTGGGTACAGCCAGCATTTCTACATAGCCTTTTTCATCTTCGTAGTAGAGGTTTTCTTTTAGCGTGAAATAGTCTTTTTCTGCCTCTTGATCTACGATTCCAACTTTCTTGATTCCATCCACGAAGTTTTTGGCACTGCCATCCATGATGGGTACTTCAGGACCATTCAGTTCTATCAGGGCATTGTCTATTTCACTTCCGTAGAGCGCTGCCAACACATGCTCCGTGGTATTCACCAGAATATTATCAATGCCGATAGTCGTACCTCGATTTGTAGATACTACATGGTCCAGATCGGCTTTTATGGTAGGTTGACCATCGAGGTCTACTCTTTTAAATGCATAACCATGATTTTCAGGAGCCGGGAGTATGGACATTTCTACTGGTTCTCCCGTGTGGAGTCCGATACCTTTAAACTCGAGTTTGTCAGCAAGTGTCTTTTGCTTGGTGCTCATTCGTGGGTGGGTGCTTTGAGATTTTTAATTTCTTCTTTGAGTGACTTTATTTCTTTCATCAAGTCAGGCAAATTTTTAAACCCGATGTACGAACGCTTAAAATCGCCAATGGGAATGGCAGGAGATCCTTGAATGATTTTACCTGCCTCTTTGATGCTCTGTGCTATCCCGCTCTGTGCGGCAATTTTTACGCCGTCGGCTATTGTCAAGTGTCCTACTATTCCAACTTGCCCCCCGATCATGCAATTTTTGCCGATTTTAGTAGATCCGGCTATTCCCGTTTGGGCGGCAATAACCGTATTCTCACCGATTTCCACATTGTGCGCAATCTGGATCAGGTTGTCAATCTTCGCTCCCTTTCGAACAATGGTATGGCCCAAAGTCGCGCGATCGATAGTCGTTCCGGCTCCCACTTCCACGTGATCTTCAATGATCACATTCCCTATTTGTGCTACCTTTTGGTAATTGTTTTCGCTGTTTGGCGCAAAGCCAAAGCCATCTCCTCCGATCACCACACCTGAGTGTATGACGCAGTCAGATCCTATTTCGCAGTCAGCCAAGATTCGGGCTGCCGGGTGAATCAAGGTGCTGTTTCCCAAACGCACATTCTGACCAATATAAGCTTGAGGAAAGATTTTGGTGCCGTCTCCGATTTTCACACCTGCTTCGATTACCACGCCGGGCCCGATGTAAACATCTTCACCAAGAGTAACGGAAGGATCTACCATCGCTTTTTCAGAAACTCCTTTTCGATCGTACTTGATTCCATTGTAGAGTTCCAAAAGTTTGGCAAAGGCCGAGTAGGCGTCATCCACCTTTATAAGTGTCAGATTTTCAGGCAGTGCCTTTTCGGGTTCAAAATTCTTTGAAACAATCACCAAAGAGGCCTCGGTTGAGTAGATAAACTCCTTGTAAGCAGGGTTTGCCAAGAACGAGAGCGTGTCTTTTCGGCCATCGTCGATTTTACTCAATCCGCTTACTTCTGCGTCTTTATTTCCAACAACTTCGCCTTCAAGAAGTTGAGCTATTTGTGAGGCCGAAAATTTCATCGCCCAAATATATAAATTAACCGCGTAGCTTTTGCTCTACTGACTTTAAGCAGAAAAGCACCCGTTTTTTTACGGGCTTTACCTGTGCTACTAGAGCCCGATTGTCAGAGGCTTCTGCCAAATCAATCGTCTCTCCGCTTTTTTGCAAAATCAAAATTCGATTTGACTCGTTGTCATAAGCACTGTTCTCCAATTCGTCCACTTGAAGGTAGTAGTGCAGCTGGTCGGGCTTAATTTTCAGTTTTTCTAAAGTGGCCTTTCTCAAGCTTTCGACATACTTCGGATCAAACGATTCATTGCTGAGCTTTACTCGAAAGAGTTTTCTGTTGATCATTCTTTGACATAAGTCGGCCAAAATAAAATCATCACATTCCGCCCATACTTTTATGGCTCCCAAGATGTCGTAGTCATCCAACTTCACGAAATTACCTATCACGTCAAGATTCTTTTTAAAATCCTCTACGCCGTAGTCGTGCTTTAAAAAAAAGGCTAAAGCGGGCGAAGCGAAAATTTGCTTCCCTTGTTTGGTCAGTTCCTTGGCCCTTGTCAAAATATTAATGAGAAGTTTCTCGGCTGAAACGACCGTTTTATGCAGGTACACTTGCCAATACATCAGCCGACGCGCTACGATAAATTTTTCCAAGGAGTATATTCCTTTCTCTTCTACCACCAGTCGGTCATCTACCACATCCAGCATTTTTATGATCCGCTGATTGCTCACCACTCCCTCTGAAACTCCCGTAAAAAAACTGTCTCTTGACAAATAATCGAGTCGATCCATGTCGAGCTGACTACTCACCAGTTGATGAAGAAATGTCTTTGGGTATTCATTTCGGAATATTTCCAATCCTGTAGAGAGCGCACCGTCGAATGTTTCATTCAGCTTTTCCATAAGCAAGCTGGAAATATGCTCATGAGTTACGTTTTTAACCAAGCTGAATTCAAGGCTGTGCGAGTAAGGTCCATGGCCTATATCGTGCAAGAGAATGGCCACCATGGCGCCTTGAGCTTCCTTTTCAGTAATGGTTACTCCTTTATCTCTGAGTGCCAAGATGGCTTCGCGCATCAAATGCATGGCACCCAGCGCATGATGAAAACGGGTATGATTGGCGCCCGGATATACCAAGTGAGACATACCGACCTGCTTAATGCGCCTTAACCTTTGAAAATAGGGATGCTCTATAATGTCGTGTAAGAGCGGATCTGAGATGGTAATAAATCCGTAAACGGGGTCGTTAAGAATTTTTCGTTTTCCGGGAATCGAATTGCGATCTTTGTCGCTCATGGATTAATCTGCTTTGGCACACTAAAGCGGTGCGTTTTTTGTTTAATACTTCAAATGTAAAGCAAATTGGCTGATGCCAATAAAATCAAAACCTGCGACAATATATGTCTTCAAAAATACTCTGGGCCGATGATGAAATCGAATTGCTCAAACCACACGTTTTATTCCTTCGAGAAAAAGGCTACGATGTAACCACGGTAAATAGTGGATCCGATGCCGTAGATATGGTCAATGAAGAAAATTTTGACATTATTTTCTTGGATGAAAATATGCCCGGGATGTCGGGATTGGAAGCACTGAGCGAGATCAAGGCCAGTAAACCTTCCATACCGGTGGTGATGATTACCAAGAGCGAGGAGGAATCCATTATGGAAGATGCTATTGGATCCAAAATTTCCGACTACCTCATAAAACCTGTCAATCCCAATCAGATTTTGCTTTCGCTTAAAAAGAATCTGGACAACAAGAAGTTGATCAACGAAAAGACCACCAGCAATTATCAGATGGCTTTTCGAAACATCGGTATGACACTTGGAGACCGCTTGAGTATCGAAGAGTGGAAAGAAGTCTATAAAAAACTCGTTTTCTGGGAGCTGGAATTGGAAAGTGGCAGCGATGGCGTGATGGAGGAAGTGCTTACCATGCAAAAAACGGAAGCCAATCGATCTTTCGGAAAATTTGTGATGGACAACTACCTTGATTGGTTGGATGAAAATTCGGATGAAGCCCCTGTCATGTCACACACGGCTTTTAAAGAATATGTGGTTCCTGAGATTGAGGAGACTCCTCTATTTCTTATCCTTATCGATAATCTGCGCTACGATCAATGGAAAACCATAGAGCCTGCCATATCGGAGTTTTTTCATGTTGATAAAGAAGATATCTACTTCAGCATTTTGCCTACTGCAACCCAATATTCGCGTAATGCTTTTTTTGCGGGTTTGATGCCTGGTGATATTCAAAAAATTTACCCGAATCTCTGGAAGAACGACGAAGAAGACGGCGGTAAAAACTTGCATGAAGAAGAACTTTTGGGCAATCAGCTCAAGCGCTTGGGTAAGGACGTGAAGTACAGTTACAACAAGGTTACCAAGCACGAATATGGTCGTAAGTTGGCTGACAATATGTCCAACTTGATGTCCAATCAGTTGAACGTGATCGTCTACAATTTTGTCGATATGCTCTCGCATGCCCGAACCGATATGGAGGTTATTCGTGAATTGGTAGAGGACGATTCGGCCTATCGCTCCCTCACCATGAGCTGGTTTGAGCATTCACCGCTGCGCGATATTATGCGCGCCATTGCCGAAAAAGACGGACGAATGATCATTACCACCGATCACGGAACCATTCAGGTAAATGATGATGTGAGAGTGGTAGGAGATCGAAATACAAGTACCAACCTTCGCTACAAGCACGGTCGCAATTTGAATTACGACGAAAAGAGCGTTTTCGCTGTGGCGAAACCCGAAGAAGCGCGTTTGCCTAAGAGCAATATGAGTTCGAGTTATATCTTTGCCCGAGAAAGACAGTATTTCGTTTATCCCAATAATTACAATCACTTTCAGCGTTTTTATCGGGATACGCTCCAACACGGAGGCATTTCTTTGGAGGAAATGTTGATACCTGTCGTATCGCTCAGTGCAAAATGATAAAATTTATTGCCCGTACTACTGCAGATTTGCCCTATATCGCTGATCAGATGATAATGGAAGCAGGAGAACATAGACTCTTTGCCTTTTACGGCGAAATGGGAGCGGGAAAAACCACCTTAATAAATGCTGTTTTGGATCTTCTGGGAGTAGAAGGTGGTGGCAGCAGCCCTACTTACTCTTTGGTCAATGAATATAAAGGCAGGTTGGGTGAATCCATTTATCATTTTGATTTCTATAGAATTGAAGATTTAGAAGAAGTCTATGACATCGGTTACGAAGAATATTTCTTCAGTACGCACTATTGTTTCATTGAATGGCCCGAAAAAATTGAAGAATTACTGCCTGAAGACGTAGTTAAAATTAAGATAAGAGTCGAAGGTGATCATCGTGAAATACTGCTTGATGTCTCAAATTAAACCAATTTTTGTACTTTCAGGATTGCAAGGAAAACATCTGCTGAATGATTAGCTCCAAAGAAGCTCTCAGAGCATTAGCCCAAGAAGTATCCCTTCAGCCTCAAGAAGAAATGCTTGAAGTGGGCAGACGTCAAAAGCGTTTACAAATTGGTTTGCCACGAGAAACGTCTTACCAAGAAAATCGCGTAGCACTCGTTCCCGATTCGGTAGCTGTTTTGGTGGCAAATGGTCACGAGGTAGTTGTAGAAACAAATGCCGGAAAGAATGCGAATTTTCCCGATAGGGCCTACAGTGAGGCGGGTGCCAAAATAGCCTACGATCGCAAAGAAGCTTTTGAGTGTGATTTGGTTTTAAAAGTAGCTCCTCCCAGTACGGACGAGATTGCGATGATGAATCACAAAAGCACTTTGTTTTCTGCATTGCAACTCAGCGTTCAGCCCAGAGATACCCTAAAGAAGCTGATGGCCAAAAGGATTTCTGCGGTGGCATGGGATTACATCAGAGACAAGGATGGCATCTATCCGATAGTCAGAGCCATGGGTGAAATAGCCGGTAACATGGCAGTGATTATTGCCGCAGAATATTTGAGTAGCGGAAGCAAGGGACAGGGAATGCTTTTAGGAAATGTTTCGGGTGTTGCACCCGCAGAAGTAGTAATTATAGGCGCAGGTACCGTAGCAGAACATTCCTGTCGGGCAGCACTCGGTTTCGGAGCTCTCGTCAAAGTATTTGACTTTTCGACCTATCGGCTGCGTCGTTTGCAAAATGATGTAGGCTCCAGAATTTTCACCTCCGTCATTCAAACAGAAGAACTGCGCCGAGCGCTCAGTACTGCCGATGTGGCAATTGGTGCTATTAGAGGAAAAGAAGGGCGAACGCCTACCGTGGTAACTGAAGAAATGGTTTCACAAATGAAACCAGGCTCTGTCATTGTCGATATTTCCATCGACAGAGGAGGCTGTTTTGAAACTTCGGAGGTCACCAATCATAGCAAGCCGATTTATCGGAAATATGATGTGATTCACTATTGCGTTCCCAATATTGCATCGGATGTATGTAAAACCGCTTCTATGGCTTTGAGCAATATTTTTACTCCGCTATTACTAAATATGGGCGAGCAAGGAGGTTGCGCGAGTTTAATTAAAAAAGACAGAGGCTTTCGACACGGTGTTTATCTATACAACGGCACACTTACGAACGAATCGTTGGGTGAAGCGTTTAATCTCCCTTACAAAGACATTGATTTACTTTTTGCGGCTTTTTAGAGAATGAAATTTACTCGACGCCTTCGCCTTTACCTGACCGGTTTTTTACTAGGGAGCATTTTAGTTGTTTTCTTTTTTCGGGACAGACTCTCCGTGCTTACTTCTTGGTTGCCGAATAACCGCGTGCTTTTTCGGATCGAAAATACCCTCAGCGAAACTTCTGAGTTGGCACTTTGTCAAATGAGTTGTTATGAACTTGACACCAACATGTTAACTTTTGCATTCGACGAAGGTGATGTTCAATTCGGCATGAGTGAGACCCATTCAGACCCGAAAATTTATGTCATCGACACGCGCTATCAAGATCGGTTGGTGCGGCTCTTTTTTGAAACGGCAGATAGTTCCGCCTTTTTATCCAAGGTTCAACTGCCCTTTGAAACAGAGGAGTGTGACTGTCGCTGACTTTTATTCCTCCTTTTAATTTCTCTGGTAATCAGTTTGAGTTCACGGCCCGTTTGTCCTTGTACCGAAGTATTTTCTTCAGCACGACGAATCAGGTAGGGCATCACCTCTTTTACGGGGCCGTAAGGAACGTATTTGGCTACGTTATAGCCGGCCTTGCTCAAATTGAAACTAATGTGATCGCTCATGCCATAAAGCTGTGCGAAAAAAATCCGCTCGTCGTTTCGATCCATTCCTCTTTCATCCATTTCCTCGGCCAAGAGCAATGAACTTTCTTCATTGTGCGTTCCGGCGCAGAAATAGATTACCTCCTGATGTTTCAAGCAAAATTGAATGGCCGCATTGAAATCGCGATCTGTCGCCTCTTTGTTTG
>JGI12048J13642_10389905_pt1 | contig 35466 bp, 26 predicted proteins | sample ElkSlonscriptome_16_FD_13642 | JGI IMG/M metagenome (IMG submission 13642)
GTGCAAGACGCGTCCTGCAGTGAATGGCCCGCCCTTTACACCGGGCGCAACGCCGCAATGTCGACTCAGACGCACGCCCGAAGAGCGAGCCCGAAGAAGAAAACAATCGCGCTCATCTCCGGCGTTAGGCCTCTTGGAAAGGCGAAGCATGCCCGGCAAGCCCTGCCATGCAGCCAAGCGCTTTCCGACTCGCTGAAAGTTACAGGATTAACGACGGGGTACACTAGCGTGGGAAGAGCGGGCGTGGTATCTCCTCCTGATGCTACGATAAAGCCCATGGACTTGGCCGGATATGCTCATGTATAAAATTGTAGCGGTCGCATTCTTGTTATTTGCTCAAATGGTGCTGGCTCAGGATGCGAACCTGAGTGCCCCCGAACAGGCTGATATCGGCTCCGATATTGATGTGGACTGGAACGGGCCACGGTACACCTACGACAGCATCTACGTAGCCGATCCGGCCGCGCCTGATAGTGCCAAGGCGCTGGCCAAGGCGACCAGCATTTTAAGCAACAAGGGAATAATCACGGTTCGGGTGCCCGATACGCCAGGCCACTTTGAATTGCGCTATTACGGCGCACAGGAGAAGAGCGTCCTGGGTCGCAAGCCCATTGAAATCCTGGACGTGCCCTCTTCACTGGAAGCGCCAAGAACCGCCGGAATAGGCGCTGAAGTGGCGGTCAACTGGATCGGGCCGGGGACGACCTATGACACGATTCAGCTGTATGAATCGGGCGCGGATGACAACGCCCAGTCGCAAGCGAGAGCCTCCATTCACGGGCGTGCCAATCCGGTCAAGCTGGTGATGCCGGAGGTAGCTGGCGAGTACGAGATTCGCTATCTGACGGCCCAGTCCGGTCGAGTATTGGCGCGCACGCCCATCACGGTAACCGAAACAGCGGCGGAGATCGACGCCCCGGACCGTGCGCAATTGGGTGAAGACATTAGGATTGCCTGGACCGGGCCGGGCAACAGCTACGACCGTATTGAACTGCATCCAGTAGGTGCCGCTGCGGATGCCCAACCGGTCAAGAGCCAGGCATTGCTGGGCAAGAGCCCCATTGCTTTCAGGTTGCCTGAAGAGCCGGGCGAATACGAGCTGCACTACGCGCTGCGCCAGACCGACCGGGTAATCGCTGTCCGTCCGATTACCGTAGGGGGGGTGGAAACATCGCTGGACGCACCTGAAACGGCCACCGCCAGCACCACGCTGGCCGTGGGCTGGGTCGGGCCGGGCAACGATTACGACCAGATCGGATTGTGGGAGCCGGGCGCCGACGAGAGTGCTGAGGCTGTCGCGGGAAACGCGATTCTCAACAAGCGCAATCCTCTGCCCATCGACTTGCCGGAGGTGGAAGGCGAGTACGAATTGCGCTACCGCACCACCCAGAACAAACAGGTGCTCGCCCGCAAATCGATCGTCATCGAGCCGGCTGGACGCCTGGCCGTGGTATTCGAGCGGGACGGTGAAGTGCTCGGCAGCAGTGGCGGGGACGGTGCGGTGGAGCTGATTCTGGATGCCTCGGGCAGCATGTTGCAGCGTGATGAAAACAACGTGCGCCGCATTGAAATTGCACGCCAGGTTCTGGATGAACTGGTGCGGGAGTATCTGCAGGATGATCAGCCTTTTGCCATGCGCGTGTTCGGGCACAAGGAAGCTGACAAGTGCCGCACTGATCTGGAAATTCCGCTAGCTCCGCTCGACCGGCAGGCAGCTGCCAGCACCATTGCCGCGGTGAACGCGAAAAATCTGGCCCGGACCCCCATCGCTGACTCGCTGGCAAAAATACCTTCCGATCTGGCCGGCGCCAATGGACCCAAGACCATCATCCTCATCACCGACGGCGAAGAAACCTGTGACGGAGATCCAGCCCAGGTTATCGAGAATTTGCGCGGCCAGGGCCTGGACATCCAGGTTTCCATCGTCGGGTTTGCGATCGATGATGCTGAGCTTAAAAGTACCTTCGAGAATTGGGCGCAATTGGGTGGCGGCAGCTATTTCGACGCCGTTTCTGCTGAAGAACTGCGCCAGTCTCTGCGCACGGTCATTTCCGGACCGTTCAAGGTGTTCAATGCCGCCGGCGAGGTAGTGGGCGAGGGCGTGATCGGCGGCGCTGAGATTGTCCTGCCGGCCGGGACCTATCGGATTGAAACCGCAGGACCATCGCCGCGGGCAATTGAAGACGTGGTGATCAAACCCCGGGAGTTGACCAAGGCGATCTTTTAGTGGGTCCCGTCGACTTCGATTGCTGCCAGGCCTCGGCCGACTCGTTGCGGGCCCTTCCCGTCCGGACCGCTCCCCAGCTGGAAAGCGCGGCGGGGGCGATCGTGCCCAGAACGATCAGGAGTACACCAAGGCCGACAGTCACCGGCTGGTCGGTCGCCCGGGGAGACGCTGCTCCGGGCTCGAAGCCCGGCATGCGCGTGGCGGCCTCGACCATCGCATAGGCGCCATCCAGTTTCATCAGGTTGCCGGCTGCGCCGATCACGCCCCAGAGGGCCACCAGAGCGACGGGGTTCAAATTGCGCTTCTGGGACGATGAGACCCGTATTGGGCGTGCAAGGGTGCGAACGCATTTGTAATGGTTGGGGGTGTATTCTTCGCGATTGCGTGTTGGCTGAATTCCGGGAGCGTGATGATGAAACGAATTTTGCTGTTGTGTGCCGCGGGATGCCTGGCTTTGACAGTGCATTCGGCGGTGGCCCAGGTGCCTGCGATCTTCGATGCGCAGGAAGCGCTGGATGCTTGCCGGGTGCTGGACGATCGGCTGAAGCGGCTGGAGTGCTATGACGACATTCCTGGCGCGACGGTGACCGGGCGCGATGATGACCTGATGGTAGCCGAACCCGATCGCGAGCTGCTGACGCGGCCCGGGGGTGAGACCGCGGTGCGGCGGTCGCGGATGTTGCGCGACTGGGAGCTCGACGATGCAACCCACGGCGGCCTGCTGCGGGTGCGCACTTATCGTTCGGTCTATGCGCTGCCGGCGCGCTACACCACGCGGAAAAATAATTTCCCCTCGTCTCCGGCGCCGGGCCGGACGGTGACTGAGTCCGACCGGCTTAATGAAGTAGAGGCCAAGTTCCAGTTCAGCTTCAAGACCAAGGTTTTTGATGACCCTCTGTTCAACAACGGCGATGTCTGGTTCGGCTACACACAGCAGTCGAGCTGGCAGGCCTACAACAACGAGGAGTCGGCGCCTTTTCGCGAGAACAATTTTGAGCCGGAAATCTTTTCGACCTGGCGAACCGGGATTGATCTGGGCGTTGTGCGCTGGCAGTTCGTGAACCTGGGCTTCGTGCACCAGTCAAACGGGCGCAGCCAGCCGCGATCGCGTAGCTGGAATCGACTCTATGCCGACTTCGGCTTCGAGCGCGGCGACTGGCAGTTTTTCATCCGGCCATGGCTGCGGGCCGATCCCGAGAACGATGACGACAACCCCGATATCGAGAAATTCATGGGCCACGGCGACGTGCGCGTGAAATGGCGCAAGAACAAGCACGACCTCAGGCTGCTGGCCCGGTGGGCGCCCGGCCACGATCGCGGCGCGCTGCAGTTCGACTGGCATTACCCCTTGGTCGGCGACCTGAAGGCCTATTTGCAGGTATTTACCGGCTACGGCGAGACCCTGATCGACTACAACCATCGCCAGACCACGATCGGTCTCGGCGTTTCGCTGGTTCAGTAGAAACGGGACTCAGACCGGTGCCCCATGACCAGCCCGTCGTTGCGGTCGANACAGCCGACGGGCACCGCTTTGAGTTGATCGACGTGGCGCCGTCGCGGCCAGCACGAACCTTGGTGCTGCTGCCGGGTATGGGCATCAGCGCCCGGCACTACATTGCCTTCGCACAGCGCCTGGCCGAGCGCGGCACGCGCGTGTTTATCCACGAGTGGCGCGGCAACGGTTCGTCCAGCCTGCGCGCCGGGAAGGGCCGCGACTGGGGCTATCGTGAATTGATTCAGCAGGATCTGGCCGCGGCTGTGCGTGCGGCATCCGGACATGCGGGCGCGCCGGTCTGGCTGGCCGGGCACAGCCTGGGTTCGCAGCTCGCCTGCCTGGCCGCGGCCCGGCATCCGAAACAAGCCGCCGGACTGTTGGTGATTGCGGGCGGCGCGCCTTATTCCCCGGTCTTCCCGTGGCCCATGCGGCTGTTGCTGACTGTCGTATTTCGCGCGTTTCCGATGATGTCGGGACTTGTTGGTCACTTTCCCGGCAAGCGGCTGGGCTTTGCCGGCACCGAGGCGCACGGCGTAATGGTGGACTGGGCGCGTACCGGACAAACCGGGCGCTACGACCTGGACACGCTGGACTACGATGCCGAGGCCGCACTGGCCGGGCTCGCTTTGCCGGTGCTGACCGTACGCATGGAAGACGATTGGTTCGTGCCGCAGGCGTCGGTGGACTGGCTGACGGCCAAGCTTTCAGGCTGCAGAATTGACCGCCGCATCGTCACCCGCCGCGAGCAGGGCGCGCGCGCCGATCACTACCACTGGCTGGAGGCTCCGGCGGCGAGCGCTCGCGAGGTTGCCGACTGGCTGAGCGATCCTCCAACAGAGAGTCCCCCCGGGCGTCGGCAGGATCATTCGTGATTTGTTTGGTCTCCCCCGCCGGCTATTTTTTGATTCCTGGATTTTTTATGCATGTCAGCCATTGAACTGAGTCGTTATCAGTACCCGGCCTTCCCCGGCTCTCGGGGAGGGAGAAAAACAGGCAGCAGTTTGAACAGGATCAGTCCGGGTCCACCCGGGTGCTGCCCACGGCGTCGCGTCCGGCGCGCTTGATTTCGTAGAGTTGACGGTCGGCGGCTTCCAGCAGGCCGACCGAGTCGACTTGCTGGTCCGGACCGACCACGGCGATGCCTATCGACAGCTTGATCTCCTCGCCGGACTGCGAGCAGTGCGTGCGCACCCGCTCGGCCAGCGCGGCGGCGGCCTCGGCGTCCATGCCGGGCAGCACCGCGGCGAATTCATCGCCGCCGAACCGCGCGACCAGCGATTCGCCCGATCCGAAACCCTCTTCAAGACAGCGCGCGGTATCGCGCAACACCCGGTCGCCGGCCAGGTGCCCGTAGCGATCGTTGTAGGGTTTGAACTGGTCGAGGTCGATCAGCGCAAGCGCCAGCGGCCGCTCGGCGGCATGGCATTGCGCGATCTGCCGGCGCAGGAACTGATCGAAGCTTCGCCGGTTGGCGATGCCGGTCAGCTCGTCGATCTCGGCCATCTGCTTGAGCTTCCGGTTGGCCGCCACCAGCGCCTCAGTGCGCTGCTGTACCTGGCTTGCGAGGCGCTTGCGTTCGCCTTCCAGTCGCCAGACCCGGGCGCGCATATACAGCCAGATCAAGACTGCCAGCAGCCCGGCCATGATCGGCAGGCGCAGATTTTCGATCCACGGCGATCGAAACCATGGCGGCGTGACCTGGAATTCGAACGGTTCGATCTCGCTGATCCGACCCGAAGGGCCGCGTGCCATGGCCTCGAAGGCGTAATCGCCCGGCGGCAGGTTGAAGTAGGTATATTGGCTGGCCGGCTCCCAGTCGGTGTATGCTGGCTCGTAACCGGTCAGTCGGGCCCGGTACCGAATCTCGTCACGTGCGTTGACCCCGGGCAGGGAATAGTCGAAGCGAATGGAGAACGGGCCGGCGGGCAGGTCATGTTTTGTGCCGTGCGCAAGCTGCCGAACGACACCGGCGCGATCGTCGAACCGGACCGAACGCAGCAGCAGGTCGTTTCCGGCAGTTTCCAGATCGGGCGCCGACGGATCGAAGATCACGATGCCACCGGAAGCACCGACGAAGACCCGCCCCGAGGCGTCGAAATCGATCGAAGTCAGGGCCCCGCGGTAAAGCGGCCCGATTTCCATTTCCAGCCAGCCGCGGTCGAAATCACGACGGTAGAGACTGCTGAAATCGAAGGCCCAGAGCTCGCCGTCCGGTGCCTGGTGCACCTCCAGGTACTTGTCTTTGTCCCGCAGCTCGGCCAGTCCTTCGATATCGGCCGGCTCGAACCCGGAACCCGTCCAGCGCCAGATTCCATCTCCGGTCTTCGCATGCACTCGACCGTTCAGCATCACCACGTCGGCGTCTCTTGAGTCGCTGTACTCGATCCCATCATTGAGTTCGGTCAGCTCAATGGCGTCCAGATTCGGGTCGAAGCGGGCCTCCAGAACGCCGTCGCGTTGCGTTCCCAGCATCAATCGGCCGGGCCCGGATTCGATGATGGTGAACACCGCGAGCAGGTCGTTGGTGCGGCCCAGAACCTGCTCGAAGCCCTCGGGCGTCCGGCGCACCACGTGAATGCCGTTCTCGGCGCCGACAAAGAAAATCGATGCGTCATGACGGGACGGAACGATAACGCGCGGATATTGCACTGCGTCGAGCTGCTGGATCACGCCGTCCAGATCGACATGCTTGAGCGAGTAGGATTCGGCGAACAGGCCCGATCCGTCGCCCAGCGGCAGGAAATCCCAGGCTTCGAAATCGGTCCACGGCAGGGGCTCGAACGACGGCTGCCCGCTGATGTCGCTGCAGAAGGCGCCGCCGTTCGAGATCACCAGCCAGCGGTCCTGCCAGCGCAGCACTTCCATGACGCTGCCGGTCAACTCATTGTCGGCGCTCCAGGCCGACCACCTGGCCGGCCAGCGAATGTAGAGTGTCTCGTGGTCGGTCTGGGCGATCAGACCGCCTTCGGGGGTCGGGTGCAGGTCGGCGATCCAGTCCCGGGCGAGTCGAAATGACTCGAAGGTTCGCGCGATCGGGTCCAGGAAATACAGCCAGCCATCGATCGACCCCAGCACGATCAGGCCGTCCCGGTGCATTGCGACTGCGGTGAAATAGCTAGAATCGGGCAGCCCCGCCGGGGGCTCCAGCTCGCCCACCTCGCCGTCGCGAAACGTAGGCCACTTTCCGTCGCGGGCCGTTCCCAAAAAACCGCCGTCGGGCAGGGCCACCAGATCAAATATCTGGCCCGCCAGCGATTCGGTGCCCGGTACGCGATGGAATTCCCCGTCGCGCCAGACCCGCATGCCTTCGCCGCGATACTGAACGAAGATCCGGCCGTCGATATGTCCCATGGCGCCGAATCGCCCGTCGTGCGTCCAGTGCCGGGTCTCGCCGGTTTCGGGGTCAAGCCAAAACATGTCGTTCAGCGCCACGAAAAATACGCCGTCGGGCGTCACCTCGAGCTGCCAGATATCGGCGAAATCCGGCGTCTCGATATCGAAAGCGCGGGTCAGGTCCACATATTCGCTTTGCGGGCCCAGCGGTGTCTCGAAATAGCCCAAGCCGTCGTAGCCGCCAACATAAAGACGGTCTTGTCCATCGTGAGTCAGCGTACGAACAAGCTCTTGATCATTGACCGGATGCAGCTGCCAGCGCGTGCCGTCGAAACTCAGTACGCCGTCTGTATTGCCGACGTATACGATTCCAGTCGGACCCTGGGTGACCGCAAAATTGCTGGGGTAGACCTCCAGGTCGGTCTCGTAGCGCTGAATTGCCGGCGTACCGGTCGGGCTGGACGCTTGAATCGACGAAGATCCACTCGATACGGCAGCGAATGCAACTGCTGCCAGAAGAACGGTCCGGCACTGTCCCCCTACGGTGCCGGTTGTCGAATAGCCACCCCTTTTTCTCGGCATGTTACAAGCCTGCGACTCCCTTGCCCTGGATCAGGCGAATGTCGACCGGGATGCCGGCCTGACCGGCACGCGCCAGGTCTTGCTCGAGAACCTCGGGCATTTGGGCGTATTGCTCAAGGAAGGCGCCGGTGGCGGCGTAATCGCCGTCGCCCTGCAGGGTCAGCAGACGGTTCGACAGGCTGTCAACCGCGCTGCCGAAGGCTTCGAAGTCGATCGAGTAGCGACCGGTCTCTTCATTCCGCTCGAACGCGCCCTGCTCCAGGAACCAGTTGAACGCCACCATGTTCGCCTTCCCGTGCGCCGACGAAGCGCCGAAGCGTACAGAGCGGAAGATGCCGGCGAGGAACGTCACGTGATGATCGTACAGATCGCCGTCCCATTCCTGCATTTCGATCAGCTGGCCGATCATGTGCAGGCCCAGAATATCGGCCTTGCCTTCTTCAATTGCAGATTGGTGCTCGGCCAGCGCTTCGCGTACCGACTGCTCGCCGTCGACGGTGAACTTGATGCCCAGCCCGTGGGCAACTTCGTGGAACATCACGTTGGCGAAGAACGCGTCGAAGGTGATGTGTTGTTGCTGCGGTTCGTCGATCAGCAGATCGGCAATGGGCACGAGAATATGGTCGAACTTGGCGCGCATCGTGTTCTTGAGCTGCAGCCGGCGCGTGCCTTTTTCCAGCTGAACGGTTTCGTCGTTGGGCAGGTTGATGGCAATGGTCTTGGCACCGGCATTGGCGTCGCCGGCGTAGTAGATCGCGTCGTAGGCGTTCAGGTCGGCATCCGTACCGGGCTCTTCCGCCTTGTATTGGTCGGCGACGGGCAGGCCGCGCTGCAGCGCGGGAAGCAGTCCGGCGTATTTTTCCAGGCGCTGTGACCATTCGCGGTCCTTGAGGAGCACGAACGCTTCGAATGCAGTGCGCGTGCCGAATAACTGATCCTCATAACTCTCGATCGGCCCGTATACCAGTTCGATGTCGTTGTCGCGAACGTCCATCCAGGCCATGTCGCTTTCGCGGTAGTCGCCCGACATCAGCGCACTGGCGCGCAAGCGAAGGTATGCGGCAAATGCCTCGCTTTCGGCCAGGTCCGAGGCCTCACGCAGCAGCTTGGACGCCTGCATCAACTCTTCACGAAAGGCCGTGCTGTAGGGCACCAGAAAGAGGTTGCCCGATTCAAGCCGGCGCACCACGCTGTAGGGGTTGCGCTTGTCGGGATTGCTCCAGGCTTCAAACTCTTCGCGCGTCATGTCCTCCGGGTAGAACTGCGCGCCCGCTGGTTTGTCGTCGAAGCCGGCAAGAAACGGCTGGTTCCCGTTCAATCGATCCCAGGGGCCGTAGTTGATTTCGACGAAGGCGCGCACTTCTGCGTCGTCGATGGATGCCAGCAGTGGCGCAGGATCGCCGAACGACTGACGCCAGAATAGGTCTTCCATGATTTCGCTGGCATCGATCAGCAGTCCCACCATTTCAAGCTGGCCCGTCGAGAGGCCGGAAAGATCGGGCTTGAGTTCAACCGGGTGATAGATCGAAAGCCGTTCGCGATCGATCAACAGCTCAGGCGCGGGCGACTCTGTCGCTTGCTGCGCCTGGACAGGAGTCTCCGTTTCATTTCCGGCATCGGCGGGCGGTTCGCCCCCGCAGCCAAACAGAAAAATGATGAGGAAGGCGGGCAGGAGTTTACGCATGGTCTCGTCGCAGGTTGGATAACTGTATGATTCTAAGCGATCCGGCCTGCCACGCAACCCCGACCCGGGGGCGGAACCATGGTTTTGGCTGAATTAATTGTGACACGCACCACAAAATAGGAGCGGAATAGAAAATCATGCATGCAGCAACCATCGTTCTCATGATCTTGGCGGCCGGGCTGGCCAGCCAATGGGTCGCCTGGCTGCTGCGCTTGCCGGGTATCGTCATTCTGATCGCCACCGGGCTGGTGCTCGGCCCGATCACCGGACTGCTGGACCCACAGACGCCGTCGGAACAGCTCACCGAGCTGATCGGCCTCGGCGTCGCGATCATCCTTTTCGAAGGCGGCATGGATCTCAAGCTCGGCGAGCTCAAAAAGGCCGGACGCGGCGTCGGGCGGCTGGTAATTCTCGGCGTGCCGATCACCTGGGCGCTGACCGCGGCGGCGGCTCACTGGATCATCGGCCTGAGCTGGCCGGTTGCGCTGGTGCTGGGTGCGATCCTGGTGGTCACCGGGCCCACGGTGATCCAGCCGATTCTTCGCTTCGCCCGGCTCAACGACGAATCGGCCTCGCTGCTGAAGTGGGAAGGGATCGCCAACGATCCGATCGGTGTCTTGCTGGCGGTGCTTACATTTCAGTATTTCACCATCTCCGGAGAGGGTTTCTCGGATACGGTAGTTGCGCTGGGCGGCGCGATCGCCGCGGCGCTCGTGCTGGGCGGGGGCGGCGGCTGGCTGATCGGCAAGCTTTATCTGCGCGGCGGCGTTCCGGAGCACCTCAAGCCGCCGTTGCTGATGGTATTCGTGCTGATGGTCTACACGGCCAGCAACCAGATTCAGCACGAAGCGGGGCTGTTGAGTGTCACCGTGATGGGCGTGGTGTTGGGCAACGTGCGCATGTCGGGTCGCGAGGACCTGCAGCGGTTCAAGGAAAATCTGACGGTGGTGCTGGTCTCGGTGCTTTTTATCGTCATTACCGCGCGCCTGGATCTGGAACAGCTGTTCTTGCTCGATCTGCGCGCGATTATCATGATCGTGGCAGTTTTGTTCCTGATCAGGCCGCTGGCCGTCTTCCTGTCGACGATAGGCGCAAGGATGCGTCAGGCTGATCGCGTGCTGCTGGGCTGGGTTGCGCCGCGCGGCATCGTGGCGGCGGCAACGGCCGGCCTGTTTGGTCCCGCGATGGTGGCGGCCGGCTACGACGACGCCCGGATCATGCTGCCGCTGGTGTTCGCGGTGATCATGGCCACGGTGGTTTTGCATGGCGTGACGATGGGCGCGCTCGGGCGCAAGCTGGGGCTGGCCGCGCCCGACGACAACGGCGTTCTGATCGTCGGCGCCTCGCCGTGGACCTTTGAACTGGCCAAGGCGCTGAAAGCCCTGGATGTTGAAGTGCTGCTGGTCGACGGCGTTTACCGCCGACTGAAACCCGCGCGAATGGAGGACATCGACGTCTACTACGGCGAGATCCTGTCCGAACACGCCGAACATACCCTGGAAACCCACCACCTGGGACATGTGCTCGCCGCCACGCCGAACGATTTCTACAATGCGCTGGTATGCAATGCGCTGGGGCCGGAGTTCGGGCGCCACCGTTCGTTTCAACTGCCCACCGACGAGGAGGCCAGCAAGGAATCCCGCCGGCTGCACGCCGACCAGCGCGGCCATCTGGCGTTCGGCGAAGGGTGCAGCTACCGATGGCTGCAGGAGCGGCTGGACGAGGGCTGGGTGATCCAGCGTACCCGGATTTCGGAAGCGTTCTCGATGGAGCAGGCCACAGGCAAGCTGGGCGAACCCGGGACCGACTGGCTGCTGCTTGGCGCGGTGTCTCCCGACGGGCGGCCCAAGCTGTTTTCCGACGAGTTGCCTTTCGAACCCGAGGAAAACCGGCAGATTCTTTATTTCGCGCCTAAAGATGCTGTCAAGGGCAAGAGCGAGCACGAAGACGAGAACGAAAGTGACAAGAATAACGTCGAGAAAACCAGGGAAAACAAGGAGAACGAAGCGGGCGATTCGGCCTGAATGGCGCGGACGCGCTGACCGGGCCGGTTAAATCGGTCAGTGAATTCGCCAGATGAATTTCAGACCGAGCGAGCCCGCGATCAGCAGCAGGAAATAAAGGAACTCCCAGCCGCGCATCCAGCCGGGACCGAACGGCAGCATCTGCTGTTTCGGCAGGTCGAGGTAGACGGCTTCAGCGGGGCTATCGCCATCAAGATAACCGGCTGGGTTGCCGATAAGCACGTTCCACCATTTGCGCTGATGCACCACAGGCGCGGGCCGGGCCAGCGGCAGGACGATGATCTTGTCGCCATCCTCAGTAACCAGAGATGCGTCCGCCCGCGGCCAGGCTATCGACCATACATGACGGGCCTCATCCATTGATCGCAGCGATTCGGCTTCGGTGCCGCGCCACCGCCAGTCCGAAGCATTGGAACTCACGCCGGTGCCCGCTGCGACAACCGCGTGCACTTCCACCGGTTCGCCGGCCGGAGGCATGGTGACGCCGTAAGCATTCGAGATCCATACCAGCACGAACAGCACCGGCACCCCGGCCAGCAGTGCAGGGCCCAGCGCGAGCATGATCTGCTTGCCCGAAAGTCGGAAATTTTCACGTATCAGCGGCAGCAGGCCGCTGAATTCACCGTCGTATTTCGAAAGCCTGGCTTGAACCGCCTTGACCTGCGGTTTCAGCGCGGCCATTTCGTCCTGACTGGAAAAACGACGATATACCCACATCGATAACCAGGCCGAGACCAGCGCCCAGAACGCAAGCGCCAGGGGTGCCGGCAGCACTGCGGTCAGCGGCTGATCGATCAGGCCGAGGATGACGCCGGGCCAGTCGAGCAAACCGCGCGCCATCAATTCACCTTGCGCTCGGCCAACGCCCGGACGTCCTTGATGGACAGAACGTCTTGCGCCGGCTTGAACGTCGAAAACAATACGCCGGGGACAAGTTCGGGATCGATGCAGTGGTCGCCCGACCATTTCTGTTCGTTGGGCTCGATCAGTGCTGTCGGTACCGCGCCCAGCGTCGTCTGCCAGGAGGCACGATAGCCGCGGTGGTATCCGATCACCAGGTCCGGGGCTTCATTGTTGTCTTCCGAACCCGGGTAGATCTCCAGCCCGTCGAACACGCGGCGGACTACAGGATTACCGGTCCCGGTCTCATTCCAGGACTCGAGCGCCGCGCTCAGTTCGCGCTTCAGCGGCGCGACGTCGCCGGCTTCGACAATGCCCTGGGCTTCGCGGCCGATGCGATTGATGAACACGCCGTTAAGGCCCAGCGCATAGGCGCGCGACCGGCGCCAGTCGACGCCGGAAAACACCACGTCGGATTCGCTTTGGCCTTTTTGAAGCACCAGGTAGCCGTTGTCGGCCAGCCAGCGGTTGAGGTGCACGGCCTTGCGGAATGGTGCAAAGCCGTGGTCGCTGATTACCATCAATTCGTCTTGAGGGCCCAGCCGGTCCATTGTTTCGCCCAGAATGCGGTCAGCTTCGATATAGATCCATTCGATGGCGTCGCGATGCTCGGGCAGCGTGTCCGCAAAGCGCGGGTGCTCGGGGTCGAGGCCGCGGTAGAACATGTGGCTGACCCGGTCGGTCTGAACAAAGACGCCGATCACCAGTTCGCTGTCGTTGCGATCCAGGGTGTCGTACCACATTGCCTCGCGCTCGGCCAGGATGGTCTTTTCCATTTCCAGCCAGGCCGCATCGGTGATGTGCTCTTCGTTGAGCGACCAGGTTTCCTCGGGCATGCCGAGTGTGTGATAAAGGCCGATGCGCTCGGCCAGTTCGGCCGCGTAGTCCGGCGGAGATGAAATCGGCACCGCCGGGGACATTGGATCGATCTGGATCGGCGAGACGTACAGCCTCGGTCGCGGGTAGTCCTGCGTCAGCAGCAGGCGCACGGTGCCGGTCACGTTGATCGGCCCGGTCACGTCGAACTTCACGCGCACCCAGTCCGACCACTCGCCGGGCTGCAGTTCGGTCTCGGTGTCGCCCAGCGTGATCTGCGCGCCCGATTCGACAGGCTCGATGGTCAACGGAATTTCCATGGGTTCGGGCTTGGCGCGCAGCGGGTCGGGCGGGCCTTCCAGCACGGTCGCTATGCGGCCTTCGCGGTCCGGCCGCACCCGGACTACGCGCGTGCTGGAACCGGACTGATCCAGACGGGTGGTGGTGTAGAAGGTATAGGTGCCCTGCGTGCCCAGCAGGTCGGGCACGCCCATGCCCGACAGCATGCGATGAATATCGTCGGGCGGATAGGTCACCGGTACGCGCAGCACGGAGGCGCGCTTGCCCTGCCGCTCGGCGTCGATCCAGAAAGGAACGCCCTGGCGGCGATTGAGCACCTGGCCTTCGTCAAGTGGAATGCTGAGGCCGAAAAGTTTCAGGTGACTCTCCGGCGGGATATCTTCCGAGATCGAAAACTGCGGGCCGTACGTCTCCGGATCGCGTCTAAGAAAATCGAAGATTCCGTGCGATCCGGCGTGCTCGCCGGTAGCGAAATCGGACCAGGCCACCGGCGACTGCGGCGGATTGCTGGTGCCCAGCGGCTGAAAGTGGCCGGATTCGGCCAGCCGGCTGAAGTTCGGCAGCTTGCCTTCGTCCATCCAGCGCTGAGCAAGCACCGGATCCATGCCGTCGAAGCCCAGGATTACGACGCGCTGCTCGGCCGGCTCGGGCTCCGAACCGCAGCCCGATAGCGCCAGACTTGCGCAAACCAGAGTGGCTGAACACATCAGTCGGCCCAGCTGCATCAACCGGATTCTTTTCATGAAATTTCTACGGAGTCTACTGGTGATCGCCGTCGCTGCGGACCCGATCATCCGTACCGGTCGCTCGCTCCGCATTCTTTCTGGCGCGTATGCGCTTGATCAGATAGCGGATCGGCCAGAACAAGATGGCGGCCAGCACCAGTACAAAGCCGACCAGCAGCGTCCAGATACCGCCAAGCAGGCTGATTCCGGAGCCGGGGCCGATATATGCGGCGGCAGGCATGGAAATCGCAGCCAGCAAGACTAAAAGACCGATTCGTATCATGACCATGTGCAGGATATACCCGCAGTGAATTGCAGAAGGATATGGGATCATATCACTTCAATAATCGGTGCCGGTCGAGTCTATGACTGAAAACCGCGCCCCGGGGCGCCGCCACGTGACAGCCGGGCTGTACTGGAAGACGGCTTTTTTTTCGCGGACAAGTCCCGTCTGGCGAGCGCTGGCGCGCGTCGAAAGCGCAGTCATTGGTGATCTGATATCCGAGCATCCGGTCAGGGCGCCCGTGTTCATCGCCGGGGTGCCCCGCTCGGGTACGACGATACTTGTAGAAATCCTGTCCCGGCACCCGGCGCTGACTGCACACCGCTACGAAGACTTCCCGAACGTCTACACGCCTTACTGGCGAAACTGGCTGGCCGACCGCTTGCCTGGCCGCGACAGCAGGCCGGTCGAGCGCGCCCACAAGGATCGCGTCATGATCACCCGCCACAGCCCGGAGGCGGTCGAGGAGGTGATCTGGATGAATTTCTTCGATCATCTGCACGACCCGGCGCGCAGCCAGGTGCTGGATGCTGCAGTCTCGAATCCGCCCTTCGAGCGCTTCTATCGTGAGCACATCTCCAAGCTGACGGCGGCGCGGGGGTCAAAACGATATCTGGCCAAAGGCAACTACAATGCGACCCGGCTCGGATACCTCGCCTGCTTGTTCCCCGATGCGCGCTTCATCGTGCCGTGGCGCGATCCGGTCGCCCAGGTCGCATCGCTGGTCAAGCAAGACCGGCTGTTTACCCGGATGTCGTCTGAAGATCCGAGAGTTCCGGTCCAGCTTGCCCGGTCCGGCCATTTCGAGTTCGGGCCCGCAAAGCGTGCCGTCAACGTCGGCGACCCGGCGCGGGCCGAGGCCATCGAGCGCGATTGGGCCGGCGGTAATGCGGCCTCCGGCTGGGCGCGCTACTGGTCGGAGGTCTATGGGCATGTGCTGGACGCGATCGAAGATGACCGGCCGTTGCGCGAATCTGTATTGCTGGTCGATTACCGGCAGTTGTGCGAGCGGGCGGAACCATCACTCACGGCACTCAGGGATCATTGCCGGCTCGAGCCCGATACCTTCGACTCGATCGCGGCCGAGTATGCGCCCCGGTTAGCGCTGCCGGAATACTATGCGCCGGAATTCGGCAACGATGAACTGGCATCGATCCACGAAATCACCGCACCGGTCCTGGAGCGCTTGGGTTCTGCGACGGTTGACCGTCACCAAACATCTCGCGCGGACTCGCCCGATTCAGCCTGAGGCGCAAACCGATCGGTTAATATATTGGGTGGTTTTTCAGGATGTAAGCGTCCATGCACAAGCTGATCATTCAGATCCCCTGTTTCAACGAGGCGGAAACGCTGCCGGTGACGTTGGCGGATCTGCCCCGTGAGATAGAGGGCTTCGACGTCGTGGAGTGGCTCATCATCGACGACGGCTCCAGCGACAAGACGGCCGAAGTGGCCGCTGAAGGCGGTGTGCATCACATTGTCCGGCATCCGGTCAACAGGGGCCTGGCAGCGGCCTTCATGACCGGCATCGAAACCGGCGTGGCGCTGGGCGCGGACGTCATCGTCAATACCGATGCCGACAACCAATACGATGGTCGGGATATCGAGGCGCTGGCGAAGCCCATTCTTGCCGGCGAAGCGGAGATGGTCGTCGGCGCCCGGCCGATTCTGCAGACCGATCATTTTTCATGGATCAAGAAGCGCCTTCAGGTGCTGGGAACCGCTGTCGTGCGGCTGGCCAGCAACACCGAAGTGCAGGACGCGCCCAGCGGTTTTCGCGCGTTCACCCGAGACGTCGCGATGCGCCTGAACGTATTCAATACCTACACCTATACGCTGGAAACACTCATCCAGGCCGGACACAGCAACATCCGGGTGACCTCGGTGCCGGTTCGAACCAATCCGGACCTGCGCCCCTCGCGGCTGGTCCGCAGCATCGGTCGTTACGTCTGGCGGTCGGCCAGCACTATCGTGCGGGTATTCGCCACCTATAGGCCGCTGACGTTTTTCTGGTTGACCAGCGCATTTTTCGGGCTTGTCGGCCTGGGCTTCGGCAGCTGGTATCTGTATCACAAGGCCCTTGGATTCGGCGCCGGCCATGTGCAGTCTGCAATTCTTGCGGCGTCGTGCGTGACCATCGCGCTGGTCCTGTTCATGAGCGGTTTCATTGCCGATCTTGTCTCGGTCAACCGGCGTTTGCTGCAGGAAGTCGAATGGCGTCTGAAGCGAATGGAGCACCGATCGGAACGGCCTCAGGCCCGGCAAGCGGCGCGCGGTTCCGAAACCTTGAAAAAGACCGCGAAAAAGAGCGCGCCGGCAAAGGCCCCGGACAAGTCGACCGGATCGTCGGGAGCGTCGTCGTGACCGCCAGGAACACCGTTGTCCAGCCGGCGGGCAATTACTTTGACAAGTACGGTTCGCGCAATCCGGTCGTACGCTGGATGATGTCCGGTTTTCTCGATGCGTTCAGCAGCCTGGTCGACCGCGCCGACGTTTCTGAAGTTCTGGAAATCGGCTGCGGCGAAGCCGAACTGAGCATCCACATGGCCAACAAGGGCATGAAGGTTCGCGGTTGCGACATCGCCCCAGAAGCGATCGACGAGGCGCGGGTACGGGTCGAAGCGGCCGGCGCCGACGTGGAATTGTGGATTCAGCGTCTGGAGGATTTCGATGTCCAGGCCGACGGCGCGCCGCTTGTCGTGTGTTGCGAGGTGCTCGAGCATCTCGACGACCCTGAACAGGGCCTGAAGATCCTGTCCGAGCTGGCCGACCCGTGGCTGTTGTGCAGCGTTCCCCGCGAGCCGCTGTGGCGGACGCTCAACCTCGCGCGGGCACGCTACGTGAAGGAGCTGGGCAACACGCCGGGCCATGTCAACCACTGGAGCAAGCGCGGTTTTGTTCGCTTTGTCTCGCAGCGCTTCGATGTTGTGGAAACCCGCTCCCCGCTGCCCTGGACGATGCTGTTGTGCAGACGACGTGATGCCTGACCCGTCTGCCGCTTTTCCGCGAAGCGGATTCTGAGCGGTCAGTCACGCCGCGGCGGTCTGCAGATGCTTGTCGAGCGCCTCAAGAGCGCGATCAAATGGCTGGGCGCGATTCTGGCCCTGGCGGCTATCGCCTTCGTGGTTCACCGCCTGTGGGCGCAGTTTTCGGCGCTGCCGGCCGGGACTCTCGAAACGGCCTGGCCGGGTCTGCTGCTGGCTTCGCTTGGCTACGCCGGTTGCGGCGTTTTCCTGGCCCTGATCTGGTGGCTGGCATTGCGTGCGGCCGGATTCAGATCGGCCTCGTTTAGCCGCTCGGCAAGCGCTTTCTTCTCGAGCCAGCTGGGCAAGTATCTGCCCGGCAACGTCGGTCATTTTGCAGCACGTCATGTCCTGACCCGACGCGAAGGCGTTGGTCATCGTGCCCTGGTGGCGGCCACCTTGCTCGAGGCTCTGCTGCTGGTTGCCGCAGCCGGCGGGCTGGCCGTTCTGGTGATTCAGAAAATGATTTCCGGTGGGCTCGAAAAGGTTCTCGAAGCGGTCTGGCTAGCGCCCGTCGCCGCCGTGATCGCACTGGTGCTGGGCCTGGCGGTTGCGCGGCGCAAGGGCTGGCTGGATTCCAGCCTGGGTTTGTCACGGCTCTCGCTCGAACTGGGGGCGGCCTTTTGCCTGGCGCTCGTGTTCTTCCTGGCTGGCAGTGGCTGTTTCATACTGATGTCGACTGCGCTGGGGGCAGGCGACTGGCTGGCGCTGGTGCCCTGGGTGGCGGCCGCATGGCTGCTCGGGTTCTTGATTCCCGGCGCGCCGGGCGGGCTGGGCATTCGTGAATTCGTGCTGGTGATCGGACTGACGCCGATGGTCGGGGACGGGCAGGCGGCGCTCGACGCTTTGCTGTTTCGGCTCGTCACCGTCGGTGGCGATGTACTCATGTCGATAACCGGCACGATCTGGCTGCGGCTGCAAGCGAAAATACCGATCAAAGCGCCGTCCAAAGCGCCGACCAGGGAGTAGGCCGATATGCAGAAGGTTCAAAGCAGTCCGTCCGTGCAGAGAATGGTGCTTGTGCTTGTCGCTGTGGTCGGCGCGATACTGGTGCTTTCCATCCTATACGGGATATTCCCTGGTCTGAGGCCGACGGCCGGTATGCGGCAGTTCTTCCTCGGACTGGCCGCATGTTATGCCGAGCACCTTCCGACTGCGATTCGCTGCGACGCCATCGCGCAGCCGGCCGGTTACACCACGATGTTCGGTCTTCCGGTCGTACTGTTGGTGTCCCTGCTTTACAAGGCCGGTGTTGCGCTGGACCTGGCCAGCCAGATTGTCGAAGCCGCGTTCATTGCGCTTGCAGCATGGGGCGCGCATCGCCTGTTCCTGGCCCTGGGCATGCGCGGCTGGCTGTCGTGGGTGATCGTATTTCTGTTCCTCGCATCGCCTATCGTGTTCGCTCAGGACGGATACGGACCGCTGCGGCTCGGATTCGCGCTGGTGCCGCTGTATGGCTGGCTGGATTTTCATTTCGCGCAGCGTTTGGCTCGGTCCAATGACAGTGACCGATCGACGCTGTTTCGCGTGCTGGTCATCGGGTTTCTCGTACTGTCGCTGTCACGCACGTTTGCGCTATATACCGATGGTTACTCATTCATGATGGGGATGATGCTGTCGGCTACTCTGCTTGGCAGCCAGTGCTTGTCGATGGCGTGGCAGCGCCGCTGGGTTTCGATGGCTGTGTTGCCCTTGCTGTTCATCGTTCCGACGATGGTGGCTTACGTCGGCTACCGCGCGTATGTGGGCGCGACGGTTGAATCGACCGTCATGCCGCTTGATTTCTTCCGCGGCCAGGGTGTCGATCTTTTCGCTCTCGCGGTGCCTTCGACAACACAATGGTTCGCCAGTGCGCTGGGGTGGGCGCATCAGTTGTCCGGCTGGATGACGTTCAGCGACGGTCCCAACGTTTCGCTGGTTTATCTGGGTTGGTTCCTGGTATTGCCGGCGCTGGTTTTGGCTGTAATGGCACTCATCGGCCGTGGACTGCAGCGGTTTCGGCTCGAGGCGCTGCTGCTGGCGACGATGACCCTTGCCGCGTTGATTCTGTCGCTTGGCCCGTCGCTGAAGATTGCTGATTTCAGGGATCAGCCTCCGCCTGACCGAAGTATCGTCTTCAATGATTATCTGATGCCAGAATCCGCCGCCACAGCGTCTCTTGGAACGGACTGGATCTACATGGAAGTACCCGGCGTCCAGAACATGCGCGCGGTATACCGGTGGATGCTTCTGGTCAAGCTGGGGTTACTTATTCTGGCCGGCATGTTCCTGGAGGCGCTGCTGAAACGAGATCCGCGTCATCCGCTGGCGTTTGGTCTGATTGTCTTGTTGATGATCGAGCTGCTGCCGAATCTTCCCGCCCGAATTCAGTACGGCGAGAGCCAGTATCGGCACCACCATGCTTTCGTTGACCAGGCGCTGGCATCGCTGCAGTCGATGGGACTGGAGGGCGGTCGCGTGGTTTTCGTCAATGCCGAGGCGAACGCGGGAAGCAATCACTATCTGGCGAATTTCCTGTGTCCTCTTGCAGATCTAAAGTGTTTCAATCTTGGCGGAGACAAGAGCTTGCTGATTGCGCGGCTCGAGTGGCCAAAGGCGCTGCGCGAGCTGTCCCGGGCTCGGTACGTCGTCGGAAATCTGAGGCAATTGTTGCTTGGATCGACCGTAGACCATGTCGTCATGCCGCTGTTTTCGCTGCGCCATGCGGCCTACTGGTGGCCGCCACACGAATCTGTGGTTCAGCAGCATCTTGAATATGCGCGTGAGATTGCGCGCCAGATTCCGGCTGAAGTCGAGCGCCATGACTGGTTCGTTGTATTGCGCGCGGACAAATCCGGTCTGAGCGCTGGACCGCTCGATGAGCCCCTTCAATCCGGACCCGTGGTCGACATCGAGGCATGGGGCCCCAGGGGCGTCGCGTACGGAAGCGGCTTCAATGTTCAGAATGACGGGCGCTCAGCGTTCTGGGTCAAACTGGCCGAAGCCTCCGACCCGCTGGATCGGCTGGTACTGGTGTTCGACGGCGAACAGCTCGAGACTTTCCACGGGGGCGACGTCATTTCCGGGCGATTCTGGAAAGAAAGCGAACTGCGTGGGCGGGAACCCGGTGACTATCAACTGCAGATTCTCGATCGGGAAACGAATCGGATCCAGGACATCGGCGAGTTCAGGATTTCGCAATGACACGCTTGAGGTTGCAGGGACGCGACATCGGGGTCGCGTGCCGGCTTCTGCCTGTGATTTAATTCTGGTCGGGTGGTCGTATACACGCCGATGGCGCCAGGTCGCGCGCGATGACGGGATTGCTGGCCGGATTGTTCCGGTGCGACATCACAGCGACCATGTGGGTCGGCTTCAGCGTTCCGTTGCGGAAGCCTTGTTCGTCAATTTCATGCAACCGGTCGATAAACGCTCGATCTTTTTCGCTGTCGGCGTCGAAGTTGTGACCGAAGCCGCGGTCGATGAATATATCCACCACGTTGCCGAACGCGATGAACACATGGAACGAGAACCTGTCGACCAGCAGCGCCAGAATGTCCTGGGCCCGAATGCCCTCGAAGCTTTCGGAAGAACAGTCGTAGTTGACGAATTGCTCCTCAAGCCTCTGTAGCTGGTGATTGAATTTGTACTGCGCCGGCAGTTCGCGCCACAGATCCTCGACGATCTCCAGCGCCTCGGGCCAGCGCTGGTGGCCATTTCGCCCGATCATGTCGGAAGTGATGAACAGCCCTTTCGGCGTCAGGCAGGACTCGATCGCGCCGAACAGGTTCTCCAGTTCTGTCACGTGGTGCAGGCACTGGTTCGCGATAACGGCGTCGTACATGCGATCGGGCTTGAAAAAGTTGAAGTCGGCTTTCTGGAACTCAAGCTGGTCCAGCACGCCGGCTTTGCGTGCATGCTCTTTGCCGCGACGCAGCATATCGGGGTTGATGTCCAGGCAGACGAGCTTGAAATTTGTCAGACCGCGCGAGATCAGATCGCTCGCTATCGCGGTTTCGGCATCGCAGTTGCCCGCGCCGACGCTGAGGAACCAGGCGCACTCGTTGCCGCTGGCGCGCGCAGCCTCGAGCATGTACCTGGCAAACAAATCTTCGGGATGGGTGCTGTCGGCCTGCTCGAACCATGGCCGAATGTAGCGGTTCGACCAGTAGTGAAAGATGTCCGGAAGCTGGTGGACGTCGATATCTTCGGAGTAATTCTTCAGCTCCTGTTCGACGCGTTTTGCGTAGTCGTTTTCCGGCATGATTCGGTCCTGGTTTTGCGAGTGCGAGCGGGTCGGCGGATTGCTGTTCGATCAACAATGTAACGCCCACCGGCTTCGAGGCGATGCGTCGTGAAAGTATACGTTGGCTCGACTCTTTTTTCCTGAAAAATCAGGCCAGATTTGAGTTCAGTCAGGTTGCAGCGGATACTTGACCGTGTTGCAAGGCAACAACTGGAAGCTCTTTTCAGCGATCACCTGATCGCGCTCGGGCGAGTAGAGCAGGAACCGTTTGCCGTTGGTGACCCACTTGCCGGTTTTCTTGCTGCCCTTGGCGCTTCCTTGCGTAAACAGCGTGCCGTCGGGACCGTCGATAAGGACATGCATCCGGGTAACATCGATATCAGTGGCATCCCAGAAGACCTCTACTGCGATTCGCTCCACGGGGGTTCCGCAATACCGGAGATAGGGCGGCACGAACCTGAATTCAACGCTGGAATCGGATCCGAGAGAAGGCATATTTCGATCAGGGTTGGCCGGCGTGTTGCCGGTGCTTGATTCAGTCGCTGGTGATTCCANCCCTTTATCTTGCCCGCTGTTTTCAGGCTCGCTGCCAGACTGGCCTGATGCGTCGCAGTCCGGCAAGGTCACGCCAGCTTCAGCCAGAACCACATCGGCACTCGGGTCGACCAGGAAAAATCGCATATTCCGGTTTGCCCACTGGCCTGTGTTTGCCTCACCTTCTCCGCGGCGACGGGTCAGCAGGTTACCGTCCCGCTTGTCGACCCGAATCTCGATGACGGCATCTTTTTTTGATGCCGGCAGTTGCCACGACACGGTCGCAACAAAAGGCCCGGCACGCTCGCAGGCAGCGGCCGACCCGACGACTTCAAGACCGGCCGCCGAAGTCGACTGGCCATGCGCCACTGTCAGGCCGAGCGAGACAAACAAGAGAAGAAAAAGGCGGGCAAGTAAAACTTTATGCATGTCTTGGTAACGCCACCAGGAAACCTCTTGAACAACCAATGATGCTCCCTTACATGTCGGGGGATGTAGTGAGCTCGGCCAGCGATTATATCAGTGCCATATGCGCTCGAAAGAGGCTTGCACGGCCGGGAAATCGGGTGCGATACGCTTTTTTCAGCACGCCGCATTCGACCCCGGCAAACCGGTCCGTTTCGCCCGGCTGCCGGCGTCGGATTACAGTGTTTAGACGATGCTCAGCGCATTGATCAGCTTCGACAGCATCTGACCGGCGATCGTTCAGCCGCGGATGGAATGGACGGGGGCAGCCGGACTGAACAATTGAAGTTGGTCGGTCGACTCAACGACCCATCGTAGATTCAGTGACAGGACGCTGGCTGCAGGCCGGGCAGCAGGGTTTCTGCGAACGTTGGGCGGCGATTCAGGGTTGCGCGACTGCCGGTAATGGACTCCACAAGGCTCATGACCGAATCGGTTTTGCCGGGCGGCAACAGTCCACCCAGCGCGGATTCGGCTTCAAGAGGTTCATCGAGGTAGCTTGCTTTGAGTGCGCCGAGCAGGTCGCGTTCATCGCCGGTCAGCCCCGGTGCGTCGTAGCGCTCGAGATACAGATGATCGGCGCCGGCATGCTGCAACCCGAACAGCAGCGCACGCAAACTCGCTCCGCACGGCGTCATGCCGGCCTCGATAAAGAGCCTGTCGACGCGCGAGACCACGCCCGGATTTCCCTGATGCGCCCAGACCAGCCGAAGCCCCAACAACCAGACGCGCTCGATCTTGCTGAATTGATACTCGAACATTGATTTTCCTCCGCCGCGTGATTTTGGAATGTGTACGGTCAATATAATCGATCAAGAATCGAAATGCAAATGATTCGCACTTAGAAATAGAAGGTGTCTTTTCAGCTCCCGGCGGTCCGTCCGGTCGACGGGCTAACGGGCTAACGGGCTAACGGGATAACGGGCTAACGGGCTAACGGGATAACGGGATAACGGGATAACGGGATAACGGGATAACGGGATAACGGGATAACGGGATAACGGGATAACGGGATAACGGGCTAACGGGCTAATGGGCTAATGGGCTAATGGGCTAATGGGCTAATGGGCTAATGGGCTAATGGGCCAGCCAACCCTCTGCAACATTTCTGTCATCTTCCAGTCACGGTCGTGAAATCTGCGCCGCTGAAAATGCTGGGACTTGCTGGACCGCGCATTTTTGTCGGCCATTTAGTCGGTAATTCCCGATAGTGGAGGTTTCATGCTCAATCGTCTTTCGCGCCTGGCGCCCGTCGTCACGTGGTTTGCCCTGCCGGCGCTCGTCGCTGTTGCGGCCGTCACGCCAGCGGCCGCCCAGGATTCGCTGGATGCGCTGGCCGAGGAGCTGGTGAGCCTGCGTGGCCAGGTCGAATCCCTCAATACAGAATTGAACCGGATGCAGGAGCAGCATCGGGCCGAGATGAACTCGCTGGCGGCGCAAAAAGGTGATCTCGAAGCCACGCGTCGTCGCGAGGCGCTGCGCATTCGCCAGCTCGAACAGGACCTCGAGCAGAATCGCGAGCGCGCGAGCGCAGCGGGCGTGGCCGGCGAGGCCTTGATTCCGGTGGCCTACGAGATCATCGACGGGATGGAAGCGCGGGTTCGCGGCGGCTTTCCGTTCAAGACAGAAGACCGGCTTACCGCACTCGAAGAGATTCGCAACCAGATCGATTCGGGCGCCATCGATCCGCCGCGCGCCATCAATCGTTTGTGGCGCCTGTACGAAGACGAGCTTCGCATTACTCGCGACAACGGCCTGTACAGCCAGGTAATTCCGCTCGGCGGCGACCGCGTTCTGGCCGATATCGCCAAGATCGGTGCCGTGGCGATCTACTTCCAGACCCGCGACGGCCGAAGCGGTTTCGTGACGCGCGCCGGCGACAACTGGAACTTCACCGTTGCCGAGGGCGGGGCCGATCGTGAGCAGATCAACGGGTTGTTCGATTCGCTCAAGAAGCAGATCCGTACCGGCTACTTCGAGCTGCCCAACGGTAGCGTGCGCATGGAGTCGGGCTCATGATTACGCGCAAAGCCACGCTGTCCTCGATCATTGCAGCGCTCGCACTGGCGCTGACAGTTTCTGCTCACAAGACCGCCCACGCACAGGATGAAAGTCCGAACGAAGATGCGGCACAGGCCGCGCAGCAGACAACCGAGCAAGAGACAACCACCCGGCCGCCTGCGCCGGAACGCCAGCAGCCCTCGCTTGAGCAGGCCTACCAGCGCGAATTCGCGTTCCTGCAGGGCCAGAAGCGCGACCTTGAACAGCGTCTTTCGCAGATGCAGCAAACGGTACAGGCGGAAAAGTCCGGCCTTCAGACCGATATCCGCTCGCTGGAAGCCGACGTCGTGGATATGCGCGGCCGCGCCGACCGCCTCGAGGACCTGGTGTTTGAATCCGAGCGTGCGGTTGAGGCGGCCCGCGAGAACACCGACCTGCTCGCCGCAACCTTCACCCAGGCCGATTTCACGCTGGACGACGCCTACTCGGCCGACCTCGGCGACCAGGCGCCCGGCGCCGAGGATGTAGGAGAGCTTTTCGATGCGGCGCTGGGTTTTCTGGACAGGGGCCGGGAGGTCTGGCGCGAACCCGGCGAGTTCTTCCTCGAAGACGGGACCCGCGTCGACGGCGATATCGTCCACGTGGGCAATATTGCGGCTTATGGGCTGAGCGAGCGGGGCAACGGTGCCCTGGCTCCGGCCGGAGACGGCGAGCTGAAGATCTGGAACACCGAAACGGCCGAGGAAGCACAGGCGCTGGCGGTGGGCCGGATGCCGGATCCGCTGCCGATATTCCTTTACGAATCACTGAATGCCGAGGTCGACAAAAAGGCTACGAAGGGCCTGTTCGAGACCATCAGCTCCGGCGGTGTGATCGGCTGGATCATCTTCTTCCTCGGCCTTGTCGGTCTGGTGATGGTTGTTCTGCGCGTGGTCTTCCTGCAGCGCGCCGGCGCCTCGACCGACAAGATTCTTGATGCGGTTTCGGGTCACGTCAAGCGCGGCGACCGAAATGCTGCGCTCGAGGTGCTCAAGCGCAAGAAGGGTTCGACCGCGCGCGTGGTCAGCGCGACCATCCGCAACCTCGACCGCGACCGCGAGCACGTCGAGGACATCGTGTCGGAATCCATCCTGCACGAGAATGCCCACCTGAACCGTTTCGGCGCGCTGATTATTGTCATTGCGGCGGTTTCGCCGCTACTGGGGCTGCTCGGTACCGTGACCGGGATGATCGCCACGTTCGACGTGATCACCGAGTTCGGCACCGGCGATCCCAAGCTGCTGTCCGGCGGTATTTCGATTGCACTGGTGACCACGGAGCTGGGCCTGATCGTGGCCATCCCGATGCTGCTGTTCGGCAACCTGCTTTCCGGCTGGGCCGAGCGCATCAAGGACGACATGGAGCAGGCGGCCCTGCGCGTGATCAACCAGTTCAGCGACAGCCGGCAGCCGGGAGCCGACGGGGCAGGCTGAGGTGTATTCGAATCTGCCAAGCCGAACTGTTCATCACCCGATCGTCGTGAGGCGATTCCACGTCTCGCAGGCGCGTGGCATTGCGACCGAATGCACCGCGAGCGTGCACGATGATACCTCGAGGATGCGCGACCAAACAAAACGTACCGGATGCGGGACATGGCCGCGTCGCCACAGATCGTGTCATGAATAGTTCGGTTTTTAACGATCTGGCCTACTTCTTTGAGGTCGGCGGCTACGTGATGCCGCCGCTGATCGCAGCCACCGTCGTGTTGTGGTTTGCGATCGGCTACCGCTACGCCCTGCTCAAGCGCGGCTCTGTGCGCTCTGTGCGCCGGCTGATTCACCGTGTGGCTGCGGAAACACACCTGCGCAAGCCCAAGGGCCTGCTCGACCAGGCCGTTCTTCAGGGCTTGCATATCGTGCGCCGCAAGCCGGAGCATCTTCGCCGACACCTCGATGATGCCTTTGCCGAACTGGAAGCGGCCACCAGGAAATACCACACGCTGATTTTCACGATCGTTGCGGTCGCGCCGCTGACCGGCCTGCTGGGCACCGTCGTCGGCATGATCGAGACCTTCGACTCGCTGGGCGACATGTCGCTGTTCGCCCAGTCCGGCGGCATCGCCGGTGGCATCTCGCAGGCGCTGTTCACCACCCAGATGGGTCTGGCCGTGGCCATTCCCGGCTTGATCATCGGCGGCATGCTCGACCGCAAGGCGTCGGCCATCCGCCATGAACTTGCCCAGATCAAGGACCTGCTGTGCGCCGGCACGGCGCTGGAGAATTCTCAATGAAATTCCGCGAACGTACCGACAACCAGCAGGGCGTTGACATCTCACCGCTGATCGACATGGTGTTCATCCTGCTGATCTTCTTCATGGTTTCGACAACCTTCGTCAAGGACATGAAGCTGGACCTGAACCGCCCCAGCGCATCGACCGCAAGCGCGGCGTCGACCAAGGCGATCCGGCTCTACATCGACAACGCCGGCGACGTCTACCTGGATGGCCAGCCGGTTCGCGTCTGGGTTATCCAGAGCCGGGTGCGCGACCTGCTGGCCTCGTCGGCTTCGGGCTCGGTGCTGGTCGTGACCGACGACCAGGTGCCGGCCGGGCGCCTCGTGGAAGTGGTCGATCAGGCACGCCGCGCCGGCGCCCAGGACGTGGGCGTGGCTACCGTCGGCGAAGCCGGCGCGGGCTGACCGCACTGAACGACCGCGTGCAGATTTTGCTGCGCAAATGATTCAAGGAGAAATGGAATGAGCAAGGAAAAGTCTTCAAACGAGCTACCGGTGCGTCCCATTGGCGGATGGAAGCCGATGAGCGCCGGTCTGCTGTCCATGGTCGCCGGCACTGTGCTGGTGGTCGGCACGCTGCTGGTCATCAACAGCCTTTCCGAGGCTCCGGATCGCGGCGAAGTCCGCACCGATACTTCATTTGCGGTTCAGAAGCAGCAACCGCCTCCGCCGCCGCCCCGGCCGCAACGCGAGCCGCCGCCGCGCAAGCGCTCCTCGGAGCAGGCGCCGCCGATGGTCAGCCTCGACAGCTCGCTTTCAGGCATCGACTTCGGTCTGCCCGGCTTCAGCGCAACCGATCTGAACGACCTGCAGGACCAGTTGCTGGGCGACACGCGCGATGTGGTGATGACCGACGACTCGGTCGATAGCCCGCCGCGGCCGACGTTCCAGGCGCCGATGCAGTATCCGAAGACCGCGCGCTCGCGCGGCGTCGAAGGCTACGTCGTGCTTTCGCTGCTGATCAGTGCGACCGGCGAAATCGAAAAAGTACAGGTGCTCGAAGCCAGCCCGTCGGGCGTGTTCGAGGATGCCGCGTTGCAGGGCGTGCGCAACTGGCGCTTTCAGCCGGCGCAGTACCAGGGCCGCAACGTCAAAGTCTGGGCCCGGCAGCGGGTCCGGTTCGACCTGAGCTGACCGAATGCGTGTGCTGATTCTTCTCCTGCTTGCAGCCACCATCGCCGTGCCCCTGTCGAGCTGGAGCCAGCAGGATGCCGATCCGGCAGGGTTGGACGATCCGCAGGAACCCGTCGAGTTCCTGTCGCTGGCCGCCGTGCTGATCGGCGACGGCAATTATCAGCGCGCCCGAAATGCCCTGGCGCGGGTCGACACCCGGGCCGAAGAAGTCGACCTGGCCCGCTATCACACGCTGGCCGGCCTGGTTGCACTGAATCTCGACGAACTCCCACTGGCGGCCACCGAATTCGAGGCGGCCATTGATGCCGGCCAGTCGGACCCCGTGGTTCGGCTCTATCTGGCCCAGGCGTACTTCGGGCAGGGACGGTACGACGAAACGCTCGAACAGCTGGCCCAGGCCGGCGATGAGGCCACGCGCGTGCCTTCGATATTTCTGATGCGCGCACAGGCCCATTGGGCGCTGAAGGATTACGCTGCCGCCTGGCACGTTCTCGGCGAGGGCCGGGCGGAATTCCCCGACCGCGCCGGCGATTTTGCGCGCAGACAGGTTTTTCTGCTGGTCGACCAGGGGCTGTACCAGGAAGCGGCCGACCAAGGCCTGCAGTACCTCGAAAGCGGGCTGGCGACCAGCGACGACGCCGTCGCGATCGGCAATGCGCTGCGTGAAACCGGTCAGTTCCAGCAGGCGGCGGTCATTCTCGAAAAGGCCCGCCTTTCAGCGCCGGACAACGTATTGCTGGGCAAGGTCCTGTCGCACGTCTACCTGGACCAGGGCCGGGCGCTGGCCGCCGCCGACGTGATGCGCACTACCGCGCTATACGACAGTGATCTGGCGTCAGACGCCGCCGAACTTTACAAGCGCGCAGGCTGGCTGATCCAGGCGCTGTCGCTGAACGCCCAGGTCATCGACCAATCGAAAAAGCTCAAGCAGCGCCTCGCGATTTTCCTCGAACTCAATCGATTCGATCAGGCGGCCGGAATGGAGCAGGATCTGACCCGCGTCGGCCTGCTGACCGATGAGGACATCCGCTATGCGCTGGCATACGCGCTGTTCAAGTCGGGCGACTTCGAGCGTTCCGAGCAACACCTGCAGCAGCTCACGCGCAGCGATCTGTTCCGGCGCGCCGTCGAGCTTCGTCGCGCAATGGAACAGTGCGCGGAAAGTCCCTGGATGTGTGGTTGAAATCGTGAGCGATTCTGCGTTGACCCGCGCCGGCGTGCTGCTCGGACTTTTGCTGATGACATCAGGCATCGCGCTGACGCCGAGAGCCCAGGCCCAGGATGCGAACGACCGTGAGCCGGCCGGTGAGTCCGTAACCGAACCCGCGCAGCTGGAAGTCGTCGTATTCGAAGCCGGCCGGCCGGTAGACGACCTGATCGTGCGCTTCGACGGCCAGACCGGTCGCACCGAAAGCGGCATCTGGCGCGAAACGCTTGCGCCCGCAGCCGGCCGGCTGACGGTGTTCGACAACGCCCAGGCGCTGACCGCGCTGCCGATGACGCTCAGACCCGGCGAGATCGTTCAGGTCATCATCACGCTGACCGGCGCCGAGCGCCGCGCAATGGTCAGCATCGAAAGCAGCTACGGCGAATCGCAGGCCGATGTCGGCATTGCCCGATCGGCCGTCGACGCTGACGCCGAAAAGGGCAGCGGTGTACTTGCCGGGCGGGTTGTTTCAACCGAAAACGGCGCGCCGATTGCTGACGCCCGGGTGTTCATTTCCGGCACGCCGGTGGAATTGCGCACTGACGAAGACGGGCGGTTCGAGACCGAAGTGCCGGTCGGCGAGTACGCGGTTTCGGTGCTGCACGCCGAGTACGCGACGCGCACGGTAGACAGCGTGGGAATTTCCGCCGACGAAACCACCGAGCGCAATTTCGAATTGCCGCCGGCCGGGCTTGAACTGGCCGAGTTTGTGGTGATCGAGCCGTTCATCGAAGGCAGTCTGACCGAGGTTGTCGCCCTTCGACGCGAGTCAACGGCGGTGACCGATGTGCTGAGCGCCGAGCAGATTTCGCGCGCCGGGGACGGCGACGTCGGGGCCGCGCTCAAGCGCGTGACCGGGCTGACCCTGATCGATGGAGAATTTGTTTACGTGCGCGGGCTCGGCGAGCGCTATTCCAGCGTGTTGTTCAACGGCGCCAACCTGCCGAGCCCCGATCCGACCCGGCGCGTGCTGCCTATGGGTCTTTTCCCGACCGACATCATCAGCCGCATCGTGGTCCAGAAGACTTCAGATGCCTCGATGCCCAGCAGCTTCGGCGGCGGCACGGTGCAGATGGTGTCGCGCGCCTATCCGGAAGAACCGCTTTTCAAAGTCAGCTACAGCGCCGGATACAACTCCCAGTCCACCGGCAAGAACGGCTTGACCTACAACGGCGGCGGTTCAGACTGGACCGGTTACGACGATGGCTCGCGCGACGTTCCGCCGTTGCTGAGCGACGTCACCGAGGACGGCGAATTCCTGGTGCCCGGCAGCCGCTTCACCCCGGACGGGGTATCGCCGGAGGACCTGGAGGCATTGAGCGAGGAGCTTGCAGCCAATACCGATTACAGTCAGCAGCAGACGTCGCTGCCGGTCGACCGAAGTTTCGGCCTCGCGCTCGGCAATTCCTGGGCGTACCAGGACAAGATCGAGGGCGGCTTCCTGGCATCCCTCCAGTACAGCGACGAATGGCGCCAGCGAAACGAGCAACGAACGGTCTTTGCCGCCAGTACCGAGGGCCTGGAAGTACGCAACTTCTTCGACGCCCGCCGTACGCTGCGCAATATCGATTTGTCAGCGTTTCTGACCGGCGGCGTGGAGGTCGGCGAATGGATGAAATTCGGCATCAATACGATGCTGCTCAGACAGACCCAGGACGAGGTCGAATTTCGCCAGGGCGAATCGGAAAACCAGTTTCTGCAGCGCTTCCAGCATGAGTGGATCGAAAACGAACTGTTCACGACGCAATTCCTCGGCGAGCACACGCTGCCCGGTATCGGCACTGAAGCCGAGTGGCAGTTCTCGACCGGCACGGCCAAACGGGATGTGCCCAACGAGGTCGAGTATCGCCGCGATGATCCCGACGACGAAGGCATATTCGTTTATTCGCGCCGGGCCGACAGCAATTCCCAGCAGTGGGCAGAAGTCGACGATGAGCTGACCGACTGGTCGGCGTCGTTCGCTCAGCCGTTGCCGGCCTTCGGGCCTGTAGAGATCCTGCCGCGTGGAGGCCTCGGCCTGACCAAACGGGACCGCATTGCGAGCCGGCGTACTTTCAGCTTCAGCGGGTCGGTACCTTTCGGTTCGGAGGAATTGCCGCAGGAAGACATCCTTGCGCCGGAGTTCATCGGTCCCAGGGGTCTGCGCTTGACCGAAAGAACGCAGCCGACCGATAACTTTACCGCCGAACAGGAGCTGAGCTTCTGGTTCGCCATGGTCGAGATCGGGTTGTTCGACAGGCTGGACCTGGTCGGCGGGATCCGCCAGGTCGACAACTTTCAGCGGATCGAAACCGAAAACCTGGCCAGTCCAGACGCCCCGCCCGTCGTATCGACGATCGACGAAAAAGATGATCTCTGGTCGGGTTCACTCACCTGGCGGCTTCTGACCGACCTTCAGCTGCGCTTTGGCTATTCGGAAACCTTGTCGCGGCCGGACCTGCGTGAAATCTCGCCGTCGCCTTTTCAGGACCCGATTCTCGACCTGCGCACGGTGGGAAATCCGGATTTGATTACGGCATCGCTGGTCAACCTGGACGGGCGGATCGAGTATTACTTCAACGAAACCGACAGTGTTTCTTTCGCCTACTTCTACAAGGACATCGACGACCCGATCGAGAAGACCGTCAATGCCGGCGGCTCCGGGACTGTTCTGTTTCTGCAGAATGCCGAGGCGGCCGAAGTCCAGGGATGGGAAATCGACGTGTATCGAACGCTGGGCTTCCTGACCGAGCAAGCCTGGCTCGACAGGCTGGGCATGGGCTGGTTCAGGTCGTTCGGGTGGGAGGATTTCTACATTGCAGCCAACTACGCAAAGATTTCGACGTCGGTAGACCTGGGCGAGACGCCGGGCAACGTGACCAACACGCAGCGGACGCTCGAAGGCGCCTCGCCGTGGGTCGTCAACGCGCAGCTCGGTTATACCAGCCCCGGCGAACGATACGAGTGGACGGTGCTGTTCAACAGCTTCGGCGAGAGAATCTCGCGCGCCGGTGCCGCCACGCAGCCCGATATCTTCGAGCAGCCGTTCGCCAAGCTGGATTTCACCGCCAAGTATCGCCTGGGCGATCGCTGGACCCTGAAGTTCGAGCTCGAGAACCTGCTGAATTCAAAAGTCGAGTTCACCCAGGGCGACAAGACCACAAGGATTTTCAGGCCGGGACGAGAGATCGGACTGGGTATCGAATTCGGCTTGTAACAAAAATGTCGCACCGCTGAAAGTCGCCGGAAACATTCCACGCGTAGTCTTCTGTTCAGTCGAGGTTCAGACTCGATTCAACTTATAAACTGGAGGTTTCAATGATTCGCAATATCAAATTGGCGGCGGCCGGGCTGGCCTTGGCCGGCACGTTTGCGTTCAATCCGCTCTCTGCTGCCATGAAGGCGGGTGAGTACCTGAATGGACAGTGGGGTAGCTCTGACGGCGGCGGTCGAGGCATTACGCTTACCTACGTACCGAACCCGGCTGGTGGCGGCAGCCTGTTCGGCCTCGTGTTCGGCTATACCGACGACACCGGTGAAAGCGTTTATCTGCGGGTCCAGGCCGACAACATTCTCGAAAACCAGTTCGAGTTTGGCGGCAACATCGACCTGATCGAAGGCGGCAATTTCGGATTTCCTGTGGAAAGTCCTACGTCTGAAACAATCGGAACATTCACAGGTGTCCTGAACTCCTGCGGAAACATCGAGTACGCATTCGACTTCAATGCAGACGCGCCGTTTGAAGATACCACCTGGGATCTCGACAACCTGAGCGAACGTGCGACCGGACAGTATCCGTCCTGCGTCTACGAGCAAGAGTTCACCGGCTGTCCCGACTTTGCGACCGGCGAATTCGCTGCGGCCCGCACCTGCTTCGTCTCCGGCCAGATCCTCGATGACGAGATCACGCTGACCAACGAAATCACCTGGGCACTTGACGGCCTGCTCGAGATCGGCGCACCCGGCACAAATCCGTCGACGCTGAACATCGAGCCCGGCACGACGATTATCGCCAGTCCCGAAGCCATAAGTAACGCTTACATTTTCGTCCACGCCGGCTCCAAGATCTTCGCCGACGGCACGCCGACTGCGCCGATCGTGTTGACGAGTTTCCGTGACGGATTCGATCCGCTCGACGGTGCGCCGGAAGCCGGCGATACCGGCGGGCTTGTCGTCGCGGGCTTCTCGGTCTGCAATACGGCGCCCGAAGCCCAGCTCGGATGTTTTTCCGAGTTCGCCACGGCCGACCAGGTCCTGCCTTACGGCGGTACCGATCTCAACGATGACAGCGGCTCGATGAGCTATATGCAGATCCGATACGGCGGCATCCCCGTCGGCGTCGACCAGGAAGTCAATTCCTTCACGTTCCTGTCGGTGGGTAACAAGACACGCGCGCATCATCTGCAGGCCTACAACGGTCTCGACGACGGCTTCGAAATGTTCGGCGGCACGCTGAACCTGTACAACATCGTTGCAACCGACGGCGCCGACGATTACGTCGACTGGGACGAAGGCTATGACGGTCTGATCCAGTTCGCGCTGATCGTGATCAATGACGAGCTTGGCGGTCAATCGGGCATTGAAGCTTCGAACTCCGGAACCAACTTCGACAATCTGCCGCGTGCAACGCCGATCACGTCGAACTTCACGATCGTTCGTCGTGCGGATACGTCCGAGCGCGGTTTCCGTATCAAGGACGGTACCGGCGGTCAGTTCTGGAACAGCGTCGTCAAGGGCTTCAACACCTGTGTTGCCATCGAAGACGACGCGACGATCAATGCAGCACCGGACAACACTGCGATCGCCGGCAACGTGTTCGACTGCGACACCAACTACGGCGGCGACGATCCCATGTTTACCGCTCAGTTCGTCAACTCGTTCCCGCAGAACCTGACGCAGAATCCGCTTCTGGACTCGGATACGCTGCGGCCGCTGCCGGGCTCGCCCGCGCTCGGCAACGCGATTCAGGTTATTGATCTGGACACCGGTGTACCGAATCCGTACTTCAAGGCCGTGCCCTACAGCGGTGCGTTCGATGCGGAAGGCGATAACTGGATCGAGGGCTGGACCTTTGACCCGTACGGCGTGAACCGCGTGAATCCGTGATTCAGGCGTGACCAGGTCGGCCCTTTAGCGACCTGATAAAGAAAAGCGCCCGGCCGGGTAACGGCCGGGCGCTCCTGCATTACCGGCGGCTATTTTCGAAGGGCCGCCGATTTCTTATGCGCCCGGACCACCCGCGACCGCAAACACCGTCTGCCGCGCGTCGGAGATCGCCCGGATCTCGCAGTTGAACAGCCGGCTCAGCCGTTCGGCGGTCAGCATTTCCATCGTCGATCCGAATTCCCAGGAGCCGTCGCCGAACAGCATCAGCACATCGGTGCAGTAGCAGGTCGCCAGGTTCACGTCGTGCAGGGCCATGATCTGGCAGCGTCGCCGCCGGTGCACCCGGTGCCAGAGCTTGTCGAGAATGTCGACCTGTCGTGCCGGATCGAGATGGTTGGTTGGTTCGTCCAGCAGCAGTATTTCGGGATCCTGCGCCAGCACCACGGCCAGCGCCAGCCGGCGCTGCTCACCCCCCGACAGCTCGCGGCAGGACCGATGCATGAGGTCGGCCAGACCGACGGCCGCCAGTGCTCCAATTGCCGCTTCGACATCAGCGGGCGATTCGCGGCCCAGCGCGCCGATATGCGGATGACGACCGCTCAGCGTCACCTGCAGTGCATCGGCGTCGAACGCGAACCGGGTGTTCTGGGTCAGCATGCCGAGTTTTCGCGCAATCCCGCGCCGCGACAGCCGGTTCATGTCGCCCCCGTCGAGTGCAACGACCCCGGAATCCCTGCCCCGAACCCCGGCCAGCGCAAGCAACAGCGTCGTCTTGCCCACGCCGTTCGGCCCGAGGATTCCGATCGATTGGCCGGGCCTTGCCGTCAGGTTCAGCGCATCGGCCACGCACCGCCCGCCGATGGATACGCATAAATTCCGGCATTCGAGGATCGGGGCGGCAGAGTCGGGATTCGGTGCGGAGGTTGGCATTGGTGGCTGGTTCGGGATTCAAGGGTCAAGGATCAAGGATCAAGGATCAAGGATCAAGGATCAAGGATCAAGGATCAAGGATCAAGGATCAAGGATCAAGGATCAAGGATCAAGGATCAAGGATCAAGGATCAAGGATCAAGGATCAAGGATCAAGGATCAAGGATCAAGGATCAAGGATCAAGGATCAAGGATCAAGGATCAGGGATCAGGGATCAGGGAT